>Ga0265780_10006469_pt1 | contig 14528 bp, 13 predicted proteins | sample P1T30metagenome_FD_192432 | JGI IMG/M metagenome (GOLD analysis project Ga0265780, IMG submission 192432) | Plant litter microbial communities from East Loma Ridge, Irvine, California - P1 T30 | ecosystem: Environmental > Terrestrial > Plant litter > Unclassified | place: USA: California... | reverse complement strand
ATCCAGGCTTCGATGAAGAGCGTGAGTGGCGGATCACATACAGCGCAAATCCGGACGCAGAGCATGTGGATGATGCGGTGTTCAACGCGGAAAGCCGGATCAAGCGCCAGTTCGTCTGTCTGAACGGCATTCCTCAACGCATCTACAAAATCCCGTTTGTCAATTATCCGGACGAGGGCTTTAAGGGCGCGGATATCAACACATTGCTCGAAAAAGTCATAATCGGTCCTTCACAGTACCCTATCGTGGTCGCGGACGCGATCCTCATGGCTCTGAGGGCTGCTGGCGTGGAGAATGCGGCAGATAAAATTGCTATCTCGAATATCCCGCTTCGCACTTAGGCGGTTCTTGAGGACGTGGACTCCCAAAAGCGGCCGGTCTCAAATCGCCCACTTTCAGTCATTCAAGGGGTTCCATCTTGAAGGCGGGCGTTAGCTCGCTCCCCGACGAACGCTACACATCGCCGCCCTTTTCGCCAAGCGAGGATGAACCTTAACAAAGGTAAGTGTTTCACTTTTCAGGATTTCGTATCATCGCCCAGAGGATGCGATCAACCGAGAGTATAATGAACCAGCAAGCAACGATGTGGAGTACCCGGGTAGAGCAAGAACTCAGCTGCGCCACTCGCGCAAAAGATGTGACAGCGCGTAAGGCCCACCTGGAATTGGCAGTTCTTCATTTCGAGGCTGAGGTAGAGGCAGGCAGTGGCAAGGCTCGCGAGGTGATCACGACGGCTCTCTTTAGTCGCCTCGCGTTCGCAGCAGACTGAAGGAAGATTATAGTGCCAGAGAGACTCCCGTCCAAGGCCGGCCTCGCTAACATCATCAAGGTTGAGTTCACGGAACGCGAACTCTCTGACCTGACTAACTGGATTGGAATGCTTCCTGAACCTCGTCCAGACACTGAGCAGGCAGTGCGCATGATCGTGCGCAACCGCATCAAAGCTGCCTAAATCCTAACCACCACTTCAAGACATTCGCATGCACGACGCCGCGGCGCGATCGGGGTAAGATGGGGGTACAATGGGGGACCCTCGCTGGACGCCCCGCGGAAATCCTCGTGCAGCGCAATGGCGCGGCGGAGGGCATCTCCGCCGCGTGACTATGTTCGCTACGATTGGGTGGCCGGATCGGCTCTCACGGAAGAAGCAGCCAGGCCGAAAGCGCCCATTATCGGACGCGCCGAATGTCCATCATTACCTATTTTGGTTCGCCTGCGCCTCCTTGTCGGCGATCTGGCGCAACGATCAGACGTGACCGTTTGATAAGCTTGTTCGATTGAACCACTCTTTTTTCGACTCTGAGAATGGTCGCACGAACACTCACAAGAACCTGCTCAACTTCCTCAGTTCTGCGTGTTTTCTGATCCAACGGTCGCTCCCAGTGTGAGCGGGAGCGCGTTTGTCTCTCAGGCACCGGCGCTCGAACGATCGACCGATGATGCCTGCTTCATACACGGTCATGGGGCGTCCGTCACTGAAGCAGGTTACTGGCTCAAGATACGACCGCTTGCCACCACCTGAAGCCGTTCCGACGCTCCCGCACCGATCGGATCACCCGAAAGCCGACTGACCGCTAGCGAGGAGAAAAGCGGACGGACCGAAAGCGCCCACTTGCGGTCGTTCAACGCGCCGTGCCACGATCCCGGTTATGGTCATTCGTATCGCTGCACTCGTCATTGTTGCCGCATCCCTCGCGCTTCCCGTTCGCCCCGCGATGGCTCAAGAACTGCCGCCCATACCTGCAACGCTGCTGAACAGAACCGGCGTCGTCTGCATCAGCATCTCCAAACAAGGGGGCGTCAGTGGAGCTTACGTCCTCAAAAGCATAGGCGATCCGCAAGCTGATCGGGATATGTTGGATTGGGTGCGTCAGTTGCATTGGCCGGTAGCAACGCCTGACGAGAAATTGCGGGATACATGGTTCCCAATGCCGGTGGCTTTCGGTGATGCCAAGGCGATGGATGCACCGCCGAGTTGTCCAGCGCCAGCTTAGCCACCATGCCGAAAGCGCCCAATCTCGGACGCTCACCCGTGCTGCGCAAAGTCAGGAGTCCACCCAGATCAAGACGTTCTGACCACCTCCGCGAAAGCCAAGCTCCTTATCTCCGGAGCACCATACGCCACTTAATTGCGGGCGGTCGGGGGGACTGGATGTAGCGCTCCTTCGCTACCATTCGAGATCACAACCGCGCCGCAAAGGCGTGGTGCGGATCGTTCAGCACCAGCATCGTATCCCGCCGCGCGAGCGCGATCAGGCTGAGGCCATGCGCCCGCGCGCGATCGACCGCGAGCGCGGTCGGCGCGGAGATGCCGACCAGCAGCGCCGCGCCCGCGACCAGCGCCTTGTCGACCATCTCGAAACTGATCCGCGAGGTAACGAGCAGGAAGCCCGCCGCCATTTCCTCGCCCGCACACGCGCCGATCAGCTTGTCGAGCGCATTGTGCCGCCCGACATCCTCGCGCGCCACCCGTACGACGCCCGCGTCGTCGCACCATGCGGCCGCGTGCAGCGCGCCGGTCCGCGCGGTGAGCGGCTGATTTGCGCGGATCGCCTCCAGTGCCGCGAACAGCGCCGCCACGCCGACGTGCGGGGCAGGGGCGGGCCGCGCAACCGGGCGGACGACCTGTTCCAGTCCCGACACCCCGCACAGCCCGCAGGCTGTCTCGCTGGTCCGGTGGCGCACGCGGTCGTGGATGCGGCCCGCACAGCGCGCGGCGACGGTCGCGCGGACGATCCAGCCCGAGGGCGTCTCGAACGGATCAAGGTCGAGCAGATCGTCGTCCGAGTCGATCAGCCGTTCGGTGAGCAGGAAGCCGGTGGCGAGATCGCCAAGCGCGTCCGGCGTCGCCATCAACACCGCATAGCCGATGCCATTGACCTCGATCGCGACCGGCGTCTCGACCGCGATCTCTCGTGTCGCGCCGTGCGCGCCGTCGCGGGTGAGGACGAGCACGGTTTCGCTCCGCGCGCTCATGCCGGCAAATCCGCCGGCGTATTGACGTTGAACAGCGGCATGGGCGCAGGCACCCCCGCCGCACCGATCGACTCGGCCCAGCGGCGGATCGACAGCGCACCGTTCTTCACCCCTGTTTCGTGCCCAGCGAGTCGCGCCGCCAGCCCCTCGCCGGCATCGGCCGACCAGCAGCCGAGGATCGGCGCATCACTGCAAAACGCCGGCGCCCGCGCAATCAGGTCGGCCAGCAACGCGTGCGGAACATGCGGCATGTCGCAGCCGATCGTCAGGACATGGGTTAAGCCGGCCTCGCGTGCATGGCTCAGCGCGGCGGCGATCCCGCCGAGCGGCCCAAGCCCCGGCGCCGGCACGTCGTCGAGCGCAAGCAGACCGCCCCACGACCGCCCACATACCACGACCGTGCCGATGCAGCGTTCGAGCGCCGCCTGCGCGTGCGCGATCAATGGCTGGCCATCGAGCAAAGCCAGCGCCTTGTCGCTGCCGAAGCGACTGGATGCGCCGCCGGCGACGATCGCGCCGAGAGTATTGGAGTGAGTCAAATGCCTGCGCCTTCCAGCCTTTTCACCGCAGTCTTACATCAGCAAGTAGCTTGTCGCCAATCAAGCAGACGCCCCTCCCTTGACCTTCCGCGGCAAAGGCCCGGGTCCAGTTACGCGCGGTGGGTGAACGAGCGCTTTGCCTCGTAATCATGATTCGCCCAGCGTGACCCCGGCCTCTGCCGGGGAAGCAAGTGGCGGGCGGCAACAGGCACCCGCATAGCCAGACCTTACCCGCACAAAGCCGATCCACGCGGGCTTCAGTTTGCACCGGCACCGTGCCGCACCCATGTTGCAATCCCCGTCGCTTGCCTCAATAGCGGCGGCCAAACCCGTCGCCCAAGCTGGAAGCCGTCAATGACCACGCATACCACCCGCATGTTGATCCTCGGCTCCGGTCCGGCCGGCCTCACCGCCGCCATCTACGGCGCACGCGCGGGGCTGAAACCGATCCTCGTGCAGGGCATCCAGCCCGGCGGCCAGTTGATGACCACCACCGATGTCGAGAACTATCCCGGCTTCGCGGACGTCATCCAGGGGCCGTGGCTGATGGAGCAGATGCAGAAGCAGGCCGAGCATGTCGGTACGCGGCTGATGTACGATACCGTGGTCGAGGTCGACGTGTCGGAGCGCCCGTTCCGCCTGATCGGCGACGGCGGCGATGTGTATGAAGGCGACACGCTCGTCATCGCCACCGGTGCGCAGGCCAAGTGGCTCGGCCTCGACAGCGAGGAGGCGCTGAAGGGCAAGGGCGTCAGCGCGTGTGCGACCTGCGACGGCTTCTTCTATCGTGGCAAGAAGGTCGCGGTGATCGGCGGCGGCAACACCGCGGTGGAGGAGGCGCTGTACCTCACCAACCACTCGCCCGACGTGACGATCATTCACCGCCGCGACCATTTCCGCGCCGAGAAGATCCTTCAAGAGCGGTTGTTCGCGCACAAGGGCGTGAGCGTGCTGTGGAACAAGGAAGTTGCCGAGTTCGTGGACGGCGGCGGCACGGCGGGCCTCGTCGCGCTCACCTTGCGCGATACGGTGACGGGCGAACTGTCGCGGCTCGACACCGACGGCGGCTTCGTCGCGATCGGCCATCACCCCGCGACCGAGCTGTTCCGTGGCCACGTCGCGCTAGACGAGGATCACTACATCAAGGTCGAGACCGGCACGACCAAGACCAACGTGCCCGGCGTGTTCGCCTGCGGCGACGTGATGGACAAGCATTACCGCCAGGCGGTGACGGCAGCAGGGAGCGGCTGCATGGCCGCGCTCGACGCCGAACGGTTCCTGGCGGAGCAGGACTTCAAGCTCGCCGAAGCGGCCGAGTAGCGCCGCCGATCAGAGCGCCGCGAGTATTCGCTCGTACAGCCAGTCCGCGTCGCCCGGCAGCGCGAAGCTGTGCGATCCGCTGTCGAGCGTCTCGATGGCAGCGGTAAGGCCGGCGTGCTTCACCGCATCGCGGAACGCGATTGCGGTGGCGTCGCCACGCGCCAGCAGGATCGTCGCGCGCGTTCCCCAGTCGTGCAGCGCGGAGATAAGCTGCACGGCAAGTTTGGCCTCGTTTGCAGCCGGCGTTTGCCGCAGCTTGCTCAAGCCCCGAAGCAGTTTGGCTATGTTTACCCCGCCGGTCGCCAAGCGTAGCCATGCTTTAGGATCACGCATATTTGCAGCATAACGCGCGCGGATCGCGGCGGCGGGCGGCAAACCGCCGCCGCCTTCGATCACCCACGGGTTGGCGAGGATCAGCCGGTCTATGCCCGCACAATCGCCGAACAGCGCCAGTGCGGTCGCCGCATCGCAGTTCCCGAACGCGACAAGGCGGCGCACGCCCGTTTCGGCGGTAAACGTCGCCTCCGCCGCTGCGAGGTCAGGCGCGGAGCTCAGGAATCCGCCGTTTTCGCCGCTTGAATCGCCGACGCCACGCCGGTCGAACCGGCACACCGGCACCCCGGCCGCCGCCAACCGCGCCGCCAGCAACGCCATGCCCCGGTGTGCCCCGCCACGCACTTCGTTGCCGCCCGAAACGATCAGCAGGCCAGTCGCGCCATTCGCCTGATCAAGCGTGCCAAGCAGTCGCTCACCCGCGCACGCAAAGGCGATCAGCCGCCGCATCGGGCAATCCAGTCCGTGATATCGTCAGCGAGCACAGCGGCAAGCTCGGGATCGTTGCCGGGTTCGGCGCGACGCCACAGCGGCACACCCTCGACCTTGCGGTCAGCCGGCTGCGGGTCGGTTGCCAGTCGTAGCGTACGCAGGGGAATGCCCGCAGCGGGTGGGACTTCGTCGTCCTCGGCCAACGCGGCGAACAGCGGTAGCGAAATGCGGTTACCGGCGAGCAGCATCGGTTCATCATCCGCGCCGCCGACTCTCACCACCACCGCATCGCCGCGCGTTCGGGTGCCCGCCACCGAGGCGCGGCGCAGCGCGGCGAGTGCCGCCGCACCGGCAACCGGAGCGAGCCGCCAGCGGCTGGCGAGCGGTGCTGCGACATCGACCACGACACCGCTGCGCAACGCGACGCCGTGAACGTGCGGGCCCAGGCTAGCGACCGCCGCGGCGAACGCAGCGTGCCAGTCGTCGAGGCGCGCATCCTCGGTCGCGAGCAGACTTTCGCCCTGGCCGGGGATATCCGGCAATGCACTCGCCACGCCGCGCCGTGCGAGCATTCGACAAAGGGTAACGGCGAAGGCGCGCAGCCGATTGGCCTCCTCGAACAACGGCATCGCGACTGCGACAACCGAGCCACTGGGCGGGCCGAAGCGCAGCATTGCCTCGCGGCCGCCACGCCAATCATAATGATCGATCAATACGGCCCCCGACCAGGCGACTGCCGAAAGACGACTTAACATGATCGCCGAACGACGTATGACCTGAACGGCGCTTCGCCACGTCGGCCGGAGCAGGATCTATGGCTGGCAGGAAGGCCGGCGAGGACGACGCGGCGCGTGTCATCCGGCCGTGGTCATTTCGGCGCCTTGTCGCTCGCGAAGCGCACCAGTGCGCCGAACGTCTCCAGCATCTCGCCATCGACCTCGTCATCCTCGATCAGGATGCCGAGCCGCTCTTCGAGCTCGGTCAGCACGCCCGCAACGGCCATCGAATCGAGTTCGGGCATCGCGCCGAACAGCGGCGTTTGCTCACGCAGTTCGGCGGCGCGCGCCTCGCTCAGCCCCAGCACGTCGCGCAACACCGCACGCACCGTGGCTTCGATTGTCAAAATCTCGTCTGGCAGCACTGTACGGACCTATGTTCATGCGTTCTGGGCGCGTTAGAGAAAGCCGCACCGTCTGCCAAGGCCTGCACCCGATGCGGCCCCTTCACAGCGCGACAGGCTCGACTATCAGGAGGCATGATCGCGCTTGATCCGACTCCCTGTCCAATCGACACCCTTCCGCTCCGCGGGCGAGCGGGGGACGTCGCGCTGGTTTTCCGCGACGGCGACCTGAGCTATGCCGATCTCGAGCGGCGGACCGGCGTGGTCGCAGCGTGGCTGGCGAACGCAGTCCGTGAGCAGGGTGCGCGTGTGGCGAGCTGGCTTCCCAAGACCAACGCAGCCTGCGTGCTGCCGCTCGCCGCGCCACGCGGGGCTCTGGTGCATGTTCCGATCAACCCGGTTCTGAAGCGTGCGCAGGTCGCCCACATCCTCGCCGACAGCGGCGCGCGCCTGCTCGTCACGCAGGGCGGGCGTGCCGCCACGCTGGAGCCCGGGGACGTGCCGCCCGGCTGCCGGATCGTGCTGGAGGACGAGATTGTCGGCGAAGCGGCGCTACCGCCGTCCGATGCCGATCCCGGTACGCTGGCGGCGATCCTCTACACATCGGGTTCGACAGGGCGGCCCAAAGGCGTGATGCTGAGCCACGCCAACCTTTGGCTGGGCGCGATCAGCGTTGCGCAGTATCTCGGCATCGCGTCCGAGGATCGCGTTCTCGGCGTACTGCCCTTGAGCTTCGATTACGGCCAGAACCAGCTGTTTTCGAGCTGGGCGGCCGGTGCGTGCGTTGCGCCGCTCGATTACCTTACCGCGCGCGATGTGGTGAAAGCGGTCGAGCGGGTCGGCGCGACGACGCTTGCGGGGGTACCGCCGCTGTGGGTGCAGTTGCTCGACACGGAGTGGCCGGTGGAGACTGCGGCACGGCTGAAGCGGCTTACCAATTCCGGCGGCGCGTTGACGCAACCGATCATCGCCGGGCTGCGCACGCGCTTCCCGGAGGCTGACGTCTACCCGATGTATGGGCTCACCGAAGCGTTCCGTTCGACGTATCTTGCACCGGATCTGGTCGACGCGCATCCCGATGCGATCGGCCGCGCGATTCCGTTTGGGGACGTTATGGTGGTGCGTGCCGACGGAACACGGGCCATGCCCGGCGAGCCGGGCGAGCTGGTCCACGCTGGGCCGCTCGTCGCACAGGGTTATTGGCGAGACGCCGAACGCACCGCCGCCCGCTTCCGGCCAGCGCCGCACTGGGCCACCAGCGGCGGCATGGCGGTGTGGTCGGGCGACACCGTCGTTGAGGGTCTGGACGGGCTGTTCCGCTTCGTCGGCCGTGACGACGAGATGATAAAAAGCGCGGGCAATCGCATCAGCCCGACCGAGATAGAGGATGCGGTGCTGCGTGGCGGTGAGGTCGGTGAGGCGGTGGCGATCGGTGTGGCTGATGCTCGGCTCGGGCAGACGATCGTGGTGGTGGCGCGTGCTTTGGGGGAGGCTAACGATACGGAAAGGCGCTTGCGCGAACGGCTACGGCGCGAGTTGCCGAGCTTTCAGCAGCCAAGCCGCTACGAATGGCGCGATACGCTGCCGGTCAATGCCAATGGCAAGCTCGACCGGGCGGCCTTGCGGCGCGAGGTGACGGAATGAAGCCGATGGGCACGATCCCCGCAGAATACGCGGGCGCACCGCTTCTGATCGCCGGGCGCGATGCAGAAGCGTGGGCGGAGGCGGCGGGCGACACCCCGCTGTTCGTGTATGACGTCGATGCCGTTGCGCGACGGGTCGCGCGGTTTCGCTCGGCGTTCCCGCACGTGGATCTCCATTATGCGATCAAGGCCAATCCATATCCGCCGCTGCTTGCCGCGATGGCGCCGCTGGTCGATGGCTTCGACATAGCTTCCGCCGGTGAACTCGCGCGCGTGGGGAGCCTGAAGCGAGGCGCGGCGATCAGCTTCGCCGGGCCGGGCAAGCGCTGGGACGAGATCGAAGCGGCGATCCGGGCGAGCGTAACGATCAACCTCGAATCGGAGGGCGAGGCTGGCCGGGTGATCGCGATCGGCGACCGGCTCGGCATCGTTCCGCGCGTCGCGGTGCGCGTCAATCCCGAGATCGAGTTGCGCGGATCGGGCATGCGGATGGGGGGCAGGGCCTCACCGTTCGGGATCGATTCGGACCGTGCCGCAGCGGTTGCGGGTCAGATGATCGAGGCTGGCGCGGACTGGCGGGGCTTTCACATCTTCGCGGGCTCGCAAGCGCTCGACGAAGGCGCGATCATCGAGACGCAGGCCGAGACGCTCGCGCTCGCGGCGCGGCTGAGCGAGGCGGTCGGCATTACGCCGCCGCTGGTCAACCTTGGCGGCGGGTTCGGCATTCCGTATTTTCCGGGTGAAGTGCCCCTGGACGTCGAGAGTGTCGGCGCGGCACTGGCCGAACGGCTTCGAGACGTGCCGGCGGTGCTGGCGGGCACGCGCTTCGCGATCGAACTCGGGCGATGGCTGGTCGGCGAGGCTGGCGTGTATCTGACGCGCGTGGTGGATCGCAAGACGAGCCGGGGCGAGACCTTTATCGTCACCGATGGCGGCATGAACCACCAGCTAGCAGCCACAGGCAATCTCGGCACGGTGGTGCGCCGCAATTACCCGGTCGCGGTCGCCACTGCCGCCGCCGATGTCCCGCGCGAGATCGCCAGCATCGTCGGGCCGCTGTGTACCCCGCTCGACCGGCTGGCCGACCGGGTGGAGATCGCGCGCGCCGAGCCGGGCGACCTGATCGCGGTGTTCATGGCAGGCGCCTACGGACTGTCCGCGAGCCCGGCCGGGTTCCTCGGCCACAACCCCCCGCGCGAAATGCTGGCGGGCGTGCCCGACGTTACTAACGTAATCTTCACCTCTCCACAGGCATAGCCGGACCATCGCCGCGAACCTGCACGCAAGACGTCGTGTGCGGGCTGTAGCAGCAGGGAGTTTGGTGGATGCGTGTTTCGGGGCTTTCCAGGGGCTTGATGACGACCAGTGCGCTTGCGCTGGCGCTGGGCGGCTGCGCGACCGGCGGGGGCACGCAACTGCCACCGGCGGCCTTTGTCGCGACGCAGGAGCAGCCGGGCGAGGAATATGTCATCGGCCCGCTCGATCAGCTCAACATCTTCGTGTGGCGCAACCCCGAACTGTCATCGAAGGTGCAGGTGCGCCCGGATGGTCGCATCACCACGCCACTTATCAACGACATGCCCGCCGTCGGCAAGACGCCGGCGATGCTCGCGGACGACATGAAGATCGCGCTCGGCGAGTATATCAAGGATCCGATCGTCTCGGTGATCGTGGAGAATTTCTCGGGCACGTTCAGCCAGCAGGTCCGCATCGTCGGCGCGACCGCGAAGCCCGCCTCGATCCCGTACCGGGCCAACATGACGTTGCTCGACGCGATGATCGCGGTCGGCGGATTGAACGAATATGCGGCCGGCAACCGCGCCAAACTGGTACGCTACGACCGGGATACGGGCAAGCAAGTCGAGTATAACGTCAAGCTGTCGAACCTTCTTAAGAACGGCGATTCGCATGCGAACGTCCGGCTTGAGCCGGGCGACGTCATTATCATCCCCGAGAGCATGTTCTGAGGGGGTTGGACAGGTGAACGGACTTTACGACGAACTGCGGATCGCGATCCATGCAGTCTGGATGCGGCGCTGGCTTGCGCTCGGCGTTGCCTGGGGCGTGGCGATCGTCGGCTGGCTGTTCGTGGCGCAGATCCCGAGCAGCTACGAATCGACCGCACGGGTGTTCGCGCAGATGCAGACGATCCTGCCTGCCGCCGTCGGCATCACGCCTGCCGACCAGCAAAAGGATCTCGACACGGTTCGCCAGACGCTGACGTCGGCGGACAATCTCGAGAAGGTGGTGCGCGGCACCGATCTCGCCAACACGGTCGCCACCGACAAGGATGTGGCGGACCGGGTGGCGGCGTTGCAGACGGCGGTGAAGATCACTTCCGAACAGGACAACACCTTCACCATCTCGGTTTCGCAGCGCAGCCCCAAGATCGCGCGGCAGGTGGTGCAGAAGCTGCTCGACCTGTTCGTCGAACAGAATTTGTCGGGCGACAAGGCCGAGACCACCTCGACGCTGCAATTCCTCGACCAGCAGCTCGCGCAAAAGCAGAAGCAGCTCCAGGACGCCGAGACCAAGCGCGAGACGTTCCAGAACCAGTTTCTCGGCTCGCTGCCCGGCACCGGCTCGATCGCGGACCGGCTGGCGGCGGCGCGCGTGCAGATGTCGCAGGTCGACAGCGATCTTGCCGCCGCGCAGTCGAGCCTCGCCGTCGTCAACGGCCAGATGGCGGGCATTCCGGCGAGCGTCCCCGGTGCGGGCGCGACCGCTGGCAGCGCCGGGCCGGCGCGGGCGCGGCTTGCTGCCATTCAGGGCCAGCTCGCCGATGCGCGGGCACGCGGCTATACGGAACAGCATCCCGACGTGGTTGCGCTGAAGAGCCAATTGGCGGCGGCGCAGGTCGCCGCGCGCGGCGAACCTTTGGTCGGCGGCTCGGCCGGTGGTGCGGGCGCGTCGAACCCGCTGTATCTTCAGCTGAAATCGAACCAGGGCGACAAGCAGGCGCAGGTCGCCGCGCTCGTCAGCCGCAAGCGCCAGTTACAGGGCGATATCGACGCGATCAGCGCCAAGCTGACCGGCGACTCCTCGCAGATGCAGGAACAGTCGCAGATCGAGCGCGACTATCAGGTGCTGAAGGACAGCTATGACAAATTGCTGTCCGATCGCGAGGACGTCCGCCTGCGCGGGCAAGCGCAATCGCAGACCGACCAGATCAAGTTCAGCGTGCTCGACCAGCCGAGCGCACCGCGCGTGCCGACCTCGCCCAATCGTCCGCTGTTGCTGACGGGCGTGCTGATCGCGGCGCTGGCGGTGGGCGCAGGTGCGGCGTTCGCGATGACGCAGGTGCAGACGACCTTCCCCACGCCCAAGCGGCTGGAAGCGGCGACCGGGCTCAGCGTGATCGGCTCGATCGGCGAGAGCGTGACCAAGCTCCAGATCGCCCAGCGGCGGCGACAGCTTGGCTATTTCGGAGGCGGCGCGGCGGCGCTGGTGGTCGCCTGGGTGGCGCTGCTCGGCGTCGAGATGCTCCAGCGAGGACTTGCGGCATGAACGACCTGACCCCCCGTAAGCTGGGTGGCTCGTTGATCGAACGTGCCGCCAAGGTCTATGACTTCAGCGCGGAACTGCGCGCGCGCAATCCGCAGCCGCCGCTGACGGAAGCGGAGGCCGAACCCCGGCTCGCACCCGCGCCGCTCACGCTGGTCGAGCCCGCCGCAGTTGACGCTCCAGCGGAACTGCCAGTGTTCGCGGCTGCACCTGCTGGCGACGAGGTTGCGGTGATCGACCGCGCGATGCTCGCCACCAACGGCCTGCTCGTGCCGGATGCGCCGGTGGGTGCGCTCGCCGAGGAGTTCCGGCTGGTCAAGCGTCAGCTGATGGTGACCGCGCGCAGCCTGCGCCGCACCGACGCCGACAAGTCGCGCACGATCCTCGTCTGCTCGGCCAAGCCGAACGATGGCAAGACCTATTGCGCGGTGAATCTCGCCATCTCGATGGCAGCGGAGCGCGAGGTCGAGGTGATCCTGATCGACGCCGATTTCGCCAAGCCCGACGTGATGAGCCGGCTTGGTCTGGTGGAAGGCAGGGGCTTGCTCGACGCGCTCGCCGACCCGGCGATCGACATCGAGACGTGCGTGGTGCCGACCGACATTCCCCAGCTTAGCGTGCTGCCTGCCGGTACCAAGTCGCACAGCGATACCGAACTGCTCGGCAGCGCACGCACCGCGAAGCTGATTGCGGGGCTGCTCGCTGCCGATCCGCGCCGGGTGCTGATCTTCGATTCGCCGCCGGTGCTCGCCGCATCGCCCGCCGCCGTGCTGGCGCACCATGCCGGGCAGACCGTGCTGGTGGTGCGCGCCGACCGCACCGTCGAAAGCGACCTGCGCGAGGCGGTCGCGCTGCTCGATGGGTGCGAGGAGATCCAGTTGTTGCTCAACGCTGTCAGCTACGCGCCGGGCGGGCGCCGCTTCGGCAACTATTACGGGCAGGAGGAAAGCAAATGAAGGCTCTGCTGCTGACCGGCGCAGCCTGTGCCGCCGTGATCGCCGTTCCCGCGCAGGCGGACCGGCAGAAGTCGATCACGCCCTATATCGAGCTCGACCAGACGGTCGACGCCGATCTGACCAACAACGACGTGCTGACCTATTCCACCATTGCGGCCGGCGTGGATGCCGCCATCCATACCAACCGCGCCGATGCGCAGGTCAGCTATCGCTACGAGCGGCGCATCGCCTGGAACAAGAACATCGGCGACGAGGACGTGCACAGCGGCCTCGCGCGTGCCGCGGTGAAGGTCGCGCCGGGGGTGAGCATCGAGGGCGGGGCCCTCGCCACGCGTACCCGTTCGGACATTCGCGGCGCTGCGCCGGTCAATCTTGCTGCCGACAACGACAACATCAGCCAGATCTACTCGATCTACGCCGGTCCCACCGTGTCGACCAACGCCGGACCGGTGCAGATCGGCGCGGCGTATCGCTACGGCTACACCAAGGTCGAGACGCCCGGTTCGACCGGGGTGCCGGCGAATGCGCCCAGGCTCGACTCGTTCGACGATGAACAGAGCCATGTCGTCACCGCCTCCGCCGGAGTGAAGGCGGGTGATGTCCTGCCGGTCGGCGTGACGGTCAGTGGCGCGTACGAGCGCGACACGCAGAGCCAGCTTCGCCAGCGCTACGAGGGCAAATACGGGCGCGGCGACGTGGTGCTGCCGGTCACGCGCACGCTCGCGGTGCGTGCGGGCGCAGGATATGAGAAGATCAAGGTCTCGCAGAAGGATGCGCTGCTCGACGCGGCCGGCAACGTCGTGACCGATCGCAACGGCCGCTACGTTACCAACGAGGCATCGCCGCGCCGCATCGCCTATGAGACAGACGGCCTGATCTACGACGCGGGCGTGATCTGGCGGCCGTCACCGCGCACACTGCTGACCGCCAATGTCGGCCGGCGCTATGGCGGCACGATCTATACGGGATCGTTCTCCTATGCGCCGACGCGCTCGGTGAGCTTGCAGATCGGCGTATACGACGGCGTGACCACCTTCGGCCGCCAGCTTCAGGACGGCATCGGCAAGCTGCCGACCACCTTCATCACGCAGCGCGACGCGTTCGGTCAGCAGTTCGGCGGCTGCACGTTCGGTGGCGGCGGTGCTGCGGGCGGGTGCCTGAACGGTGCGCTCCAGTCGATCTCGACCTCGGCATACCGAGCGCGCGGTGTCGACGCGATCCTGTCGGCCAGTCGCGGCCCGCTCAGCTATGGCGTCGGTGCGGGCTATGCCAACCGCAAGTTCTACGCGCCCGAAGGCGAGGGCTTCACCGTCGATGGCGTTGAGGACGACAGCTACTACGCGCAGGGCTTCGTCAGCGTGACGCTCGATCCGGTTTCGAGCATAACCGCGGACGTCATCGCAAACTATTATAAGTCTGGTATCACCGGGTCGCGCGGCATCTACAGCGAAGGCGCGACGGCGAGTTATTACCGCAGCTTCGGGCGGCTGGGCGCGACCGCGACCGCCGGGATCTACAATTTCAGCCAGCAGGGCATCCGCGACCAGACCTCCGCGCAGGGGCAGGTCGGTATGCGGTACAGTTTCTGAGGACAATGGTATGTACGACGACCATTACGGACTGAACGGCCGCCCGTTCCAGCTCACGCCCGATCCGCGCTTCTGGTACGAGACCGCCACGCACCGCAAGGCGATGGCGTATCTTG
>Ga0265780_10006467_pt1 | contig 14531 bp, 14 predicted proteins | sample P1T30metagenome_FD_192432 | JGI IMG/M metagenome (GOLD analysis project Ga0265780, IMG submission 192432) | Plant litter microbial communities from East Loma Ridge, Irvine, California - P1 T30 | ecosystem: Environmental > Terrestrial > Plant litter > Unclassified | place: USA: California... | reverse complement strand
ATGATCGCGCTGGTGCAGGGGCCGGCAGGGTCCACCACCGCGCGGACGCAGAAGGGCCTCGATCTGGTACGCGACCACTTCCTGCATGATGCCGGCGACGCGATCCGTGGTGTCTATACGATCAACGGCTTCAGCTTCTCGGGCACCGGCCAGAACACCGGCATCGCCTTCATGCCGATGAAGGAGTGGAAGGACCGCCCGGGCGCGAAGAACAAGGCGCAGGCGATCGTCGGTCGGGCGATGGGCGTGTTCTCGAGCTACAAGGACGGGCTGATCTTCGCGGTCATCCCGCCGGCGGTGCAGGAACTCGGCAACGCCACCGGCTTCGACCTTCAGTTGGTCGACGAGGGCGGGCTTGGCCACGAGAAGTTGCTTGCCGCGCGCAACCAGTTGCTCGGCATGGCATCGCAGAACAAATCGTTGATCGGCGTTCGTCCGAACGCGCTGGACGATGCTCCACAGCTCAAGGTCGAAGTCGATCAGGACAAGGCCGGCGCGCTCGGGCTTGATCTGGCGACGGTGAACAGCACGATCGCGACCGCCTGGGGTGGTTCTTACGTCAACGACTTCATCGATCGTGGCCGCGTCAAACGCGTCTATATCCAGGCGGATGCGCCGTATCGGCTCGCGCCGGAGGACATCGGCGATCTGTTCGTGCGCGGCGCGAGCGGCAACATGGCGCCGTTCACCGCCTTCTCCAACCTGTCCTGGCACCAGGGCCCGATGCAGCTCACGCGCTACAACGGCCTGCCCTCGATGGAGATCCTCGGGCAACCGGCGCCGGGCGTCGCGTCCGGTGCCGCGTTGAAGGCAATGCAGGACATGCAGGCCAAGCTGCCGCCGGGGACGCGACTCGACTGGACGGGGCTCAGCTACGAGGAGCAGCTTTCGGGCGGGCAGGCGCCGGCGCTCTATGGCCTGTCGCTGCTGATCGTGTTCCTGTGCCTCGCGGCGCTGTACGAAAGCTGGTCGGTGCCGCTGTCGGTTATGCTGGTCGTGCCGCTCGGCGTGGTGGGTGCGCTGCTGGCGGCGCGCCTGACGGGCCTCACCAACGACATCTATCTGCAGGTCGGTCTCATCACCACGATCGGCGTGTCGGCGAAGAATGCGATCCTGATCGTCGAATTCGCCGAGGAGCGGATGCGGGCAGGCTACTCTGCGTACGACGCGGCGATCGAGGCGGCCAAGCTGCGGTTGCGGCCGATCCTGATGACCAGTCTCGCGTTCATCTTCGGCGTGTTCCCGCTGGCGATCGCCAATGGTGCGGGCGCGGGCGGACAGAATGCGATCGGGCGTGCGGTGGTCGGCGGCATGTTCTCGGCGACGGTCCTCGCGATCTTCTTCGTGCCGATGTTCTTCGTGGTGGTGCTGCGGCTGTTCAGCGGGAGCAAGCACGGCGGAGACGACCATCCGCATGAGGATGAACGGCCTGATGACGGCGAGCGTCGGGACACTCCCGCGCCGCAGGGAGCCTGAGTTGTGATGAAGAGCAAAACCGTCCTCGGCCTGATTGCGGCCACCGCGCTGGCGGGCTGCAATCTCGCGCCGAAATACGTGCGCCCGGTCGGCGAGGTCCCCGCCGCGCTGCCCGCCGGCGGCGTCTATCCGGCGGCCGCGACCGACGCGCCCGACGTCACCAAGATCGGCTGGCGCACGTTCTTCACCGACGATCGCCTTCGCAGCACGATCGCGCTCGGGCTGGAGAACAACCGCGACCTGCGCATCGCGGCGGCAAACGTGCTTCAGGCGCGGGCGCAGTATCGCGTCCAACGCGCCGATCTGTTGCCGACCGTGGCGCTGTCGGGATCGGCAACCTACACGAACAACATCCAGGGCGCCGCCGGCGCTTTGGGCGGGGCGAGTGGCGGCGCCGGCACGGTAGCGGGCACAGGGACCGGAACGGGCACGGGCACGGGCACTGGAACAGGTGTTGGCACGGGCGTTGGGAGCGGCACCGGCGCGGCTATCGGCTCAAGCTCGTCGAACGTCGAATTTTATTCTCTCAACGCCGGCGTCTCGGCCTATGAGGTCGATCTGTTCGGCCGCGTCCGCAACCTAAGCCGTGCGGCGCAGGAGCAGTATTTCGCGACTGAGGAAGCGCAGCGCTCCACGCGCATCAGCCTCATCGCGGAAATCGCCTCGGCGTGGATGACGCTCGCGTCCGACCAGGACCAGTTGCGAATCTCGCAGGAGTCGCTGAAGTCCTTCGAGCAGTCGCTCGAACTGACCCGTGCGCAGTTCCGCATCGGCGTCGCCTCGGAGCTCGAGGCGCGGCAGGCAGAAACCACCTATCAGGGCGCGCGCAACGACATTGCGGTGCTGAGGACGCGGCTGGCGCAGGACAAGAACGCGCTCGATCTGCTGGTCGGCGCGCCGGTGACGCCCGGCCTGCTCCCGCAAGGGCTCGGCAGCGGCGACGCGGCGTTGGAGGTTTTGCCGCCGGGGATCACGTCCGAGGTGCTGCTGCGCAGGCCCGACGTGTTGCATGCCGAACACCAGTTGATCGCACAGAACGCCAACATCGGCGCGGCGCGCGCGGCGTTTTTCCCGAACATCTCGCTCACCGCGACGGTGGGTACGATCAGCACCGCGCTGAGCGGCCTCTTCGCCGGTGGCAGTTTCACCTACACGGGAGCACCGTCGATCGCCTTGCCGATCTTCAACGGCGGACGGTTGCGCGGCAACCTGCGGTCGGCTGAAGCGCAGCAGCAGGCAGCGGTGTCGACCTACGAGAAGGCGGTGCAAACCGCGTTCCGCGAGGTTGCCGATGCGCTGGCGCAGCGCGGGACGATCGACGAGCAGGTGTCGGCGCAAACCGCGCGCGTGAACGCGGCACAGGCGGCGCTGCGAATCTCCGACGCGCGCTATCGCGCGGGCGTGGAATCGTTCCTGACGACGCTCGATTCACAGCGCACCGCCTATGCCGCGCAGCAGCAGTTGGTCACGACTCGCTTGAACAGGGAGAGCAATCTGGTCGAGCTGTACCGGTCGCTCGGCGGTGGGCTCGCGGTCGATGATCCCAGCCGTCCGGACAGCCTGCGCCGATAGCCAGCTCCCGCGTCGGTGCGTGGGGGAGCGTGTAAGGGCTGGCGTAGTTCCGATTCGGTGCTTACGATTTGCACCGGAGAGGAAGGGCAAAATGACAAAGCCATACGACCAACAGAAGAAGCTCCATTGGGAGCTCACCAACGTGGAACTGCGGGCTCAGGCGACGGCGGTCGGGCTGGTTCAGCTCTGTATCGAACTGCGCCGCGCCAACGTGCTCGATGGACCCGCGCTGGAACGGATCAAGGACGCGATCGCCGACGAAGTGGCGATCGCCGCACCGCGCGTCACCGCCTCGAAAAACTATCGTGGTGATGTGAGGAGCCGGTTGGACCGGCTGTTCGCGGGCGATCAGCATGTCGGCCCGGCAGATGCGCTGGCCGTATCGTCACCGCCAGCCTGAGCTTTTTGACGGGGAGGGGCGCCGCAACCATCCGGCGCCTCTCTTTACGGGCTGAAAACCCCGTGCGCAGGCCGATACGATATCAGCCTGCGCACACGACAGTCATCGCGCTCAGCGAATCCCGCGCTCCAGCAAACGCATCAGCCGGGCCGAAAACGCGCGCGGATCGACCGGGAGTTCGCCGTCGGCGATCCGCGCCTCGTCGAACAGCAGATACGCGGCATCCGCGCGGCTGCCGTCATCGCCCGCATCGGCTGCGCTCAGCTTCTCGACCAAAGCGTGACGCGGATTGATCTCCAGCACCGGCTTCGCCGCCGCGTCGAGCCGGCCGGCGCCGGCGAGCAGCTTTTCGAGCTGGCGATCCATGCCGTGTTCCGGCGCGACGAGGCAGACCGCGCTTTCGGTCAGGCGATCGGACGCGCGCACGTCCGAAACGGCGTCGCCCAACGTCTCCTTCACGAAAGCGATGAAGCCGTTGACCGCGTCCGAGGCGGCGGCAGCCGGCTGCTCGCCGTCCGCGAGCGGGATCAGGCTGAGATCGGCCAGCCCTTGCGTGACCGACTTGAACGGCTTGCCCTCATAATCCACGCCCGACGTGACCCAGAAGCTGTCGACCTGATCGGCGAGCAGCAGCACCTCGATCCCGCGCGCGCGGAAACCTTCGAGCTGCGGGGAGGTGGCGAGGCGTTCGAGATCGGTGCCGGTCGCATAATAGATCGCGGTCTGATTGTCCTTGAGGTCCGCGACATAGTCCTTGAGCGAACGCCATGCGCCGCCGGACGCGGTGGACTTGAAGCGGGCGAGGCCGAGCAAGGTCTCGCGCCGTGCGAAATCCTCATAGAGACCTTCCTTCAGGACCGGGCCGAAATTCTCCCAGATCTTGAGGTAACGCTCGGTGTCGCTGGTGGCGAGCTTGTCGAGTTCGGACAGAATGCGGTTCGACACCGCCTTCTGGATCGCCGCGAGGACCGGGCTTTCCTGGATCATCTCGCGCGAGACGTTGAGCGGCAGATCGTTCGAATCGACCAGACCGCGCACGAAGCGCAGATAGCGCGGCAGGATCTGCGCCTCGTCGGTGATGAACACGCGACGAACGTAGAGCTTCATGCGGCCGGCGCGATCGGGATCGAACAGGTCGAACGGCTTTGTCTCGGGAACGAACGCGAGCACGGTATATTCGTGCAAGCCCTCGGCGCGATAGTGGAGCGTCAGCGCCGGTTCGTCGAACTGGCCGGCGGCGCTGCGGTAGAAATCCTTGTATTCCTCCGCCGTGATCTCGGACTTGGGCTTGGTCCACAATGCCGCGCCATCGGCGATCTGCTTGGGCTCGGCGTCGGGAGTCTCCTTGAGGAAGATCGGCACCGGCACATGGCCAGACTGGGTCTTGATGGTGCGCTCGACCGTGTAGCTCTCGGTATAGTTGGCCGCGTCTTCCTTCAGGTGCAGCAGCACGCGGGTGCCGCGCGCCGGCGCGTCGGCGGTATCGACCGGCTGGATCGTGTAGGTGCCCAGCCCGTCCGACGCCCAGGATGCGGCGGTATCCGCACCGGCGCGGCGCGAGACCACTTCGACCTGATCGGCGACCATGAACGCCGAGTAGAAGCCGACGCCGAACTGGCCGATGAGATGGCTGTCCTGCGCATCCTTTGCGCCGGCGATCTTGTCCATGAACGCCTTGGTGCCAGACCGCGCTATCGTGCCAAGCGCATCGGCGAGTTCGCTCTCGCTCATGCCGATGCCATTGTCCTCGATCGTCAGCCGGCGGGCCTCGGCATCAAGCGTCACGGTAATGCGCGGCTGGCCGTCGTCGCCGAGCAGGCTGGCGTCGCTCAGCCCCTCGTAGCGGAGCTTCTCGCACGCATCGGCGGCGTTCGAGATCAGTTCGCGCAGGAAGACGTCTTTGTCCGAATAGACCGAATGCACCATCAGGTGCAGCAGCTTGGCGACGTCGGCTTCGAAGGAACGGGTTGCGGGCGCGGCTTCGGTCGTCGTTGTCATGCTGGTTCCCATGATCTCCAAGGTTGAGCAGCGCAGCAGATGGCTGACGAACGCTCCGCTTTCAAGATCGCAGGCGGGTTATCGGTGCGCGTGTGCCTCAGAGCCGCCCGAGCCGGTGGTAGAGATTGCTGTATTTGATCGAGTCCGGGCTGTCCTGAACGTCGGGGCGCTGAAGGTGAGTCATCACCGCCGCCTTGAGCAGCCGGAAGTCCTCGGTCGAGAAGACGGCGCGGGCGCGGGTCGGTTCTGGCGTGTCGGTTTGGGTGGTCATGGGTCTTCTCCTTCTAAGGGGGCGCCGCGGCGAAGCCGCGTCGTCGGACGGGGCCGGTCGGCCCCGCCGGCCGGGCGTGATGCAGGGGCGGAGCGGCGCTCCGTTCCTGCATCACGCCGCGAACTGGTTCATCGTGTTGTGTGTGCCGCCAGCCTTTAGCGCAGCCTCGCCGGCGAAATACTCCTTGTGGTCGTCGCCGATGTCCGAGCCGGACATGTTTTGGTGCTTCACGCAGGCGATCCCCTCCCGGATTTCCTTGCGCTGCACGCCCGCCACGTAACCGAGCATCCCCGCGTCGCCGAAATACTCGCGTGCGAGCGCGTCTGTGGATAGCGCGGCGGTGTGATAGGTCGGCAGCGTGATGAGATGGTGGAAGATGCCGGCGCGCGCGCTCGCATCCTTCTGGAAGGTGCGGATACGCTCGTCGGCCTCGTGCGCCAGATCGGTGCCGTCGTAGATCACGCTCATCAGCGCGGCCCGTTCATAAGGGGAGACGTCACGGCCCTGTTCGGCCCACATGTCATAGACCTGCTGGCGAAAATTGAGCGTCCAGTTGAACGACGGCGAGTTGTTATAAACGAGCTTGGCGTCCGGCACGACCTTACGAATGCGATCGACCATCGCGACGATCTGCTCGATATGCGGCTTCTCGGTCTCGATCCACAGCAAGTCCGCGCCGTTTTGAAGGCTGGTGATGCAGTCGAGTACGCAGCGGTCGGCACCCGTCCCGGCCCGGAACTGGAACAGGTTGGAGGGCAGGCGCTTGGGACGCATCAGCTTGCCGTCGCGTTCGATCACCACGTCGCCGCGCAGGCTCGTGAAATCGGTCACCTCCTCGCAGTCGAGAAACGCATTATACTGGTCGCCGATGTCGCCGGCCCGCTTCGAGAACGCGATCTGCTTGGTGAGGCCCGCGCCCAGCGAATCGGTGCGTGCGACGATGATGCCGTCTTCGACGCCGAGTTCGAGGAAGGCGTATCGGCAGGCGCGGATCTTGGCGAGGAAGTCCTCATGCGGCACCGTCACCTTGCCGTCCTGATGGCCGCACTGCTTCTCGTCGGAAACCTGATTCTCGATCTGGAGCGCGCACGCGCCCGCCTCGATCATCTTGCGCGCGAGCAGGTAGGTCGCCTCGGCATTGCCGAAGCCCGCGTCGATGTCGGCGATGATCGGCACGACATGCGTCTGGAAGCCGTCGATCTTCGCGAGCGTGGCGGCCTGCCGCGCCGTGTCGCCCGCGTCGCGGGCGGCGTCGAGATCGTGGAACAGCAATCCCAGCTCACGCGCGTCGGCTTGCTTGAGGAAGGTGTAGAGTTCCTCGATCAGCGCCGGGACGCTGGTCTTCTCATGCATCGACTGGTCCGGCAGCGGGCCGAACTGCGAGCGTAAAGCCGCGACCATCCAGCCTGAAAGATAGAGATATTTGCCTCGCGTCGAGCCGAAATGCTTCTTGATCGCGATCAGCTTCTGCTGGCCGATGAAGCCGTGCCAGCAGCCGAGCGACTGGGTATAGCGCGCCGGATCGGCATCATAGGCGGCCATGTCGCTGCGCATGATGCGCGCGGTGTAGCGCGCGATGTCCAGACCCGTCCTGAAGCGGTTCTGGAGCCGCATCCGCGCGACGGCTTCGTCCGAGATGCCCTCCCAGCTCGCGCCATTGGCGGCGATGATGCTGCGGGCGTCGGTGACGAAGGATTGGTAGGCCATGTTCATGCTCCGGTAGTGCGTGCCATTGCCATGCGGCAGCGAACACCCGCGCAGAAGGACGATCAGCGACGCGAAGACATGATGCGACTTGTGTCAGTTGTCATAGTGTGACATCTTGTCTGGATGCCGCCGTCCCCTGATCGTAAGCTGTATCTCGGGCCAAGGCTGCGGCTGCTGCGTCGCGAACTCGGCCTCAATCAGACTCAGATGGCCGAGGAACTCGGCGTCTCGCCAAGCTACCTCAACCATCTCGAACGCAACCAGCGGCCGTTCACCGCGCAGATGCTGCTCCGGCTGGCCGACACCTACGATGTCGATATGCGCGGTTTCGTCGCGGCGGCGAACGAAGCGTCGTCGAGCGATCTGCACGAGATTTTCGCCGATGCGCTGGTGCGCGACATCGGCGTGCCGCGCCAGGAAGTGATCGAGGTGGCGGAGAATTACCCCGGCATCGCCGAGGCGGTAACCCGGCTCTACCGCGCGCTGAGCGATCTGCGGCAGGTGCCCGATCGCGTCGAATCGGCGGGTGCCGGCGGAACCCGGATCGCCTCGCCGCTCGCGTGGCTACGCGATTGGCTCGACGGACGGCGCAACCATTTCGCCGATCTCGACGCGGCGGCGGAGGCGCTGTCGGACACGCTGACGGGCGCGAGCGGCGACGATCCGGATGCGCTGCACGCGGCGATGGTGCGGCAGCTTCACGAACAGCACAACGTCGGCGTGCGGATCGTCGGTCGGGATGTTCTGCCGGGCGCGGTGCGCCATTACGATTATCACCGCCGCCGCCTGATGCTCGCCGATACGGTGTCTTCGTCCGCGCGCCGGTTCGAGATCGCCGCGCGGCTGGCGGTGGAGGATCTGTCCGGCGTGCTCTCGGATACTGCCGCCTCGGCGGCGGCGCCCGATGCCGAAACGCGGGCGCTCGCGCAGCAGGCGCTCGCCAATTACGCGGCGGCGGCGATCATCATGCCCTACGGCCGCTTCCACGCCGCTGCGGAATCGAGCCGGTACGATCTGGATCTGCTGACGGCGCGGTTCGGCATGTCCTATGAACAGGTCGCGCATCGCCTGACCACGCTCGATCGGCAGGGCGCACGCGGCGTACCGCTCTTCCTGCTCAAGCTCGACGTGGCCGGTAACGTCGCGAAGCGCTTCGCGGGGGATACGATGCCGCTCGCCCGCTTCGGTGGCGGCTGCCCGCGCTGGCATATTCACCGCGCCTTCCGCCATTTGGGCGAGACGGTGACGGATCTCGTCGAGATGCCCAAGGGGACGACCTATCTCACCTGGTCGCGCGCGTTCGCGCGTGGCGAGGGGCGCGAGCCGGTCGCGATCGTGCTGGGTTGCGAAGCGAAACAGGCGGCGCGGGTGCGGTACGGCGATACGGCGGGCGCGGCCACCCCGATCGGCCCGGCCTGTCACGTCTGCGAGCGAACCGACTGCACCGATCGTTCGCTGCCGCCGATCGCGCGGTCACTGGACGTCAGCCCGGCGCGCAAGGCGCGGGCACCCTATCCGTTTCGGGCGATCTGACCGGCCGGGCAGCGCCGTCCGCGTCACTTCTCGGTAAAGCGCTTCACCTTCACCGGCAGATCCTTGCCCTTGGTCCGGCGCGAGGGGATTTGCACCGGATGCTTCTTCTTCCACTCGGCGAACGACATCGGTCCGTCGGGCGTGTCGATCATCATGTCATCGGTGCTCATGCGGCACTCCTCCTGTCGATGGCGATCCTTGCGGCAGATCGCGGGCAATTCACACCCTGATTTCAGCGGAGATCATGGGTCGCGTCGGCCGCGCCGGGAGCGGCCCGAGGTCATCGGATCTGGCTTCGCGGGCCGCTGCCAGCCGGGCGGGGGCACCATCCGCTGCTGGCTGGTGCCCAGCCCCATCGCGCCCGGCTGCTGGCGCACCAGGCCGGCGACATCCGCGTCCTCGGCGTCAGCCGCGCTGGCGCCGCCTCGCATCAGGCTGATCCTGTCGCGCAGGTGCTTGGCCTCCTCGAAATCCAGGGCGTGCGCCGCCGCCGCCATTTTGCGTTGCAGGGTTTCGATCGTCTCGGTCATCGCGCCTGAACGCGCGACCACGCCGATCGGCAACACACTACGCTCCGTAAGAGGCATTGCGGACATCTGCCGCCGCCGTCATGCCGGACTGAGATAGGCCGGAGGGAAGATGTCGTGATCCAGCTTGATGGCAAGACCGCTCTCGTCACCGGCGCGAGCGGCGGGCTGGGGCGCGAGATCGCGAAGGCGCTGGCGACGGCTGGCGCACACGTCCTGCTCCACGGTCGCGACGCCGCTCGGCTCGCGCGGCTGGAGCAGGAGATCGTTGCGGCTGGCGGTTCCGCCGAGCCGGTCATAGCCGATCTTCGCCATACAGATGCGGCGGAGACTCTGCTGGCCGCGCGCGATCCGATCCATATCCTCGTCAACACGGCGGGAGACCGCGATCGCAGGCCGCTCGCCGATCTCGATCGCGACGCGGTTCGCGCGCTTCTCGAAATCAACCTTGTCGCGCCGTTCGATCTGGCGCGCCTCCTCGCCGCGCGTATGCCGGCAGGCGGGCGGATCATCAACGTGACGTCCATCGCGGGCCAGATCGCCCGGTCGGGCGACGCCGCCTATACGATGACGAAGGGCGGCCTCGATGCTCTGACGAGAGCGCTTGCCGCTGAACTCGGGCCGCGCGACATCACCGTCAACGCCGTTGCTCCCGGCTTTTTCGCGACCGAAGCGAATGCGGCGATGGTCGCGGACCCGGCCATTGCCAAGCATCTGTCGCGGCGCACCGCACTCGGCCGCTGGGGACGGCCCGAGGAGATCGCCGGCGCGGTATTGTTCTTCGCGTCGCCTGCCGCGTCCTATGTCACCGGGCAGGTGCTCGCCATCGACGGCGGGTATCTCGCCCACTTCTAAGGCCGGCCGGGATAGCCTTGGAGGCTCGCGCGTTCGGAGCGCGTTACAGAAGGAGTGCAGCATGAAAGCGATAGCCTTGCGGTCGCCCGGCGGACTGGATCGACTGGTGCTGGAGGACCGCGCCGACCCCGGCGACCCCGGCCCCGGCGAGATCCGGGTTGCGCTGCACGGCAGTTCGCTCAACTATCACGACCTCGGCGTCGCCACCGGGCGGATGCCGAGTGCCGACGGGCGCATCCCCCTCGCCGACGGTGCGGGGGTGATCGAGGCGGTTGGCGCTGGCGTAGAGGATTTCGCACCCGGCGACAGGGTGGTCTCCTGCTTCTTCCCGGATTGGCAGGACGGCGCACCGACGATCGGCGACTTCGCACGCACCCCCGGCGACGGCATCGACGGCTTCGCGCGCGAGCATGTCGTGCTGCCGGCGAGCGCGTTCACCCACGCCCCCAAGGGTTACGATGCGGTCGAAGCAGCGGCGATCACCACCGCCGGGCTGACCGCGTGGCGCGCGCTCATCGTCGACGGCAATCTCAAAGCCGGCGACACCGTGCTGCTGCTCGGCACCGGCGGCGTGTCGATCTGGGCGCTCCAGATCGCCAAGCTGATGGGCGCCACCGTGGCGATCACCTCGTCCTCGGGCGAAAAGCTCGATCGCGCTAAGGGCATGGGCGCGGACTTCACGCTGAACTACCGCGAGCGGCAGGATTGGGGCCGCGCCGTTCGGGACTGGACCGGCGGGCGCGGCGTCGACCATGTCGTCGAGGTCGGCGGCCCCGGCACGCTCTCGGAATCGATCGATGCGGTCCGCGTCGGCGGTCATATCTCGCTGATCGGCGTTCTCACCGGCGGGATCGGCGAAGTGCCGACCGCCGCGTTGATGGGCAAGCAGGCGCGTTTACAGGGGCTGATCGTCGGCAGCCGACGGGCGCAACAGGATTTCGTGCGCGCGCTCGACAGCAGCGGCATCCACCCGGTAATCGACCGCCGCTTCCCGCTCGAACAGCTCGCCGACGCCTTCCGTTTCGAGATGAGCGGAGAGCATTTCGGCAAGATCGGCATCGAGTGGTGAGGTCAGCGCCCCGCGCTTCGCCGACGTCGCGCCGCGCCCAGCGCGACGGCGACGAGCGCGCCGCCGGTTAGCAGCCCGATCACGGGCAGCGGCGCTGCGGCTTTCTGGATCTGCAACGCGACGCTGGTTCGCCGCGCGCGGACGGTCTGGCTACCGCGCAGCGCGTCGGCGCGGGGTCGGTACAGATTGTCCCGCCGCGCCGGATCGCCGGCGTCGCCGGGCTTCTGCTGGAGTGTCGTGCCGGTCAGTTCCATGATCCTATCGGTCAGACGCGGCGCGGCGCGCGCGAGCAACGAGGACAGCAGCCCGCCGCCGCCCGCATAGAGCGTGCGGCTTGGGTTGGCGCAGGCGAACAGGATCGCGTCGGCGACGACTTCGGGGGTATAAAGCGGCGGCGGCAAGCGTGGCGGTTCATCCATGAAATTGCGCGCATGTTCCGGGAAGGGCGTGTCGATCGCGCCGGGCTTGACCAACGTCACCGATATGCCGGCGTCGGCGCGTTCCAGTTCGATGCGCAGCGTGTCGGTAAGCGCCTGAACCGCGTGTTTGGTGGCGCAATACGGCCCTTGCTGCACGATCGCGCGGTCACTGAGGATCGAGCCCACGTTGATGATCGCGCCGCCGCCCCGCGTTCGCAAATGGCGGGCGGCGACGAGCGACCCGTGCAGGACGCCGAAGTAATTTACGTCGAAGACGCGGCGATGGCCGTCGAGCGGAACCTGTTCGAGCGTGCCATAGGTTCCCGCGCCGGCATTGTTGACCCAGGAATCGAACCCGCCGAACGCGCCGATCGCGGCCGCGGCGATCTGATCGACGGCGGCCTTGTCGCTCACGTCGGCGACGCAGATCGCGATCCGCGCGCCGCTGGCGGAAAGCCGCGCCCGAAGCGCCTCAAGCGCGGCTTCGTTGCGGGCCACCGCCACCACCGCGGCACCCTGCGCGACCGCCGCCTCGACCGTGGCGAGCCCGTTCCCGCTGGTCGCGCCCGTCACGACGAGCACTTGCTCGCGAAGCGGCTTCAGTCTGATCGTCATGCTCTGTCCTCGGCCACTCGTTCCGCCGGACGTAACGATCGGCAGCCGCGAAAGGCGCATCCTCCTGATTTACGAGTGTTTTACACGATCGCCGGACCCGATACGCCGGCCCGCTCGTTCAACCGGGACAACGACAGGAGCGAGGCATGTCCGACGACCGAGCAAATGCGGGTGAGGGCGCCGACCCCTCCAAAGACATCGACCAACAGAACCCCGGCGAGACGACGACTCACGATCTAACCGACGACGAGGACACCAGCGACACCAAGACGCAGGATCTGGCCAAAGCCAGACGGACCGACTTCGACCCCAACGCCGGTCAGGAATAACCGTCGCGCAAAGCCGCATCACATAGGAGATCATCTATGACACACGATCCCGAACCGAACGCGCCGACCGAGGCCGAAGAAGCCGAAGCGATGGAAAAGGCGCAGGAGGACGCCGCCGAGGAACGCGAGGAAAACGGCGGCTACCAATAGGCCTATCGCGGCTCGACGACCCCGGCGGCAGGCTCGGTTTGGGTCGGAGCGGGGGCCGGGGCCGCTTCAGGCTCGTGCCGGTCATGCCGCGCGTCGCCCCACGTCATGCTCTGCAGAACTCCATCGCGGCGGATCAGCCCGTGCATGAGCGCGGCGGCGAGGTGGAGCAGGATCAGCCCGAACAGCGCAAGCGCGATCCAGGTGTGCGCGAAGCGTAGAACGGCATAGACCCGCAGGTCGTGCGGCAGGATCGGCGGAAGCACGGTCGCGCGCGTTAACGCGACCGGATAGCCGCCCGCCGACAGCATTCCCCAGCCGAGCAGCGGCAGCGCGAACATCGCTGCGTAGAGCAGCACATGCGATCCCTTCGCCGCGAGCCGCTGCGGCGCATCGAGATCGGGCGGGAGTGCCGGTGCGCCGGTACGGAGCCGAACGATCAGGCGTAGCGTGACGAGCACGAGGATCGCGATGCCGAGCGGCCGGTGCAGGTGGAGCAACGTGACATAGGCGGCGCCGGTGGTGGAGACCATGCCGACGCCGATGAACAGCATGGTCACGACCATCGCCACCATCAGCCAATGGAGGATGCGCAACAGCGGCGCGAAATGGAACGGATCGCGGCGCATCAGCGTGCTCCCTGCCGGGTGAGGTCGTGGCCGGCCGCGCTCGCGCCCGGCGCCTCGCCGGCGCGGCGTGTGAACGAGGTCGAATATGCCTTGGACCGCGCCGGCAGCAGCGGATCGTCGGAGATCGCGATGCCGGGCGGCAGGATGGTGGGATCGAAGTTGAGGTCGCGGCAGGCGCCCTGTTCCTCGGTCTGTGCCCGGTCGATGGTCAGCACGCCCGCATCGATCGTGCGGTGCGGCCCGGTCCAGGCGACGGTCGCGCGGTCGGTGACATCGCCCGGATTGGCGACGATCAGGTGCAGGTGCCAGCGCGACGGCGTCTGCCGGGTATTGGTGATGAACGAATCGACCAGATAATCCTTGGGCAAGGTCGCGAGGCTGGTCTTGTCGAGCCCGCGCAGCGGCGTCTCGGGCACGAACTGCCACCGCACCAGCCGCGTGGTGCCGCCCGTATCGGTGAAGCGGAACGCGTTGATGCTGTAATAGGGCGCGTTGCCGAAGCTGTCCGGCAGCACCGCCTTGGCCATATAGTCCTGAAACGCCTTGGTCTCCGGGTGCTGTTTCAGGAACGCGCCCATCAGCTTGGGGTCGGGCTTGCCGGTCTTCGGGTCGGGGCGGCTGGCATATTGCAGGGCGACGAAATCCTGCGGCGTCGCCACCGGGAAGATCGGCGTATCGTCGAGCGACATGCGCCATTCCTGCCGATCGGGCGTTCGCAGCAGCAGCGCCATCGCGTGAAACACGGCGCGCCCGTCGGTCGCGATCGGGTTGCCGCCGCCGAGCGAGAAGCGGCCGATCACCGGCGTGTCGCCCGCCTTCAACACGCTCGCGCCGGCCAATGCCGCGCCGGCGCCGTTCGCGCGGAAGTCGCCCGCGAAGCAGACGCCCTTCGCGTGCGCGCGGCGGTAGCCCGGCTTCGCGCCGCCGAGATTATATTCGAGCGCATTGGCGATCGTGCCGCCGCTTACCCGGTGCGGGCCGATC
>Ga0265780_10006466_pt1 | contig 14532 bp, 12 predicted proteins | sample P1T30metagenome_FD_192432 | JGI IMG/M metagenome (GOLD analysis project Ga0265780, IMG submission 192432) | Plant litter microbial communities from East Loma Ridge, Irvine, California - P1 T30 | ecosystem: Environmental > Terrestrial > Plant litter > Unclassified | place: USA: California... | reverse complement strand
CCTATCGTAACAAGCAATTGTGTTGCCTTGTGCGGCGGGCGGCAATGGTTGGCTTGGGAGGGCTGCCGCGAGAGCCGATTGGGAGTGGTGGTGTGTGGTCAGGCAGACTACCTTGGACGGCAGGCAGAGAGGCAGGCAGGCACACGAGTGGCGGAAGCAGAATGCGGCCGGCGCAGCGACAAGCACGCTTGTCCAGGTAGCAGCCGGATGATCAGGTTCGGGAGTAGGTGATGGTGGTAGTATGGATGTATGTCGTTAGCGGGCGACGATGGTGGTGGTGGTCAGTCGTCTCCAAACAGGAGCGCTGCCGTAAGCCGGGCTCGCTTTGACAGAGTGAAGCTGAAGCGCTGAAGCTGAGCTCGAGCGGCGTGGCGAGCATGGCGCCCGCCAGCCTACCGCTGCATGTCCCGCACCGCGCATCAAATTGCTTGCAGGACGGACGATGGAAGGATGCTGATCGTCGTTACACGATCTGGTCTGCGCTACCGACACCTGCATCGTCGCGGCCAAACCATCAAAGGGACTGCCTGGGAACAAGTGCGCCAATAGTGACAGCCGCCGTCTCGCCCGCCACGGGCGTGTGATCGGGGCGCGAACGAGCAAACAAGCACGTCTCGAGGTAGCACGACTTGGCCCGTATCTTCGGAGAAGCGACCGCACAAATGTGATCATCATAACAGGCACACTTACTTACACTACTACCTAGTCGTGGGCAGACAAGGCAAGGCAAGGCAAGGCAAGGCAGGGCAGCTGTTTGCCGCGCTAAGCTGCCACGAGCTGCGCGATACATAGTGGAAAGCGATAGTAGCAGTACTAGCAACAGTCGTGGTTCAGCAGATACGGCAACAATACCGTGCTATCCCTCCTAGCAGCAGATGGACTGCTCGCGGACACGGTCTGCATTGTCCTGATTGGTGCCGGGTGGGCATGCGAGCTTGATTCAAGGTGGCTTGGGTTGCTCGAGCGCGGACAAGATTGGTGTGGACGTTGGAACAATGCATGGGTGGCGAGTGCGCGGGCTGTCACCGCGACATATTGTCTCACACACATCTGATCTCCCTTGGTTAGCTAGCTCGAGAATAGCTTTCATGTGCGTGCGGTCTTGAGTCGTGAATGCTCTGCCCACATCCCTCTCCCCCACCACCCGATACGGCGCGTGCATGCATGCTTGCCTGCCTCTGCTGCTGCTGCTGCTGCTGCTATACCTGTCCATGATGCTGAAGAAAGGCGGCGAGCGGTCAAGGGTCTTGGTGTGAGGCGTAGCTCGACCGGCGGCGTGGATCAAAGGATTGCGTGCCATGGTGGGCTAGTGGGCGGTACGGGTTCGTGAGTCACTCCATCAGATGTGATGTACGCGTCAGGCAAGTGAGACTGAAGGGCAGTCGGGCATTCGAGCAGTCAAGACGGCGCGGGTGACAGTTACAGGTAGGTGGGTGTGTGTGTGTGCGAGAGCGTGTGTGTGTGTCTGTAGTTCGTCCAAGTAGGCAGTCTTCAGGTGTGGGAGTCAGGTTGCATGAAAGTACATATATCGTCAGCCCTTCCCGCCGTCCCATCCCATCTGACCTTCTTCCTGCCTGCCATCCTGACCAGTTGAACGAGCATTGTCTTGTCAGCCGCCGGAGTATTCCAGACAGCCAATCCTCTCACGTGCATTGCATAACCGAGCAATCCCTTCTGGGCCGAGTCCTATTATTCAGCCAACACCGAGATTGCAGAAGTTGATATAACAACTACTGCAGGTATTCTGACTTGACTTGATCGACCGACTTGATCGACTCGACCAAAGATATCCGACTCCGACTCCGAACAACAGCCAACCACCCCGGATTCTCCATCTCCGGCAAGACGCAGGGTTCGACAAGGAATCGGACCGCAAAGGCTTCGACACGACATCTACCTCTGCTCGAATCGGTCCGCAACGCTCTCCGACCACGGTTTGACTGGTTCGACGAGTGTGAACAAGCGCGTCATTACTCTTGCACCGCCACTACTACTGCACAACGGTATCCCACTCTTCGCTCTTCTCCTCGACGTCCGTGTGCTGCTTGACCGCCGGATCCTCCACCGACCGCGATCCGTGCGTTACTTCATAAACAAACGACAACTCTCTTGTTTTTTGACGGCTACCGCGACACACTGCAACACCCTGCGGCACTCTGCACAACCTCGCACCATCTGCCAGGCTTTGTTGGAGAACGACAGACAGACAGACACAGTTGACAGAAGACAGTTGACAGCACGGTGACACACACACTGTTCGGTTGCTGGCCCGAGAAAGCTGCTCCTCCTCCAGCACCCCAGAAGACCCCGCCGCGAGCCAAGTTGATCGGCGTCGCACAATCCGCCGCGAGCCCTAAGCCCTCGCTCGCGCTCCACCACAAAGCGCCCGCCATCATCAGCCAGCAGCCAACACCCACACCTTTCCATCCATCACATCTCTTCCTCGCAGGAGTGTCGACAAGACACCCTCGAACACACCGAGTGCTTCGAGAGCCGACCTTGAGGGGCGCTCCGACACAGCTGCTACTGTTACCCATCAATACCAAGCCACCCTCGTCCTCCGCCTCGCCGCCCTCTTCCGCTGCTGCCGCCGCCGCCAGCTCCTCCTCCTCCTCCTCCACCTCCACCACACCGCCTCACAAACGCCCGCTCAAACAACCCCTCCAATCCGCCAAGTAAACGCTGCTACCCGCATATCAACACCATCTCCCCCGAGCTGTACCAATCGCCTCGTCCCTCTCATTCCCACCGTCGCAGCCTCCAATACCGCTTCGGTCTCGGTGAGTCAGCCCGCGCCTCTTTCCTTCCCTCTTCGGCCAGCCTCGGCGCAAAGTCAGCTCTCCAAGCTCAGATGTCACTGCGCGCACGCCTCTTCTGTCTCGGGCCTCGCGTGGCCGGTGTATGCGATGCGATGCGATGCGATGTTGTTCATGCCGTCTCACGCGAAGCCACGCGCACGCATGACGCCGCCATGAATGCCATTGCCCGCACCGCATAGCACGGCTCATCACTGCAATTTGCTCGAGCTGCAGCCTGCCGTCAATGTCTATTTTATCCTGCCAAGAATGTCTGCTAATGTCTATTTCCTCTCAGACCTCCTTCCATCTTCCTCCGTTCACGCCGTGCAGCCGTAGCACGACCGCATCCTCTCTAACGGCACTCGAGCTGTCCCCACCAAGTTCTTCCGACACATCACAAGCAGTATATGCTATAGCGGCTCATTGAGTAATGACTGCTTCTTGTAAGTCCACGCCTATTCGTCTCGCCTCGATCCCACCTGGCATTGGAGTCAAGTGTGGTGTGATACCGTCAACACTACATGTCACATTCCATTCCCGCAGTACACTCATGTGCTTTCACCAGCAAAACTGACACGCCGAGTCACAGCCAAGAACGATCTCACGAGTTTCCCCCCCTTCGACGATCACGACCACGGCAAAGCCGACACCCAAGATCTTGACAAACACGACTCCCCATTTGAGCTCACCCTCGACAGCGACGTCCTGGACTCAAGCGCCATGGCCGGCGCCGGTTCTCCCTTCATCAAGGCCGAGCCCAACGACTTCTTCGACCCGAACCAGTACATGCAGTACGGCCACAACGGTCAACAGCAGCAGCAGTTTGCTGCGTCCTCGGGCGCTATGAACATCAACCCCGCCAGCTTGTCAAATGGCATGCCGCAGAGCTACGGCCAGAACATGACATCCAGCTTTCACATGGGCAACTCTGGTATAGCAGACGATGAGCTGCTGGACTTGCAGCTGGACCATGGCAACGCCCAAGGTAGCAACTTTGACTTCAACACCGGCGTGCAAAACTTCCTCCAGAACAATGTTTCCAACGCACAACAGAGTGGAAGCATGTTCTCACATACGCCAGATGGTGCGCCCATCCAGTCACCATTCACCAACGGTGACTTCAACTACTCTCAGTTCCGACCGATGCCTGGCCAACAGTTCCCCGGCGGACAGAGTCTTCCACAGCAGGCTGGCTACCGATCGCAGATGCAGCAGCAGATGGAGCGCAAGTTCTCCGACACTCGCTCTCCCGCTTCTCCCCGCACGGGCCACCTCCAAGTGAACGACAACTACCACCCTGGCATGCAAATCCGCCACCAAAGACAGCAGAATTCGATGGGCGGCACTGAGTGGGACAGCCCGCCCAGTCACCACACCAGCCATCAAAGCTGGGGTGAAGGCTCTCCCTTCCCGTCTCCAAACGGTCAGCCTATGAACAGGCAGATCTCCGAGGTCTTGCAAAACACCCACCAGCACAAGGTCGCATCGTCCCTCCCCACGATTCCCACTAAGATGGAGCCTGGGACTGGGCCGGTCGGTCAGACACAGGAGGCCAAGCGCAGAAGGCGACGCGAGTCACACAACCTCGTCGAGCGCAGGCGCCGTGACAACATCAACGAGCGCATCCACGACCTTGGCACCCTCGTTCCCCAGCACAGACTTGAGGACGAAAAGGTCCGCAAGCACCTCCAGACAAACGCCCCGTTGTCACCTTCGATCGCCAACGCTGGTGGCATGTCTCCGCCTGCAGCTACCTCGTTGCTTGCAGGTCCTTCCGGTCGTCGGGCAACCGCTGGAAACATCACGCAAGGCCTACCCATCGAAGACAAAGACAAGGGTCCCAACAAGGGCGACATTCTCAACGGATCCGTCGCCTGGACTCGCGATATGATGTGGCACACCCACCGCAAGCTTCGCCAAGAGCAGGAGCTCAAGGAGCTTGTAGCTAGCCTTGGTGGTACTTGGCCTTTCACTCCCGATGAGGAGGAGAAGCGCATGAACAGCGAAATCTGCGAAGTCCTCAACAAGCATGCGCCACTCGGAGGATTCCCTGGATACTCCCGCGCACCTGGATCTGGTCTCAGAGTCCCTGGCTTCACCAACGTTGCTGGCGACAGCACAAACGCTGATGGCCAGGTCATTCCAGGCCAGAGCGGCAATGGCCAGGATGTCAGCCCTGGGTTTCAGTCTGGCGGTAGCGGAATGAGCTCAGGTGGTGTTTCACACAACGCTGGTACCTTTAGCGGCTGGCATGGGGACTTCAAAGAAGAGGACGAGTACGCGCTCATGGAGTCGTAGAATGACCCAACGGTCGCGTTACCGATCCCGTGGGCCACCCGGACCAATTGGACAGACTGAAACCATTTGCCTACCTTGCACATTCCCCCACACGAACACTTGGCTCGAGCAATCTGGAGCACAACCTCTTTTACGTCTACCAACAGATAGATCACACGCATAGTACACAGCCACGGCGCCGCGATCACATCAAGCGACTGTGGCGCCCAATGATACCCCCTTGCATGGACCGACATCTCCCCACTCCCAGGATCAGAACCCGGCGTTTTGGTTTGGACTGCCACACCTTTTCTCATCTATCCGACCTTTCCATGTTCCACTATGATACACACGGGACCTTGCTCTTACCAAGAGACAGCCATACAACAGTTCCACCTTGCTGTCTCGCCCCTGGTACCTCTGGGTCTTGTTTGCGACTACCGTCGCACAAACCAGCATGCCTCTGGCATTGAGGCACTCTTCTTTCATCAGCAACATCATCATCACAATCGGCGTTTTGGAATCAGACACATCAAGCCCCGGCTGGTGACATGGGCTCTTGGCGTTGGTTGGGAGGAATTTGACAGCGTTGTCGGCATGTTTTCCATTGTTCATTTCACTTTGCTTTCGTCTTTCCTTTTCTCCCTTCGGGCTGTCAGCCACCTGTCAGTACTTTTCCTCGACTGGGGGTCTGGTCAGAGGTATTGTCAGCTTTTGTTTTGCTTCGAGACATAGTACTGCATTACGATATGATCTTTTGAACCCCTTCGTGGGACAATTTACACTTGTTAAAACAAACTCTGTGCATCGACCTCGCATCTCAGTGACCATTTGTTATCGTAGTCGTTTACATACTCGTGAGGTCGAGGACGCGATGACTTGTTGTTTGTACTCATCTTCGCTGCCCTATGTGTGTCAGAAGCAACCAGAGTCGAGCCTTTCTCCCAAGTTGGGTGGACTACTTGACCCGATTTGGCGTTTGTTGACGAATTACTTGACACCTCGTCGATCAACTCTGCAATTACATCAAGTCGCCCTCAAGGGTGGTTAGCGGTCGGTAAAAAGTGATCAACCGGATTCAATATCTAGAGGAGAGGTTGTTTGAGTACCCCAACCCTAACCCTATGTGTGATTACACCTCGGTCTGAATCGATATTGTTCGAGGCGAATCGAGGCATATGAGGCCTTATTATACGATTTCGACCTCGGGATCGTTGATCTCGATCGTAGTTATGTTGATGTGTAGGGTTTGTGGCCAGAGACAGCTTTGTGTGTCGTGAACTCTCGAATCAGCGCTGCGAGTCGACGGTCAATCAAACGTCCAGTTGACCACATCCTATCTTCGTAGTCAACTATCCATCGAACGCCGACTGTCAACACAAAATTTGACTGTTGCGATTACTGCTCCACTATGTCTTCTCACTAGAAATATATTTATTCTCTCGCTCTTGACTGGGCTACTTAAACCCGGATGACAACGCAAGGCGCTTGTTTCTCACGTCCACAACTCCAACTTCCCCAAACGAGTTGGAAGGACTATTGATCACTCAACCGACCGACCAACCAATTAATCGATCGATCAAACCAAGGCATCAACTCGAACAAAGTGGCTGAACCGAGTCGAGATACTGCATGCCTATAACAACAGATCCCTTGTAATTACGAACCGGATGCGCGGAAGGAAGGAAGTTGAAGTCAATCTATCTGGCGTGCTGGGCCTGGCGTGGGATGCAATAATCAACCTCGAATACTAGGTATGTAATGCTGGACGACTTTACTTGACACAAATCTAGGCCCCACCCTACCGCTTCCTTTGCTCTTCCCATTTCAGATCTGTGTTGCAGGTGATCGGACACCGGGTAGAGATGCATGAATCAGGGTTCGATCTTCCGATGCCAGGGAAGTGGGCTGTGGTAGATTTGATGAGAAACTATGGATACTGTAGGACTTTTGCGAAGTGAGGTGATAATAGGTGGCAAGGGTGGTATGCGTGATCTGTCATTCATGTTGGTTCCTTCTATGTGCTCTATAAGAGGGAAAGGAGTATTATTGTAGTTTCGTGCGTGTCATAGCGGCCAGACAGGCAGAAATGAATCAAACCAAGTAGAGCGTGCTTTGAATTTCGAGAGAAAAGAAAATGATGCAAAGGGAAAACAGAGTTCTTGTCCAAAGTACATAGCAGGGAAAAGATTTTGTTGAAGAAGAGGATCGAGGATTCTCTCTCCAATACGAAAAAAAGAAATCTGATGATTCCACGGCTCGGATGAGCCTAGCATAGCAGTAGTAGCGCGTTCTCTCTCTCTCTCGTTCATCTACTCCTCGCGGTGGAAAGACCAAATCCGTGGAAAGCACAGTCCCATCGTCTAGTCAGAGTTGGGGTGCTCCGCCTGCCACGAAGCGGCAGCAGCGGCGGCGTCGGCGGCCCACGAAGGAGCCTCGGTGCCCACGGGCTCGGAGCTGTTGCCGCTGGTGCGCGGGTCGGTGAGGAGCTGCTCGCCAGACTGGCCGTCCTCGAGGTTCTGCTCCTCGGTGGAGAGGTCGTCGTTGACAGAGACGTCAGTGACGGCGTCTTCCTGAGAAACGTTGTCGGCGGGCGGGGGAGACTCCTTGGTCAGCGCCTCGGTGCGGGGGCGCCAGTTCTTGTCGTTCATGGCGGACAGGCGTTCGCTCATGCGGGCGAATTCCATGGGAGCCGCGAGAGCCTCGCGCTTGGTGATCTTGTCGTCGCCAGCGCTGTACATCGAGAGACGGCCGGGGCCACCGCACTGCTGGCCGTCGTTGCCGGCGCAGGGAAGGTGGCAGGACATGTCGACGACGCGCGAGGCGAAGCCGTTGAGCGCGTTGCCGCACCAGCACTGGTTGCCCTCCTTCATGCCGGCCATGGTCCAGCCGTCACCGGCGCAGGACTCGGTGCAGCCGTCGACGCTGACGGTGGCGTCGGCGAACTGCTGGTGCTCGAGGGCGGCGTTCTGGTCGTCGCTCCAGCAGCCGGAGTAGGTCATGTTGCCACCGTAGACCCACTCCTGGGGAACGGAGTTGATGTAAGGACCGCTGGCGTCGACAGCGCCCTGGTCGGGGTGAGGGTTGTCACCGTCCTGGGCACGGGGGTAGCCGTAGTCGAAAGCGATGTCCTTGTTGCCGTCGAAGTCGTCGTGGAAGAGACGGGATTGACCGGCGGGCGAGTTGAACATGAAACCGTTGTTGTGCGAGGTGTCGATCAGGTCGACGGTGTCGCAGTTGTCGCCCTGCGGGTCGGGGCAGGAAGGACGGAACCAGTCGATGAAGTTGAAGAAGCGCTCGTTGCGGTTGGCACCGGTAGTGTTGGCACCGCAGGTGGAGCTGTGGTCGCCCATGTCCTGCAGGGCGCGGGCCCAGGCAATCTGCCTAGACTGGAAGTTCTTGATGATGGCGTCGGAGCCGGCGTCGACGAGGTCCTTGTTGTAGGTCATGGGGTAGTCGGCGAAGTTGGCGAAACCGTCACGGTAGACGTCGTAGTCGGCGCAGTCGGGAACGTACATCGGGCGGAAGCTGTTCAACCAGGTGTAGCTGCTGGGGTTACCGATCCAGTAGACGACGCGGGAAGAGGTGTCGAGGTTCTTGCCAAGGGCGGCGTAGCGCTGCATCATTTGACCACCCATGGAGTGGCCGACAAGGACAATGCTCTTCATGTTGGGGAACATCTCCTTGTTGTCGTAGTACTTGATGATCTCGTCGAGCACGTAGAAAGCGGAGATCTCGCCCTTTTGGGCGAATGGGTACTGGTTGTCACCACCAGCGGACCACTGCGAACCGGGCCAGACGAGAACGCTGGTGTTGGAGCTGCGGCCACCCCTTAGGCTCTCGTCCCAAGGGTATGCGAAGGTCTTGTCGGAACCGCTGGCGAAGTAGGGTGCCATGACGGCGACGGTGTCGCGGTTGACTCTGCTGTTGAAGCCAGTTGCCTGGTTCAAGGCGTTGAGCATCTACATGGCGGTCAGTATGGTGAGTCGAGGTTGGCATCGAGTCTTCGACAACGCACGTCATTCTCGTAGTTCCATGGGTCGCGTAGAAGGCCGTGAATGGAAAGGACAGCGCGCTGGATCTTGGAGTTGTCGGGGCGCTGGCCCTGGGTGTTGAGAGAAGCATAGTTGATGAGGGTCAAGTTGGCGTTGGCGCCCGTCGGGTCTCTGATCTTCCAGAAAGCGACCTCTGCGTTGTTGACACCGGGAAGAGTACCAGGAATGACATCGCCCTCGTACTGTTGGGCGGCGACCAGAGAGCTGGCGGCCAGGGCGAGAGAAAGAGGAGAGAAACGCATCTTGACCGTAACGAGTGAGTCAAGAGTGCTGTGCTATGAAGGAATGACTGAAGGTAAGGGAGTTCCGAATGAGAGAGCCTCCACAGTAGCGGCGGCGAATAGCCAAGGATAAGTACAAGAAAAGATGTCTCGGTGGACGAGATACGAGGCAGAAGCAGACGGCAAACGGACGGTCGGTGGGTATTGGCAGGCGGCCTGGTAGGGTTGTCTGTGAGACACATGGCATCCCGCTAAATGACAAGAGCACGGTGGACCAGCACCGCACTGACTCTGCACGCGCATAGAGCGCCCCGGGCAGCTATTACGCGACGACTTCCGGGTTGGCCGTTAGGGAGTCCACTGTTCTGCCCACTAGGTATCGCCCCGATGAATCTGGTCTGGCCATCTCCCTGAGTGTGATGTATCGTCTTGTCTGGCAGTCTGATATGTGGCCGCGCCCCCCAGACGTTACACTGTGCCATTGGAGAGGACTAGGACGAGGATGAGGAGGATGAGCATGCTTTCGGCACCCGGGACTGGCGGTTGTAGGTCTTGCTCAACGCCACCGTACCTGACCTGTCCCTGTAGCCCTGTGCCTGAAATTTCGCTTTGGAGTGCCCCCCCACGGCCGAGCAGCCGCAGGCCCGCAGCGCCCCCAAGGCTTGACTATCTGCTAGTTTACTGATGCAGCGCTGCAGTAGTGGTACGCGTATCGCCATAGGGCAGAGGGCCGCAGTTGTGCTGTTCGGGTTCTGCCCACGTTGAGGACGCCTCGCGTCAGCCGCATACGTATGATGATCGCGAGTTTGATGGTCTGTGGGACGCACGCCGAAGGTGTATTGATCCTGCGGCGCATTTCGTTGCATGTTGTTCATATCAACGATCCGGTATTCAAGACTGAAGGTGTTGAGCTGACAGTGATCAGTCGGTGGTCGTAGGATTCTTCTTCACCACTCAAGCTCTACTCGGAACGGTCGCCTTGCCAAGTCGCCCCGATTCTAGCCACTGCAAAGAGGCATGGCGCTGCTGGGCAAGAGAGGCAACCAAACAACAACGCAGCCTTGGGAACACCGCGGCGCGGGCAGCTGCTGGCAAAGGACGGCCAGGGTGCTGAAATTGGCCAGTTGCAGGATCTCCGACATCTAAATTTGTTGTTCAGAGTCGCCGGTGCGATTGGCGCTCGCGCTAAATATCAGCTACCCAGTATGCTAGTCCCCGTTCTCGTCATATCCACTTTAAACGGGCGGCGAAGCAGCCTCTCAGCAGTCCGTCCGTCCCCTGGCAATCTGGTGTTCAGGAGTGGCGGCCTCTACCTGTCACTCTCGTCTGGGGGAACACCACCAGGATGGTAATTCGATTTGTATAGCAGAAAAATGATATCACCCGGCGCATGCACAGTGGTTGAGATAGATGGAAGTGCATCGAGTGCTTCCATTTACTGCATCTGTTCTCCTGGAAGAGGAATCAGGACGGCGCGGGGCAGTGATCCCTGTTATCGTAACGTTCTGGGTCTCAGAATTTTAGATTCGCTTCAGACATTATTAGCGCTTGTATGAATACTGAAGATCCGGGAGGTAGCATTCGATAAGGACGATCACTTTTGTACGACCTCCTAATTTTCGTGGTAGAGTCCCACAATACCATGATGGCAAAGTATACATCGTGATGTCTGCCAAGTACCTCAAACAGCACCATCGCGGCAGAGTCGTCCGATGTCGTACTCGGCGGCTTTCCTATGGCAAGCCGTGCCTTAACCTAAACTCAGCCTTTTTGAGCCTCAGCCGTAACTCAATCGCGAGAATCTCTGGTTTCAAGTTGTGGCGTGTCGCAGATGGATTGCGACACCTGGAACGCGTACCAAAAATGCTGCAGAGGGCTCGAGGGTATCAATCGTCCCAAAAAGACGTTCAAACCGCTGAGTAGAAGGCTGGAAGGGTCCGAACAAGACGGCATGTCGCTTCTGTCTTTTGTGGTTCGCTCATTGGTTTTGTTTATTAGGTGGGAGCCAAAACCCCACGTATCTATATCTCAACCTAAGCTTCCCGCCAGTTGCATTATTAGTCTTGTACCGAAAAGTCTACTTTGAAGATGCCGTTTCATTGTCGGCGTTGAGAGTAGGCGGGCGATTGACGGAACATGTTTATCAGTGTTGGCGCGATGAAACGATCTCGGTAGACCAATCCAGTCTAGATGCTTTGCGATTGCTTGAAAACGTCAGCAGTCCGCAAGAGATCTCGCGATCATGCTCCTTCCAGAAGTTTGGTGGAGGATGCGAAGGTGAGAAAGTACAACCTCTAACGCTCGTCTCTCCCGGAGGCTGCCGTTTCGAAAAGTGGCTAGGATTTCACAGAACGTCCGGGAGTGTATCGGCTGATGGTTGGCCGTGTCTACTCTCGGATTACAGATGGATATACGGCATGCTCCGGGTGCCAATGACGATCCTCATCCGAGGAAATGCAGAGGCGGGTTGCGTGCAGCGATTCGCAGAAGCTCGACACGGCGGGATTGCGATCATGTACTGTTATGGTTCGATGTTGGTCGTGGACTGAATGGTTGAAGAAGTGAACAGTACAGTTGACCAACTCGTACTATGTGTGCCTCAAGGGATGGTATAGCTGAGCTGGGCGTAAGCTGAACAACGTTATCAGCACAGCGTCGATCACCGTTGTTGGGCTGGAACAAGTGACCGACCGGTACATAGTCGGAGAAGATAAGAAAACGGGTTGACAAAAGGAGAGGAGACAGAGCAAGAGAATAGTCGTCTTGACCTTGGTAAAAGTAGGCGGCATGTACCAAAACTTCCGAGTTTATCTCGATAGACAAGACCGAACGACAAGAGAAGAGTCGCGACGTCGTTCTGAGGTGATTTAGCATGCACTTTTTCAAATTTCATTGAAGAGTGGAAATCTGCAGAACACTCCAAACTCCAAATTCAACAACTCAATCAACAATGATTACAGATATCTGAATAAGTCATCTTGTAGCAGATATGTCGTTCTATATTACTATATACTTACGTATCGATACAAGAGATGTGTTGAAGGAAGAGTGGGGGACCTTCTGAAATTGGGACCATCTTCAAGAATTGACATCTCCATCAGCAACAATCTTTGTAGAAATTCGAGCAAACCATTCTCTATCGGGTATGCTATCCTACAATGCTATCTCTTTACATATCATCAAGAAACAATCTGTCGTGGTCGCAAAACAACCGGAAAATCGGAAAATCGGAAACAAACCCAAAAAAACACACATAAATTCCCAAAGATACAACGACATGATGTTGTATCATACAAAAGAAGCAAAAGATCAAAAGAACGATTATCGACGTTGGCAGGACTCGAACCTACGCCCCCGAAGGGAATTGATTTCTAGTCAATCGCATTAACCACTTTGCTACAACGCCTTGATGAGAAGATCCTCAGCTCACGAAATTATGTTCACTACACAATCCTGGTCGAGACAGCCACCAGGTGCACCTTGAAACAAAAGCAGGACATCTAGTTATGTTACATCAACATATGTTCAATACAGTAAACAGCGTGGTATTTGACTAGTCAATCCCAAACACTGACGGCAAAGAGCTCTGCCGCTGCCTGACAGATCATCAAGAACAGTCGAGTCAGATTGAAGCCTCGCGATAGATAGGTACAGTAGCCTGCAGAGATAAGCTCGGCTCATCGACTTCACAATCAAATCTGTCCTTTTCCTACCTCTTCGGTGCTCATATCATCTCATGCATCTGGATTGAGATTCACAGTAGATCTCTCGAGCAACCGGCTGAGCGAGTCATCCGCAAAGATGCCACTCCCCCCCATCAATCCACCCCTGATCAACTCTGCGGGTATGAACCCCGAGGACTGTAGGAGCATGGGAAGTATCTCTGACCTCACTCGCAGTTCGTCCCATCTGATATCACCTAATCATCTTACTCGAGAGACACCATAACCTAGAGATACGCTCTCCATGTCTCGCACAGATCCCCAAGATCAACCGGCCTAACTTACAATCCCCAGAATCCTTGGGCAACAACAGAAGAAGATCTCCAAGCCCTCTTCGACTGCCCTCACACTGGTGCCGTGACTACACGCACCAGTCTTTTGCAAGGTTTCGGACACGACGATGCAATCCATCAATACGCCTTCTTCAACCCTCATGACCATTCCTCATCCTCAGATGGCGAGAACACCAACGACAGCATCAACCAAATCCCGCCCACATCAACAGGAAGCCTCAACACCCTAGGCTACAGCCCCATCCCGCTCGCCACTTACCTCTCCTTCATCACCAAAATCACCACCACAGCAGCAGCCGCCTCACAGAACACCCAAGCAACAAAACCCTTCATAATCTCCATTACCGGCTCCCCAGTCGACATAGCAGAAAGCTACCGCCTCATCTCCGCTGCCCAACTCAAAATCCCCTCCATCAACCCCCTCTGCATAGAAATCAACCTCTCCTGCCCCAACATCCCCGATAAACCCCCGCCCGCTTACTCCAAAACTGCTTTGCTCGAGTACCTCCACGCCCTAGGAACCGCACAGCAGCAGCAGCAAGAAAGCGCAGCAGCACCTAGGATAGCCGTAGGCCTCAAGACCCCACCCTACACCTACGCCGACCAATTCCGTACTCTGATCGACGCCCTGCTCGAAGCAGCGCCGCGGTGCGAAATCTCGTTCCTGACTGCGACGAATACCCTGGGGTCGAGTTTGCTCCTCCGACCTCCTACCAATCATGCTGACCACTCTCCAGTCCTCTCCTCCGCCTCTGGCCTGGGAATAGGTGGTCTGGCCGGCGCGCCTTTGCACCCGCTGGCGCTGGGGAATGTAAAGACTCTTCGGGCGTTGTTGGATTCGTATGATGAATTGAGGGGAGTGAAAGTTATTGGAGTTGGGGGTGTCGGTGATTCAGATGGGTTTGCGAGGATGCGTGCTGTCGGGGCGAGTGTTGTAGGGGTGGGGACTGCGTTGGGGAGAGAGGGCACTGCGGTTTTTGGAAATATTCTGGGAGGGGCTGGGAAGGTGGCAAAGTTGTAGGGGGATGGAGGGGGACTGTGTTGGTGAGGGTGAGATGGAGGACGATTGGTGTTGATCTTGTTGATCTTGGATACTCTTGCATTGTTTCTTTTGCATTTAGACTATCGTAAGCGTGTCATCTCTTTGTATTTCTTGGGTTGCGAAC
>Ga0265780_10006465_pt1 | contig 14534 bp, 12 predicted proteins | sample P1T30metagenome_FD_192432 | JGI IMG/M metagenome (GOLD analysis project Ga0265780, IMG submission 192432) | Plant litter microbial communities from East Loma Ridge, Irvine, California - P1 T30 | ecosystem: Environmental > Terrestrial > Plant litter > Unclassified | place: USA: California... | reverse complement strand
GCCGCCCTTTGCCACCTGCTTGACCGCTGCAATCTTGAATTCCTCTGTGTACCGCTTTCCACTCATACCTTCTCCTTGTGCCCGACATTATGGCTCAGGAGTGTCTACGATAGTCGTGGCGATTCAGGTTTCATTTTGTCCTTGTAAGATCAGGCAAATGATCTCCAGTGCAGCCGATGATATTTCAGGGCCGAAATAAACGCCGGTTAGAGCTTCGGAAGGATAACAATAGGATGTGCCTACATCTGCATGAAAGGCTCGCCATTCTTTTTCATACGCCCAAGAAAGAGATTTGCTGGAAAAGACCGACATGAAGTCCTCTGTGCCTAGTTCAGTGTTTAACACCGATATCGGATTGAAGGTCGGTAACTCATTTGAATATTGAACCTTCTGAATCTTCGGGAAAAAGGAAATATCGAACTCGAGACAAAAGCCGCGGTAGTTTCCCCCGTAGTGAGCCCACATCAGCAGCTCATCGCAAACTTCTGAAAAGCAGCAAACGCCTCGCTTTTCGCTAAACTCTTTCACTTTCTCGGCAGTTAGCTTTTCGGCAGCGCTTACAATCATCAGCCGCATTTCATCATTCGTAGTACGTACCAGTTGTTCACGCGTTGTTGGACTAATCGTAGGATCATCGAGGTAACCGTTGCGAACGCAGTGAACCTCTGCTTCTGTAGGGAACCGAATGGTTGGGGTGACGCTGCAGTCATAAGGGTCATTGAAGCCGCGAGGCGAACTGAAATAGATTATCTGATTCTTAAGATTTTCCAGATTTTGAGCGGTAAAAGCGGAATATTTGTACAGCCGGGATGGAGGTTTAGCAACGATATGCATGTTCAGTAATTTTGCTTGTGGGTTCTCGACTTCAATCGGCGTCGCAATATCTTGTCTGGCCATTAACGGATGCTCAACCGCCAGACGAACAAGTCTACTCAGAGTACAATAGCATACCATGGCATAACGATAATGACGCTTTTCGCGAATGCTAGTATTGAGCCGGCACGTGCGCTATCATGTCGTCGCAATTAACTCAACAATATATGTAATGCGCGACAATTTTTCTTCCCGCGTGATTCGGGATCTTGAAAGGCGGGTGAACAACAAATGTTCCAATCCCGACCATCGCGTGCCCACCTCAGGACCTACCGGTGGGCATGACAATGCCGTAAACATAGGTGTTGCTGCACATATCTGTTCCGCCGCGCCAGGCGGCCCCAGGTACGACTCTACCATGACCAAGGAAGAGCGCTCGGATATATCAAACGGCATCTGGCTTTGTCAAAACTGCGCAGGGTTGATTGATAGGGATGAGCGGACTTACACGGTTGATCTGCTTAAGCAGTGGAGGCGAACGGCAGAACTTCGTGCAAGAGAAGAACTAGGCCAGATCCCTATTTCGCGTGAACATTACGACGCAATGCATTCGCTCGTTTTTGGAAGTAGCCCAAGACTTGCCTCTGCAGACCCCGTCGCCGCCATGTGCCGTTTGACTTCGGAGGCTCTAGAGAAGCAGGATCCGAGATTTAAAGTGGAAGTTGAGAGAACCCAAGATCGTACGAAATACACCTATCTCGCACGTGAGACAGTCGAATTTTCGCTGTCAGTAGCAGAGGAGCGTGCTGTGGAATTTCAGGAAAAGCTTGTGCATCTTTTGAAGCATGGCCGTGAGCTTAAGATCGATTCGAGTGCCATTTCACTTGCAGGCTCGCCGCTTTTCGAGCATCTGTGTAGAAACGAAGGCGTCTTTGTCTTGAGTCCTACGGCTCGCAAGTCCGCGAAAGTAGTGGTAGAGTTGGTCGGCCAGGACGGCAATACGACCTTTTTCACTGAGGTAGCTGGAGAAATTGTTGGAGGAACTGAAACGGTTCATTTTCAAGGAGCCGGCCTCGATGGCCTCTTTGAATTGGAGCTGAGCTTGCCTCGGAACGCAACGCGAGTACACGTGGGCAGCGTGATCAATTTCGAGGTCTGGAACGCAAAGGAACTCAGTAGTTTATCCAATTTTAATCGTATTTGGGCATATTATGAGTGCGCTCGCGATGGGCGGAGTATCAGACTTGGACTCGAGGTTGATGGCCAAGAGGTGGCTCTTCTGCAAGGCAAGGCTCCTATTGACGAAATCGGCAATTTTGCTTTGCTCGTCTATACCTTTAACGCGAGAAAAATTTCCGCTGAACTAGGACACTCGGTTTATTTCGACGCAAGTGCGCGTATTAATTGGGATAATTTTGATGCGGTGTATGATCTTCGATTAAGAATGGAATTAGTCAGTTCGACTGGGCTGGAATCGAATCCAACAATGACCTTGGAGCCGCCGCCAGGCAAGGCAGTCGAAGATGTACTTCAATACGTTGCGGTGACTTCAGGCGTTCTCAGCCTGGAACAAGAGTGCGAAAGTCTTTTGCTATTCAAGCAAGTGCTCCCTCCTTTCAAGCTTATAATGACATTCTCGAATGCTCGAATGGCGGTGGTGGGCGAGCCAGAAAATAACATTGTTAAAGTTGAAATCGTTCCATTGCAAGCGTGCGCATTAGCTTGCACAATTCAAAAGCTTGCATGAACGCCACCTGGTTGAGTTGTATAACTCACTCTGTCCCAGTCGCCACTCTTGAAGCTTTTGGCAAATTTCGAAATTGAAGCGCCGTCTGAGATCGTACCTGCAGGAGCCACTTATATGCCGCCGGCGAGATCAATATACTGATATGGCGCCTCAAGACGCATGCCTCCACCTGAGCCATCTGGAACGAGCACCAATGTTCCGACAAATCTACCCTACGGTGTAGGGCGAACGAACTGACAAACGGTCGTGGCTGGGATAACGCTTCAGTAGGCACTAAGGCGAAATCCAGCAATAGGCTCGTGAGCATCGAACCTCGGAACGATTCCGGGCGTCTGAAATTGCCCATGATATCTCCCCGATATGGATGTCGAGATTTATTCGATTCATCGTTGTTCGAGGCGCTGCGCGAGGCGAACGCTGTCCAGGGAAAACCCATCGACGGCGTGAGGCGGCCAAACATCGATCGCCAAGAAGGAACGACGCCGGCGATTGGCGATCACTAGGCGCGCGAACTGCTGGCGGCGCCGGACACTTCGAGGTCGCAGGGGCTACGCGATCGCGCAATGAGCACGCTGTTATACCTCGGCCTGCGCCGTGCTAAGCTCAGCGGCTGCATTAGGCTGACCTGCGGGACCGCCGCTGCTTCACGTGCAGTGGTCGCGGCAATTTCCCAAGGTTTCATCTATTTCGGAAATTCACAACACGGTCGAGCAGCTGGTCAGCACTACCATGTTGCAGCCCCGGCGCCTTATTTCCGAAGATGAGCCAGGCCGCGTAACGGCTCGCTTTAACAGGCTATTTCACGGGCGTTACCGATCCGTCCCGTGATTCGTCCAATCAAGTGGGAGCCGTACTGCTTTTGCCGAGATGACTCAATGCCTGACCAGCGTCGGGCTCAATCGAACCCGCTTATTCAGGTGGCGCCTTGCCGGGCCGGACCCAAATAAACGCGCAGATCGCAGCCGCGGCGGCACTGCCAGCACACACCATCAACGCCGCATGAAACGGCGCCAGCAAAGCACGCCCCTGCGCAGTAAGCACCACCCCCAGCATCGCCGTTGCAATCAGCCCGCCCCCACGCGCCACCGCGCTATTGAAGCCGGATGCGATCCCGGTGTGGCTTCCATCCACCGACGATAACACCGCCGTGGTCAGCGGCGCCGCCACGCAAGCCATGCCCAGCGCGATCACTAACAAGGCCGGCAGGACCGTCGCCACATAGCTGTTGGCGCCAATGCGCAGCGCCAACAGGAAGCCGATGGAGAGGGGTAGGCGCGAGCCGTGGCTGGCGGCCACGCGCCCATCAGCGGCGAGCCGATCACAAGCAAGACCGGGAAGGGCAGCGGCGCCGCACCGGCCTGCCTGGCTGAGTACCCAGGCGCCTGGATTAGCACGAATGGCACCAGCAGCATCAGCACGCCGAGTGCGCCGTAGAGCAGGAAAGTCATCAGGTTCAACCCGGAAAACGCGCTCGAACCAAACAGTTTCAGGGACAGCATCGCGCGCGCCGACGCGCCGTTCGGTCCACAGGAAGGCCAGCATGATGACAATGCCGGCCACCAGCGCCATGCCGGCCCATGGGGTTAGGTGTCTTTCGGCCGACGCGTTGGCCAGGCCCCCAGGTGAAGCATGCAAGACCCAGGCTGGCGAGACCAGCCCCAAGCGGATCGAGCACAACCGGCTTGCCGCTTGTGTTCCCCGGCACGAAGCGCCAGACCATGAACACCGCCAGCGCCGCGATCGGCAAATTGATATAGAAGACCGCGCGCAAGCCCATGCTGTCGATCAGCCACCTGCCCAGCAATGGCCCGATCGCCCCTGCAGCGGCGCCGGCTGCGGCCCAGATACCGACCGCGCGCCCACGTTTCTCTCCCTGGAAGGTCGCGCTCAGGACGGCGAGGCTGTTCGGCAGCAGCACGGCCGTGCCCAGCCCTTGCAGCAGCCTGCTGCGACCAGCAGCGCCAGACTCGGCGCGAGCGCGCAGAGGAGAGAAGCCAGCGCAAACACGCCGATGCCGGCCACGAGCACGCGCTTGCGCCCGTAGCGGTCGCCCAGCGCGCCGCCCAGACGCAGAAGCGAACTGAGCGGCAGCAGGTAGCCGTTGATGACCCATGACAAGTCGACGCCTCCACTAGCGAAGTCCCGGCTAATCGCCGCTAGGCCGATGTTGACGACCGTGCTGTCGATGAAAGCCAGGCTGCTTGCCAGGATCGAAGTGCACAACACCAAGTTCGGATGCGCCGGCGCGTCGTCCTGAGCGGGTGCGGCGGCGAGCGTGCGGCCGCAATCGATGGGCAGGGTGCCCAAGCACACGCCCCGGGGGTTGACGTTCATAAATTGACGGCATGACGGCATGACGGCATCGCGCTGTGCGTTGGCGCCAGCGTCTGTTCGGATGTACAAATCAAGTATTAGTAAATAGCGAGAGAGAAGTACGGGTGCCTGTCTGACTATCCTAGTCGTCGCACGCTGACGCTACGATTTCTTCCCGGCAAAGCCCTTCGAACGCGCTCTTTCGATCCCAATCGTGCCGCTGTGTCGGCTATGCTACGATCGATTTGTTAAAAAAATGATCACGAATTTGGTAGCTGATCCGGGCGGGGGCTATCCCTGTACACGATAAAGGGGAGAGGCGTTGAGCGAGGACGATCAGAAACAAGTGCGCGGGAATCGCCGCGACGACGAGCATGGTAGCGAAGAAACCGAATCCGGTCATCGGGATCAGGACGAGCCCCCCGAAAAAGGCGACGGCGAGAACGACCGCAAGCAGGCGGACAAGGATGCAAAGGGCAACGACGAGGACGAGGACAAACCCGAGGACGACCGCTCCGCCAAGGAGAAGGCCACCGCCTGGCTGCGCACCCCAAAGCACAAGCTAATCGCGCTGGCCGTTCTCGCCATCCTAATCCTGGCCACCATCGCCGGCATCCTATGGTGGCTCGAAGCACGCAAGTGGAAGAAAACCGACAACGCCTATATCCGCGGCCCCATCGCTCGCCTGTCGCCGGGCGTATCGGGCAATGTCACCCGCGTCTTCGTCGTAGACAATCAAGTCGTGCAGGCCGGGCAGCCGCTCGCGGCGATCAGCGTCGGCAGTTATGACATGCGGTGCGCCAGGCCGAGGCGGAGCGAGCGGCGGTCGAAGCGGCGGTGCTGCAGGCCGAGGCCGGGCTGGTAACCGCGCGTGCGCAGGTACGGCAGGCTGCTGCCGCGGCGCGCGCCCGCGATGCCGAGGCCACCGCCGCCGCGCGCGACTACGCCCGCTACGCGTCCCTGTCCGCAGGTGCGGTCGCCGAAGCGCAGCGCGACCGGGCAGCCGCACAGGCCGCATCCGCGCGCGAGACCGCGATTGCCGCCGACGAAACGACGCGCGCGCTGGCCGCCCGCATCGGCCAGGCAAAGGCCGACATCGCCGCGGCGCGGGCCAGAGTCCAGCAGGCGCTCGCCAATCTCGCCAACGCGAAACTGCGGCGCGGCGGCGCCATGGTGCTGGCGCCGATCAGTGGTCGGGTCACCCAGTTCGACATCGAGCCGGGCGACTATCTGGCGCCCGGCCAGCCGCTGGCCGCCATCGTCGGGCACGCGCGCTGGGTCGAGGCGAATTTCAAGGAAGACCAGTTGCGCCTGATGCGCCCCGGCCAGCCGGTCGAGCTGCATATCGAAGCCTGGAGCGACTTTCCGCTCGAAGGCTATGTCGAGAGCTTCCAGGCGGGATCGGGGGCGCAGTTCTCGGCGCTGCCGCCACAGAACGCAACCGGCAACTGGGTCAAGACGGTGCAGCGCATACCGGTCAAGATTCGCTTCCGCGAGAACGCCTTCCGTGATTTTCCCGCGCGGGCGGATGTCGTTCCGGGTCTGTCGGTGAATGCTGCGGTGAAGGTGATGCAGTGAGCGGATCGGCACTGCCGCGTGCCGCCAACAAGCCCGGGGTGCCGCCGCTGATGGTCGCGGTGCTGGTGAGCTTCGGGTCGCTGTTCGAGGTGGCAAATACGACGGGCATTGCGATCGGCCTGCGCACGATTGCCGGCGACCTCGGCTCGGCGCCGGAGGAGGCGGACACGATCCTCACCGCCTACCTCGTCGCCCAGGCAGCGATCCTGCCGCTGTCGGGCTGGGCGGCGGTGTATTTCGAACGCAAGCGCTTCTACATCACCTGCGTAGCGCTGTTCACGCTCGCCTCGTTTCTCTGTTCGATCGCCTGGAGCATGGAAAGCCTGATTATCTTCCGTATCCTGCAGGGAGCCGCCGCGGCGGGCAATGCGGCAAGCGAAAGTTCGCTGATCGCCGACTCGCTCCCGCCCGAGAAGCGTGGCCTCGGCTTTGCGATCTATGGCATGGCGGTCGTGGTGGGGCCGACCTTTGGCCCGATCTACGGCGGTTGGGTGACGGAAAACTACAGCTGGAACTGGATTTTCCTGCTGAACGTTCCCGTCGGAATCGCCGCCGTGAGCGCCTGCATGCTGCTGCTCCAGGACCCGCCGGCGGTGCGAGAAGAAACGCGCAAGCGCCGCGCCAAGGGAGTTAGGCTGGACTGGTTCGGCTTCCTGCTGGCCGCCGGCGGCCTCGCGCTGGTTTCCTTCGTCCTGGACAAGGGGCAGACCGAGGACTGGTTTGGCTCGTCGACGATACTCTGGGCCACGCTTGCCGGCTGCCTCATGCTGGCGCTGCTGCCGCTCTGGTCGCTGCTGGCGCGCGATCCGGTGCTCGATTTCCGCCTGTTCAACAACCGTAATCCCGCCATCGCGGCAGGCCTGCTGTTCGTGACCGGAACGATTCTGTTCGGCGCGCCGACGATCTTCCCCTTGCTGCTGCAACGGGAATTCGGCTACACGGCTACGCTGGCCGGGATGGTCAACGGGCTCGGTGGCCTGTCGGTGTTCGTGCTCCTGATCTTCGTCGGTCCGCTGACCGGCAAGGTGGCGACGCGCACACTGGTAGGCAGCGGCTTCGTGGCTGTGGCCTTCGGCATGTACTTGAGTTCAAAAATCTATCCCGACATGGCGTTCTGGCAGGTAACCCTGGTCAGCATGGCGCAGTCGATCGGGATCGCAGTCATCTTTTCGCCGCTCCAGAGCCATTCTTTCATCGGCGTGCCGGGCCACCTGCGCGAGCAGGTCGGCGCGTTCAATGCGATGGCCGTGAACCTCGGCGGCTCGGTCGGCACCGCGGTTGGCATTACGCTGCTCGAGCGCGGCCGCCAGTCGTTCCGCGAGGAGCTCGTGCCCTACGCCTCGCCGTATCGCGACGAATACCGGCAGGCGCTGGAGCAGTACGGCTCGCTCGGCGCGTTCGATCAGGTCGTCAATTCGCAGGCTTCGGTGCTGTCGTTCCAGGCCGTCTTCTTCACGCTGGCGGTGATCGCACTGTGCTGCCTGCCGCTGCTCTTGTTCTTGAAGGGCAAACCCGGACCGGAGGACCAGGGGTGAAACACGAACTCTTTATCAACGGTGTGTGTCTGGCGGCGCTGGCGGCTAGCCTCGCAGCCTGCGCGCCCGGACCGCGCTACGCCGGCCCGCCGCCCCAGCCGGTCCTCGCCAAGGGCTTCGTCAACGCGCCGTTGTCCAGCGCGGTGGAGGCGGCGCGCCTCGAAACATGGTGGACCCAGCTTGGCGACCCGACGCTCGATGCGCTCGTCGCCGACACCCTCGCGCACAACCCCGACCTCGACATCGCCGCCGCCCGGCTACGCCAGGCACGGGCCCAGCGCCGGATCGTCCGCGCCGATGGCCTGCCGAGCGTCAGTGCGGCCGGGCTCGCCCAGCGCCAGGCCTTCAGCGAGAATGTCGACTTCGGCTTCGGCCAGGGCGGCGGCGAGGGGGGGCAAGGCCAAACAGACGGCGGACAGGGCAATGGGCAGGGAGGCAGCGGCCAGGGAGGTAGCGGCTTCGACGCGAGCCAAATGGGCGCGGGCGGCGCGGCGATCAACTTCTTCCAGGCCAGTTTCGACGTCGCCTGGGAAGTGGATTTGTTCGGCGCCACGCGCGCCAAGGTCCAGGCGGCCGATGCCGAGGTCGAGGCCGCGGCGTTCGGGGTGGAGGACGTCCGCACGAGCATCGCCGCCGAGGTCGCCCGCGATTATCTGGTCGTGCGGGAGGTCCAGGCGCGGCGTGACCTGACCCGCTCGACGCTCGCCATCGCGCGCCGCACGCAAGCTCTGGCGCGCGAGCAGGAACGCGCCGGTCTCGTCACCGAAGCGGACACCGCGCGCACCGATGCACAGGTGCTGGCGGTCGAGACGACGGTTCCGCAGCTGGAGCTGATCGAGCTGCAGGCGCGCCAGCGGCTGGCGGTGCTGGCCGGGCGCGAGCCGTCCGCACTCGCGGCCACGCTGGCGCCGGTACGTCCGATCCCGGTTGCGAACGCACAGCTTGCTGCCGGCATGCCGGCGGAACTGCTGCTGCGCCGCCCAGACCTGCGTATCGCGGAGCGCCAGCTCGCGGCCGCCACCCACGCCGAAGCCGGCGCAGTGCGCGACCTGTATCCCAAGCTGTCGCTGAGCGGCGCCGCAGGCACCCAGGCCGATACGGTCGGCAGTCTGCTCGAATGGTCGAGCAAGTTCTACCGGCTGACCGCGAATCTGACGGCGCCGATTGTCGACGGCGGACGGCGCCGCGGCGAGGTCGAGTTCCAGCGCGGGCGGGTCGATGAGGCCGCGGGGCGTTATCGACAGACGGTGTTGACCGCGTTTCGCGAGGTGGAGGAAGGGCTGGCGGCGTTTGGTCGCAATACCCGGCGCCGCGACCTCGCCGAGCGCACCGTCGAGCGGCGCCAGAAGGCACGCGCGGTCCTCGACGAACAATATCGTGCCGGACTGGTTGGGCTGCTCGACGTGCTCACGGCCGAACGCGACCTGGCCGATGCCGAGACGCTGGCGCTCAATGCCAGGGCGCAGGTCACTGTCGACTGGATCGCGCTGCAGAAAGCGCTCGGAGGCGGGTGGCGGGTTGCGCCGCCTGCGCCGCAAACAAAGGAAAATTCATGAGCTCCCGTTTTGTTCCAACTCTCGCTGCTTATTTCATCATCCTTACCACGCTGCTGGCAGCTTGCTCCGACCCGCTCGATGACGAGCCCAAAGGGCAGACCATCCCGACCCACGCTGACCTCGCCACGGGCTATGCGGCCGGCAGCGGGCCGCTTGCGGGTGGCAGTGGCGGCAGCCCGGCGCCAGGCGGTGCCGCAAGCGAAGCAGGGGCGCCATCGGACAGTGCCGCAGGCGGCGCGGGGATGGCCGGCGGCATGCCGGCAGGCCTGGTCAGCCAGGCTCCGGGTGGCGGCGCCGGGAGCGCCGCAAGCCCCTTGCCTCCTGCAGGTTTGCAAACCGCGCCGGGCGGACAGGCAAGCGGCGCCGGACAGAGCAACGCCGGCAAGAGCGGCAGCGCCGGCGCGGGTGGCGCGGGTGGCGGGTGATATCGCTGCCGCCCCGCGGCTGACCTCCCGGGCTTTTTGAGAACCACAGGCGACCCAGGCCAGGTTATTTGGGCGGCGTATTGCTCGGCCGTACCCAGATGAAGGCGCACACTGCCGCGGCGGCAGCACTGGCAGCACACACCGCCAGCGCCGCATGAAACGGCGCCAGCAGGGCGCGACCCTGTGCGGTGAGCACCACACCCAGCATCGCCGTTGCGATCAGCCCGCCGCCACGCGCCACCGCGCTGTTGAAACCCGATGCGATCCCGGTATGGCTCTCGTCCACCGACGACAGCACGGCCGTGGTCAACGGCGCCGCCACGCACGCCATGCCCAGCGCGATCGTCAGCATGGCCGGCAGCACCGTCGTCGTATAACTGCCGCCTCCAATGCGCATGGCCAGCAGGAAGCCGCCTGCCACGATCAGCGCGCCGATAGATAGCGGCAGGCGCGAACCGTGTTTGGCGGCGAAGCGGCCCATGAACGGCGACCCAATCGCCAGCACGATCGGGAAGGGCAGCAGCGCTGCCCCGGCTTCCTTGGCCGAATAATCCAGCGCCTGGATCAGCACGAACGGCACCAGCAGCATCAGGGCGCCGAGCGCGCCGTACAGCAGGAAGGTCATCAGGTTCAGCCCGGAAAAGCCGCTCTCGCCGAACAGTTTCAAGGGCAGCATGGCGCGCTCGCCGGCGCGCCGCTCGATCCACAGGAAGACCAGCAGGGTCACGACGCCGGCCGCCAGCGCCGTTCCCGCCCACAAGGTCAGGTGCTTTTCGGCCGATGCCTCCGCCAGGCCCCAGGTGAGGCAAGCGAGCCCCAGGCTGGCGAGTGCAGCGCCGAGCGGGTCGAGCGGAACCCGCTTGCCGTTCGTTTTCAGCTGCACGAAGCGCCATGCCATGAAAATCGCCAGCGCCGCAATCGGCAGATTGATGTAGAAGACTGCGCGCCAGCCCACGGCGTCGATCAGCCAGCCGCCCAGCAATGGTCCGATCGCCCCGGCCCCGGCGCCGGCCGCGGCCCAGATGCCGACGGCGCGGCCACGTTTTTTGCCTTCGAAGGTCGCGCTGAGGATGGCCAGGCTGTTCGGCAGCACCAGCGCCGCACCCAGGCCTTGCAGCACCCGGCCGGCGACCAGCAGCGACAGCTGCGGCGCAAGCGCGCACAGCAGCGCAGCCAGCGCGAACACGGCCATGCCGATCACGAGCATGCGCTTGCGCCCGTAGTGGTCGCCCAGCGCACCGCCCAGCAGCAACAGCGAACTTAGCGGAAGCAGGTAACCGTTGACGACCCACGACAGGTCGGCGCCGCGGCCGCCCAGGTCCTGTCCGATTGCCGACAGGCCGACGTTCACCACCGAGCCGTCGATGAAGGCCAGGCTGCTGGCCAGGATCGAAGTGCATAGCACCAGGTTCGGGTGAGCGGGCGCCTCGGCATGCGCCGGTGCGGCGCCCGCCGCGAGCGCGCGGTCGCAGTCGCTGGGCAGGACGCTCACGCTCTAGCCTCGACGAGTTGGGATATAGGCGGTGTCAGCATCACGGCATCGTGACTATCCGCCGGGTTGGCGTCTGTTCGCATGCGCACACTCGAGCCTGCTGTCGTTGCGGAGACAAGACCCGGTGTCGTCGTCAGGACAAGGCCTGGACGACGATCCAGCGACCGCGACTGGGCAGCCTGGGGGCCTGTCCTATTTAGCCGAGATCAGATCGTTGTCCGCACAAGCACTCAGCGCGACAAGGAGTCGGCCTGCGATCCTTGCTGCGATCCTTGCTGTGCCTCCTGCTGCGATCCCTGCTGCAACGCAGCCGGCCGGACCGACGCGTGCAAGGCCGATGGCCGCAGCACCGGCCCCGGCGGCACACCCGGCCGCGCCGGCGATCCGCGCCTGGAATTGAGCGCCAGGTCGCTGGGCCGGTTCAGGCCCGTGGCCACCACCGTCACGCGCAGCTCGTCGCCCAGCGTCTCGTCGAAGACCGCGCCGAACTTGATGATCGCGTCCTCGCCCGTCTGCGCGCAGATGGCGTTCATCACCTCCCTGGTCTCGCGCAGTTTCAGCGTGTCCTCGGAGGCCGTAATGTTCACCAGCACCCCGCGTGCGGCGCGCAGGTTGGCGCCATCGAGCAGCGGGCAGGCGATCGCTTCCTCGGCCGCCCTGGCGGCGCGGTCCTCGCCGGCGTGCTGGGCGGTGCCCATCATCGCCATGCCGGTCTGGCGCATCACGGTGCGCACATCCTCGAAGTCGACGTTGACCATGCCCGGCACGGCGATGATGTCGGCAATGCCGGACACCGCCTTGCTCAAGACCTCGTCGGCGGCGGCAAAGGCCTGCTTCTGGGTGACATCCTCGCCCAGCACTTCCTCCAGGCGGCTATTGAGCACGATGATGAGCGAGTCGACACAGCGCGCCAGCGTCGCGATGCCTTCCTCGGCCACGCGCATGCGCCGCGGTCCTTCGAAAGCAAAGGGTTTCGACACCACGGCAAGCGTCAGGATGCCCAGTTCGCGCGCCACTTCGGCGATCACGGGCGCTGCCCCGGTGCCGGTGCCGCCTCCCATGCCTGCGGTGATGAACACCATGTCGGCCCCTTTCAGCGCGTCGGCGATGATGCTGCGTTCGCGGGTGGCGCTCTCGCGTCCGAGTGCCGGATCGCTGCCGGCGCCGAGGCCGCTCTCGCCAAGTTGAATGCGGTGTTCGGTGCGCGTGTTGGACAGGGCTTGCGCGTCGGTATTGGCGCAAATGAAATCGAAGGAGAGCGCTTCCGACGCTGCCATGTGATTGACCGCATTGCCGCCGGCGCCGCCGACGCCAATGACCTTGATGATTGTTGCTGGCTGAGAATTTTTTGATTCGGACAAGGAAAACTCCGTATGAAGAAAGTGCAGACGGCCGCCATGTTGCGGGCGCATCGTGTATTACCTGGCATCGGCTGCTAGACATCAAGCCTTGTAGACTACTTGTTGAAATGCGCACGCGAAAGTCCGAAAACGTTTCAATCGAAACCATTTGTAAGAGCGCGTGCAACGGCGCGCATGTGCTGGCAGGACATGCAATCCGGTCGTTCCTCGTATCGTCAAAGCAAGAACTTGCCCTCGTTGCCTTCCATGCGGCGGTCCCCAACCACACTCTCATCCTTGAGGTGAACGCCGGACAACTGCCGCCGGTGCGATTCCGACAGCAGGTAATGCAGCGTCTGCGCCGCATCTTCCACGCGCAGTCCCTCAGGCCTGACGTTCGAGATGCAGTTGCGGCGTTCGTCGGTCAGCCCGACGCGTGGCGCCCAGGTCAGGTACAGGCCCATGCTGTCGGGCGAACTCAGGCCGGGCCGTTCACCGATCAGGACCAGCACGATCTTCGCCGCGAGCAGTTCGCCGACTTCGTCGCCAACCGCCACCCGGCCCTGCTGCACGATCGCGGCAGGCGCCAGCCGCCATGCCTTCGCTTCCAATCGTGCATACAGCGCCTGCAGCAGCGGCGCGGCATGGCGCATGATGGCGAGCGCCGACAGGCCGTCTGCCACGACGATGGACAGGTCGTATGCACGGTCGCCGCGCTGGGCGAGCAGCAACTGCCGCGACGCCGCATCCAGTTGCCGCCCCAGGTCGGGTCGCTGCAGATACACGTTCCGATCCGCCGCCGCGCTGTGCAGCAGCAGTGGGCAGGGCGCAGCCGGCCAGGCCTGCGTCAGGGCAGCACCCAGTTCCACCGTGTCGAGCGCCTGGTGCACAGCATCGCGCGCCCGCGCATGGCCCAGCTGGAAGTCGAGCTGGGCGCGGGTAGGCTGGCTGGCGCCGGTATGGCCAAGCCCGATGCGGGCGGCTGTGAACCGGCGCAATGCCTGCCAGGGATCGAGTTCCGTCATCTCGGCTCTTTCAAGAAAGCTGCAACAGCGCACGCTGGAACGGCGCCGGCAGCGCGCGCCCGAGCGTGGGCATCGCATCGCCGGTAAAAATGCCCAGCTCGCGCAGCCAGGCGTGGAATTCGGGCGCCGGCAGCAGCCCGAGCGCGCGGCGCGCATACAGGGCGTCGTGGAAGGAGGTGGTCTGGTAGTTGAGCATGATGTCGTCGGCGCCGGGAACGCCCATCACGAAGGTGCAGCCGGCCGTGCCGAGCATGGTCAGCAGCACGTCCATGTCGTCCTGGTCGGCTTCGGCGTGGTTGGTGTAGCAGACGTCGACGCCCATCGGCAGACCGAGCAGCTTGGCGCAGAAGTGGTCTTCCAGGCCGGCGCGGATGATCTGCTTACCGTCGTACAGGTACTCCGGCCCGATGAAGCCGACGACGGAATTCACCAGCAGCGGCTCAAAAGCGCGCGCCACCGCGTAGGCGCGTGCTTCGGCTGTCTGCTGGTCGAGGCCGTGGTTGGCGTTGGCGGACAAGGCGCTGCCCTGGCCGGTTTCGAAGTACATGACGTTGGTGCCGAGGGTGCCGCGGCGCAGCGAGAGGGCGGCCTCGCGCGCTTCGCGCAGCAGCGCCAGGTCGATGCCGAAGGCGGCGTTGGCCGCCTGGGTGCCGGCAATCGACTGGAACACGAGGTCGACCGGCGCACCGCGTTCGATGGCGGCGATGGTG
>Ga0265780_10006463_pt1 | contig 14537 bp, 9 predicted proteins | sample P1T30metagenome_FD_192432 | JGI IMG/M metagenome (GOLD analysis project Ga0265780, IMG submission 192432) | Plant litter microbial communities from East Loma Ridge, Irvine, California - P1 T30 | ecosystem: Environmental > Terrestrial > Plant litter > Unclassified | place: USA: California... | reverse complement strand
CCTTACCCCTAACCCCAAAACCGCCCATCAGTGGCGACACTTGCCAGCTACAGACATTCCGAATGTCTGAGCGGTATCCGCTCGCCCACGTATTCGTGAGCCCGGCCCCCCTTCGCCGTTTTTTTGTTTGGAGTCCCAAATGTTTGCACGAAAACTCCTGAAGCTCTCTGACGTACAGGAAATTACGGGCCTTTCTAGGTCACAAATATATGCCTTGATCGCCAAGCAGCAGTTCATCCGTCCCGTAAAAATAGCCCGCAGCAGCAGATGGCCTCTTGACGCTGTCACAGCCTGGGTTGATGAGCGAATCGCTGAACGAGACGCGATCTAAGCGAACCGTCGAGTACGTAGTCTCATCGAACAACCACTACATAAGCGAGTCACTATGTCAATGTACGAAAAAAGACGCGGGAGCATTGCGTTAGGCGCCTTCCTCGATCTCGAATTAACGAAGGATAAAGAACTATTGGGGAAAATGATTCTCGAGAAGTCTATAGGCATGCTTGCTGGCCCGCGTGGAGGCGGTAAATCATGGAATGCCATGATCTTCGCGTATGCCATCGCAGCAGGCAAAGAGGTACTTCCCTGGGGCGTGGGGAGTGGGGCCGCAGTCACTTACCTTGACGGAGAAATGCGGGCTACTGGAGTACAGGAACGCTTCCGTCTCCTGCATCAGAAGGACAAGTGCTTGGCGACACGCAACGCTGCGGAGGCGAATTTTCACATCATTAGTCGAGATTACATCGGCGATCACATAGGCTTCATCGATACAGAAGAAGGGCAACAGAAGATCGATACGCTTATTTTCCCTGCAACAAAGCTTCTTATCGTAGATAACTTATCCGCCTGGACGTATGGCGGACGAGAAGATAGCAACGCTTGGGCAGTGATCGCGAACTGGCTGATTCAGAAACGGCTGCATGGAGTCGCAGTCCTGCTCATCCATCACACCGGGAAGAACGGGCAACAGCGCGGGTCAAGCATGCACGAAGACCTCTTAGATTATTCAATACGACTGAGCACACTTCCCGAGGCAGGTAAGCTAAATGAAACGCGCTTTGGAATTGAACATACGAAGCTTCGCGATCACATTCCAGAGCTGCGTCAAAAATTTGAAGGATTGATCTGGACGGACGACGACGGCTTGGGATTCGACTTCGTTCCTGCAGGCTCTAATCTTGCTGAGCATCAGATCAAGATAGTCGAACTGGACCAGAGCGGCCTCTCCATGACTGATATCGGGAAGGAGCTTGGCATCTCGACATCAACGGTTAGCCGCTTTCTCAAGAAGCGGCGAGAGTCGCAGCCCTCCACTGCCGACGTCGTGAACAGACATAGTTGATCTGCGGCGTTGCATCGTTGCGCATGCATGTGGCATGCAACGATGCAACGCGATCTGTCAGAAGGATGCACAAGCCGCCACTCACTTTTAAGTAGCCAATGGCTATATTAGCTCAGATGTGTTCGCAATTTAAACACACTATCAACCACCAGGCTATGTATTGGCCACCGCCGCTATGACCTCTACCACCACATCGATCCCTGTCCATCCCGCAGGTATGAATGCCGTGAACGTACACATCGACTGGATACACATCTATGCCCCATGTGAACACCTCCCAACAGGCCAGCTGTTCTATCTTGACGATGATGGGTTAGACCAATTAGTTCCGACCGGCGCCACCCGCAACACCAAGACCTTCCGAGACGGCTGCAAGAAGGCGTATGTCCACTCGAAAGAAATCAATGGAAGGACCGGTATGGCTTCGATGATCGAGGTTCAGTGTTGCCCGCCCAAGGTCCTGCAGCGCCACAACCTGTTCGGTCACGGCGATCTACAAGCATATGTCTACGCAATTTTGGACTATGTAACGAGACGCCACGGCATCAACGTCCGCCCCGAAGATCGTGCAAGCTGGCTGAAAGGCCACGTGACGCTGACATGCATCCACCTAACCGCAAATTTCGGACGTCCCTTTGGCATGTCGATCCCAATCATCCAAGCAATCGATGAGAGCAGGAACTCACATAAGAACAGAGCACTACCGTCTTGGATCACTTTAAATGGTGCCACCGCGCGCCGTTCGACCTTTGATGTGTTGACGGTTTACGATAAGCGACTGGAAATGTTGAGCCATACCGCGTGGAAGAAGCCCGGCCCATTCCAGTCAATGCTACTCGCCGAGGCGAACCGTGGCATTCGTGTAGAGCTAAAGTTATTTTCGGACAGCCTCAAGTACTACGGACTCGGATACGTAAACCGTTGGGTAGGGGTAGACATCGCAGCACTCTACTTTGACTATCTGGACAAGTACGACCTGTGCTACGCCATCCAGCGCCTGCTCACCGAGGACGAGTTAGCTTGTTTAACCAGGGCGGAAAGGAAGGCCTACACCTTATGGCTTAAAGGCGTCGACCTTAAGGAAGTCTACTGTCGAACTACCGCGTGGAAGCTAGCTAAAGCCATTCTCGACAAGACAGATATAAACGTAAAGGGCCATCGTCGACCCGATAAGTTACCGGCACTGGACCTGCGCGACATTTTTACTCCTGAGAACGTGTTGCCCGTACCAAGTTGGGCCCACGGCACAGAGTGCTACGTCGCTCCCCGAGGCTATGGCATCAGCAGAGTTCCCGTTGACCGCTCAGCAGTAGATTTCGATTATCTCGAAACGGCGTCGTGGACTGATACTTAGCAATGGCCGGCGCCACATGCGCGCAACCACGGTAGGCGCAACGCCCGTTCCGCCAGGCTAAACAGACCGTATCCGTGCTGCCAGCTGTGCATTTTGCTAACGATAAGCAGCCTGGCCGCTCGCAGCTGCAATTTACTCATTGGCTATCATTTAATGACTTGAGGACAACATGACTACGATCTGCAAATGGGGCAATTCACTTGGCCTAAGACTCCCCGCTCCGGTCGCAACGGCCGCTGGCTTAAGAGGCGGTACTCGCGTTCAAGTGAGGCTACTGGACAATGGATCGCTTCTTATTACACCTTACAACGGAGCTTCAGTGGTCGTCGCTCAAACCTGCACAGCGGTAGCTCCCCCGCCCACCACCGTCTGGTAGGTCAGATTGATTCAAGTCTGCCGCCTTTTAGCTTTTCACGGCCGGCCACATAGCGCTCGCTATGCAGGATGGCCTGCGCAAGCCCGTCAGCGATCTTAATAGGTCGCCGAAAGCTAATGAATAAGCGGCTCGGTTGCGGTAGGACATCAGCTCAGCAGCAGTTCGCTCGACCGCAGAGCGATCTTGCTCACTTTACCGTGCAGAGTGAGCAACTCGATGATATATCGCCCCGCACTCTCGTGCCGCCATTAATACTCCCGTCATTGTATTAGTCAGAGTGCTGGTAGCTTGGCGCAGGTTCATTGGCGAACTTGTATGCGCGCCTCGTAAACACCCCCTGCAAGTGACTAAAAGCATAGGTGACGAGCGTAAATTTTCTAAAAACACTGAGCGCGTATTTGGCACAGCTAAGACTATGGTAACGATACACGTTGCTCCCGCCAAGCTTAGGAGAAAGTAGTTGCGGAAATGCATTACGCTTGCATTAGCGAAAAGCATCATTGTGCAAAAATAGCGACAATCAGAACTGCTGCTGAGCTAATTTTTAACTTCCGTAGCCGGTTAACTGTAACAAATGGTACGGTTGGAGTAGATTGAATCTGTAAGCGTTGATGGATTGCTGCTACGGCGCTTTCTATGTTTCCAGACATTCATACGCTTGATCTCCCATCTATTGGCCTACTAACGTTCGCCCCGATCCGGAAATTCTCGCGGTCAACAAATTTATGCTTATTGGAAAACCTTGTTCGATTACGCGCACAAACCAGCGTGAATAATATCTGCTGTTGTTGACGCTCATGCTACAGAACTCGGGTTTACGTTGAAGACAACGAAAATGACCTCGCTTCTTGACTTTATAGCAAGCGTAAAATTATTCTCTGAAAATCAGGAATTGAATTTGCGTAAGTCTCCGGATAGCAATGCAGTAAATACTCGGGCGGGCCCAGGTCGCGACAACGAAGAAGATGCAGAGGAAGATGCAGAGGAAGATGCTGAGGAAGACGACGAGTCAAACAGCGAGGATGATGGGGGTGTAGGCGACGACGGCGAGAATAGCCGTAGCGATCCAGCCGGAATCGGTGTAGGCAGAGATTACAGCGATATCCCTGTAATGACTATGACGCTAAACCTCTCCGACTCGTTAAGGCCTGAGGAAGACAATAAAGCTTTTAACTACCGCGAACATGGCCGTGGCGGGTCTGACATTGGAGAAAAAAACACTAGATCAGGCTACGTCGCAACAAACGCAAACCTCGCAGAATTCTTTTCTGCCGGTGGCATTAAAATCTCGCCGGGCCCAACCTTTATAGATTTAAGCGCGCAGGCGTTTCACTCGGGTCTCGTCCGTCTTGCTTATCAAACCCAAGTTGCTGGTCTAGAAGGAGATGATGCATTTCTGCGCACCTTGGCTAAGGGCACGGCACGTGCGGTCGATTCGCCAGCTGCAAGGGTCTTCCTAGCTTTCGAAAGGCCCAACCTAGGGCCACGTGAAGTGGGGATGCTAGATGGATGGTGGTTCGAATCAAAATTTGGATCATCAGCTATTTCCGCCAACAGGACGAATACAAATGCAAATAGGTGGGGCCAAGCTGGCCGCTATCTAGGCGGAGCTGCCCTTGCAAGCAGTATCGTCTACGCTATTTCAGAAACGGTGAAGGCAGAAAACCGGTTGCAAACTGGACTAGTTCAAACAGGCGAAATCACGGGCTCCCTCGCTGGAGGATACGTCGGCGGATATTTGATTGGAGAAACTCTAGTTCTACTCAGTGCAACAACCGGAGTGGTAATCGCGCCATATCTTGCCCTAGGAATAACTGTCGCGGGCTCAGTCGTACTCGCAAGCATTGCTGCAGAAGCAGCTCGGGAATACGCAACAGATTTGTATGACGAAATAGAAAAGCCGGATAATAACTAATCTCTAGGGGGCGGTATGGCGCAGACAAATCGGCGGACGGCCATTAAAGCAATGAGTGGTGCTCTGTTCGCGCCGATAGCTTCAGATAGTCCAAGTGAAGCTCTTCAACACGATCAGTCTAATATGAGCGAAACAAAAAAGGAAAAGAAAAGTAAGCGACCGGCTGCTCCTGACGCAAGTAAGCAATCGGCTAAGAGTGATAATGCAGACGTAAATCTATTCACACAAGAAAAAAAGCACGCCGCAGTAAGTAAGCCCACCTTAAAAAGTCACGTGGGAAATCTTGATGATTTTGAAAAAGACGTTAGCGCGCTTAGGGAAATTTTGCAAAGACCGATATCGAAAGGACTGCCGAAAAAATCATTTGCATATACAAAAGATGTATCCACGAAATATCACGACTTTCGCTGCGATGTACTGGTAGCTGAGGCTGGAGCCCTAGTAGGACGGTGCTTTAGCATACAACGAGAATGGGATGTAGTTTCGGAAACCGCTTATAATTTTTCTGCCGATATAGAACGCTTTTCCAAGTCAGACGAAATCTTTAAACTCGAAGAAAAACACGGCTATTACGATGTTGATCCTTCCCTATCTCAAGGGGACCTTAAAAGTCTTTTGGCTCTTGAATATCACCTAAAAACTGCATCGGAGACAATAGAGAAACTGTTCTGGCATATTGCGGATACTTCTGAGGATCAGCGTTCATGGACTCAGCTTCTTGGATGGCTGTCCCATATAAGTGCGTACGGCAACAGCGGTAACGCAACCGCAAGCGTAACCTGGGATGGAATTTCGGATACCGTTATCAATTTTTGCCACAAAGCAGCAACGTCTCAAGGAGATATGCAGCTCTCCACCCTGCTCAGGCAGCTTTCTTCAGACATGCATACCCGAAAAGGTCAGGCAGCCTCAGTATCTGAAAAAGCCCCAGGATTCTCCGCTAAAGCATTATGGGATGAAAAAAATAAAGTCTTCCGAAAACTACACGTTGAGGTATTGCGCAACATATACGCGGAAAGGAAAAGACTCGCGAGCGAGCCGGGCGGAAATTTGGATTATGTATCACGACTGTCGACATTGCAAAAGCAATTCGACCTAATCATGTCTGACGCACTGTCGCGGTTTCAAGCAATTTCGAGAGGTTTTTCCACGCTTTTCGGAATAACTGAAGAAATTCCAACGGAAATCGCCTCACTTTTGGGTCCGCGAAATACGACGGCGTCACCGGCGACCTTATTGAATCTTTCCGAAGAATGGCTGAATAAATTGGGACTACGACACGCTCGATTCGTTCAAAGCGAGCAAATTTACCCCCTCTGTATTTCGGTAAAAGAAAGCGTTTCGGAGACTTCATGGGAGACCTTCTTACGGGAAGGTTATCTGCGCTTTCACGTCGCTGACGGATTGTTTCAAGAGCAATACCACGTGCGATTAAGATCCGTTTCTATATCGTCAATTGGCCTCACGGGAGTGCTTTCGGTCTCCCTAAGAGTGCCGGCGGAAAGTTTTTACGTGCATCGCGATTTTTCTAAACATGCGGTTAGCCAGGCAAATGTGCAACCAGTCAAATATTCACGAGTGGCTTCGGTCGAACTTCGAGCTGCTGAGCGCATGGGGACCAACATTGTTTATAACTGTTCACCGATAGGGACATGGGACCTGTCGGTCGCAGAGAGAACATCTTCGGGCCATGGGTTCCAAGACCTGAAAGATATTTTTATAGAGCTCCTGGTGGCGGCACAATAATCAGATGAACGCCTTCTTCATAAAATCTCGGTTGAGTGCATTAATTGGGTTTTTAGCAAGCCTATTTTGCGCATGCAGCCCGCTATTAGCACCCATAGCAGCGCCTGCATGGATTAATTCAAGAATTCCCGTGCCGGAGGAAACTGGTACTTCTCGTTTTGCCACGCGGATTGATGGACAGATGAAATACTTAAAGGATAACCTTGAACGCCAGATGGCATGCTGCGGCTCAAACTCTATCTGTCGTACCATCCTGATACGCGAAGGTTCTCTGTTATGGAGTAGGTCCAGCGGCGTTTACTCGCTCGTTCATACAAATGTACCCATAATCGAAAAAAAAATCGCTTTGGAGAAAAACTATGTGGCAATCAATTCGCTGAAAGTTTGTGAAAAGATCGTCCCCGTAACAACGTATCCAGTCAAACCGAAAAACTAGGTCCCGTGACTCAAGTCAGGTTTTAACGGTAACGCGTTTAGAGCATACTTGAGCGATTCAGCACGCTGAAATCTGAATATTACTTAAAGATTTATTAGCTAACCATCTCGGTTTTTATCTCGTCTATCGTCGAGAGGCTTTGTTGCATAAATACCTTGGGCGCGTAATCCCCCGAGCCCCAGACGGATTTATGGCATAACCACCGTAGTAGGCGTCCCCAGTAGCGTGAAGCGATTAAGGATTGCGGTACGTACCTGCAGTTCGGCGACCTGACGGTCGAAGTCACGCGCCATGACGCGTTCACCGAGCAGCTTGAAGCAACGCATTTTGGTTTCAACCAGGCTGCGTCGATGATAACCAGTCCACTTCTTCCAAGTTTTCCGGCCAAGCCTGCGCGTGGCATCGAGGATGGCATTCCGCGCTGCGGCGCCGGGGCGCGGATCTTTCCATGGCTTAGCATTTTTGCGCGTTGGGATGATCGCTTGCGCACTTCGCTGGCAATGGTCTCGTGACAGCCTTTCGTGTCGTAGGCGCCGTCACCACTCACGCTCGCGATAGCCTCGTCATCGGCAACCTGGTTGAGCAGGCACGGCAGCATCGGCGCGTCGCCGGTCGCATTGTCGGTCACCTCGATGGCCCGGATTTCCAGCGCAGTCGCATCGATGCCAAGATGGACCTTGCGCCACTGACGACGGTAGTCGGCGCCGTACCACTTCGCCTTCCATTCGCCTTCGCTGAGCATCTGGATGCCAGTGCTGTCGACCAGAAGGTGCAATCCTGTCGTGGTCGGTTGCGCCCCGATCGTTACCGCTAAGTGCTTCTGGCGCCGACTGACAGTGCTGAAATCGGGAACCTGCCAGTTCAGACCGGCCAGCTTGAGCAGGCTCTGCGACATCACCATCGCCTGACGCAGGGGTAGATTGAACAGGCCCTTGATCGTCAGGCAGAACTGAATCGCCGCCTCGCTGTACTTTGGGCTGCAACCCCGCTTACCGCTGGCACTGCCGTGCCAGCACATTTCCTTTGTCCAGCCAGATGAGCAGCGATCCACGCGCCTTCAATGCTGCGTTGTACTCTTTCCAGTTGGTCGTTCGATACTTCTTTTTTGCCGACGCAATCATCTCTCTAGTTTACGCCGCGCTCCAGTTCAGGTGCAGTGGGCTGATTGTGCAACAAAGCCTCGTCGAGACCAAAGCTATTCCTCAATTCCATCTCATTCACGCAGGCGGGAAAGTGAGCAGTGCAATAAAACAACAGCGAATTTAACTATCGATAATGGTGGCTTTTCAATAACTGGTGAGGGCATAACCCGGCTTCCGGTGCCGACAGCTACTGGCGCTTACTGGAAGAACCATGTTGTCATTGGCCTGTTTGCATAGGGCATCATCGGGCAGATGAGCCCTTTTCTGCGTCGCCCTACTGGGATTTTTGCAGGTCGACGCTGCCACTTCGGTCAGTGAGATTTCGCGTATTTTCCACACCAGCAAGATGTTATCATCGAGTGTAAACGACCGAATTCAGCCATATTGGAGGCTCAATGATTTTGAGAACTCCATCTAAACGCAGACTTAAGAAAAATCTAGGAAATACGTGGATCGATACGATATCAGTGAGCTTCTGGCCAATGCCCCACTGGAGGACGTTGTAAGACGACTCGGCATAGACGCCGAGCGACGCGGCTCCCAGACCTTGGCCCTTTGTCCGTTTCACCAAGACACTCGGCCATCACTGACCCTGTATCGAGCTGATGGCACTTCCCCCGGACATTTTCATTGTTTTGCTTGCGGTGCTCATGGCACCGCCATTGACCTAGTTAAGCAGGTTGAGGGGCTCGAATTCCTGCCGGCGGTGGCGTGGCTGGCTAAGCAATTCGGCGCCAAGCCTTTGCGTCTTAAGTCGGCGCGATCAGACGAGCGAAAACTTACCACTGAAACCGCGCTGGACTTTGCGCTACGTACTTTTGACGCACAACACGATGCCGAGCGGTTCAAATCCTGGTGCCTTGAACGTGATTTCAATGAGGGGTTCCTCTATCGCCAAGGTCTGCGTTGCATCACGCGTAGTGTCCTAATTGAGGCTTTGCAAAGTAAGGGCTTAAGCGAACGTATAGAGCTGCTTGATGGACTGGCAAACCTTGGACTGATCAAACGCCTCCGCTCCCGATCCTCTCCCAACCAATGGAAGCTGGAATTGCTCGATCAGTTCCAAGACTGCTTTCATGATGGACGAGTGGTGATCCCCATCCTTAGCGAAGATGCAAAAAAGCCTAAGGTTGGCGGCTTTGCGGGCCGCGCGCTACTCAATGTCCCCCCAGAGGGGGTAGCAAAATATTTGCTAACGTCGAGCTTCGATAAGAGCAGTTATCTGTTTAATGCGATAAACGCGTTCAAGGCCATCAATGAGGCATTGAAGAACGACCAACCGGCCACGCTTTATCTGGTTGAGGGCTTTCTTGATGCGCTACGGCTACTAGAGCTGGGACAACCCGCAGTGGCGTTGATGGGCATTAGCCTAAGCAATCAACAACTAGCTCTGCTGAAAACGCTCGCAGAAAACGCGCCTGGCAAAGGCGACCTGGTGTACAGCATTTTTCTAGACAGCGATCCCGCCGGTTTCAGTGGAGCTAATCGCTTGGTACGCAGATTGCTCGACCTCCAAGGCGTGGATCTGCGTTGGGTAGGCCTGCCTTGGCGGACTGAACCAGCATTGGGCAAAGACCCCGATACCTGTTTGCGTAGCTTGGACTCGTCCGAGCAAGCCACCGATTGGTTGCGGAGCTTCGAAATGCCGGCCGAGGGGCTGCTTCTTGCAGCTGAACTGGGAAGTCAAGATGCATCGGAGCTTCAATTATTTCGCTGGAATCAGCTAGCAGCAACTACCCGCGAAAGGGCTCTATTTAGAACTGCCATCACCGTTAAGCGGCTCTACGGCCACCGCTTACCTGATGTGCCTGCAATGAGGCTCAGCGACAGCCAGTTGCCATGGGCCCAGCAGCTTCATGGGATGTTGGCAGCATCCAATAATGCCAAGCCGCCCATACACCGTAATCTGTACCTCGACGATGCCCTTCCGCGCGCAGCATTAGCTAGAAGGCTTGCCTATCACGGCGCGCGTCGTGGCGAACTGCCTTGCGATGAGGAGGCTTGGCAAACTTTAAATAGCAACGAAAACCTGTTTGACCAGACAGTGTTAAACCGCCTGAGCGCTACTCTTCAGAAAAATTCGTGGCACCAAGCAGCACCCTTCGATGCTGTTCATCTGCCACGCAAGCTTACTGCGGACAAAAACGTATTAGACGATCCACGTCTAAAGGTGATGCCTCACCCGGCAGACTTGCATGCGCAGCAAGTACTTCTTAACGAGTTACTCACTGAGCGGCACGATCGCTTAAGTGCTGGAGGTCAGACATTCTCGGCGGGCATTCCCGCCGTGCGCTGGTACGCATCTCGGCAGGAGGTGGTGGTTACAGGCATTTATGAAGAGCTCAACGAGCCCGATCTTGAATGGGATGAGCCTAAAACGTTAAGCTTCGGCTACCAGATCGACATGGACGTTCTGGAGGGTGATCGGATCCCAACGGACCAGGGCATGTTCCGGCCATTCGGCCAATGCTGGCGTGACTTCATGGCGAGCTTGGCGCATCAGTGCCACGCCATCGGCCCCCGAGTGCATGTGCTGCGCCTAGACGCCAAGCGATACTATGATTCCATTCAGCGCTACGTGGTAAGAGAGGAGTTACTCAAGCCCCTGTCAGCTGCATTGCGCAACCATAATCCAGAGGGCTTCAAGAGCATATTCGGTTTAGCCGCTGATTCGCTCGAACTTGATGGAGCACTGGAGCGCCTCCTAACCGGCCTCATCTTCGATTACGAATACCACGATCCAGAGATAGTAGAACGAACCCGACAAAGCAAAGAGGCCGTCGGTATTCCTCAGGGACCGGTGCTGTCGGCCTACATTGGCACAATTGCGCTGTTTCCTGTGGACCATGCCGCTCGCAAGTTCATCCGCCGCACTCGCAGCGATGAACCCGGCTCCGACGGCAAGCGACGCCCGCGCGCAGGTTACGCGCGCTATGTGGACGACGTCGTGCTATTCGCCGATAGCGAGGCGCTGCTGAAAGAGCTGCGCGAGGTGCTGCAAGCGAAGGCCGCGGAACGATCCATCGCATTGATCCACAAAGGGGAACACGTACGCGCAGGCACCCCCATCCAAGTGATGCGTCAACTCAATGACGGGCGGGGTCTGGCAGCGTCTGTACCAGCTTGGGCTCACCCTATCGTGGGTGACGGCGAAGCCGATTGGAGTCTCGGAGATGACCTGCCTAAGGTCGATCGTCAGTGTGCCCTTCAGATGCTACGAGACCCAGCGCTCATGGAGCGACCTGAGGACATTGCCAATCACGTGAAAGCGGCAATGACCGCGCCCGATCTACGAGCCAATGACTTAGGTCTTTGTGCACGATGGCTATGGTGGTATGTGGCGGCGGTGCGCCAGCCGGTCGATTCACAGACCGCTTGGGCATGTTTCCGGACGCTTTGGGACGGCGTGTGTGAGAACCACGACTGGGCTGCAGCCTTTTCTAAACGTGGTTACGACATGCTCTTTGCGGTCGAAGGGCTAGACAGGCTGCTCGATCCCAACCCTTGGCAGGCGAACGGTCAGTTCTTGGCTGAAGTTAAGAAGAACCGGGAGCATCGGATCGCTTTGGCCCGCTTGGTTTGCCAGGAGGATTTCTTCCGAAGCGCAAGGCCGAGCACTAATAGTGACCACGTAGCACGGCGGACTCGGCTAATAGCCCGCAAAGCGCGGCGCCTAGCTGGCGATGGTCCGATGCCCCCGGTGCTGACGCCGCAAAGCGAACGTAGAGTAACGGCCATCGAGTGGTTGTGCTTGGCAGGTACGGTTTTGATGAGCGCGGAGGGTGATCGACCATTGGCGGCGCTTCAAGACCGAGAACTTGTTCCGCATGATGAGCTAGGGCTCGCGCATAGTGTCATTGATCAGTTGAGGGAGCATGACAGTGATGCGAGTTCTTGTGCCGAGGTTGGTCTAGCTATCGATTTTGTCGTGACAAGTGCACCGCCGCATAAGCGACTGAGCGTCCTGTCCAAATTCCGAGGGTTGCTTTCGAACCTCGGCAGTGACCAAGATAGGAGGCTGATATCGCACCTACCTGTCCTGAGTCACCAAAACGCCGCATTCTACGAGATTGATTCAGAACCCGGAATCGACGGCCGGTACCTGTACCGTTGCGAGCTGGGCAACGCGACGCAACACGGGCATGAAGTGGCGTCTCAATTCGTATATACAGCGCTGAGTGGAGGGCCACCAAATGTCACTAGAACAACGCAAATCCGCTTCGAATTGGAAGAAATTAAAGCCTCTACGGTTTGCTGGGGCCAGAGTGTTGCCCCTCAAGCGTGGAAAGATTTAGGTGTACTTGGAAAGACGAGTTCAGAAGTCCGAACTCATCTAGCGGCACAGCTCTTCCTAGCGCTCCTCTCTATGCACCAAATGCTAGGGGACGACGAAGGAGAGACGACCTATGTTCCGTTTTTGCCTCAGTTGTTCCGAGAAGGCAGCGGAGATCAGACCACCCTACATCTGGTAGCAGACCCCGTCCCGCGCAATCTGTTGGGTGTAAGCGCTTGGTACCACGACCGAGACGACAGGGTTCAGTCAGAAAACGTGCCGTTGGCGGATGCAGATCTTTGGCGTGTGGGTTGGGTTGTCGCCGATGTACTAGGTATGGCCGCTGACATGGCGGGTGAAACCGGAGCGCGCGACGAGTTGCTCGACGAAAACGAGGAGTTTGATGACGAAGCGGATGCCAAGCAGGCACTCGAAAGCTATGTGCTGCGACAGCAACTGCGCAAACTACAGGGTAGCTACCTGTCTGGGGCGCCGACCGCCGTTGCAAGCGACACGGCCTTTTCTTTGCCCGGTACTGTAAAGCGGGCATTGGCATTGTTGCTGGACTTCCCTGCGGATAAAGGGTTGGACGCACAGGTACGCCACGCAATTCTGGTCGAGGCTGAAACCCGGGCCATGGCCATGCGGATGCAAACTCGCGGCGGCGACGACTTGCGACATGTTTTGCATCGCACGTTCCCAGACGCCTTGAACCGATTGCCATTATGGGCTCTGCAAGGACTTCAACTGCGTCGTCCAACGAACCAATCAAGCGAACTACGCCCTGATTTGGCATTGATGTTGGCTCTCTATCGAGGGTTATACCCTGAAGCAGCGCAAACTAATCTAGACGGTACAGCTCCATCACTGCGCATGGCGCTCGCGCTAGCTGCTGTCGGCATAGGCTTACGTGGAAGTGTGGCAGCGCTTTGGGGATACTCTGCTGATCTCGGCTCGCGCCGTATGGAAGAAACCTTGATTCTGCCGATCAAATGGGAAATGCCTGAGATGGCCCGCCTAGATCCACAGGGCGATTACAAAGCCATGAGGAAGCTGCTGTTCGAAGGTAATTGGCCAGAACTGAGCAAAGCGAGTCCTTGGAAATGGATGCTAGCCTTGATAGGTCTGTTGAATACCAGCTTTGCACAGGCTTTCGATCTTCCGTCGTTGGAAGCGCTCTACAAAACCCTCAGTGCCTGGCAAACCACCGCTGCCCACACCGATGACTCTGACTTAGCGCATGAGCCCTGGCCCTTCGACGCACTGCCTAAATTTACGCTGCAACAATGCGAGGACTTGGTGCTGGCATTGCCAGCGGCGGTATGCGACCTCGATCGGGAGCGAGGTATGCGCGTGGTATGCGTTCAAGGACGAACGTTCGGTCGTAGCAGGGACACCAACGAGTTTAGGGATGTTACCGGCGCTGGTTGGCAAATGAGCAAGCCACAATACACCAGCCTTTATGCCAACTCGCTTGAAGAGCACCGCCCGTTTGACGGCAACCGGATACTTAAAGTCTGGACCGAGACGCGCCGTATTTCTGACAATGATCTGCTGGCCGTACACACCCTAGACAACAAGCTGGGCAAATGGCTGCCATCTCAGCCAGAGGCAGTCGAGGTGATTCCAGAAAATGCGCTAGTTTCGTTAAAACCTGTTCAGCAGGACGACTTTCCGGCAGCGATAGATAACGGAGACGAAAGCCTAGACGCGCCGGCCGATTCACAGCTAAAGCCTGTAGAGGAGCAGTCTCCAGCCACGCAGGAAAATGAAGCCATGCCTAATGAAGCCGCGACCCAGTCTGAGTCCAGCAAGATCGATGGTATGGAAACGGGCGCGACTGACTCTATTCCTTCAGTAGATAGGTTAGTTTCGTTAAAACCTGTTCAGCAGGACGATTTTCCGGCAGCGATAGATAACGAAGACCAAAGCCCAGACGCGCCGGCCGATTCA
>Ga0265780_10006461_pt1 | contig 14538 bp, 9 predicted proteins | sample P1T30metagenome_FD_192432 | JGI IMG/M metagenome (GOLD analysis project Ga0265780, IMG submission 192432) | Plant litter microbial communities from East Loma Ridge, Irvine, California - P1 T30 | ecosystem: Environmental > Terrestrial > Plant litter > Unclassified | place: USA: California... | reverse complement strand
ACAGCAAGAGACAATCAGAACTTGTAGCGCAGCCCCGCCAGGTACTCGCGCCCCGTCACGTTGTTCACCACCACACTGTTACGCGCGCGGCTGATGAACTGGTCGTTCGGCTCGTTGGTCAGGTTCACGCCTTCCAGGGTGAATTCCAGCTTGTCGTTCCACTTGTAGGTCAGCGACAAATCGACGTTGAAGGTGCCGTTCTTGCCCTCGACGTCGTTGTTGTTCTGCCCCGGCACGCGGGTCAGGAAGCCGGAGCGCTTGGCGCCGGACACGCGCGCGCTGAACTTGCCGTCGTCGTAGTACAGGGTCGCGTTCCACGACTTCGGCGACAAATTCAGCAAGTCGTCGACGATACGGTCGCTGCTGGTCGGCGAAATCGCGTACTCGATGGTCGAGCTGACCTTGGTGTAGTTCAGCACCGTACCGAAGTTCTTGCCCCAGCCGGGCAGGAAGGTGAACGGCTGCTGGTAGTTCAGCTCGAAGCCCTTCAGCTTGCCGCCATCGGTATTGATCGGCGCCGTCACCGCGAACACTTCCTCGCCGGTGAAGTTCGACGGCAGCAGGTTCAGCGGCAGGCCGGTCTCGCGGAATGCCACGTTGGTGCGCAGCGACTGGATGTAGGTGTCGATGTTCTTCTGGAACAGGCCCAGGCCGACAAAGGCGTTCTTGCCGAAGTAGTACTCGAAGCTGGAATCGAAGGTCTTGGCGCGGAAAGGCTTCAGCAGCGGGTTGCCGGTGTTGATGGTCAGCGTGCCGGTGGTCGAGATGGTGCCGCCTGGCGACAGGAAGCCCAGCTGCGGACGCGTCATCACTTTCGCGGTGCCGAAGCGCACGATGAAGTTGTCGGTCAGGTTGGCCGCGATGTTCAGCGAAGGCAGGGTGTCCTTGTAGTCGTGGTTCACCTGCACCGCGGTGCCGCCGCCGGCCGCCTGGTAGCCGATCGCTTCCAGCTCCGTCTTCACATGGCGCACGCCCACATTCCCGCGCACCGGGATATCCCACAAATCGTACTTGAACTCACCCATCAGGTAGAAGCCGTCGTCGCGCTCTTTCACCGTACGGTTGTTGCCGCGTGCATTGCCGTTGGTGATCGAGGACAGCGTGAAGTCGCCCGGGCCGCCGGCCGGTCCTGCCTTGATACAGTTGCAGTAGATGTCGTAGGCGGCCGAGATGGCTTTCAGGTTCGGGATCACCCAGCTCGTCACGTTCCCGCCCGGCATATCCAGGCCCTTGCCGAAGCCGGTGATGGTGCCCGTCAGGCCGGTGGCGCCCGCCGGCGGTGCAAAGATCGTGTCGTTCTGGTTTACGCGGCGGTATTCATACGTATCCGACTCGTATTTCTTGCGATTGATGCCGCCCTTGATGGTGAAGCCGTCGATGGCTTCCCAGGCCAGGTCGAACTGGCCGACGTCGTTGACGTTGGTCGCACCTTGCGGCCGGATGCGGATTTCGCTGGTGGTGGTGTTGGTCACCGTGGTCGGCTGGGTGCCGGTGGCCACCTGCGGCACGCCGATGATGCCGAGCGCGCCGTTCGGCGCGGCCGGGTCGAACGGGTAGCCGATGATGGCGGCGCGGTCATCCTGGCGGAAGTCGAGCGAATAGCCGTTCACGTTCAGCGCGTCGAGCGTGACCGTGGTCTGCACCGGATTGCGGAATTTCGAATTCGCGCGGCCGATCTTCGCGCTCATGCTCAGGGTATCGGTGAACTTGTGCTCGAGCGTCAGGGTCGGCTGGGTGAAGGTGGTGGTCAGTTCGTCGAAGCGCGACTCGGAGCGGATGTCGACGCCGTTGTACTTCCCGTAGAGCAGGGCGCCGTTCGGTGCGTACTCGGCCTCGACCACGCTGATCTGCGGCTTGCCGCCCTGGCTGGCGCTGCGGCTGAACGAGATCGCCTCCAAAAAGTCTTCCTGGCGCGTGGCGTCGAGCTTCGAGTACAGCAGGTCGAAGGTCAGCAGGGTGCCCTTTTGCGGGCGCCACTGGGCCGAGGCGGTCAGGCCCAGGCGGTCCTGGTCGTGGGTCAGGCGGCCGTAGCGCGGCAGGCGCGGGTGGAAGTTGTTCGGGTTGCTGGCCGCGTTGTAGGCGGCGATATTGGCCGGCGTGTTCGGCAGGCGCGCCACGCCCTGGGCCGCCGGACCGCAGGTGGTGGCGGTGGAGTTCGATGGATTGGCGGTCACGCCCTGTGGCGCGCACCAGCCGCCCGACGAGGGTCCGTTATCCCAGCGCACAGTGGAAAAACCATCTTCCAGCACGCGGCGCTTGGAAAAGGCGCCCGAGACCAGCACACCGAATTTTCGGTCGAAGAAGGTGTCCGAGATCATGAAGGCGACGCGTGGGTCGATCTTCTCGGAGCCGTCGTTGTACTTGCCCTTGGCTGCGACGGTGGCATTGAAGCCGCGCAGATCGAAGGGGCGCAGGGTCTGCAAATCGACGGTGGCGCCGAGCGAGCCCTCGTCGACGTCGGCCGAGGAGCTCTTGCGCACCGTGAGCGAGGAGAACAGTTCGGAGGCGAACACGTTGAAGTCGAAGCCGCGGCCGCGGTTGGTGCCGCCCGAGCTGTCGGTGCCGCCGGTGGTGGCGAGGCCCTCGATGCCGTTGATGCGCACGCGGGTAAAGTCCTGGCCCAGGCCGCGAACGGTGATGTTGCGGCCTTCGCCGGCGTCGCGGTCAATTACCACGCCCGGCACGCGCTGCAGCGATTCGGCCAGGTTCGTGTCGGGGAACTTTCCCATGTCTTCGGACTTGATGACATCGACGATGCCGTTGTCCTGGCGCTTGGCGTTCAGCGCGCTTTCCAGGGAGGCGCGCAGGCCGGAGACCTGCACGGTCTGCATCTGCTGGGGCGCTTCGGCCTGGGTGGCGGTTTGTGCCGCGGGCTGCTCTGCAGTCTGGGCATACGCCATACCGATCGACATCGCCGACACGGAAGCCGTGCCGAGCAGGCACAGGGTGAGTTTGCGCAAGGCTGCACTATGCTGGTTGTTGGTCATGCTGTCTCCATACGTTTTTATTGAGGCAGGTGCCAGTCTGCGCGCCCACCGCTACGGCAATATTAAATTTGGTCAGGCCGGTTTTGGAATTCTAAGGCAATATTTGCAATTTTGGTCAGTCCAATGCAAATAAATACATTAATTGGTCTGGCCTGTGCAGGGAGGGGTGTGGCGAGGGGGTTAATGCGAAGGCAGAGTGCAGGGGCGGCGTGCATGCATGGCGCATACCGAGCGTGTGCGCCAGTCACAATGGTGGGCTCGAGAACCCACCCTACTGTCAACTATGTGTATGCACGGCGCGCACTGGTGGGTTCAAGAACCCACCCTACCGTCAACGTAGGGTGGGTTCTTGAACCCACCGGGTGTACGGCGAGTCAACGTAGGGTGGGTCGGTCCGCGTGCGGCTTGAACCCACCGGGCTACAACTATGGCTTGCGCGCGAGCGTGACCCGCACCGGACTGGCATCGCGCGCCGCCGTGTCCTGCGCCAAGCTTAGCCACTGCTCCAGCGAAGTGATCTCACCGCCCCGGCTCCAGGCCCCGCCGGCGTAGTAGCGCAGCGGCTTGCCGGATGCCGCCTTGGCCAGCACCAGCTCGTTCAACGCATCCTGGGCAAAACCTTCCGCGCCCGGCAGCACGACCGCGGTGCCGAAGGCGTCATTGCTGGCCTGCTGCACCCACTGCAGCAGCACCGCGCCTTCCTTCCTGGTAGCGATCTGCGGATTCTGCCCCTTGTCGCTCGGCGTGCGGTTCAGGCCCACGGCCACCGTGATCGGCTCGTTGCCGGCATAGGTGAACGTGCTGTCGATGCGGTCGAGGTAATGCCCTGCGTCCACCGTGAAGCGCTTGATTTCGGAAACCTGCTTGCCGCCCGCATCCCAGCCCGCATAGTGCAGCTCGAACACCGCGCGCACCGGACCGTTCGCCAGCACCTTCCACGACGCGTAGTTCACACCCGTGTACAACTGCTTGCCGTCCCAGACGCCGGTGCCGCCGGCGCCGCGCGACTTGCCGACGTTGTACATGTCCATGCCTTCGCCTTCGTCATGGTGGTAGTGGTCGTGGCCCTTGTTGTACCAGCGGTCGACGATCGGATAGTCGACGCGCTTGAACCACAAGTCCAGGCCGCTGGTGACCAGCACTTCCTTCTTCACGTCCGGCGGGCTCGGTGCGGCCAGCGCCGGCCCGTAGGTGCGGTGCGCTACCTTGTCGTTCTCCCAGGCGAAGTCGTCGAGCCGCTCCGGCACGTAGCGCGCAAAGGCCTTTACCGGGAACACCGGCGCCACGCTGTCGATCTTCTCGACCGTGAAGGCGGCGCGCTTTTCTCCCGGCGCAAAGCTGTGTTGGAACAGCAGCTCGCCATAGGCGATGCCGACGTTCTTCGGGTCCTTGGCCAGCGGCGCCACGTTCGTCACCTGGTAGGGCAGCACGCGGCCCTGCGCATCCTTGACCGCGATCTTCTGGATCAGGGCGCCGGGCAGCGCGGCATTCACGTCGCTCCACGGAATCGAGATGGTCTCGGATGGGCGGCCGATCGCCAGGTCATGCTCGACGGTCACGGCCAGGCGCTCGGCGGCGTGGGCCGACAGTGCCGGGATTGCAGCAGCCACGAGGGCGGCAAGTAGGGATCGTTTCATGCTGGCCTCCTCAGTGATGTTCGCGGTAGTCGGTCGTCCCGCCCTTGGGCAGGTAGTGGTAGGTGCGCACCTTGTGCTGGACTTCGAAGGCGGGATTGCTCACCAGCTTGATGATCTCGGCGCCGGCCAGCAGTGCCGGGCCATAGCCGTGCAGGGCGTCGGCGCTGGTCGGGCGGTGGTAGTAATAGACCATGTCGCTGGCGAGCGTGGTGCCGACGCAGGTGCCTTCCACCTGGCCTTGCGCGGTGATGCGGGTCGACAGCCCGGCCCAGCCGGCCTGCGCGATCGAGCCGTAGGTCGTGGCCGGAATCCAGCCCTGGTTCACCGCGTGGGCGATCACATAGGTGAAGATGGCAGTGGCCGAGGTCTCGAGGTAGGAGTCGTTGCGGTCGATCATCTGGTGCCACAGGCCGCTGCCCGACTGCAGTTCGGCGATGCCTTTGATGGACGCGCGCAGCTGGGCCAGCACTTTCGGGTAGCCTGGATGGTCCTTCGGCAGCACGTCGAGCAGGTCGGACATCGCCAGCACGGCCCAGCCATTCGCGCGCGCCCAGTAGAAGCGCGGCGCGTCCGGGTGGTTCGCGTGCCAGCCGTGGGTGTACAGGCCCAGCTGCGGATTGAACATGCGGCTCGACATGCCGATCACGTTGTTCACGGCGTCGTCGAAGTGCTGGCGCTTGCCGGTCAGGCGGCCCATTTCGGCCAGCGCCGGGATGCTCATGTACATGTCGTCGGCCCACAGCGACACTTCCTGCGGACGCTTGCGCGCCATGGTGCCATCCTCCAGTCGGAACTGTTTATTGGCGACCCAGTCGCTGCAGGTGTCGATCATGGGTTTCAGGTCCGGGCCGACCTTGGCCAGGCGCGCGCGGATCAGGGCGGCGCACATTGAGCCGGCGTCGTCGAGCGAGCGCGGATCGAGGAAGCGCGAGAAGCTGTTGCCGCGCTCCAGGTGGAAGGCTTGTTCCTGTGCGCGGAAGTAGGGGAGGGTCTGCGAGAAGAACTGGAAGTGGCGCCGGCTCATCGCCGTGAAGCCGGCGTCGCCGGTGACCTCGGCCGCTTTCAACAGGCCCGAATGGACCACGCCCATCTCGTACACCTGGATGCCGTAATCGCCGGCGCTGGGCTGGAAGATGGCGTCGCGGTTCGGCTTCGACAAGTCCGTGATCGGCGCGCCGCTGCGCTTGTCGACGATGCGGGTGGGCGTGGCATTGTCCATGAAGGCGCGGATCGCCTTCAGCTGCGCCGTCACTTCGCTTACCACCGGTTTCTTGTAAGGGACTGGATACGTGCCTTCGCCCGGGTCTTTCAGGTTCTTGTTGTCGGGATTGCGGTAGGGGCCGTCGGCCAGGGCAGGGCTGCAGGCGAGTGCGCTGCCGAGGAAAGCGGCAGCGGATGCTGCCAGCAGGGTCTTCTTCATGTGTCTCCAGTCCTCTATCGTTTTTTCAATGCGGGGAACTGCTTATTTGGTCAGGCCATTCTAATTTGGTCAGGCCAAAATCGCAAGGTGGACTAGCCACCTTTCAAGTTTGTATGGCATACTGCGTTCGAACCTGCCAACCAGGCATCACATCAGGCATCACACTAGGTAATGCACAAGGCGACGCATATGAGCACCCACGTTCCACGCACCATCCGCATGCAGGCCAGCGACAACGTCGCCATCGTCGTCAACGACGGCGGCCTGCCGGCGGGTACCGTCTTCCCGGACGGGCTGACCCTGGTCGAAGGCGTTCCGCAAGGGCACAAGGTGGCCTTGCAGGACCTGCTCCATGGCGAGGCCGTGGTCCGCTACGGCGTGGTCATCGGTTATGCGAACGGCGCCATCGCCCGCGGCAGCTGGGTGTCGGAACGCGTGCTGACCATGCCCGCGGCGCGCTCGCTCGACGACCTGCCGATCGGCACCCGCGCCCTGCGCGAGGTCGAACCGCTCGAAGGCTACACCTTCGAGGGCTACCGCAACAAGGACGGATCGGTCGGCACGCGCAACATGATGGCGATCACCAGCACCGTGCAGTGCGTGTCGGGCGTGATCGACTACGCCGTCAAGCGCATCCGCGAAGAACTGCTGCCGCGCTACCCGAACGTCGAAGACGTGGTCGCGCTCGAACACGTGTACGGCTGCGGCGTGGCCATCGATGCGCCCGGCGCCGAGATCCCGATCAAGACCATTCGCAACCTCTCGCGCAACCCGAACTTCGGCGACAGCGTGATGGTGGTCAGCCTGGGCTGCGAAAAGCTGCCGCCGGCGCGCCTGTTTCCGGCCGGCGCGATCCCGATCGGTAATGCGGAGCCATCGGTCGTGACGCTGCAGGACGCGCAGCACGTCGGCTTCATGTCGATGATCGATTCGCTGATGCAGACCGCCGAAAAACACCTGCAGGAACTGAATGCACGCCAGCGCGTGACCTGCCCGGCATCCGACCTGGTGGTCGGCGTGCAGTGCGGCGGCAGCGACGCGTTTAGCGGCGTGACCGCGAACCCCGCCGTCGGCTACGCCACCGATTTGCTGGTGCGCGCCGGCGCCGCCGTGATGTTCTCGGAAGTGACCGAAGTACGCGACGGCATCGACCAGCTCACCGCGCGCGCCGCCACGCCGGAAGTGGCCGCGGCCATGGTGCGCGAGATGCAGTGGTACGACGATTACCTGGTGCGCGGCGGCGTCGACCGCAGCGCCAACACCACGCCCGGCAACAAGAAGGGCGGTTTGTCGAACATCGTGGAAAAGGCCATGGGTTCGATCGTCAAGTCGGGCAGCACGGCGATCACCGGCGTGCTCTCGCCCGGCGAAAAACTCCAGCAAAAAGGCCTGATCTACGCCGCCACCCCGGCCAGCGATTTCATTTGCGGCACGCTGCAGATGGCAGCCGGCATGAACGTGCACATCTTCACGACCGGCCGCGGCACGCCGTATGGCCTGGCGGCCGTCCCGGTGATCAAGGTGGCCACGCGCACCGAGCTGGCGAACCGCTGGCACGATTTGATGGACGTGAACGCCGGGCGCATCGCCAGCGGCGAAGCGAGCATCGAGGACGTGGGCTTCGAGCTGTTCCAGCTGATCCTGGACGTGGCGAGCGGGCGCAAGACCTGGGCCGAACACTGGAAACTGCATAATGCGCTGGCGCTGTTCAATCCGGCGCCAGTGACCTGAACAAAGATAGGAGACGTCATGACCCAACCCGCACAGGGAAAACCCTTCAAACGCATCCTGCTGACCGGCGCCGCCGGCGGCCTGGGTAAAGTGCTGCGCGACCGCATCAAGCCATGGGCTGACATTGTGCGCCTGTCCGACATCGCCGACCTGGGCGAAGCGCGCGAAGGCGAAGAGCTCGTCCAGTGCGACCTGGCCGACAAGGACGCGGTACTGAAATTGCTCGACGGCGTGGACGCGGTGCTGCACTTCGGCGGCATCTCCACCGAAAAGGCCTTCGAGCCGATCATGCAGGCGAATATCCTGGGCGTGGCCAATCTGTACGAGGCGCTGCACAAGGCCGGCACGCGGCGCGTGATCTTCGCCAGCTCGAACCACGCCATCGGCTATCATCCGGTGACCACGGTGCTGGACGCGAACTCGCCGACCCGCCCGGACAGCTACTACGGTTTGTCGAAGGTGTTCGGCGAGCAGATGTCGCGCTACTACTACGACCGCTTCGGCATCGAAACCGTGTGCGTGCGCATCGGCTCCAGCTTCCCCGAGCCGGCCAACAAGCGCATGATGAGCACCTGGTTCTCGTACGATGATTTGACGGAGATGCTGCGCTGCGCCCTGTTCGCGCCGCGCGTCGGTCACACCATCGTCTACGGCATGTCGGACAACGACAGCGTCTGGTGGGACAACCGCCTGGCCTCGCACCTGGGCTACAAGCCGAAAGACAGCTCGTCGCAGTTTGCGCACCTGTTCCCGGACACCTCGGAATTCCCGGCGCAAGACGATGTGACGACCATGTACCAGGGCGGCAAGTTCCTGCTCGACGGTCCGCAGTACACCTCGTAGTCCAGTCGACTGATGCTGCATCGGCTCACGCTGCAGAACGACCGCCTGCTGGCGCAGGTCGTGCCCGACATCGGCGGCGGCCTGGCGCGGCTGGACTGGCTCGGTGACGCCGGACCGGTGCCGCTGCTGCGCGCACTACCGGATGACTTTGCCGGTACGCCGCTGCCGGGCCAGCTGGCCTGTTTTCCCTTGCTGCCGTGGTCGAACCGCATGGCCCCTTCGGGCTTCGAATTCGACGGTGTGCGCCACGTACCGGCGCCGAACCGGGCAGGGGAACCGTGCCCGATCCACGGCGATGGCTGGCAGCAGGCCTGGACGCTGGCGGCGCATGACGGCGCCGCACTGACGCTCACGCTAGACCGCGCCGACGCCCGGCCGTTTTCGTACACAGCTCAATTGCGCTATACGCTGGCCGGCGAGTCGCTGATCGTCGAGCTGGCGGTGCGCAATGTGGGAGCGGCTGCGCTGCCATTCGGGATCGGCCTGCACCCGTGGATGCCGGATCCGCAAGGCGCCTTCCTGCAGGCCGGCGCCACCGGGGTGTGGATGTCCGGACAGGACAAGCTGCCCCTGGGGCGCGAACCGATCCCCGACTACTGGCGCTTCGAGCGCCTGCGCTCGCTGCCCTGGGACGGCGTCGACCACGCCTTCGAGGGCTGGAACGGCGCCGCGCGCATAGCCTGGCCGCGGCGCGGTGTCTCGCTGCAGGTGCAGGCCGACATGGATTACTTCATCCTGTACGTGCCGCCGGGGCGCGACTTCTTCTGCTTCGAGCCGGTCGACCATCCGGTGAATGCGCACAACTTGCCGGGCTATCCCGGCCTGACGGTGCTCGCGCCAGGCGCCACGCTGACCCGGCGCTGCGTGTTCCGGGGCTCGACGCTGTGAGGCGCCTGCGCAGTCTTGTTCGTGGCGTTGCCAGTGGCCTGCTGCTGGCGCTGGCCGCGGCGTCCGTCTCCGCCCAAACGCCCTATAACGCCGAGACCACCTACCGCAAGCTGGTGCGCGACTATCCCTTCATCCGCATCGCCAGCCTTGAGGCGTCGGCGCCGGTCCAGGTGCGCAAGGACCTGGTCTATGCGCGGCGCGGCGCGCTGGCGCTGGGACTTGATCTCTATTCACCCGGCCCGACCGGGAAGCCGGCGCCGCTGGTGCTGCTGGTGCACGGCGGCGGCTGGGGCAGCGGCGACCGCACCGAGATGGCGCCGCTGGCCGCACGGCTGGCGGCACGCGGCTATGCGGCGGCCACGGTCAGCTACCGGCTGTCCGGGCAAGCGCGCTATCCTGCCGCGATCGACGACGTGAAGGAAGCCTTGCGCTGGCTGCGCACGCATGCCGGCAGCTTCGGCGTCGATCCGGCGCGTGTGGCCATCGCCGGCGGCTCGGCCGGCGGGCAGATCGCGGCACTGGTCGGCATGACCAGCCTTGATGCGGTGCGCGCCGTGGTGAACATCGACGGCCTGTCCGATTTCACTTCGCCGGAAGCGCTGCGCCATGAAGACGACCCGGCCAAGAAACCGTCGGCGGCCGGCGCCTGGTTCGGCGGGCGCTATGCCGAAACGCCAGCGCTGTGGCGCGACGCGTCTCCCATCACGCATGCCGGCAAGGGCAGTCCGCCAATCCTGTTCATCGTCAGCGGCGTGCCGCGTTTCTCAAGCGGCCGCGAGGCGATGATCGACAAGCTTGCGCGGCATGGCGTTGTCACCGACACCGTGGCGCTGCCCGGCACGCCGCATTCGTTCTGGCTGTTCGACCCCTGGCTGGCGCCAACCGTCGATGCCATGAGCGGCTTCCTCGAGCGCGTGCTGGGACCGATGCCGGCGCGTGCACCATGGTCGCCGGACCTGGGCGACGGCCGCTACCGCAACCCCATCCTGCACGCCGACTATTCGGACCCGGACGTCATCCGCGTCGGCGACACCTATTACATGGTGTCATCGAGCTTCGCCAATGCGCCGGGCCTGCCGCTGCTGGCATCGCAGGACATGGTCAACTGGGAGCTGAAGGGCCATGCCCTGCCACGGCTGGTGCCGGAAGCGACGTTCGCGGCGCCCCAGCATGGCAAGGGCGTATGGGCGCCGAGCCTGCGCCACCACGCCGGCCGCTTCTGGATCTTCTATCCCGACCCGGACCAGGGCGTGTACGTCACCACCGCCACCAGCTTCGCCGGGCCCTGGACCACGCCGCACCTGCTGTTGCCGGGCAAGGGCATCATCGACCCGGCGCCGCTGTGGGACGACGACGGCAAGGCCTGGCTGATCCATGCCTGGGCCAAGAGCCGCGCCGGCATCAACAACGTGCTGACGCTGCGGCGCATGGCGCCGGACGGTCGCAGCCTGCTCGACCAGGAAGGCCAGATCGTCATCGACGGCAATGCCTTGCCCGGCTACCGCACGCTGGAAGGACCGAAGCTGTACAAGCACGCAGGCTGGTACTACGTGTTCGCGCCGGCGGGCGGTGTCGAGCATGGCTGGCAATCGGTGTTCCGTTCGCGCCGCATCGAGGGGCCGTACGAGGCGCGCATCGTGATGGCCCAGGGCGACACCGACATCAACGGCCCGCACCAGGGCGCCTGGGTGCGCACGCCGCAGGGCAGCGACTGGTTCTTCCACTTCCAGGACCGGCGCGCCTATGGCCGCGTGGTGCACCTGCAGCCGATGCGCTGGCAGGACGGCTGGCCGCTGATCGGCGCACCGTCGGCCACGCCCGGCGTCGGCCAGCCGGTGCGGGAACATGCCAAGCCGGTGGCCGGCAGCTTCCCGCAAAGCGTGCCGGCGGCGAGCGACGAATTCGATGGCCCAGCCCTTGGCCCGCAGTGGCAGTGGGCCGCCAATCCTCGGCCTGCCTGGTATGCGCTCGATGCCCGGCCAGGCCACCTGCGCCTGTTTGCCCAGCCTGAAGTGCCGGTACGCGGCCTGGCATCGGTGCTGACCCAGAAATTCCCGGCGCCGGCGTTCACGGTCACGGTTGCTGCTGACCTGCACGCAACGCGCGATGGGGATGCGGTCGGTCTTGGCGTGATGGGCTTGTCGAGCAGCTGGTTCGGCATGCGCCGCATCGACGGCCAGACGCGCATGGTGAGCGTGCGTTGCGGCGCGGACGGTGTGTGCACCCAGGAGCTGGGCGAGGCGCTGCCGCATGGCGCGGCCCACCTGCGCATGCACGTGACGCATGGCGCCATGGTGTCGTTCTCGTACAGTGCCGACGGCCTGCGCTACACCCGCCTCGGTCTGCCGTTCGAAGCGGCTATGGGGCGCTGGGTCGGCGCGCAGGTCGGCATGTTCTCTACTGGCGCGCCTGGCGCCTGGGCCGATATCGACTACGTGCGCATCACGCCCTGAGCGTGCACAGTTGTCACATGATCGACTGCCATGTATGCTGCTCCGGCGCCCGGTACGGGCATCCTTTACGAGAGAATACATTGAACAAACTGCTTTCCTGCTGCGTCATTGGCGCGACCCTCACCCTGGCGCTGGCCGGCTGCAAACGCGCCGAGACGCCTGCCTCCACCGAGGCTTCCGCTCCGGCCCCCACCGTCGCTTTCCAGAAGATCGACACCGTCGCCGGCACCGGCAAGGAAGCCATCAAGGGCGCTACCGCGGTCGTCAACTACACCGGCTGGCTGTACGAGCCGAACGCGCCGCAGCAGCGCGGCGTGCAGTTCGATTCCTCGGTCGGCCGTTCGCCCTTCAGCTTCAACGTCGGCGGCGGCCAGGTCATCACCGGCTGGGACGAGGGCGTGCCCGGCATGAAGGTCGGCGGCAAGCGTACCCTGATCGTCCCGGCCAGCATGGGCTACGGCGAAGGCGGCGCAGGCCCGATCCCGCCGAATGCCACCCTGGTCTTCGAAGTCGAACTGCTCGACGTGCAATAAAAAAACAGCCAGGGTCAGGTCTGACATCCGGACACGGCCTCGGCTTTTGCAGGCCCGAATTGCAGCCCAACATGCCATTCCCCGCGCCGCCCGACCACGCCGCCATCGCCTCCGCCTACGATGCGATCGCGGAGCGCTGGCTGGACGGCCGCTTCAGTCCCGACAACGGTGTGCGCCAGCACGAGCTGGCCTTGGCCTTCCTCGCGCCCGCCGCCGATGGCTGGGCCCTGAACGTCGGTTGCGGGTGCAGCACGCGCCTGAGTGCGCCCCTGCGCGCGCGGGGCTTGCGCATCGAAGGCGTCGATATTTCCGCGCGCATGATTGCATTGGCGGCACAGGCAGACCCGGACGCCATCCTGCATCATGCAGATATCTGCAGCTGGCAGCCCGAGCGCTGCTACCAGTTCATATCGGCCTGGGACAGTATCTGGCACGTCGGCCTGGAAAGGCAACGGCCGTTGATGCTCAAGCTCATGGCCGCGCTGGAGCCTGGAGGCGTGTTCATATTCAGCGCAGGCGGACTTGATGCGGCCGATGCCCATATCGACTCGACGATGGGACCGCCGGTCTATTACAGCACGCTCGGGATACGAGGCCTGCTCGACGCGGTAAACGAGGGCGGCTGCGTGTGCCGGCATCTCGAATTCGACCAGCTACCTCACAAGCATCTGTTCATGGTGGTGCAGCGCAAGGCTGCGTCTACAGCTTCCGACCCTGGTCAGATTTAACACTTTCCCTGCTTCTCTTGTTCAGTTTCCCGGTCTGAAACTGTGATAAGTCTTTGATACTCCAAGAAAATTTATTTGAAGAAAAGTTGAACTAAGGAAGTTTCCTCCCCTCAAAGGTTACGTATTCGCGATTTACTCGCTTCGATTTTTTACCTTTGACGTTAGGAACTTCTCGCATGAAAAAGCAAGCCACCATCGCCCTGAACGCTGTCGCTACCGCCGTCGTGTTCGCTTTCTCCGCTTCCGCCCACGCCGCCCCGACCAGCTTCGCGCTCTCCGGCTATGATGCTTCGTCAAACCTGACTGTGAACACATCCAGCAACGCCACCACCCCGACGACTGCCAACAACTATTACGTGTCGCCGACCGGTTCAGACACCGCTGCCGGCACCAAGGCTGCACCATTCAAGACCCTGGCCCGCGCTGCCAAGGCCGTGACCAAGGCCGGCACCACTGTCTTCGTCGCGCCTGGCACCTACGACGGCGGCTTCAAGACCACCGCCAACGGCACCGCCGCTGCCCGCATCTACTGGGTCTCGACCACCAAGTGGGGCGCGAAGATCGTGCCGCCTGCGAACTCGACCAACAAAAACGCCTGGGACAACCGCGGCAACTACGTCAGCATCATCGGCTTCGAAGTCGACGGCTCGAAAGTTCGTAGCGGCACCAAGTGGACGCTGGGTATCTACACTGGCGGTTCGTACAACGTCATCGAAGGCAACCACGTCCACCATACTGCCACCACCATTCCGTGCAACAGCGCGGGTGGTTCGGCCATCGGTGTCGACAGCTACTACAAGGGTGTGATGACCGATGTCGTCGGCAATGTCGTCCACGATATCGGCCCGGCCGGCTGCACCTACGTCCAGGGTATCTACGTCAGCACCTCGGCCACGATCAAGAACAATGTGGTCTACCGCGTCGGTTCGGCAGCGATCCACCTGTGGCACGATGCGACCAATGTCCAGATCACCAACAATACGGTGAGCTCGTCGGTGTTCGGCATCATCGTCGGCGGTGGCGACTTCTATTTCACGAGTGCCGGCGCCAACAATGTTGCCGTGTACAACAACATCGTCTATGACAACAAGTACGGTATCTCGGAGCAGGGCAAGACCGGCGCCGCCAACTCGTACAAGAACAACCTGGTGTTCAAGAACACGACCTACGACTGGCAGCTGCGCAATGGCCTGAAGCACACCGGCACGATTTCGTCGGACCCGCTGCTGGCCGGTTACTCGCGTACCGCTGCGATGCCGAACTTCAAGCCGAGCGCGAGCTCGCCGGTGATCGGCCGCGGTATCGCGACTTACGCACT
>Ga0265780_10006459_pt1 | contig 14543 bp, 19 predicted proteins | sample P1T30metagenome_FD_192432 | JGI IMG/M metagenome (GOLD analysis project Ga0265780, IMG submission 192432) | Plant litter microbial communities from East Loma Ridge, Irvine, California - P1 T30 | ecosystem: Environmental > Terrestrial > Plant litter > Unclassified | place: USA: California... | reverse complement strand
CTGAAATTTCGAAGGGGTTTGAGGTATTTGTGACGAGGCGCATGACGTGGGGCAAGAGTTCACGCGATGTTGAGCGGAGTAGAGCTGACCATCAACTTCGAACATCATCGAGAGTGTGGGAGCTTACGGTTGGTAGGAGCATCGAGGAGATTCCTCAGTTGTTCAACTACCGTCGAATGAGGACCGGGTATGGATTTGGTAATATCGAGAGCAGTGAATGAGACCAGTCGCTTGCCCTCGTTTGAAGTACTGAGATCGTGGAAATTGATCACCCTATCTTATTAGTATTCTCTCAATCACTACGTAGGCCAACTCACTCAAAGTTTAGACAAGCTATTCCCTCTTGTCCCAATCCCGCCCAGCCAGATGTCCACGCTGTCAATTGTTCTGGCGTCACTGGACCCATCAAGAAACGGACGGCCCGCTGATAATCACCCTGAGCATGATCGAGGAATGCTTGTCTAGCTGCTAGGGTAGCTACCAGAGATTCTTCAAGGGGGGCGACGGTCGGATTTGTGTGAATGTCGTGGATGATATGTAGCGTCAAGGTTGCAAGGACGATGATGATGCTAGAAGGTCCGAGACGATGTACACCTTCTCGTCAGCTATGCTCCTTGATTGATGACTGGGATGTACCAACACAAACGCCTAAAGCGTTACATCCAGCCCAGTTTCCAACTTGTCCTAGGCGTACGTTCTTTGTCACTCTGTTCGAGTGGAAATGAGCAGAACCGGGTTTCGTCCAGAACAAAGTTCCCTAATTGTCAGGTCATCGTAATATGTTGTGACAAGGCTACTCACCTCGATCCACTGCACAGCGGTAACTTGTCGTCCATCCCCTTGGTCTATGCAGATTGGCTCATCGATAACGCAGTCGAGGCTTCTCGTTACACCATTTTCAATGTGGGTGGTGCGGCGAATAGTATATGATCCGATAAAGCCCTCGGTGGTAATATATACGAGACGTGCTTGACCTGGACATTAGCGCTTAATTCCACAACGGCGCAAGTGTCGACGCACAAGTTTGATTATCGATAACAGACCAGTTCGACCAAGCGAGATGCGATGCAAAGACATTGCCAATGCTCAGATGGGCTACTCGTCTGAATCTCTTCTCCTCGCCATACCTACTTCGTCAGCCTACATCGAAGAATGTCTGAACTAGCTTACGTCCAGAGAGAAATCCCACAAGATCGCGTGGCTACAGCAAGTAGACTACCGTCTGAACCTGGATACGTATCGAGTGAAAGAGCAGGGGACCAGGCGATACCTATCTTCACATTCAGTTCTCCCTTGCCAGACTGGAGGAGACGTACAAGTTGATTGCAATTCCCTGACTTGGGCTAGAGTCGGCTTCTCGTCCCTAGGGATCTGAGGGCGCAGATTTGTTTTGATTAGGTATGTCATATCGGCAATCTGATATCAGCGTGGTCTTGATAGTATGTAGAAGAGCTGACCTCGTCCCACTGTTGAGATGTTGGATCGCTACGGGGGGCGTATATCGATAATTGGCCTGTACTACTGAGCATAGCTAGTAGACATCTAAATATCAGCTCAGATCCTTCTAGCAGGCTCTTGGAGCTTACCCGCCTAGATCAGATAACCCTGAAGGCGACCAAACAGCTTGTCGTGGATTAACCTCGTCATTCCGTAATAACCAGCTGGTCCCATCTGGCTATAAGCACTTGCGCTCGACGTTGAACATGGTGACCTACCATTCACGCCAACCCAATTGTACCTCGCATCTCTAGGTCCAGTCGGTTGTATCTCAATCACATTACTCCACCATTTCACTTCTCCTCCCTCTGGTCTCCTTACTTCAGGTTTGGATTTGGATTCCCCATCTTCTGGCCCGTCCATTGCTTCGTCCTCGTCCTCTCCTTCATCTTTGCCCGCTTTATCGCTTATCATATTGGGGTCGATCAATGTTGGCGGAGGAGGCATGGAACTAACTAGCCAAGGGGTCTGTTTGTCAGTATATCAATGCGGAGAAGAGAGAGGTACGAGGTCGCAAGAGATTGGCAGTGGGTACAAGCAGATGCTCGACGACAAGATATGGTGACTTCTGTGAAGAATGCTGAGTCGAAAGTAGAGGAGCAGCATGGACGTCAGGAGAAAGGATGAAGAGATAGACATACCATAACCGTCACACCCCTCTTCGTAAGAAACAGGCATTGACCGTCATCACTCCAAGCCACATTCCCGAGCTGCGTGCTGGGTACCAAGCCCAAAAACAACTTTGAAGTAACGATTGTTGGGGTTATATTTGCTGTCATCTTCTCGTCAATCCCATATCTCAGCAGAGATACGACATCCATCAACAATAGGTGGTTGTACCTCCTCCCAGTTAACCGTTACCCCGCATACTTACGTAAAGTGCAATCTCGGTTAGTCACTTTAAACAGAGGGATCAAACAGAATCATGACTAACGGTCCAAAAGTTCGGAGCTGTTCCACCTTAATCTTTACATTATTCATTCTTAAATATACCTACAGTATATTGTCAACTCTGCTGGTACAGGTTGAATCAAGTAGATATCATACGGAGCGCAACAAACAGGTATGTCCTATTTCCTATCCTTCTCCCACCCAATTCACCCTATTCTATGATGTTCAATGTAATTTGCGTTTGAAAGCTCTCGAGCGTGAAACCAAACTTTATGCCTAAAAGTCTGATCTAATCCCTCCAATTGTCTTCTATATTGTACTTCTGAGTATGAGCTGACGATAAGTAGCTACAAACAATGTCGGACCAGAAAGTCAACCTTTTCCCCTCGATGGGGGATATCGCCTCCCGAACAAACGCCTTGGCCGATGTCGAGGACGACGATAAGCGATTAGCACACGATGCTCCTACGCTTGAAGAACAGGAGGATGGAGAGGAGAGGGAGGTTCAGGAGATTGAGAGTCTGTGTATGCGTTGTCATGAGCAGGTAAGCTTGGCTCTTCCGTCCTGTATAGTTCTCAGCTAATTGGAAGGGAACAACGAGATTGCTTTTAACGAGTATCCCTTACTTCAAGGAGATCATTATCATGTCTTTCAAGTGTGATCACTGTGGACATCGTGATAGTGAAGTCAACTCTGCTGGAGAGATTCAGGGTACGTCTTCAGCTTTCCGGCTGCGATCGTCAGCTGACATCACAGCAAAGGGAGTCAACTACACTGTACACCTCCTCACACGTAAAGATCTTGATCGACAATTGGTCAAATCCAATACTGCCACCGTCACTTTTCCCGATTACCAACTTACCAACCCCCCTGGCCGAGGTCAATTAACGACCGTCGAGGGAATCATTCGTGATACAATCCGTGATCTCGACATGGAACAGCCTGTGCGTCGGCACATTGACCCCGAGACCGCCGCCAAAATCGACGCCATGCTCTCAAGCCTACGAGAGCTCCTCGGTATCGACAACAATGACGACGAGATGAACGCCGAAGATCCAAACCAGAAACCATTCAAGCCTACCCCTGTCGTCGTTGACGATCCCTCCGGAAACTCGTTCTTCCAGTTTGTCGGCTCGACTTCCGACTCGCAGTGGAACATGAGGGGTTATAACCGTACATTAGAGCAGAACATCACTCTCGGTCTGGTCGCTCGACCGGATGATATGCCCGATCAGTCCGCCTCGGGTCAGCCCTTGGTCGACGATTCTCACAAGTTGAACAAACCAGAAGATTTCGAGTTGAGACGCAATATCGGAAACACGGTCACTAGGGAGGATGGAACAGTTGTACCCGACGAGATCTTCAGTTTCCCAAGTACATGTTCAAGTTGTGGTCACCCCCTCGAGACTTTGATGCAGCAGGTCAACATTCCCTACTTCCAGGTAAGCCACTCTTAAGATCGATATCTTGAATTGTTGCTGATTTGTAGAACATCATCATCATGGCTACCAACTGTTACGCTTGTGGATACAGAGACAACGAGATCAAGTCAGGTGGAGCTGTCTCTGAGAAAGGTCGAAAGATCACTCTCAAAGTCGAGGATGAGGAGGACATGTCTAGAGATATGCTCAAGGTAAGCTACGCCCGCTGCGTTTCGCTGGATCAAAGCTGATAACCAGTCCGACACAGCAGGTCTCGAGATCCCCGAGATCGACCTCGTCCTACAGCCCGGAACCCTTGGTGGACGATTCACAACTCTAGAAGGACTTCTCAACGAAATCTACAACGAACTATCCACGAAAGTTTTCCGAACAGGAGACTCAGCAACAAGCGGAGTCGGTCAAGCAGGTCTCGACACAAATAGCGACGAACGTACATTCGAGTCTTTCCTACAAGGCTTAAAGAAATGCATGTCGGCAGAAATTAAATTCACCCTCATTATCGATGATCCCGTCAGCAACAGTTACGTCCAAAACTTGTATGCTCCCGATGCCGACCCAAACATGATCATTGAGGAGTATGTGAGGAGCTTTGAGCAGAATGAGGATCTTGGTTTGAACGATATCGTTGTCGAGGGGTATGAGGAGCAGGAGGAAAAGGACAAGGCAGAGAGGGATGCCGCTGCTGCCGCACCAGCCGCTGAGACCACTGAGGATCCAGCTGCCGAGAAGACCGGGGCTTAGAAAGGGAGTGGAAGCATGCTTGTATCATACAGCCATTTGTATTCAGCACAGTCAAGTATAGTAGAATCTCCATGCACACACAGTACAGGATCGTAGAATCGATACATCTTCAGTGAGCGTACTTGAAACATCCCATCCGTGTTGAGCCATTGAGCAGCTACCATCCTAAGAATTGGTAAGGTGTGTCATGTCAGCTCGGGATGAATGCACGCACAGTCATACCTAGCGCAGTAAGCTACTTGACCGCATCGGTGAAGTGCTTGGCCATTTTACCTTCAGACATTTCCTAAGGAGTGTTAGCGGAAAGTGGAGGTGGTCCAGTCAATCTCGCTTTCAATCTTCATGTTCCTTTCCCTCCATTTACAATGACCCTCCCTGTAATACCACCACTAGCACTCCCCATATCGGCTCTTCTACCACCACAAACCACACCTCCAAATGATATACTTCCCATTCCCCTATCACTTCTAGGTCCACTACCTCCGACGACACCTATCCATCTAGCTCTAAATCACCTTTACCTATCTTCATTACCCGAATTCGAAGCCGGGCCCGAACCTTTGCAGGGGTTTACAAGGAGAAGAAATAGAGATAGGGTCTTGATCATCACTGGATCTAGGGAGGAGTTTGCGAGTAGTATCGATGTGGATGATGAGGATTATATAAGGGAGAGGGGAGGGGATTATGGGATTTTAGACCGCCTGAGGCGCGTGGATATCAGGTAATTTCGCAACTGATGCTTCGCTAATGAGAGATATTGTCCAACAATCAAACATGTCATGCTCCTCCTCTCGCTCCTCACTCAATCGAACGAGTCGGAAGTCGCACCGCAGAATCTAGACAGAAGACCGGGATTAGTGATCCTCTGGAATATCGGGAGTCTACTCATGGAAGTGAATGAGGCGAATGAGAATATACAGGATCAATCAAGTAGACCAGTAGGAGTAGGAGAACCGAGATTGAAATTCAAGCCTGGGTGAGTCCTCCAGCTGGAGGTGGCTAATGATAGTGTTGTCATTTCGGATTATCTAGAGGTGATCGCAGCTGCTAAATCTGCTACACACCACCTCACATCGCTAGATACCAAGTATGTACGAGGCCATCCGAGCATATCACTGACACGGCAGAAGCCCACCGGTTGGATTAATTATCCTAGAACCCGAGCTCACGCCGGGTTCATCACTCCCAATCTTCCCTCCCGACGCGCTAGCAGAAGGGATCCCCAAACAAAGTCGCGAAAAGCACATCAAGCTCGCTACAGGTCTAGAGAGGATCCTAGGCAATGCCTCATCAGGTGGAATAATCCCTGCTCGTCAGTAGTTTCCTGTCTTAGAGAGATCCAATAACCTGACGTACAGATATCGATGAAGGTTCTGCGGTTTATACTTTATCACTTCCCGGATCTGGGGAGGGATGGTCGATGCGAAGGAGACGTTGCCCGAGAGGAGCATGGGGAAGTGCGAATACTGGAGCTGAGGGGGAAGGGGCTAGATCGACAGTTGATGTTGACGGATTGCCTGTAGCGGAGGGCGATCCGGGCGGCTGGCGTTGGGAGTGGACCTAGTCAACGAGACCAATTCCCCTGTTATAGTTGTACTTGTAGTAGCGATCATGAGGGAACATGAATCATTTCCTAGCTCCCCACCAACTCTTCCCATAGCTCACAAGCACTTCCTCCCCTTTACCTATTCCTTTGCCCTTCAAAGCCCAGATCTCCATTCGTAATTCTCCCCCTTCTCCCCTCCCCAACTTGAATTCAGCATTAGGCGCTGTTCCAATGCCCCTAAAGTCATTGACAAACCTCCCAGCGTTTCCCATATGAGCAGCATCAATTCCTATGGAAATATGATTCCCTGGGAATGGGTTCCGTGTATCGGCTTGAGAGAGTCGAAGGAGTGAGAGGTCGTAATCTGATTCATCCTCTTCTTGGCCTTCAGAATCGACAGGTGTGAGGGTATGATGTATAACCCCCAGATATGGTATGATCAACTCTCCACCTGCGATCTTGCGTTTAGCGAATAGACCAAGTTGACCATTTGCTGGATGTCCGGGTGTGGTTATTGCTTTGACGACCACATGAGCTGGATGATGGGACGGTCGGGGTGTGAACTTTGTGCCGGGCGAGGGGTGGTATAACAGGGGAATGAGAGCAGGCGGGAAGGTTGATGATAGCCGTGGTTTTGTGAGGTATGTGATTGTCTCTGGCCAGTGAGGTGGTGGGGGCGCTTCATGAGCTTGCCTTGCGGGCATGGTATAGTCGACGGAAATTCTTATCTCGATATCCGGCGATATCCGAAGGTATTCTTGATACAGTCCGTCCACAATGACCAGTTCTCATTCACTGTACAAAGATACTGCAATTCTAGTTTCCTCCATAACGGACTTTGAGCCCAGAGTGAGGATGATGAGACGAGATAGCATCCAACGTAGACTGTTTCAGCAATACATCCCAGACTCTATATTGCGAGTATATCAATCTTACATGAACGCATAAGTGTGAGTAGTAGAAAGCGCACAGCGTCTCTAAAACTGAGAGACCGAACCAGTCATCAAGACAGGACATCTAAAAGAAGAGAAGAGGTATCCATCTGAACCTTGTCGATAGTATACATCAAGGACTACACGCTGTCAGAAGCGAGGTGTCTTCTAGTCAGTGTCGCCGTTGAGAGCGCACATCTTTTGGGTCCGTTCGTGTCTGATGGTCGGAATCAATCGCGCACCCTTTCATTCCACACGCTCTGGGTACAGCTCTGAGGAGTAGTATTAGCGTTACCACTCGGCTCGGCCTTAAATGTCGATGAAACAGGGATCAAATGTACTCCCGAGCGTTACATCCCTCAATATTGCCCGCTCGTCATCTGGATCAGAGACGGAGTAAATACCAGAGACCAGACACTAGCTGACTCCTTCGCACGATCTGATAGTAGGATACCTGAAAGAACATGCTGTCCTTCAAGGGACCGAGCGCAACTTTGATCCCAAAAGAAACAATTCGGGCCAGTTTTTAAGTGGTTACAACCATTGAGAGGAGAATAAGGAGGTTCGATTGAGCTCCTTAATCATGTAGCTACTCTAGACTGGCTGCAAATGCCATGATGATTGTCAAGGGCGTTTGAAGGCAGATGACACTTGACATATGGTGGAATAGAAGGATGTCTAGTTGAAGGATGTGCTATGATGCCGTTATAATTCAGGGTCCAATCATCTACCGCTCAGACCTACCAACTCTGCATTCTAACTGTCAATCATCATTCTATACCTCTATATCTAGCATATACCTAATACCTATCCGCCATTGTAACGACTTAAAAGACTCTCAAGTATTACAAGAGAAAGGTCTACCAATTCCACGGGACGCAATCGGGTATCAACAGAGTAATCGCGTGTCAAACCATATTGATAATTGCGCAAGATGTCAAAGGTGAGTTCTCCGCTTCCAATGCATCAAGCAATTTCTGTTTTCGAGAGTTACGCTGATGGTAGGCTCAATTCCTGAGAGAGTACAAGCTGGTCGTAGTCGGAGGAGGTGGTGAGTCTTTCCGAAACGATACTGCGCAGCAAAGGATGGGGGCGAGCCGGGTTGGGTGACGCGCATTAATGTCTCACTCTTCATTCGAGGGCCGGTGTCACTTGATGGAAGATCATGGAGGAATATGCCTTGGCGTATGGAGATGATAGAGTGGAACGCTTATGATAGGCGTCGGAAAGTCCGCTTTGACAATCCAATTTATCCAGTCGCATGTAAGTCCTCCTTCACTCGTCTGTTCAAAGCTGACAAATAGTTCGTGGACGAGTAAGTCCCGTTTGCTGATCTTGAGAGTGATTGAACTGCTACTGACTGTCTCAAGGTACGACCCAACAATCGGTAAGCTTCTTCTAATCTGTTTCGCTCGGCCTGTAACTGACAGAACAGAGGACTCTTATAGAAAGCAGTGCATCATTGATGAAGAGGTCGCATTACTAGATGTCCTAGATACAGCCGGTCAGGAAGAGTACGGAGCCATGAGAGAGCAGTACATGAGGACGGGTAAGCTGTCGCATTCCTTTCGAGGGGCTTAGCTGATCAGTAGGTGAGGGGTTCTTATTGGTTTACTCGATTACGTCGCGTAGTTCCTTTGAGGAAGTCGGGACGTTCCATCAGCAGATTCTAAGGGTGAGTCGTTGCTACTATCTTCTCAAGACTCAGGATTGATGCTGATCCCGATAGGTGAAGGACAAGGATTTCTTCCCTGTCGTTGTTGTTGCCAACAAATGTGATTTGGAGTATGAGCGTCAGGTCCAGCCTCATGGTACGTGCCTATATCATGTTCAAGAGCGTATGCTGATAGACAGAGGGCCGAGACCTCGCAAAGCGATTCAACGCCCAGTGTATCGAGACATCTGCCAAGCAGCGAGTCAATGTCGATGAGGCATTCATTGCGGTCGTCAGGGCTATCAGGCGGTATCAGAATGTGAGCTTGGTTCTCACACGAGGCGAACAAGCTGACGTAGTAGGAGTCCGGACCACCCCAAGCACCTGTTGCTGCTGGAAAAGCAAACGCAGGCCCAGCAGGTGGTCGACCGAATGAGCAACTCTCCGGATCACACGAAAAAGGATGTTGTGGAGGATGTGTGATTTTATAGATTTGTTTGGACATTCTCATTCTCATTTTCATGCTTTCATACATCTCTTCTGTGGTTTCTTGCTCTTTGGTTCTCATATCTATACCCCTCTATGAATACTATCTTATAACGTATCGGTTTCAGGTGAGTTAGGCTTGTCAGTTAGGCAGGTAGATGACGATCATCGGGTTACACGGTGTAAAAGAGTTGTCTTACGTCTTATGTCTTATGTCCATCATCCAACATCATCCACTCCCATTCAACTATTCAGAGCGACAACGATGAACACACCGAGATCAGTAGTGCGTTCAATACGATTCTTGCTGGAATTATGATGAGCTGATGTGCTAGGCATATGGTTGGGTGGTATGTCATACGTACATGTCGTCAACTGAGCTAACACCCAGGCGCTCGTGGTAGCAGCAGGAGGGAGTTACTATTACGCCAAGAAAGACTTGAAAGGCAGAAAACTAGATCCAGCACTAAGGCAATCTCGATTGAATGAGAGTCCAGGAGGAAATACAAATACAGACCCTATGACATGTAAGTCACATTTGTCTCATTTCGGTAATTAGAATTGATAATTAGGGCAAGATAGGTTGAAGGAATTAGAAGATCGATCGGACGCTTCAAAAGCTAGGATACCAAAGAGAAACGCGACGAGAAATCTGGATCGGGATGTTCAGATGGAATCAAAACCTACTGGAGTTGATACTAGTACTTCAGGCCCGGGGCCTCAGGATCAGCGCTGACCCCTGTCCGGTGCGTAATGAATAAAAGATGAAGGCGGTGGTATGTATCCTCATGATCTACAAAATACTAATAGAATTCGGCCAAACAGAACTAGCTTTAAATGATATGTCGCATGTGATGTGCCCCAGGTGATGTCTACTTGTTGACCTCAGGCACATTTGCGGGAAGGATGTTTCGCATTAAGTCTAGATCCCCTACACCGCTCCACCTCGTGAGAATAAGGTGGCCTCAAACGGTGTTTGGGATAATACCGGGAATTGTAACCTTCCAGGTTTTGCTTAAATACTGGACTGATCTCTTCCTCTTGAATCCAGATTCATCTTATCGATCTATCACTTTGTTACTTGTTAGTATTCTTACGTGTACTGCCTACTTAGTCATAACTCTCGATAAGCTCATCACCATAACCCAACAAGTCCACCAATCGCACATTCGCCTTCCTCACCGTCGTCGCGTCCGTGGCACGTCGATAACACCCTCTCCTCTCCATCACTCTTCTCGATCTTCCTCAATATAACACAGTCACGCAGGGTGATTGCTTGGTAAGTCGCGCTCAATTCACTCGCGTCCATTTTCCAGACAACTAGATGCAATTACCCATCATCATCATCATCGACGTCGCCATCATCATACTCGCATTTCTATACGTACTCATCGACATTATATCCATTTTACGACAACCTCTCATCCACTTCGATCACGATCTCTCCGAAACATCCTTCCAAACTCTCCCACCCACCTCGTCACTTCAGCACCACCGACAATCTACACCTATCACCATGTCGGAACCGACCTTCTCCGTCCTATTACAGCAAAACATCATCACACCTGCCCCAGCTCCGGCAATCGTCTTTGGCTCGCCGAATGACGGGTATCAATCCTCGGAATCTTCCTACTCCCAAGGCTCATACACTGAAGAGGAATACCAGATGGGTTTAGATTACTGGAGGCGTTCCGGCCATTCCGAGAGCTCTTATGTGTTCAACCCGGATGGAACTTGGTGCCTCTCCCCAGCTATCGTCGAGCAAATCGCTGTAATCGAAAAGCTCGACCTGGATGGAAGCGAGAGGGATTCCGAGGTCGACTATCTCCTATATCTCATTGAGGAGGAAATCGATTCTAGCTCGCCTCGAGAGTCCGCTATCGACTTGGCGGATGCAATCGAGGAAGGAAGGTTTAACCCATGGGACAATCGACCAACCGGGTTGACATCCAAGGATAGGGTGATGCTCTGGAGAGCAATGAATCCCGAAATCTTCGTTTCCTATTCATCAGACCCTGCGCCTATCATTGGCGAGCCCGAGGCAGACTGTCTTCCATGCGCCTGCGATCAATCTGATCCTGAAGTCTTGTGCTTCGGCGATATTTGTGCTGTTGTCAAAGAGGGGTCAAGTGTGAATCAAGCGGCAAGGGCAGAGAACCTCTTCAACGCCAGGATCAAGAATGATGAAATGGCGATTTTGGTCGCGGAGAGGGACAGAGCAGCTGGGTGCGTCGCAGGAAGAGACGATGGGTATGTGGTCGAGGCTGACCAGATGGAAACGCTGGTGGACGAGGACGTGGCCGAGGGAGATGGAGGCGTTCGACGTTAAGGGTTGGGATGAAGGGGAGGAGGCGGTTGAGGGAGAGTAATAGGGTCAAGGCAGGTGAGCGGGGCAAGGGAAGAATGGGGATCAAGGGGGGAGAGGGGGTACAGGAAGAAGGAGGGGATGGATGGTAGTGCGTAGTAGTGGCGTCTGGAAGCCGATTTACGTTTCGCGGGTGGGGATGATGTGGGAGCGAATTGCGAATTTATGAGCGCATCAGGCGGATAAAGTTGAGAAGGGAGCCGGGAGCGAAGTACACAAAGATAAAGAAGAACGAAGAAAGGTTAGAAGGGATGTTGTCTACAATATTATCCAGTACAGTACAGTTGGTCCAACATGAAAACACACACAAACACACACACACACATCCTCACCGCCTGCTTAAATTTGTATCCATCATAACACGACCTCCTTTACTCTTCTAACTTCTTTACTTATCCTTCGAACATACAAATAGAGTATCATGACGCCTACGCCCACTCTCACATACTCTGCACTCCCTCCGCCACCGCAATCATCTCTAGCTCCGCCTCAAAATTCCCTGACCCCCCGCCCATCAAGCGCTATATCACAGCACTCACGACCTTCCCGCCCAACCAGTACAGTACCAACATCAACAAATGATCAAAGTCAACGAATGATCCCTCATCTACGTGATGGTAACCCCGTGCATTTCCCACCATCACGATCAGTATCGGTATCTGCAAAATCAAGTCCTGCGATGTCAGAATTCGCCAACGATATCGGTGCTCTTCCGTTCCAAGGCTCCGACTCGGTCAATGTGTATGATCCTCAACTCCCACGGGTTCAAGAGTATCATGAGATCCCGTACAATGAAGGTCATATGATTGTTCATCCCCCGCCAATCGATCAGAATCGACAACTCTCACAATCGGATGTGTCACAGAATCAACATCAAGCCCAAGTACAACAACCACAACAGACCAATCGATCAATGTCTCAGGCTTCTTGCCTTCCGTTCCAGGAGTATCCATCGGGTATCACCCTTCAGCAACTCCTGGCTCAACAACAACAGCAACAGCAGGGGGATCTGCAAGGCTTCCAACATCACCCGCAACATCAACCACTTACACAATCGCAGCCCCAATCGCAATTTCAACGAGATCGACCTCCGCAGCCGCCATCAGAGAAGCTTAATTTCCAACAATGGATTCAGCAACAACAGCAGCAATTCTCATCACAGCAACAAGCCGAAGGGGACAGCCGACAAGAGCCTCAACACCAACAGCAACCTCCTACGGCACCACTCTACCGCCCTCAGTCTCAGCCCGAACTGCGCGACCACGTCGATACCAAGGTCCCACTCCAGCAACATGGTCCAAACTCTAGCAATCTCCCTGCTTTCATCACCCCACCGTTAGCCAAACCGATCATTCACGATCAACTCGGTGTTATGATCCCCCATTTCGAACCTTCGACCGGCCTTGAATCTTTCTGTACCCTGGACCAATACGTTCAGCAACACATCAAGGCTGCCACTGTCGATCACTCGCGGGAAGTACTTGCTCTACAGTCAACAATAGACAGGCTTAGGGCGGAGCGCAACAAAGCTATGAAAGATGGGCATACCCTGCATGGACAGTACACTGAGCTTCTACGCACTCATAATGACAGCGCCACCCGAATACGAAGTCTAGAGACCACCATCAAGACCAACAATCACCCAGAGGAGTTGTTTGCGAAATTTCAAGCGGAAGTACATGCAAAGGAGGAATCGATCAAAAGGTTGGAGAAGAGAGTGGCAAAAGCAGAGGAGGCTGCGAAGGTGGCAAGGGATTTGAGACGATCAGCGGAAGATGCAGAAGCACAGAAGGCAAGAGACACTGAAGCACTTCAGACCAATAACAACCGGCTCTCGACGAAGATCTCGGAATTGGAGAACGAGTGTGCTCAACAGAAGACCCTCAAGTACGACCTCGCAGTCGCTCGATCGCATTTGAAGACTGCCAATACCGAGGTGACTCGCCTTCGAGAAGCTCACTCTGGAATCGTGGCTCGATCTGACGAGCTCAGGAGAAGGAACGAGGCTTTAATGGAACGAATCGCCGAAATGGACGCTGAGGCGCTTTTACCGATGCCCTCCGCCCTCCCTGGTCTTTCGGTCACCACTGGAAACGCCACACCCCTTCTCGATCTATCCCACCAGATCACAATTCTGCAAAGTGCCCTCGAACAGAGTGGAGCTGATCTCAAACATACTCGAGCCGAGAATGCTCAATTGAAATCGAAGAACGCAGACCTGGAAATTGAAGCTAAGAGATCTCAACTCGAATGGCTCGTCCGCCGAACTCAAATTCAAGACAGCAGGAATGCGCAAGCTCTGGCCGACGCTCAAGCGGGAGAATCGAGGACCAGGAATGAACAGCTGTCGGACCAAATCAAGGGGTTGAAGGACTTGATCTCAAAGTATGAGGCTCAGATCGTTTTACCTCTTCCCGATCAACTCGCCACTCCGCCAGCAGGCGAACACCAACATTCGGCCATTTTTCGTGATCTCCAACTCGAGGTTGCTAGCTACAGAAGCAGATTGCAACTTTCTCGTGCCGAGCTCAAACAAGCACTTGCAGACTTGGACGAGGCGAGGTTCCCGTGGTATGGAATTGGTCTGGAAGTGGAAGGACAAGGGCAAGAGGGGCAAGGAAAGAGGGAAGCGGTGGATATTGTTAAAGCCAAGATCAACGCTTTGGAGTCGACAATCACTACACTACGATCAACCAATGGTGATCTCCAACTCCAACTCGACAAATTCGCGGCCGAGGCTGAATTGAAACGACTCAAGGATCTCGCTCTTAAGAATGCAAGGGAAACGACCAAACTTCAGATCCTGCATTCGGGAGGCGCTCGACTTATCGATGTGACCGCCTCTTCTCCCCCATCTCATGCTCTCAATCCCGGATCGCCTGAAGGCAGGGACGACAAGATGGAAGTTGAAGTACAGGAATGTGATTGTGGACGAGAAGAGGTTATTCTGGAGCTGAAATCAAGATCGGAAATGGTCTTTGAGCAAAC
>Ga0265780_10006458_pt1 | contig 14544 bp, 16 predicted proteins | sample P1T30metagenome_FD_192432 | JGI IMG/M metagenome (GOLD analysis project Ga0265780, IMG submission 192432) | Plant litter microbial communities from East Loma Ridge, Irvine, California - P1 T30 | ecosystem: Environmental > Terrestrial > Plant litter > Unclassified | place: USA: California... | reverse complement strand
GTCCTATTTCTCCTACTCCCCCCCGGTAGGATACCCGAGATCAACAAACAGCCCATTGACCGCTTGTCCGCCTCACGCTCACGCTCACGCTCCCGTCCTCTTTCTCTCTCCCCCCCCCTAGAATCACACCCCAAGGCTTTTGCTATTCCTGTCGTGATCTAGCTGAGTCATGCATGTACCCATATCGAGATGTTGAGCCTAGTCCCGAGCGCAACTTCCCGACGAAAGTGTTTATTTGGGCATCAAAATGCATATTGCATGCATGCATGCATGCCAAGTAGCATTGCCTTTAGTGGCGTTTTCCGTCTGTGGCATCGCAACTAGTTGCCGTGCCAGTAGGCATGTTTGGAAGGGGAGCGGTTAGGCGTGTGAGCTGTACACTAGACGACACTGTAATATGATGAGGTGGTGGTGGATCCCGTACCCGGTTACAGTAGTGTGCTGTAGTTCGCGTCATTTTGCCTCCCGACCAGTTAGACCAGCGAACGGTTGATGATCGTTATCTTGGCCTTGAAGATCCCGACGTTTTCGTCATGTTGAGCATGGCTGGAGGAGAAAAAAGCTTCAGCTGACGGGTCGATTCGTCCGAGTTGTCGTCATGTATCGCAACTTTGTTTGCGCCTGGCCCCCAAACGACGGCATCGAGTGGCCGTGGCTGCCGGGCCTTCCTTGTACCTACATTGTGGCGCACACAGCTGGACGATCAGCGCACTCCCCCCTGGGCCTGCTGTACGATAAGCTAGCCGACAGCTTTCGATATCGGTGCTTCAGACGTTGGAAATACACTAGATCGACGGGTGTTTGTGTTATCATCCCGGTCACAAGACGGGTCCAACAGTCAGGTTGTGCCCAGCCTTGCGCGTGCTGTCAACAGACCTGGTGCCTGTGTAAGTTCCAGCAAAAAAACAACAAAAAAAACGTTGCCGTACTGACTGACACGGTTTCCAGCCCAACCTTGCGTAGAATAATGCCGTGGTAGTCTCGGACGTCCATTGTTGCGCTTGCGGGTAGTGCCGCCGGTCGGCCAGCATTTTAATCGAGCGCCACCACCACTCATCACTCAGCACTCATCACTCACCACCCATTGCTCACCACTCATCTGCGCCTCGTGCATCGCATCCCACGCCTTGTCTGCGGCTGTAACAGAGTGGGGGCAGACATGCTAGCAACTAGCGCGCCGCCAGGTCGATCGCTAACGTACATGGCAAAGTCGAGTTGTAATATCTCGACCACGCCTTACTGTGTTCTGCGCGGCTCTGCACTCCAGAGCTGCCAAGCCGTAGGTTTTCATGGCGCTTGCTGCATTGCCAAGCCCGAGGCTTTTGACAGGGCGGGTGCGACGCAGGGACGTTTATTTAGCTAATATTGATTTTGTTCGTTGCTGGCGAATTGGTCCCCGTCGGTCCCCGTCGGTACATGATCAGCATCGGCGGGGGGGCAGAGGAGAACAGGGCTGGTAGGTTGCTCTGCGTATTCTAGTCATGCACGGCGAGGCCGAGCAACGTTTCAGGCTGAAAGAGAGAGAGAGAAAGAAATTGACCAAGCAGTCTTTCAAAGCCAATCGTCGCGAGAGTTCAGCCTCCGGCTTCTTCACATGCACTTCACATGCGCGTCTCGTTATCGCAGATGCCGCGTAGGTTCCGATTTGTGCTTGCATTCGTTTGGGTGGGTAGTTCCATCATGTACATACTATTGCGCAAACCCATGGCTGGGCCGAATGGCATCATTGCGCATAAACCTATCTACAGAGCTACCAAAGACGACAAAGGGAAAACAAAACAGAAGAAGATGGAGACAACGGGTTAGCCAGCGACCCGTGGAACTTGGCCCATGTCGCACTGCTGTCTAGAAATTACGTCCTGGCCGTAGGGTTCCAAGAGCTATAGTTTACAATCTGGCGGGCGTGTCCGTAAAGCCCGATTGTGGCATTAAGGATAAGGTAGAAGGGGTAAAGTGCCGAAAAAAGAACAATCATCTTCCTCGACACAAACTCGTACTTGACCTGGTTGGTGATCCAGAGCGTTGCGAGCAGGCATATGATACTGTGGTACTGTTAGCGGCCATGCAAACAACGGCGGGAGATTGCGAGTACGAACCTGATTACAAAAAGCCACTGTGACACGGGGTACTGGAAATAAACCAGCCTCCACAACGCCTCCCAGTTTGTCGGAAACTTTACGATAACAAAGGATAGGACGAGACACGTGTACTGTGTGACGAGATAGTACGACGACTCGCGAATGAGCAGCAGCGAAAGCACTCCAAAGCGGGCGGTGAAACTGCGCTTGGTGTATTCCTCGTGTAGTGGGTCGTCGACGCCGTTGTAGACCATCTTCATGTGTCGCATACTCGCCTGAGCCCAGCCCTGAGCCCAGCGGAGCCGTTGCTTCCAGAAGGCCTGGAAGGTGGTTGGCGCGAGCTCGTACGAAGTCACGTTGAGGTCATGGACAGTCTTGGCGCCCCTGGAGAAAGCCCGGAGCGCCGAGTCAATGTCCTCCGTCAACATGGTGTCGTCCATCTTGAGATTGCGAAGCAATGAAGTGCGCCAGTAGCCGTTGGAGCCGCAAAAGAGTCCAAACCCCCACATGGTTGAACGACCGGGGTGAGAGACGGCGTAGATCTTGTCAAACTCGACCGAGATCAACCGCGTCATGAAGCTATCATCCGAGTTGAACACAATGCAACGGCCCTGCACGACATCGACGTCCTTCTCGGCCATGAACCGCTCTGCAGCCCATCGAGGAGCGTAGGGGTGCGGGTAGTGGTCGCAGTCGTAGATGGCGATGAGATCTGAGCCAGTGTCCAGGGTGAAGTAGTAGTTGAGATTGTCGGCCTTTGACGTCGAGTTGGGTACCTTGATCACCCTAGCATGCGGGAACTGCATGGGAAGCTGATGTAGTTCAGTTTCTAGGGGCTCGATGGATTTGGGCGTGTTGTAGAGAATGGTAATGCGAATCTTGTCTCTGGGGTAGTCGAGCTCCTTGAGTGCATAGTGGGCCCGATCCATGATGATGTCTTGCTCGTTGGGGAGATAAGCAACGATTAGCAGGTCGAGGATGGGTAGGGCTTTGTTTGGCGTAGGGAAGTTCCACCCCTTTTCCGTGGCTTGCGTAACGATTTCTCTGGCCTCACGGCAAGGCGTGATGCTGAAGAAGGCCTCCAAGACAGTCATACCGGCAATGTAGAAGTTGGTTGCCATGTAGATGAACCAGAAGACGGCAATCAACCCGTTGCTGCAGTACATGTACATGCACACGGAGAAGATGTAGTAGGAGGCCACAAGACCAAAAGGCGTCCACTCCTGCACGAATGCTGACATTCGCGCAGGTGTGAGAGCAGCAGCCAAGTTGGTCTTGCGAGAGGGCTTCTCATTGACAACAGGCGTAGGAGAAGTGACCTCCCCGACGTCAATGACGCAGTCCTTTTGGTCAGACATTGTTGAACGAGTGGGCGATGTGACGGTAGCGAGGGGATTGGAGGGGCAGCCAAAGCGAGTGGTGGCTACTGGGGGGGCTCAAACAATGCACTGGGTGCGAATATAGAATGATATATCGCACTCTTCGATGGTGCCTGCAAACAGATGGCTGAGAGCGGTAACAAGCAGAAGCATCAACCTGTCCCGGAGCCCTGGAGCCTTCACCTATATTGTGCAATGACACCTTAGGAGAACTGATCTTCACACAAGCCTTATGCTACATATGTGATCGGCATTGCTATCCAGCAATCCCGCGCTTAGTGATAAGGAGATGAGATCGGAGTGGGTCAGCCCTGACGACTCAGTATAGCCCATACTAACTATCCATGTACAGTTCCACGGCCACGAAAATCCTGAGTCTGCCAAGTTACAGGTAGACCCAAGGTTCCATGGACATGCCCTGCAAACGGCATGCTTTGCACCGTGATCCTCTCTCCACTTCGGCCAACTGTATGTGCATGCCCAAATGCAGCAACGCCCCGTGTGATGATGAGATAGCATCGGCGAGCAGGAAGTAATGCCGCTCCCAGCGCTTCGACTCAGTCTCATTGTCCTGGTTTACGGTGTGATTGGCGATACTAAATCTGCAGAAGCCGAGAGATACTAGCCACTGCTCACGACAACGCATATCAGCCGTGGCGTGCGAGATGCAGGGGACCATGACCGTACCGCGGGCGGTGTGACACGGGCCCATATGGACCCGAAAACGAGCTGAGATGCTGTAGCAATTGATGCCTTCTCATGACGATGATCAACGATCAGGAGTTCCTCAACAGACGCGGGATGATTTGGGATAGCTTACGTAGGTAGCCCATGTTAGCGTGAATTGCACGGATGCGGTGCACGTTTCCGACCCACTAACACCGAGCACGGCGTCCTAACCTACTTCGCCTCATGCGACAACCAACTAGAACCCATGTCCCGATGTTCATCATTACTGTAATGTTGCGACGAGTGTATGGCGCTTGCCCAGGAAGCTTGCAGCGCTTTTCTCAACCTTGTCGCACGGCGCGCGGCTGAGGTTGCCATCCGATCATGACTCAACTGGCAGCCCAAGAGTGTGCAGCGGACAGCGGATAGGAGACCTCTCATATGCGGCTGTTCGATGCTAGCGAATATCCGAAAACCACTGCGGCTCCTCTCTCTGCCCGAAAGCTATCGTTGACGGGCTGTCATTTCTAGATTTGCCTCGCACGGCTACCTGCGTCCAGGAGACAAATACAACCTCGACAGTCTGCTTTGTTACCTCTCTGCTGTGTTCTGTCGCCCCGCCATAACCAGGCCGTTATGCGTTTCATTCCTTTGCTCGGCCTTGCCCTTGTGCATGTGCTACCTGTGCTTGCGGACGTTTCCCGCGGACAGGAGAACTGTACATGCGGCTTCTACGATGGCCAAACCAAGGAGCTCTTCACCGACTCCATCATTGTCTATTTCAACGAAACAACGGGCATACCAGCCGATTTTGTTGCGGAGGAATTCCAACAGAAATACGGCAAAGACTGGGTATGTTACGAGCTCGTGTAATGTACATTTCAAACTGACACTAAAGCCCCTCAGAATGCCGTCTACCGGGAAGGCGCATCTCCAGACAATGTCAGGATCAATCAAAGCGTGGCCCTCGACCTGGTTGTGCAGCCCTCAACAGCGGACCACGTCGTCACAGGTGCCAGTCTTCGAACCGCAAGACGTGACATCCAGCATGGTTCCTTTCGCACATTGATCAAGTCGCCAAGCAGGAGATCGCTTGGTACTGCAGCTTCTATGATGTGGAAATACAACGAGACTCAGATGACAGAGCTCAGCGTCATGAATACAAACTACCATGCTGACCCCTGGGTTGGCACCTTTGTTAACAACGAGTTCACAACTCGTAATCTCGGCATGAACTTCAGCCAGTTGTTGAACGAGACGGCTGCCAACCGCAATTACACGACGCTCGGTGGCGGTCTGGCCAACGGCAGCGTCAACCCCTGGGAATTCACAGAGTACCGAATCGACTGGACTGCAGACTACATCAATTTCTACATCGGCGGCAACCTCACAAGACAAGTCCTCCACAAGAAGAACAAGAACATGCCGTCGGTTCCATCAGCAATGTACTTCAAGCACTGGTCGACGGGTAACCGTTACTCGATGCGTGGTCCCCCAACAGAGTACGCATCTGTTGCAGAAGTTGGCTGGATCCGTATGTTCTTCAATTCATCTTCCATGACTGAAGACTCCCGCAAAGACTTTGTCGCAAACTGCCCCTTGACTGCCGCATGCTCAATGGACGACATCACACTCCGTGGCTCGACTACGTTTACCGAGGACGCAACCAACAAGTGGAAGCAGAACAATGACAGGGACATCAAGCGCATGCCAGCTCTCTGGCTTTCGGTGACTTGTATCATCTTCTCGACTGTTCTGATAATCCACGCCCTTGTCAAACGTCTCGCACCCAAGTTCAACAGCGACCTTCCGAAAGCATCTCCGGCTCCAGCACCGATGCCGGGCACAGACGAAAAGAACGGCTTTGAAGCTAGCACACACACAATGACCACACAGGAAGTATACTCTAATCGCCCCTCTGGTGACATCCGAAGCTCTGACGACAAGAGGTTGTCAGATGTTCAAAAACGCGAGTCCACAGACGATCTCGCTATTGAGAGGATTGATGCAGTACCCGCTTCGTCAACATTTGGGGGCTCAACTCCCAAGGATCGTATGTCCCGAGCAAATTCGGCTTTCTTTGACAGCCGCGGCCCCACGCCTTACAACAGCAACTTCAACACTACCCGCGAGGATCTATATCTACCCATGCCCGCTGCTATACCAGGCATGCCACCCATGAGCTCTCTTCAGGAAAATCATAACTCACAACTCACACTTAACGACCCACGTACTGGCGTACCTCTACCAGAGGGTAAAATAACCATGGAGACTGTCACCGAATCTGCTCTGCCAGGGCCGCGCATGCGTGTTCAACCCCCAGCCCGGCAACGGATTGACCATCTTGCTGGTTTGACAGCCCTCTGTTCGCTTGTCGTTACTGTCATGCATTTTGGTCTGACTTTTGTTCCTGCCATTGTCACGCCTAGTGCTGACGCACATAACGCATCTGAGCCATGGGCACAGCGCATCGTCGGTCCCTTCCTGCTCAACCAAATGTGGCTCGGTGTCTTCTTCACAACCTCTGTCCGTTTCTTGACTGCACCATACCTGCGAAAGGGCAAGATGGATGAGGTTTGCAAGGCTGCCGTACGTCGTACCCCTCGTCTTATGATACCGGTAGCTAGTATGGCGCTATTGGAGTACTTCTTTATCGACGTTGGAGCAACGCGTTTCCTCCAATACATCCCGAGTCTGACGTGGTCTACATGGCCGTACGTAACGCGATACAACAACTTCGCTCAGTACATCTCTGAGATCTTGGAACTCATGTTCCTTGTGCCCAACGCCGTTCCCCAAATCACATTGCATTACTGTACCGGTGTGCTTTGGACCATCGCCGTCCAACTCCAAGGCTCCTGGCTCGTTCTCCTCGGCGCCGTCGTCGTATATGAAATCAAGACACCATGGAAGCGTATCGCGTATTATTCCTTCTGTCTGGTAAACCACTGGTACGCGCAATCGTGGGGTACATACCTCTGGATCGGTCTTATTCTCACCGACCTTGACGTTACATTCAAGTGGAAGGCCTTTCTGAACAGTAAACCCGCGGCATACTACCCTGTCATTACCTTCTTCTGGACCTGCGTTGGCCTGGGTTTCCTTGCCAACGTACTACCCACTTGGGGAGTCACGGATTTCAACTTCAGCACCGGCGAGCGAGGCATCCACCCCGATGCATCATCGGGTGAGGCTATCATGAACACAGACTTGGCCGGTTACCCACCATACTACACACCACGTCTGAATGGTCTGCTCTTCGCAGGCGGCATGCAAGCCGTAGTCGAGCTCTCTGCTGCAGTCCAATGGGTGCTTTCCACGCCACCTTTCCTTATTCTTTTCCCGCACGTCTTCACAATCTATCTCATCCATGGCCTCGTCTTCTGGAGCTACGGCTCTTGGCTCTTGGTTTTCCTCGCCGGGCGCGGCTTCCCATATAGCATCAACATTGCAATCGTAGGCGTGACATCCTACGCTGTCATGTTTGCGTCTCTCCCCATTGTCACGCCTGTCATTGAAGCCCTCGGAAAGGACATGACGGCACTGGTATGGATGACGGCCACGAACAAATCGCCACCCCGCAGGCCAACACTCTACCCCTTCGAGGGCGACCTATTCACTGGTCGCGCAGCAAATGCCAAGCCGGACGCTGAAGGACTTCCAAAGGCAGATGTGGAGAATGGGCTGGAAGTCCGTAGTTCGATTATTAGTAGCGCCGATGGAAGCCAAAGGTCCAGCAAGGGCAAGGCTGCGGCCAACGTTTCCGAGCACGAGACGCATGCGTATTCCACTGATGAGACCTCAAAGCAGCGTGACAAGAATAGGGTCAGTCGGTTTTCAATGTACACGGAGTGATATGATATGGACCATGGGGGTGTATGGATCTTGGCGAGAAACGACTCGGTAACGAACAGAACACATGTTTAAATGTCTCGGGCGTGAGACGGCTGGTGTCGTTGTTGCTGCCCGATTTTGGAAGAATAGGAAACAGAATTATTCTTGGTGCACAAGTGGGGCAGGCCATACTTGGGGTATATATACGCTGGAGCGTGTTCATCTTTTTCCCCTCTTTCTTCTTTCTTCCAAGTTTCATTTAGCTATCAATGTAAAGCGCTTTCAATATGTTCTGAAGCTAGGGTTCCCCTCAACTGCTCTCGCTTTTCTTTTCCTTTCCTTTCCTTTCCTTTCCTTTCCTTTCCTTTCCTTTCCTTTCCTTTCCTTTCCTTTCTCTTGTATCCCATACAGTGCATGCATGTCTTGTACATGAGCTTTTTGTGGTTGTTGACATGGTGTGATTTGTCCGTTGTCGCGTAAGAGGGTCACGACTTGGACCTCAATGAGATATACTATGATGTTTCGCATTGTCCAACACAGAAAGCACGACGTTGTTCACCTCGCCTTGATTCCAACCTCTTATCCACTTTTCCTCCTCCGTCTCTCCTCTTCTCTCCACACCATCAAGCTCCCACCGCCCGCCACCCATCCAATCGCCATGACGATGAGCGTAAAGGGTATGGCAGTCAAAAAGTACCACCCGTATGTTGTCCTCAGTGCTGCAACGCTCTCATTCATGCTATAAAGGCCCGAGATGAAGGTCAGAGGGATGAAGATGGTGGCTAGCCATGTGATGCGCGCCATGTTGTGATTCTCCACCAACCCACGTCGCGAGTCTTCGATTGATATTTCAGAGGTGACGACGCTGGTGAGGCGATCTACACGTTCCTGAAGTTCGTTTACGGCAGCAAGGACGCGTCGAAAATCGGGGACAATGTCGTCAAAGGCGTCGAGGTTGTCGAAGTTGATGGTGAGGTTGTTGTTGGAGTCGGTGGCGCGTGCGGTGAATGAGAGTGTGGAGCGTGGAGATGTGGGTGTGGGTGCGATGGCTGGCTGAGACGAAGGCGTGGTAAGTCGCACGGCTGCTGGGAGCGCCTCCTCGAGGGTTTCTTTTAGCATTTCGCGGAACACAGGAATCTGTCTGCGCCAGGTGTGTAGCCGCTTTAGCGAGGTGTCGATTACGTCGCCTTTTGAACGGAACACGTCCGGCATCTCGAGCTCCCATTCTATCTGGCTGAGTCGCGATTTGACGTAGTCGCATACTACAAGCCATTCCGCACAGATGGTGTATATGGTTGGCTTGATGAAGACTTGTGGGTCGATCTTGTGGCCTTCTGTTCGCTCATACCACGGAAACGCACATGTCATCTGCACAATATCTTCGAACCATGATATCGAGGAACTGACGTTTGGATACACTTTTGTCTCCATACTGGGTGTAGGCAGCCAGTTACTGCGGTCGTACCCTACGGAAGTTATTAGTTTAGATCCTCGGACAGCAAATACTTGCATTTCCGTGAGCTCTGTGAAGAAATCGAATACTCACAAAGCGGTCGGCCCTGCTTGACAGTAGGATCTAACAAGACGATCCCAACAGTTCCGTTCCCACACTTCTCATCCTTGCCAATCCACACGGTAGTACGTGTACGCATAATGGAAACGACGGACCCTTCCTTGTCTTTATAACGCCAATGGTTTTCATCATTGTCTGGACGACGAAGCACATTCCACTTCTCAGCATCTAGCCTCGATTGCTGATAATCATCCTCTGTGAAATGATACCGTAGTCGTACATTACGCATTCGAAACCACTGACGATGTCTCATGTTCGAAATGAGACTAGGCGGCGAAGCCCATGGATCACGCATGTTGTGCCAAGCGTAGTCGTCAATTTGCTCGCGGAAGAAGAGTGGATCGATGTCGAAGCGGTTTCCTAATAGCTCGATAACCTGCTGAGAGAGATCTTCAACGACAAATAGTCGGAGAGGCGGCTCTCTCACATCGTCCTGCGATAAAGACTGAAGGGCCTTGTGGAGACCTGAAGCGGAGTTGATCGGTATCGTCTTGGGAGCTGCGGCGGGCTGGTACTCGATAAATTTGATATTGGTCTTTTCCGCACGTCTGCTCATCTCTTCTGGGTAATGTCTGATCACATTATATCTTAATGGTGTTGTGCCAACTTGCATCCAGTCGGCCAGGTGCCGCAGGGTTCTCCATGAGGTTGATAGTGACTTGACATGTGCCAGATACGGTAGTCTCTCGCTCCTGCTGTGCTGTATAAGCACCAGTCCAATGCCAACGACCCGTCATCAACTTACGGGTCGGGTATCTCCCACTCTTCCGCTGCCGAATTCCGCTCATATGCATCCCCAATCAACACATATGGATCCGGAAATCCTCGAGTATGTGGTATGTTCTTTGTTGACAGTAGTGTGGGTATCCTACTTTTTTTCGCAGACATGTCATTGGTATTTTCAGTGCCAAACGACATTACTGAGATTGATAAAGATGGATTGCGTCTATTAAGGTAGGCGATAGAATAAGAGCTAGCTTCAGGGGCGCGCGATACGAACTCTATATGGCACTTGACAAGGCTTCAAGCCACTTCTTGGGGGGGGGGGCCAAAAATTGAAGTAGGCAGAGGCTGAGACTGAAGCGCGACGTCGGCCTCGGGCGTATTCACATGTGGGATCATCCTGCGAGTTACACTATCCGCGCGCTTGCTGCAGATATTGACGACTCGAGCGTGCGCCAGCTCAATGTACCCCTCGTATTTTCCTGTCCATGTGCGCCGAACATATGCAGAGAGGTGGCGAGGCTGCTGCTGTACCTACGTGTTCCTCACCGGATTTTTGGCTGTTGTCAACTGAAACGAACACGACCCGCTTCGGGCTAATTGTAACCTAATATTCAGGCCTCCTGCAGCGTAAGCGGTAATGATACGGTGTAAGGACTTCTGGACTCTTCTTGACCCTTGCAGGCATCCAACATTCGGGTGTGGTCGTTAGGAGCGGTGCCACGTTTAGTTGTGAGATGCGTCCAGATACGGACTAGGTAGAACGGGGCCATCCCAACGCGGGGAAGTCGGCTATCACCTACTGCTCGACCACAACCAGACATGTACCTGGGCGCTTTCGACTCTACTTCCTTTCCAAAAGAAGAAGAACAAAAAAGACAATGCAAAACCATGTCCAGTCGTCGGCGGGATTATGACAAAAGAGAAGACAAGGCAGGATCTGCGGCTCTCCTTACTGGCGTGGCTTTGGCACCGAATCAAATGTGGGTAAAACGCGGGGGTGAGTACACCTCGGGAGTGGAGCGAGATCTATCCCGCGGCTTGTAATAGTTGTATAACCAGCTAGATACCAATTCTCTGCAGATGTTTGAGAACACCGTCTTCTCGAAATTGTACAAGACATGACACACAACATCTTCAATTCTCACTGGTCGAGATTCCTAGCTCCCAACGCTCCGGATCCTAAAACCACAAAATACCGACCTGACAACAAGGCCGTATTCGCTTCACCGTTTGGTCCTTTTCCACCTACACCAACAGACCTCAATGTTCACGAGCTCTGCTTTCCACCTGGCACTCCATTAGCCGAGGATTATCCTCTGATCATCAATGCCGCTACAGAGGAAAGCGTTACGCTTCACAGCTTTTACGCTCGGGTTTGCGCGCTGTCACGTGTACTGCGATTTGACGGGCCTAACCCGCTAGATTTAGCCCGTAGCCCAGTGGACGACAAAGAAGATGGCGAGATTCTGGGGATATTCTCGCGAAATCACATCCACTACCCAACTGTAACGCATGCATGTTTCCGAGCCGAGTTGGTATTTGGCGGTATCAGCCCGGCGAGTACACCCTACGAGCTGTGGTGGGTGCTGAGAAAGATGCAAGTCACAAGCATCATGTGCCACGAGACACTGCTTCCCGTCTTGAACGAGGCATTCAAACTGGGGTCTGGAGAGGGTGATAGCTTGCCCTTGAAGCTCGTATTGGATCCCAGGAAGATCATCGTGCTGAGCGACGATGCGCGACTGGATACTGTTTCTGGATACCGTACAATCGAGTCGCTCATCAAGCAAGGTGAAGACATGGTGGAAAGACCGTGGAAGCTACAGGGCGGAAACCGGATGGCATATTTATTCCAGTCGTCAGGCACATCTGGTCTGCCAAAGGCCATGATGATTACGCACAGGAACGCCTGCCACTCGGGTATCCAGACCGTCGTTGGTTCCATCCAATCCTCACGTTACACCGAAGTCGAGCCACTGCAGCCAGCAACCACACTCGGCGTGATACCAATGTACCACTCATACGGCATGCTTCTCTACATCCTCCGCATAAACCTGGCGCCCATTACCAGCATCATGCTCCCGAGATGGGATGTTGAGCTCGCACTCAAGAGCATTGAGAAATACAAGGTCGGATACCTTCCACTCGTGCCACCTCAAGTCCGCCAGCTCGCTCAGAGCCCGCTCACGGCAAAGTACGACTTGAGCTCCGTAATTAGCGCTTCGAGTGGAGCTGCATATCTGCCATCAGATGTCGCATACCAGCTAGCAAAAAAGCTACCCCAAGGCGGCGCAAACCCGGTATCCAGCGGTTACGGCATGAGTGAAGCACTCAGCATCGCAGGGGCGCCTACACCCGGTATATTTGGTCTCGCGCCGGTGCTGCCAGGTATGATTGGCTACCTAGGCTGCGGCATCGAAGGTCGTGTCGTAGACCCCGAGACACTACAAGATGTACCCCAAGGCTCAAAGGGCGAACTCTGGGTCCGGGGTCTCGTCGTGACACCCGGATATTTCAAAGACGCAAAGGCAACAGCAGAACTCTTCACCGAACCTGGCTGGCTACGAACAGGCGATCTAGTCATACGCGACGAACACGACCGCATTCACTACCTCGATCGGCTCAAAGAAATGATCAAGGTAAAAGGCTTGCAGGTTGCTGCTACGGAAGTTGAAGATACGCTGCTTGGGCACCCAGAAGGCCTGGTCCGCGATGCATGTGTAGCTGGTGTCGACAATGGCCGCGGCGACGGCTCTCTATTTGTCAGAGCTTGGATTGTGCTTACGCCCGAGGGGAAGAAGCAAGGCGAAAATGCTGTAGCAAAGAAGCTCCATGAGTTAATCGAGGGGCGCTTGAGTCGGTACAAATGGTTGACTGGTGGAATTGAAGTCGTGGATTCGGTAAGCAGTATCCTTCCAGCCTTGGCCCACGTCCGAATTCTTCTTTGCTAATCCAATACACGAACACAGATTCCCAGGACACCATCCGGTAAGATGCTGAGGCGCGAAATGAGGGATCGGTACCATGCGCGTATGAAGAGCGGCAGTGGCAGCCCGAAGTTATAGTCCACTTCATCTCTGTGTGTCATGGATTATTTTCCGCAAACTCGGTAGACTAGCTCACATACTGCCTCGTCTTTCAACACGCCAAGCCACCATTGATCAAAGGGCATTCCAAAAATCAGTCCCTTTTTTTTTTCTTTCCCCCCATTTGCAGAAGCAAACAGTAGACAAGATTTAGACGACTTGAGAAAGAGGGCCAAGTAGAAGATTGTACATAGTTGCATAGTCATTCCTCCTACTCTCCACATAGACCAGTTGTACTATGACATGTGGGGGATTATTCTGTGCTTGGTTTCGGCTGCGCAACACTTGCTGTGCCGTAGGGAAGAGTTCGGTCGATGCTCGGTGTCGAGTAATCGGACCTTTGGTCCCCACAAGACCATCCATCCCAAACGTTGCGCTGTTGCAAACGCAGTCCAAGGAGCTTGGCAAGTTGGTGCTTTAGAGTCCAGACTGTTGTCCATTAATGGGTCGCGATACTATGAAGGCATATGATATGCCATGGGGGACAAAGCGTTTGGTGATTTCATCTGGCACCAGACCATCTAAGAGTCAGGTTCGGTCCTCCACAGCCGGTGCAATATTGTGACCAAGGCATTGGGATTTGCAGTTTTACGCTACTCGGTGAAAGTGATTACCACGAACATGTATTGATGTATCCTTGTGTTTGTCTGTTTCGTATGCTGGCCATGCTTACCGGGTGCAGTAGCGGCTTGGATGGTCATACTTGCTTGACAGACGTTTGATATTGTTGCGCGGCATAATCATCAGCACTCTTGCCTGGCACCTTCAATCAACAAACACCACCATCATGGACTGATGTCAGCTGTTGGTACATGCCGCCCTTTGCCATGGGACCTTTGGACCCGCGATGGGGCATACAAGGGTATTGGTATATGAGGCCCAGACCGTTGCCAAGCGCTCCAGATGTGCGTATGAGGAGCTTTCTGTGAGCAAGGGTGTCTATGTCGTCATCATGGCGAACGATCCGAAGACGATGTCGTCGGCGCATTCATCAGGAAGACGTGGCGTAACCTTGCTCGGTCGAGGTAGCCGGAGTGGGGGAGTGAGACGCGCAATTGAGCGATTTCAGTCGGAACAATAACAGCCTCGCCAGGGGATCGGGGCATGCACATGATATCTGCAGACGGACGTTGCGGCGCGACATGTCAGATGGCAATGATAGTGTGTGCGCTTAGGGTATGGTTCCGGGAAGTTGGGTC
>Ga0265780_10006457_pt1 | contig 14545 bp, 17 predicted proteins | sample P1T30metagenome_FD_192432 | JGI IMG/M metagenome (GOLD analysis project Ga0265780, IMG submission 192432) | Plant litter microbial communities from East Loma Ridge, Irvine, California - P1 T30 | ecosystem: Environmental > Terrestrial > Plant litter > Unclassified | place: USA: California... | reverse complement strand
TCTAGGCTGGAACTACGTGCTCTGTGGGATTGACGAGTCTGTGAGGCTTCGCGTGTGTATCGTGTAATACCAACTTCCCATCACCATGCTGTAGCTTCACTCTGCAAAGGGTGCCGTGGGGGTCTGGACAGCGTGGGTGCGGATGCCGAGGAAGTCTATGCCGGTCCATTTTCTCACAGCCTTTTCCCTGCATCACTTCGACAACTCTTACAGCGCTTGATAACGCAAGGCGATGCGTACAGTTCTGATTTGTTTCTTTTCGAATTAGAGGAAAGGAAAGAGAAGGTTTTGTTGAGTCAAAGCTGACCCGTAATGCACCGACAGCTTCAGTTGTGGCAAATCGCCCGAAAACGGGAGTGGTGGGTCTCGACGTCTCTACTCACCGCTTCAGTTGCTCTATAGGTCAACTGCCGTTATGTTTTTGCACAATATCCAGGCAAGATATCTCATTTGTGGGACTTATCGGCGAACTTGACACTTGGGCCACTGACGCCTCATGACATGCCGGACTGAAAGACTCTGCTGGTGAAACGCCATGCTGCAAAGATAAACGCAAGACTAACAGTAGCTGAGTGAGATATGGACTGTGGCTGTGATTAGCACAGACTAGGCTCTCCCACCATTCAGTTAAAGCTGACAAGACGCCGCCTCCAGACTCGTTCTCACATATCATCTACCATGGCTGTCATTGCACCGCCGGAAAACCTCCAGTCCCAATCAGCACTACTCCAACTACCAGCCGAAATCAAGCACATCATTTATGGCTTTTACTTCATCACTGAAGCACCAATTGGCATTGAATCCCTCAAAGTACAACATGGTATGACGCCTCATGCCACGCCAGGAGCGTCTCTGCTTCAAACGTGCCGCAGAATATACCACGAAGCCGATCGTCGACCACTATTCGCATGGAATACCTTTAGTTTTCTACAACCTGGAACCTTGCATCGCTTTCTTCTCGCACTTCCAGTCGAATACAGAACGTGTATCCAGGACATTGAAATAGACATGCGGAACCTGGATTCGGATTGTGCACGTGAATGGCTACGGTATCTGACGGCGGCGGCAGCGGCGAAGAAGAAGAACCAGACAACCAGTTCTTCATGTAACGATGCGGCTGGCCTCAAGTGCGTTCGACTTAATCTCGAAGCGTGGCCCGTGATTCCCATGTTTCGAATCGAGCTTTGGGGTGTCCTGCGGAGCATATTATCGGAACTCAGGGGCCTCGAAAGGATAGTTGTAACTGGGGCGAGTAGGGGTGGAGGGATGGGCCAAAAGCCGCCGTGTTCGCCAGTCCATTTCGTTGGCGGAGATGACGTTGGCGCGAACGACTTGCTCTTCCGGATGAGCAAGTGCGTACTCGGAGACCAGAATGACGACAAAATTGTCAAATGGACACGACAAGATGGGAAAATCGAGCTGGAAGTGCTGTCGAGGATCTGTCTACGGGAACGCATTGATAAGCGTAGATCGGAGTTGCCGGGAATACAAGATCACGCTTATGCCTGGCCATTGAGCGGATCATGTAGCGTCTTTGATTACTTGAACTGGTATAGAATTAACTGATAAATATATTAATCCCAATGTCGCCGGATGACGGGCCTTGCGGGGTCCCATGGGCCATGAATCTCATTCTTGTATTTCTGAAGCCCAATGAGCCACCAGCTGCAAATGCCCATACTGAAGAACGTGAGAATGCCCCCGAAAATTGCCCCGGCCAAGAACGTACCACGACCGTTTCCTGTGAGGGTGACAAATAGACCACCCCATGCGCCCGTTACCAACGCGATGGTCAGGGCAAGATGCCCCCACGGCGACCGCGCGCGGAGCTGTCGACGGAAAATCGGAAATAAGCCATATATCTCGATGGAGAACAAAGTCAGCGAAAACACATGGGTAGTGGACGGCAAACGCGAGGCAAGAACGGCCGAGGCCATCATTGCAGAGTTTGTGGATATTGAAGCCGGTAAGCTGTAGAAGCAATAGTTAGCCACATTCGGCACAAAGAGACTGAGCTACTCTTACTGTGCCCCTGTGCCACCGGTATAGTCGAAGAAGGCGACATTCATCATGAGCAGCCATGTGCTCAATGCCCATATCGAATCACTTGTAGTGGAACGAGTGAGTGACTTGAGGATTGGACTCAGCCCAAGTAGAGCTGCATATATTAATACGGCCGATTTCGCGGTTGCGATGCGCTGCTGAGCTCGTAGAGAGTAAGATCGTGGTGCATTCGGGACAGGTTCCTCTGTATCCGACGTCGGCACATTTGCGATGATGTCGAAATCTTGACCCATCCAGTGATCCCACAGAAGCCACGCCAGAACGGTGCATATGCTGGCCCAGCCGACCACTGCGATGGGAGATACCCTGTCTTGGATGATGGCTACGAAACAGCAGCAGAATATGGCCACAGATGCCAGATGCTGCGCAATAACCGTTGCATCTGACATGAGTGACCAGAACTCGTAGGGTTGTAGCCGTGGATTTCTCTGGAGATGATCAAGAAATGTCGTCTCGTCTGTATAGTTGTCGGGAACTGCGGATATCAGAAGCGGCTTTTTGTCGACTTGTGTGAGACCCACAAGGTTGCTTGAACCACAGTAGCTTTTTATAGTTGCCCTTTGTCGGACGGTTTGCTATCCGCGACACACCCTTTCGTTTTCTGCTAGTAGCCGCGAAGGATGCCCCTCCTGGGTCAAGTAGCCGGTTTGCGTACATTCCACAGTGTCTGTTAGATGCAAGTGGGAAACGCGAGTGAAGATGTTGGAGCGATCAAAAGGCTCAGCTGTGGTAGGACGCGACACTATTCTGCACGTGCGCAAATGGCTCCGATTTATTTCCGAACGTCTAATTCATCTCAAATTCTATTATTTACGGTTCAGTGTTCTCCAAGCTACCATTATCCTCCTCGACTTGGGCACAGTAGCGCGACCAGCCTTCACTCGGTATTGTTCATTTCTTAGGACCCGTCCGATTTCCATATAACTCTCGACCGCAACCCGAATAGGGCCTCTGGCTTCGATTGGCAAACGCTCAATCGAATCTTTGGCCTTGTCATAGACGAAAAAAGCATCATTCAGGAGATGCTTACGCAGAGTCTGAATCTGCGCTTGGTTTGGCTTCTTCAGCACCTCATCGTAACTCAATCCTGCTTCAGAAAGCCAATTTAATGGGAGGTATACACGACCAATCTGAGCGTCTACATCTATGTCTCTCGCAATATTGACGTACTGCAACGCTACGCCCATACTGTTGCCAGCAGCAACTATAGCATGCCGCTCTTCAGCCGCCAACGCACTAGGGTACCAATAGAAGATGAGCTGAATGCACATTTGAGCTACAGTACCTGCCACACGTTCCGAGTACACGCGCAGATCCTCCGCAGTCTTGATTATCGGCCCCTGTTGGAAGGCAAGGTCCATTTCGAATCCATGCAACAGATCCTCCAGCGGCTGGGGGGACAACTTGGTGGCAGGGAGTTGGAGGAGTGCGGACTGTGTGCTAGGCGGGAAGTCGTTGCGTATTTGGGTGTGCACAGCAGACTGTGGTAACTTGTCGCTGTATACGTTGCTTAGAAACTTGCGCATTTTTGCTATCCAGGCCCTTGCTTCGTCGGCGTTGGAAGCGTTGTCCACCAAGTCATCAGCAACACGACAAAAGGAGTAAAGTAGCAGTAGGTCTGCGCGTAAGGGGCCGGGAAATGTAGCCGAAGCGAGGTAAAAGCTACGGCTTTTGCGCCTCAGCCGATTTACAGCCTCGTCGAGGCCCTTGATGCGCGCATCATCATATCTTGAGCAGGGAGTAAGCAGGGCGCGCATCAAGAGAATAGGCGAGGGCAACAGTGACGGGTCCTTGAACATGGACGGGAAGGTGTACAGCACAGCGAGAGCATTGTCAAACGCCAATTGGCCAAATACTATGAGGGCATTGGTGACGAGGAAGAAGAGAGCCTCTTCAATCTCGAGACCGTCCCATAGGTGGATTCCATATTTGGTGCCTGTGGTGATGACCCAGGTTCCTCTGCGCAGTGCCAGTGTGTCGACTATCCATAGGTACAGGGTAGGGAGAAAGATGGGTAAAGCGGTGTTGGTCAGAGGAAGAGCGACGATGAACTGATATGCGAGAGTCCTGCTTCTGGTTAGTGCTCAGAAGGAAGCAGTGGGGCAGTGATTGACATACCACAACATCAGTAGGAAAGGGCTAGCCCAGACCAAGATGAGGCCAGTGTACGTGCCCAGACTGTCATCCCTAATGCAACGCCATCCCCATGCAATTGCGGCCAGGAAGAAGGCTTGGCCGGCGAGGCGTGTGAACCGCCATGGACGGTGGGCGGGGCCGCGTTCGGTGCTGAGGTATACGGGCTGAAAGGTGGGCCTGCTGAGGAGAAGATAGAGGAGCGAGGTGTTGTACGTCTGTATGATGAAGAAGAAGACCTCTTCAAGCGGGATATCGCAAAGCTTTGGGCCAATGATGACGTGACTGGGGTAGCTCCAGATGCCGGTGCGGATAAGATACGAGTCCCATGGTATGGTCGAGGCAACAGCGACCTGGCACGTCAGCACACAGCGGCATGGTCAGCGGTGAAGGTGAAGGTACATACAAAGATCAGATAGCCAACCTTGTACACGTCGAGCTTGGTGAAGAAGGGACGGTAGAGCCAGGTGAGCAGGATAGCCGGAGGGATGGTGTACTTGAGATGACTAGCCGTCACAGTCAGCCATTGCAGCGTAGCACAGCGCAGAAGCGCGTCACATACACGAGCGCGTAGTCAAAGCCCATGATGGCGCCGTTGAGCAGGAAGAAGTAGCCAGCACAATGTACCAGCAGCCTCACTCGTTGATCCAATGCAGGGGGACCGGCTAGGCCACGGCTGGCAGGCGACAGGCACAGGCGCAGGCGCAGGATCTACCGGTAGCAAAGAGGATGCCATGGTGGACCATCTTTTGGCTGTGGGCTAAGACGATGCGACGGCGCTGCACACGTCCGAGGTCAAGTATGCACTGTGCCCAAACAGGCCTAGTGTTCCCATATGCGCCTCAACGTGACATCATCACATCTACTCCTCCCGATCCGCACTGTCAACCCCGACGCGTCCGGCCGTTGTGCCCGCACCACGATGAAACCTGGCAATCGAGTTGCATCATGGCCCCCCTCATACCACCAGCCATCTCCTCCTGGCCGATGCCGCGCGGAGGCCAAGGCCGCGGCGCTACTGGCTACCGTATGGCGAGTGACATGTGAATGTCGGTCATGGTACTTTGTACTAATGGATGCTTGCGCCGTTTGGCCGCACCACCTGTTTCTGCATCAAGTTCGTCGCTCAATGCTGCCAAGCTATCCATACTCTCGCCATGTCCCAGACTGGCCAGCCTGACGACAAGTCACCGAGACACCCGTAAGCACCGCGCGCCCCCTCGCTCTCTCACCCCATCTGACCTTCTACCAGGTACCTCTCTGGTAACTTTGCACCTGTCACTGCAACATGTCCGCCCACACCCGTCACATGGACCGGCCATATTCCGGACGAGCTGCTCGGCGGCATGTACGTTCGCAACGGCGGCAATCCCGTGACCAACGACGACCTTGGCCGTGAGGCCCACTGGTTCGACGGCGACGGCATGCTCTCGGGCGTATGGTTCAGTCGCCCACACGCTGCTGCTACCAAGCCCGTTGTCAACTTTGTCAACCAATTCATCTTAACCGATGTCTATCTCACCGCCATCCAGAACCCCACGCTCCGCACGCCGATCCTGCCCAGCATTGCGACCCTCGTCAACCCCGCATCCAGCTTGTTGTTCATCCTCTGGCGCATCTTGCGCACTGTCCTTGTTGTACTCTACACCCATCTGTCGGGATCTGCACGCGCCATCAAGCGAATCAGCGTGGCCAACACTAGCATTCTGTTCCACGATGGACGCGCATTGGCAACCTGCGAGAGCGGCCCTCCAATGCGCATTGCCTTGCCCAGCCTGGAAACGGTGGGCTGGTTCGATGGGAACAAGGCCGAAGGCGAGGCTACCCCGCAGGACGAAGCTTCAAGTCGCCATGATGAACCCCATGAGTGTTTTGGGGGCACCGGCTTGCTCAGCTGGATGAACGAGTGGACGACTGGACATCCCAAAGTTGATACAGCGACCGATGAGCTGGTTCTCTTTCACTGCAACTTTGTCCCGCCCTATGTCCATTATTCTTTACTTCCGGCCAAGGGCAACAGCAAAACCAAGCCGGAAGAGCAAGCGATTGTCAACGCTGCCGTTCCCGGCTGCTCCGGTGGACGACTCATGCACGACTTTGGTGTATCCAGACATCACACCGTCATCCTCGACTTGCCGCTTTCTCTCACGCCTCTAAACCTGGCCAAGAACAAACCAGTCGTTGTATACGAGCCTGAGAAGCCCGCCAGATTCGGCGTATTTCCTCGTCGTCAACCTAGTCTAGTACGTTGGTTCGAGACGCGCGGTTGCTGCATCTTTCATACGGCAAACACCTGGGATGAGTTTGATGCTAGCGACGACGTGGTAGCAGTGAATCTCCTGGCTTGTCGTCTGACTTCAGCATCTCTTGTGTTTAGTGCAGGCAACATTGAACCACCCCCACATCCCAATCGCGAATCAACAACGCGCAATAGGCCCATGTCTTTCTTCGCCAAGTACGATGACGAGGACTATACTAAAGATCCCGAGAAACCATTCTTGGACGACACTTCGCCATTACTGGAACGGAACGCATCCATTCCCCATTACGACGACTCGGGTCCTGTGACAACCCCCAAGATACCTATATCACATGATGATCAAGAGCAATGTAGGCTGTATTACTATCGGTTCTCGCTAAGTCCTGGCTCTGCAAATGTCATTACCCATGAGTTTGCACTGTCGGCCATATCATTCGAGTTCCCCACGGTTTCACCGCTCACGGAAATGTCACACGCACGCTATGTCTATGGCTGCAGCACTATGGTTGAATCGTTCGGCGCAGCATTAGGCAAGGCTACTAAGATCGACGTACTAGTTAGGGTTGACGTGCAGACTCTGCTTGCTCGCGCACATGATTCAGCACCTGAAGCAATCTCTGGTTGTGTAGACAGCCGTGACATTGATGAGATCCTTGCGTCCAAGGATGTCAATGATCCCATCAAGGCATTTAGGCTTCCGCCCAATCACTTTGGCCAAGAAGCTAGATTTGTGCCTCGCAGGGCCACCACAGAGGAGAGTGTCCTTGGCGACGCGTTAGCGGAGGAGGACGGATATTTGCTTTTCTACGTCTTCAACGAGGACCAGCTAGACGAAGAAGGTGAGTGCAGAGCAGACGCGAAAAGCGAGCTGTGGGTCTTGGACGCACGAGATATGCAAACCGTTGTTTGCAAGGTACAACTTCAGACCCGCATACCGTATGGCCTGCATGGCAATTGGTTCACCGAAGAAGACATACAACGCCAACGAGATGTCAAAACACTAAGATCGGAGCCCACCCATGGATCTGATAGCAGGTGGAGCCATTTGCAAAAGACGTTCCTTAGTTACCTTGGCTAGCCAGGCCTAGGCTCCCACTTGGTTTAGTCATAATATTAATGCCAGTACATTTATGCAAAATTCTGCACTGTCGACGTCATGTAAACAATCATCTTGGTTCCGATTTGTGTTCAACACGTCTCCCCACGTACATTCAGACTGGGCATCGTTGTAGGGTAGCAGACAGCTGCGATACCCTGGGAGGACGTAAAGTCCCCTCACCCTCGTAGATCCAGCCTCGGCATCGCGATACACAGTTGCGATTCTGCCAATGGCAGTAGCGCCCGCACCCAGTGTAGACACCCCAGCACGACAACACACCATACACAAGCCTGAGCGAACCCATGCAGGACATTATTCGCATGCAATGTCAGGAGATCAAAAGGCTGACGTACGACTTACCGACCAACGGCCGATTTGCTCATCATGAGATTGATGTGAAATCAAGCTCAAACGATCAACGTGCTAAAGCTTAAATTGTGGTAGCGTGGCCTTCTGAGTGGTGTGACGGGAACGACCTTTGCGCTAGCTCCCACATGACGTTTGACATTGAAAACCCACCCTCCGTGGATGATCAAGGCGTCGGGAATTAGATCGTCATTAGCTTTTGACATTGTCCAGCATATCCGATTTGCTAATCGTTACTTCATCCGGCACGTCTGGCCAACCCGATCGTATGAGCGTGTTGCCCAGTGCAGATCTGCTACCTATGTCGTCATGACGACTGCTTGATGATCCCTTTGTTCGCTGGGCGCCAAACAAGATATAGCTTGGAATGCCCTGCGGTAGCTTATTTCAAAGTACCACATCTATCTACCGTTCAGCTATTCATCCAGCAAGCTTCTTTTTTTATATCCAATTGAAGTAGGAATCCAAGACCATCATGGATTTCGTGCGCAGGAACGATGCTCTTTCGCTCAACAGTACGCACTTGGTCCCTTAGTCAGTTCTTTGGCGTGTGTGCATCTAACAATTGCTAGCCAATACCGTCAACGGTAGAACGGCTGACATCGCCATCACTACCCATGGATCAGACTTCTACTTTGCCATTTGCGCTGTGATGGGCTTCGCTGGCTTTGCCTTTGTTGGCCTCGCCCAGCGTAAAGCGCGTCGCGATCGTCTTTTCCACTACCTAACTGCTGCGGTCGTCTTTGTTGCCGCTATTGCATACTGTAAGTAAAACCCAGAGAAGTCGACATATGGCTCCTGCAGTATATATCCTAACGTAAACACTAGTCACCATGGGCTCCAACTTGGGCTTCACCCCCATCCGAGTCGAGTACTTCAGAAGCGACCCCGAGGTGGCGGGAACATACCGTTCCATCTACTATGCTCGATACATTGATTGGTTCATCACCACTCCTCTCCTGCTGCTCGATTTGCTGTTGACCGCGGGCATGCCCTGGCCTACTACACTGTTCATCATTGCTATCGATGAGATTATGATTGTCACGGGACTCATTGGTGCCCTCATCGACAACCGCTACAAGTGGGCATACTTTACCTTTGGCTGTGTCGCTCTCCTCTACATTGTCTACCACCTTGTCTGGGAATCTCGACTACACGCCAGGAAGTTTGGCCGCGATGTCGAGAGGTGTTTCCTTATGTGTGGAAGTTTGACCGCTTTCCTCTGGATCCTGTACCCAATTGCTTGGGGTGTGTGCGAGGGCGCGTAAGTTTTCTGACCCTGGACATTGCTGTTGAAAATTTGGTTGCTAATCTATTTTTGGGTGTAGAAACCTCATTGCTCCCGACAGTGAGGCTGTATTCTATGGTGTACTTGACTTCTTGGCCAAGCCCATCTTTGGTGCTCTCCTCTTGTGGGGCCACAGGGACATTGACCCTGCTCGTCTTGGTCTTGCTATCAGGGATTACGACGGCGACGCGACTGTACACGAGAAGGTTAAGCCAGTAAGTCAACATTTCTCTTACGCTTTCACCCTACCGTTTTTGGTGGTACTCTATTCCGAAGCACATTTGTGTGCTCGTTATCCCTTTCTCCTCATGTCACGCCACCTGATCAATTCATGAACATCTTGGCTAATGATTGATCTTCAATAGGTTCAAAACCACAGCGCCGCACCCCCAGTCGATGCTACCGTCTAAGCGATTTTGAGAACAACTTCGGCATGGCTCATGAAAACGGAAAAAAATGAATAAAAGGGAGGAAATGTATGGTGGAGGATGTAATAAAGTAATATGATAATACAGAGATGTGTTGTCTGGGTTGATCAGCGGCGGGACTGAGATTGGAAAGGAAAGGATGTGACGGACATTACGCTTGCATGATATGATGATGCTTTTTTTATATACCCATTGGTTGTCCTTCTTTAGTCCAATATCACTCACTTACAAAGTAATTTCATACTGTCTCAAATGTGGAAATCATCATACTGTCCTTGGCTTTGTTGTGCATCGTCATCATGAATCGTTGAACATGAATAGTGCCTTTTTTTGCTACTGTAGATTAGGACAGATGGGTTACACATAATGATCATCATCATCACCATGCACTGGCAAAGTGTCTGACAAGATGGCTGGAAAAAATAATAATCTTATTAATGACAATGTGTCAGATACACAACCCCCTCCCTCCACCTCATGACTTTCTTTTTTCACCAATCACCCATCAACCCAACACCACCTTTCTGAAAATAAAAGGCTCCCGAAGCAACTACCGTCATCACAACACTCAACAGGATCCAAACCAGCCAACTCAGGTACGGTCCGTTTTGCGCACGATCCAAGGGACTGGATGACGCCTGCTTCTCTTGTGAAGTAGTTGCCTTACCCCACGGGATACAAGACTGCTGGTGGCGATCCTCGAGAATCTGTTCCGCCACCAGCTTGGCGCCAGCGAGTACAATGGGTACGCCTGTCCCCGGATGGGTGCTCGCGCCCACAAAGTACAAGTCGGAAATGGACCGGTGCTTGGTCTTTGGTCTGAAGCTCAGCACGTTGAAGAAGGAGTGGCTCAGGCCCAGGATGGCGCCGCGGTCGAGATTGAAAGTCGATTTCCACGTCGGTGGCGTGTTGATTGTTTCCTCGATGATGTGAGGGCCAATGGACACCTTGAGCCGGGCCTCCATGATTTTGAGAATCATGCTGCGTGCTGTGGCAACCATTGTGTCCCAGTCTTGCGTCAAGCCCGTCGTGTGCTTGGACCCCTTGTGTGCATCTGTGAGTGAGTCTTGCAAATGTCCGACGGGCACCAGGATGACGAGAGAGTCGCACCCCTCGGGAGCAGCCGAAGGATCGACCCGCGACGGGACGTTGACATAGAAGCTCGGCTGATCTGGTATCAGGTGCTGCTTGAAGATGCTATCAAAGCTCTCCTTGTAGTCTTCTGCGAGAAAGATGTTGTGAGCGCTGAGTTCGGGGAATTGCCGGTCTAGCGCCCAGTAGAAGGATATGCTGGAGCAAGAAGCCTGGCGTTTGAGGAGAGAACGTCCAAACGAGCTGGAAGGCAGGAGTCGGTTGTATGCATAGGCTAGATCGGCATTGCAGACCACAACGTCAGCGGTCAGTGGTTTCTTGCTGCTGTCGTCGAAAACAACGCCAGTTGCGCGCTTGCCATCGGCCGATAGCTGTATGTTACTAATCGGACTGTCGAACATGTACTCGACACCCAAGCGTTCACCGACATTGACAAGGGACTCGATTACCTGAAAGAAAAAAAAACGCAGTCAGTCAGCCTGTAGTCGTCTGCATGTGCAATGGTGCAACAAACCTTGTGGAAACCACCCAAAGGATACCAGATGCCCTCTGCTAGTTCAGTGTATTGCAGCAGACTATACGTTCCCGGGGCATCGAATGGGCTCATGCCCATGTACATGCTCGCAAACGTAAACACTCTGCGCAGCCTCTCGGTCCAAAAGTATTTACTCGCACGATAGTAGATGCTCTCAAACGGATGGAGCTCAAACAGATGTAGCAGGAACGCTGGGCGCACCATGCTGAGTAGGGAATAAAAGTTCTTCCTCAGCACGTGAATAATCGAAACCTCGTAGTGGCGGTGCGACTCTTGCAAAAAGGATAGATAGCGCTCAAACCCATCCTTGCCCTCGAACCGCTCAATCTCCTCCTTCATGATGGAAATGTCCGTCGACAGCTTGAACGACGTGTCGTCGTGGAAATGGACATTGTAGTTGGGCTCGCATTTGACCAGCTTCACACCCTCGCCGTCGAGCGTCGTGCCCAGGTCCTCAAAGGTCTCGTGGAAGAAGCGAGGAAGGAGAAGTAAGCTCGGACCCTGGTCGAATCTCTGTGGTTCTTATCAGCGCTGCTGGACGTCTCTCTCTCTCTCTCTGTTTGTGTGTGTGTGTGTGTGTGTGCGAGGGAGCGCAGAAATCTTGTCAAGCCTACCTACATAGCCTTTACGATGTATCAAGCTGCACCTCCCGCCCGAAAACCCATTCTTTTCCACTACCGTAACCTTGCAGCCCGCCGCTGCAAGACGTGCCGCGAGCGCCACGCCTCCTGCACCAGCACCGACGACAATGACACTGGGGCGCGTCCCCTTGCTTTCGACGTGCTCTCCCATTTAAGCAGACTGGTATTATTTTTTCTTCTTCTTCAAATATCAAAGTTTAACGATAACAACCTGCGAGGAGGGTTTGTACATAAAAAGAAGAACGCGCCGCGCCAACACTTCGGGTGTTGGTGGAACAGTGCACAGAGTCATGACGTCTACACAAAAATCAACAGGACTAGTCAGACATTGTTTACCACTTTTTTTTGATGAGAGCGCGTCGGCATATTTGAGTTGCACGTGAAAGCCGCTTTGCTGTAGATAAGCCGACTTCTTGTTCGCGGTAGTGCAATGCCATCCTCCGCCCCCCGCACACAACGGGCAAATGGCTCGGACAGCACAAACGACTCGTCACGCGAAAACCCATCTTTTTCGCACGCCGAGACTTTTGCATGTTTCGATCCGGCAAAGCTTGGCGGATTTCATGAATCATGCTTGGCAGGGCAAGAAGGATCTGACATGATGTCACTCTCTCGCATCAACGGCCATTTGCAGGAGTCGGCGCAACAGGCAAGTGTTACGGTCATGTTTGAAGAGGCCAAGTAAGTGAATTAAAAGTTAATCATTAGCAATACGACTAATAGTACTAATTATATATGCTTAAAACGTTGGTAGAGTTCTTGTACTCTGGCTGGCACTCCTCAGTGTAGCCACCAAAGAGCGCACTCCTCTCCTGGATAAACTTCTCAAACGCGGCTTTTGAACAGCTCTCTCCTGGTCCATCAGTGCAAGACAATTGCTGCGTGTCCCTGTTGACGAGGACGCGGAGATAATCACCTGCATCGAAGCCGTAGCTATCGCATGTCATCTTCTCAATAACAAAGTTGGACAAGAAAGGTAGAATCTTGGACGACTTCCAGGCTCTGCCGTAGTTTGGTCGCTCGAGCGGCATAGTGCCGTTGGCGTCATTCGCTCCAGAATAGGCGCTGTTGTTGAACAGGCCCATTGCAACAGCTACGGTAGGGGGCAACTCTCGATGTGTGAAAGAGACGTAGAGATCCTGATCGGCGTCATCCGAGAGCAGCAACTGAGCAGAAGCATTGAGCCAGGGCAAGCCAAGTGCGCCGGCTAGCTGCTGGCTTCCATAGCCGGTGTTGTAAAAATACATGATATCATTCATGTACTCAAACGACAACCACTCGTCCTGGGAGAAGAGATCGAGAGAACAGAAAGGCGAATCGCCTCTGATGACAGTTTCGTATCCGCACAACTGTTGCATAGCTACAACATCGTCGGCTGTGAAGTTGAAGCTTGGGGCGTAAGCATGCAGACGAGCGACAATGGGCTTTGTGTAAATCTCTTGGTATTGCTGAACGAGTTAGTTGGGTTCTATAATCTTGGATTGCGGTACTCACCGATGACTGCTTGCTGCCAAAAGAAGAGCTGTACTTTGGACAGCCCTTGTAAGGAGTCAGGGAATCGGCACCCCGTGCTGCATCCTCGCGCACAGGAACGAGCTTCGTGCCGTTGCTGTCGGCGACGAGGCCATCAATAAAGGAAGATGCGCTGAGTTCAGTCCTCTCAGCCGTTGACGTCCATACACGTTTAGGGTCCTTGAAGCTGGGGTAGCGCATGCGAACATCGACACCGAGCTTATACGACTCGAGCCTCCCGACCGCTGTGAGATCTTCTAGCTCGCTGTCTGAAATGGGCGTCTTCCATCGGGCGAGAAAGTCCAAGGGGCCTGCGCTTCGCCAATCCGCCGTCGTGTTCTTGAGCTTGTCGGTAAAAGGCTCGATGTACTCCTCGTAGTCAAAGTCGTTGGCATAGATGGCGGCATGCCGAATAAGGTACGATGCGCGCGTCACATTGCAACCCTGCGGCGGCTTAGGGTCGAGTTGCGGCTCCTCAAAGTAGGGCGCAATGCCAGCAAGGTGACGCAGAGGGTCGAACGAGTAGCCTGCATGCGCGCCAGCTGCATTAGCAACAACGAGGAGCGATACGAGGGCAGCCTGCATGGTGAAGGAGAGGGCTGGTGGTGCGAGCCGTACCTGGATGCACTCTCAGAAGACTGGCATATCGCGCCGCCTTTAAGGCTTACAGAATAAAACGATGTCATCACCAGCATCCGGAAAAAACAACCATGCCAGCATGTTTGTGGGGAATGTGTACAAAAAGCCTGGCAGTAGCTGCTGCAATTACGTGAAGGGGATAGAATGACGATGTTTTGCCAGGAACGAAGCCAATCGCCTGTCTGGAACCTGAGCTCGGACGCACGTCAGCCACGTCAGCCACCTTTTGGCAGTTGGTGCTGCAGATCAATAAAAGGCACGTGACTGAACTCTATTGCCCGAGCTTTCTTTCAAGCTTCCCACGCTCGTCCTGATTCTTGCGACGCCCACCCAAACCCAAAAGTCGTCTTCGTCTCACAGCGGGCATCGGTACCAACGAGGGTCGATAGATCCAGAAAAAAAGCCAGCTGGTATTGAACGATATAAAATTACAATGTACAGTAAAAGATGTGCAAAGGCTCAGCCCAGCGTCCAACCCCCCCACCCCT
>Ga0265780_10006456_pt1 | contig 14545 bp, 16 predicted proteins | sample P1T30metagenome_FD_192432 | JGI IMG/M metagenome (GOLD analysis project Ga0265780, IMG submission 192432) | Plant litter microbial communities from East Loma Ridge, Irvine, California - P1 T30 | ecosystem: Environmental > Terrestrial > Plant litter > Unclassified | place: USA: California... | reverse complement strand
CCGGTTCCATCGAGCTCGAACTCGACGCCGCGCAGGAAGTCGCGATGATGGCCGACGTCGTGGCAAACGTCACGCGCAGCCTGGCCATCACCATCGGTACCGCGGCAGGTAATAAGGCAATCGTGTTTGCCCCGAACGTGCAACTGGTGAACCCGAAGAAGGTCGACCGCAACGGCAAACGCTTGATCGGCTTCGACACGCGCTTTGTGCCGACCGCAGCTGGCAACGACGAGTGGAAGATCGTCACCCTGTAATTCAATCCATCTGAAAAGAAAGAAACACCGTCATGGCATTCAAACTCGTAAAACGCGAAAAGCTCCCGGTCCAGGTAAAGGGCCATATCAGGGGCGAGGATGGCAAACCTGTCCCGTTCGATTTCACGTTGCATTGCATCCGCCTCAGCCAGGCTCAAGTCCAGGCCGTCTTGGAAGACAAAGACGAGTCGGTGACTGCGTTCGTCCAGCGCGTTGCAATTGGCTGGGAAGGCGTTCTGGATGATCAAGGTAATCCGCTCGACTTTACCGGCGAAAGTCTCGCTGATGCGCTGGAGCAACCCGGCCTGGCATCGGTGTGTTCCAAAGCGTATCTCAGCAATATCGGAGCCGTCGCAAAAAACTGATTGAGGCCGCGCGCTTCTACGCGCGCGGCGACTTGTGTCTCAAGGAATTCTTGGGCCTTTCCGCCGATGAGCCTAAGTCAGAAATAGAAACCGGACTCGCCCTGATGGGCTTGTATGTCGACGGCAGTCTGGAACTTGGAGCGGATGAGTTCTGGCTGTGGCCGGAAAACGAAGAGGCATTTCTCTTCTGGCTCGAACTGCAGACTCAGTGGAATGTTGGGAACGCCGGCCCCGTCGGGCTCAATTATGCCGGTGTCGATGTTTGTCTTCGACGCGGTGATATACGCCCTCGTGACAGAAATCGAATCTTCAGGCTAATGCAGGCCATGGAACGCGCAGCCCTGGACGAATGGGCTCAGCGTCGCAACTCTTAGAACAGGTAAAACATGTCATTGGTAGGCGGATCGCGGGCCGAAATTATTATCGATGTAAACGGAACGCGCGAGGCGCGCCGTGACATCGAAAGCGTTGGTGATTCGATGGGCGGCATGGGCGCTAAGATCGGCGCACTCGCGAAGTCGGTCGGTGCGCTTGCCGTCCTGGCCGGCGTCGCCGCTTTCGGTTCTTGGATCAAGAGTGCGATCGACGCAACGGACGCCGCCAGCGACCTGTCCCAGAAGACCGGTATTGCGATTAAGGATCTCGCCGGCCTGGAGCTTGCCTACCAGATGGGTGGTCTGGAAGCTGATGCGTTGACCAGCACCCAATCCAAACTGTCGAAGGCCTTGGTCGACGGCAGCGAGGGCCTGGAAAAACTCGGAATCAAAGCGCGCAACCTGGACGGCAGCCTGAAAAGCAATAAGCAGGTGATGTACGAGCTGGCCGACCGATTCGCTGGAATGGAGGATGGCGCTCAAAAGACAGCGCTGGCTATGTCGATCTTCGGCAAGTCAGGCGCCGACATGATCCCGATGCTCAACGGCGGCTCTGAGGGAATGCGCGAGCTGGATAAGATGGCCAGCAAGCTCGGCCTCACCCTAAGTGATGAGGCGGTCGAGCAGGCCGGCGCCTTCAACGATACCCTCGACCTGCTGATGCTCGGTGGCCAGGGTGTGGCACGCGGTATCGCAGCTGAGCTGCTGCCGACCCTCAGCAGCCTCGCCGGCTCCTTTCTGACTGCGATGACCGAAGGCGATCGTCTCAAGACTGTCGGGCAGCTAATCGCAGGTGTGTTCAAGGGCATATATACGTTGGGTGCACCAGTCGTCCAGATGTTCTCGACGATTGGCAAGGTCATTGGCGGATTCGCCGCGATGGCCACAACCAATCTCACCGGCACAATCGAGGTGCTGAAGAGGGTCGCAGGTGGAGATTTTACAGGCGCCTGGGACACCATCAAGAAAACATCGGCGTCGACCTCGGCCATGGTAATCGACGTGGGGACCGACATCGGGAAGGGCTGGGTCGGCGCATGGGATGGCGTCGTCAACGTATGGACCGATGGGGGTAACAAAATGGTAGATACCGTTACGGGCATCAAACGAGCGGCCGAACAAGCTGCCGCTACAAAAAAGGAACGTGAAGCAGCTGCAGCTAAACAAGCGGCTGCTGCGAATAAAGAGCGTGATGCTGAGATAAAGGTTTTGTCGGAATTGTCCGGCGTTACTACCACTTACATGGAGGACCTCTCACGCCTTGACGGCATGCGCCAGAAGGGGCTGATCACCGAAGAGCGATATATCGATGCGGTGACCGATCTGATCAACAAGCAGCCTGGCGTGAAGGCCGCGGTTGAGGCCGAGGCAAAGGCGCGTAAGGAACTTGCGGAATTCGACGAGCGCTACCTGATCGCGAAGTCGAAGGTGGCCGATCTACTGGCAGACAGCGTCAAAGCCGCCGAAAATGAGGCTGCGCAGCAGGAGGACCTGGCGCGCACATTTGGCCTGACCCGTACCGAGATCGAGCAGCTTGAGCTGGCCCGCCTTGAAGAGCAGCGCGCCCAGAGCAGCTCCCTTGGTCTGACGCTCGACGAGATCGAGACGCTGGAACGGCTGATAGGCGCGAAGCAGCGCACGATCAATGCTATGCGCAAGACGGAAGATATACAGGGCCAGCGTGAGATGTGGGAATCGATCGAGCGTACCGCGCACGATACTTTCGTTTCAATCGCTGACGGCGGCAAGGATACGGCCCAGCGCCTTAAGGAATCCCTGAAAAACACTTTCTTCGACTGGCTATATCAGCAAACGATCAAGAAATGGATCATCAACATCAGCGGCCAGGTCAGCGGGCAGGGTGGTCTCTCGTCAGTGGGTGACCTGTTTGGGGGCTCGGGATCAGGTAACGGTTGGCTCGGCAATATTTCGAGCCTGATGAGTATGGGTAAGACCATCTTTTCCGGCTTCTCGACCGGCCTGGCCACCAGCATGGGCGGCTACATCTCGCAGTTCGGTAACCTGATTGGCTCGCAAGGTGTTTCGGCTTTTGGCACCGGGATGGGCTTGACTTCGTCGCAGGCCGGGACCGCAGTGACAGCGTACAACGCTGCGGGCAATACGACAGTGGCCGGCGGACTCAGCGCAGGCAGCACAGCAGCATCGGTTCTTTCGGTTGCTGGCTGGATTGCAGCTGGTATGGCTGCTGCTGACATGTTGTACAAAAAAGGTTTCGATCCGAACAACGGCAGCACGAACACGGCACTGACGAATCCGCTGATCCCTGGCGCGATGCACAACAATAAAATCTTCCAGGCGCTGGGCATGAACGCACAGTGGGCGAACATGTTTTCAGGGGCGAGTGTTGTTACCGCTCTGTTCGGCCGGAAGAATCCTGAAGTGCGGGAGCAGGGGTTGGAGGGCACGATCAACGAGTCGGGCTTCAACGGTCAGCAGTACGCTTACGTCGTCGAGAAGGGGGGTGTCTTCCGTAGCGACAAGTGGTACACCAAGAACGCAGCGCTCGACGCAGCGCAGGATTCAGGACTGGATGCCACAGTGCAGGGCATGATCCTGGCGGTCAAAGGCTTCGGCGCCGTCATGGGTCTTGAAACCACAGCGATCAATGGCTACAACAGGGCGATTAAGATTCAGCTGACCGATGACGAAGCGAAGAATCAGGAAGCGATAGCCAAGATGTTTGGCGAAGTCGGTGATGAACTGGCCACCCGGCTGGTTCCATCCATCACTTCGCTGGGCGAGACCGGCGAGACGGCTGCGACCACGCTGCAGCGCGTGGCCACCAGCTACGCCGGCGTCGACGCGGCGCTGTCCCTGATCGGCAAGCAATTCGGCCAGGTGGGTATCCAGTCGGTCGCCGCACGCGAGCGCCTTGTGGACCTGTTTGGCGGTGTCGATGTGTTGAGCCAGTCGATGGGCTCCTATGCGCAGAACTTTCTGACCGAAGCCGAGCGCTTAGCTCCGACCGTCGCGGCGGTAAAAACCGCGATGGCCGACTTGGGACTTGCGTCCGTGACCACTCGTCTGCAATTCAAGCAGACGGTCGACAACCTGGTGAAGTCCGGTGCTCTGGCGACCGAGGCCGGCGCCAAGCAGTTCGCAACGCTGATGAGCCTGCAGGAGGCATTTGCGCTGGTCACGCCAGATGTGGATCTGACGGCTCAGCGCGCGGCGTTGACTGAGGCGCACAATGCCGAATCTCAGGCACTGCAAGCAACGATCTCCAGGATGGGTGCGTTCGCGGCGAGCCTACGCAACCTGCGTGATAGTGCTTTGCTGGGCAACCTGTCTCCATTGTCGCCGCAGCAGAAATACGCCGAGGCCAAGTCGCAGTACGAAGCAGTGCTCGCTGCCGCGAGGGGAGGCGATGAGGATGCTCAGGGGCGGTATCAGGACGCCTACACCTCTTTCCTGGAAGCTTCGCGGACGATGTACGCCAGCAGCCTGGGCTATACGCAGGACTTCCAGTATGCGCAGGCGGCTACCGAAGAGGCGGCGAAATGGGCTGAGGCGCAAGTCGACGTTGGTCAGGCACAGTTGGATTCGCTCAATGCCTCGGTCTCCGGCCTGATCGAGGTGAACAAGTCAGTGCTGTCGGTGCGCGAGGCGATTCAGCAGATGAATGCGGTCATGGGCAAGAACACCATGCCGCTGACCGCAGTTGTGGCGCCGCCACCGGTGGCGGTTCCCTACAGCTCGTATGGGACGTCGAACACCGAGGCCCTAGTGGCCGAGGTGAAGGCGCTACGCACCGAGGTGGCAGGCCTGCGCGCAGACCAGAACGGGCAGACCGGGGCCATGATCGCGGCCACCCGCGGTGCCGGCGAGCAGACGGCTGACAAAGTCGCGGGGGCAGTGAGGGCCGCCGCAACAACCGAAGTGAGGGTTCTTCCTGAATGACTGATGCTCAGTTCCTGGCCTGGCTGCAAAGCTCGGCCGCGTATCGTTGCGTCCTGATCGAGGCGGCGGCGCGCGTGGACGGCGTGGAAACCATGATCTACATGGCGACCAGGTCGTACACCACGTCGCCCGCCGACAATCCGGCCAACACGCAATACCGCCCGATCGCCACCGTGGGCACGCTGTTCACCGAGCGCCTGTCGCTCGACGGTGATGGCGCGCTTTCGACTGGCGACCTGGAGATCGACAACACGGCAGGCGTGCGCGACGCCTGGGCCGGCGCCGGCTACGTGTGGAAGAACCGCGAGATCCGCGCGTACATTGGCGACATTCGCTGGCCGCGCGCCGACTTCAGGATGATCTTTAACGGCATCGTGGCCGACATCGCGCCGAGCGGGCGGAGCAGGCTGCTCCTGAAGCTGCGCGACAAGCTGCAGCGCCTGAACACGGCGATCACCGAAGTGAAGCTGGGCGGCGAAACCGAGCAGAAGGATGCATTGCTGCCGTTCGTGATCGGGCAGGTTTCGAATATCACGCCGCTGCCGATTAACCCGGCGACGCTGACCTACGGCTACCACTGCGCGTCAGCGGAAGGGGTGATCGCCAACGAGGCGCGCGACAACGGCGCACCGGTGGCCATGACGTCAAACCCGGCCGCCGGCACCGTGACGCTGGAGTCGACGCCGGCCGGCGCCGTGACGCTGTCCGTCAAGGGCGACAACGGGGCCGGCTACTGCGACACCGCGGCCACGATGTGCCGGCGCCTGGCCACCCGGTATGGCAAGGCGGCCGACCGCTTCACCGATGCCGATCTCGACCTGACGAACATCGCCGCCTTCGACGCGGCGCACCCGCAGCCGATGGGGCTCTACTCGACCGACCGGCTCAACGTGCTGGCTGCGTGCCAGATGCTGCTGGGCAGCCTGGGCGCGCAACTGGTGATGACGCGCCTGGGCCTGATGCGACTGATCCAGGTCGCACTCCCCGGTACCGGTACGCCGTTCGTGATCCGTCCGGAACACATGGTCGACGGCACGCTGCAGCCCACCGGCCGCACCGATGTGGTGGGCGCCGTGAAGCTCGGCTTCGCCAAGAACTGGACGGTGCAGGACGCCGGCACGCTGGCCAACCTGCCCGAGTCGCACAAGGCGCTCTTCACGGAAGAGTGGTTGACCACGACCGTGACCGACGCGGTGACTTTGGCCACCTACCGCCTCAACGCTGAGCCGGTGCAGGTCGACACGATGCTGCTGACCCGGGCTGACGCCCAGGCCGAGGCGCAGCGTCGCCTGAATCTGTGGAAGGTGCCGCGCACCACCTACGAGTTCGATGGCGTGCCCGAACTCTTGCAGCTCGAGCTGGGCCAGGCGGTGACCGTCTTCAGCCCGCGCTTCGGCATGGCCGCCGGCGTCTCCGGCATCGTTATTTCATTGGCGCCCGACTGGAACACCGGGCGCGTCAAAGTGGGCTTCCTCGTATGAGCGCAGTACTGAACGACCGCGACGCTATCCTGCAGGCCGCCACGGTGCGGATCGTCAATCCGAAGAACGCCTGGATCAACCTGCAGTCCAGCGCGCCCGGGTTCCACCTGAACGCCGCCGGCCAGGTCGACCTGGGCGTGGTGACCGTGACTGCCGACCTGGTCGGCCTGGACGATGCCGTCGCGTTCAGCGCAGTCGGCGCCACGCTGTCGAATGCATCCGGCCGCCGCGTCGACGTGACCTACGGTGGGCAGACGGCCATCGTCACCGCGACCGTGGTCAGCAACGGCGATGAGTTCAAGCGCTCGATCGTGATCCCAGTGCTGCGCGACGGCGCGTCCGGTACCAGCACGCCAGGTGCGCCAGGTGCGCGCGGCGCCGGCCACTACTACGCGGCCGGCTCGGCCTGGTCCGACGTCGTGGCGCAGGCAGCATGCCCAGGCAGCACTCCGGTGCTAAACGATGTCGTCACTATCAGCAGCAGCACCTATGCCATGGAGAAACGCTGGACTGGCTCGGCGTGGGTTGAGAATGGCGTGGTCATCAACGGCCGACTGATCGTGCCGGACTCGATCCTGACGTCGGCACTTGGAGCAGAGGTCGTCACTGCAAGGAACATGGGTGTCGGCGCTGTAACCGCACGCTCGATTGCGGTGTCAGGGAACGGCGACAACATTATTCCAGACCCGGCGTTCCGCGATCTGGTGTGGTGGAATCAGGTAGGCCGCACTGTCAACGACTACAACGGCACCACCACGCCATGGAAATCGGGGCGTGCGTTAGCGTTCGCCTCGACAGGTGGAGTAACGGTGGACCGCATTACTAGCTCTTTTCCTATGACGCCGGGGGCGACGTACCGTGTCGAGCTGCAGGTTTTTATATCGACCGACTTCGTAGGCGACTTCACAGCCGCGTGGCTGATTCCGGGTGACCAGTGGCACCTGATGGGAGTTCCGGCATCGGGCTACGCATGGCCCGATCAGCTAAAAGTATCCTTTACGCGCTTGTCAGCGAAGGGGTTCCAAACATTCTCTGCAGAGTTCACCGTTCCGGTAAATGGATTCACCTCATCAAGCCAACTTCGGGTGTGCTACGCATCGACAGCCGGCGTGGTTGAAATCGGCGGCATGTCCATCACGCGCATGGCAGATGCTGCGCTGGTAGTAAAGGGCGGGATCAAGGCTGACCATATCGACGTCGACAGATTGGCCGCGATTATTGCCTACCTCGGCAACGTGGAAATCGGCGCAGGCGGCTCTTTACGACAGGGGCAAACTGGTTACGATCAAGGCCAGGGATTTTTCCTCGGTGCAGGCCTCGACGGTAATGCAAAACTGAGCATGGCTGCAGGTAGTTCCAAAATCCTGATGGATCCGGTGAACAACGTGTTCAAGCTCGTAAATCCGCAAACCGAAACCTCCCTTGGGGTTAGCCTGTCTTTTACAAATCAGCGTAATCGAACGAACACGTTTAACTACGAGCAATTTACCGTCTTCGCCAATATCTCTGGCGCCACGGGCGACCTACGGTACCAGTGGTCGTGCAACGTTGTTGATGGCGACGTGCTCATGGTGAGCGATCCAGGCGCAACAAGCTGCACGTTCAAATGCCGCGGGCAGAACATCACGGTCATGGTCAATGTGTCGCTGATCGTGACCGACGCTTCCAACGTGGTCATCTATAAAAGCACTCGCGCGACCGTCGGCTACGGTACGGCCGCCTAAGCAGGGAGCAATATGAGTCAACAACATGTTCTTTTCGTGCGTGCTGATGGCCTGATCGCAGGCTCAGGCTGGATTGATAATCCCGATAATGGCCCGACGACACCTGTCTTCTCGCCTCGCGCAGAGGAAGCCATGGTGCCCTTCGATGGGATGTTCACGCGCGAAGGGCGCCGCGCCACCGAGGTCGCCTTCTGGCGCGACGGCGCCGTTGAATGGGAAGACCACGCCGTGCTCGACGACGAGAAGGCTGCGGCTATCGACGCCATCGACGCCGCCGGCGAGGCCCTGCGCCTGGCCGTCATCAGTCGAATGACCCAGACGCCCGAGTATGTGCGCGCCGAGCAGCACGCGAGCGAGTACCGCGCAGCCGGCTACCCGGAGGGCGAGGACGCTTACGTGCCGCCGGGCGTGGCCAGCTGGGCGATGGCGAAGTGGCGTGAGGGCTGGACCGCGCGGCAGGCGGCCGACGACATCCTGGCCACTGCCGACCGCTGGTACGCGCTGCTCGACGAGATCCGCGCGCTGCGCCTGGCGAACAAAGAAGATACGCGCCACGCGGCGACAGCCGGCGAGGTCGCCGCCATCGTCGCCGACATGCAGGCCGACATGCGGGCGCTGGCCCTGCAGATCAACACCACCACCACGGAATAGCATGCCCAACCTGAGAATCGTTTCTGATAACGCGATCGCGCGCGCGGTATCGTTCGTCGCGTCGACCACCGCCGGCGGCTTGGTAGCCGCCAACCTGGCCAGCGATAAGAAGTCGAGCGTGCACCGCGCCACCGGCACGAGCGTGACCTACACAGTGACCTGGTCGGCCGCCGAGTCTATCGGCTGCGTTGCGCTCCCGTTCTGCAATCTGTCTCCGACCGCGACGATGCGCGTGCGCGCCTACGCTAGCAATGGCACCACTGTGCTGTACGACAGTGGCGCAGGCGTGGCCTGTCCGGCGCCGGCGCTGCGGCCATTCGGCTTCACACCGGCACAGGCAGCAAGTGCGTACGCCTATGGCGGCGGCGCCTGTGCTCGGCGCTGGTTTACCCAGGTCAACGCGTTCAAGCTCGTGATCGATATCGTGGACACCGCGAACCTGCAGGGCTACATCGAGGCCGCTTGCCTGGTGGTCGGTGCTGTCTGGTCGCCACAGTACAACGCATCGGGCGTGTCAGTCTCGGTCATCGACCGTACCGAGGTCTCGCGCAGCGCCGCTGGCGACCAACTGGCCGACCCGGGCACGATCAGCCGCAAGGTGCCGGTCGACCTGCGCAAGATGTCGCCTGCGGACCGCGCTAAGTTCCTGGACCTGGTGCGCAATAGCCGCGCCTATCCGGTCCTGCTGTCCGTGTTTCCTGAACATGCAGACCTCGCGCTCGAGCGCGACCACATGCTTTACGGGCGACGGACGAAAGATTCCGACGTCGCTTACCAGTTCTCGGCTGTCTACTCCACCACCATCGAAATCGAGGAGATCTGATGCAAGACCAAGTAACCCTGCTGTTCACGCGCCGGCGCCGCAACCCAGTGTCGTGGCTTATTCGTTGGATGAAGCCGCGCAGCCGGATCGCGCTTGCCCTGTCTTCGCACGTGACCATCGCCATCGGCGACACCTGTTATGAGGCGAACATGCTGACGGGGGTGCGCAAGGGCAAGCGCGCCGACATTTTGAAGGGGCAGACGATAGTGCGCGAGCGTGTGCACTACGTACCGGACCTCGCCGCCGGCATTGCCTTCCTCGAGAGTCAGCTGTGCACGTACGTGCCGACGGCGCCAGGCTGGGTGCCAGGACCGCTGCGGCCGTTAGCGTGCGCAGTGCTACTCATGATCCATAACAACTACGACTTCGGTGGCGCGCTCGGCCTCGGCTTGGCCCCAGGTGAGAACTGGGCTGACCCCTCGAAGTGGTTCTGCTACGAGTTAGCTGGCGCATTTTTCAAAGCCTGCGGACGCAACGTTTTCGACGAGCTCGAGCGCGTCTGCGAGACGGCGCTGTTGGCGATTAGTCCCACCTGTTAGCCACCGTAATTGTTGTCTCATTTTTCCTAGAATTGAGACGCGGCAATTGTTAACTTGGGGCCTTATTTTCCAAGGCCTCCAATGAGCAAAATTTCCGGTCCAGAACTGACGAGCTACGCCGGGAGCGTCGTGGCCGTCGGTGCATCTCTTTCCTTAACGCAGTGGGGCGTCATCGCTGGCATCGTGACAGCCCTGCTGACGTGCGCATTCAATTTCATCTATATGCGCCGGCGCGACGCGCGCGAACAGCGGCAGGCAGTGCTGGCAGAGCGCGAAGCACTCGCACGCTTGGCGGCCCTGGGATTGAAGCCATGAGCACCCCTATGGATTTCCAGTTGATCACGCTGGCCAGGCTGGCGATGATCATGCCGGCTGCCGGAACGCGCTGTGTGCGATTCCTCGAGCCAATCAACGAGGCAATGCGCGAATTCGACATCCACAGCGTTGCGCGCAAGCGGTCGTTCCTGGCGCAGATCGCGCACGAATCGGGCCAACTGCGCTACACGCAGGAGATCGCATCTGGCGTGCGTTACGAGGGCCGCAAAGATCTGGGGAATTCGCAGCCGGGCGACGGCGTGCGATTCAAGGGCAGGGGCCTTATTCAGATCACCGGCCGCGCGAATTACACCGCCTGCATGCTCGCCCTCGACATCGACTGTGTCGAGCATCCGGAGTTACTGGAGCTGCCACGCGACGCGGCACGCTCGGCCGGCTGGTTCTGGAAAGCACATGGCCTGAACGAGCTCGCCGACCTCGGTGACCAGGTGAAGGTCACGAAGCGCATCAACGGCGGCACCAACGGCTTGCCTGACCGGCTGGCCTTCTTCGATGCGGCCAGCCGTGTCATTTTCTGAAAGAACATCATGACTCCACTACTGATCCCAGTCCTCGGCAATCTGCTTGACAGGATTTTCCCGGACCCGAAGGCTGCTGCAGAGGCGAAACTCGAGGTGATGCGGATGGCTCAGGCCGGCGAGCTGGCCCAGTTGGACGCCGAGGTGAAGCTCATCACTGGCCAGATCGAAGTCAACAAGGTCGAGGCGGCAAACCAGTCGTTGTTCGTGGCCGGCTGGCGCCCTGCAATCGGCTGGGTCTGCGGTGCGGCGTTCGCGTTCAAGTTCATCCTGGGGCCAGCTGCAGTCGTCGCCATGGCAATGGCCGGCCACCCGATCACGCTGCCAGAATTCGACTTTACCGAGATGAGCACCATCCTGATGGGGATGCTCGGCCTTGGGGCGCTCCGCACGGTCGAGAAGGTCAAGGGGGTGTAATGGACTTCCACCTCGCTACCCCGACCGGCGACGTGTACCTGTTCAGCTACGACGGGTGCGACGTGCAGTTTCTACCGGCGACGGCCGATAGCGTACCGGCTACCGCGGCTGAAACCGACGCTGTTGAGCAAGAGCACTCCATGCTCGTGCCCATCTAATTGCGACTGTCCGTGTTTGATCGTCCTGGGCGAAGATGAAGCGGTCAAGTGCGACCAACGATCTGTGCCGAGCATATGCACTGGCGGTAAGGTAAGGTGGCCGTGTCATGGCCATTCCTAATGCAACGTCTCATCCGACCACTGTACTGCGAGAGCCTGCTCGATAACGACCTCGTCCGCCATGGACTGAAGTGGAAGTTCGGCCTCAGGCGCGAAGGCGATGATCTGGCAGTGGTCGGGGTCTGCCTGATTCAGTCGAAGCCACTCTTCGCGGGAGACAGTCTGGCCTGTTGGCACCGGTAGCGTGATCCAGAAGCCTGTCTCGCGCTCGGCGACGACCTGGTAAAGGTCGAGCATCGTATCCATGTGACACCCTCGTATCCTCATGATGGAGGGAGATTACGACTGCTGGATGCAAGTGTCACGTGTTGCCGTGCGCGACCATTCATAGTGCATGAACGGCCAACAGCCAATCTCCGGTAGGTCTTCTCAGCGGTGCTACACTCGGCACATGTATGGCAAAGTTAAACGGCTGCGCGAGCGCGGCACCCGTCTTTCAGATCGCGACATCGCTAGCTCGGCGCACGTCGAAGGAGAGGTCACGCTTGCCGGCTTGGGGGTAGTTCTTGTCGCACAAGTCCGAGATCCGAACTCGCAGGTTGGTACCGGCCTGCTGCCGCAGCTCTACGAGGCGCGGCTGATCACCATGCATGGCAACAAGATGCTCTTTAAAGGCGAAGAACGGCCACAGGGCGATACAGGGCCGGCCTATATTCAAGAGTGGGCAGTTGTCGTTGAATCGCGATAATCATTATCCTGCCTTACGTTGATGTACCCAGTCCGATCGTGAAAAAACAATAATCGCTAAGCATTACCGATTCTCTTTCCGTTACAGTGAATGATGGGCAGAACCTATTGATGATGTCGGTAATTGCTTTCGATAAGAACACTAGCGCATGAGTAACTGGCACTGATAGATTCCGAAATCCATCTTCGGTGCTTGGTTCGTGATAGCTTAAATGATGAAGTGCAAAACTTGCAGTATGCACATATTGGGACATGAACATTTTCGCGAGATTGTAGTAATCATAATCAACACCTGAGGCCTTGCATATAAGTTCGTGCGAGATATGATAGGGAGGTAGGTTTTTTAGAATCCAAATCTGCTTCTTAAGGTCGAGTCTTTGAAAAAACAGACTGTTTTCTAATTCGGCTCTGGCTCCATCTAGCCATTGTTTGCCCCTGGTCACATCGTTGTCGGGCACTAGACACATCATCTGCAAACGTCGTTCACAGTCATGTGCTTTCCACAAAACTAGGCGAAAGGCCTGCTCTTCTTTACTTACACGATGTAAAGCTATATAAGCCATTGCTTCGTAAGCTTCGAGTATGCATCTAGATAAGGCGCACACAGAGCTCAGATCCCATTGAGAGAGTTCTACCGTTTCGGCTGGCGGGAGTAGCCTACGCAAACTTATTGCATGAAATAACAGTTTCTCGAAGATTGCGATTGCATATTGGAGCGATTGCCCCTCTTGCGTGTCGTTTATGTCGATAGCAAGACTAGGGATAATTCGAAATCCAAGATTTAATAGCCCGTCCAGTTCATCCGCCTTTCCAAGGAATATTTGTCTTTCGGTAGTGTTTGAATTCATATGTACGATAGACTCAAATGCGATGGGAATGCTGATTGACTGGAAAGAATTGGTCGAACGAACCAAGAATAAGGAGGGTTAGTCAAGGCGTGATGCTATGTCCTCGGCACTGGCGTTGTAGTAGACCTGCAGCATCTTCAAATCCCGGTGCCCGACCATCCGCGCCAGGTCGAGCACGTTTAACTTCGCGGCCAAACGGGTGATCGCCTCGTGTCGGGTATCGTGGAAGGTAAGGTCACTGATCAGCGTTTTGCTTCGGGCCTTGCGGAAGAGGGCATCAAGCGATGCGCTCGTGAGCCCGAACAGGGGCTGGCCGGGCTCGACGGCCGGCAGCAATGCCAGCAGCTCGACGGCTCGTTTCGACAGCGCCACTGCGCGCTTGGTACCGTTCTTCGTCTTCTGCAACATCGCACTGCGGCCGGTCACATCGTTTGCAGTCAGCCCGCATATCTCTCCGGCCCGCATGGCCGTCTCGATCGCAAACAGCATTGCCACGGCCACTGCCTGGTTCTTCGTAACGACCGGTCCGCCGTCAAAGCCCAGCACCTGGCACAGCTGCGCTATCTCGTTTTCAGTGATACGCCGGTCCCTCGACTCAGGGTTTTGCGGCCGCCGAACATCCGTGGTCGGGCTCTCCGCCAACCACTTCCATTCCTTTCGTGCCGTGGCGAATACGTGAGAGAGGAGGGCCAAGTCACGGTTGATGGTCGACCCGGCCACCGTCGCCAGTCGCATGTCACGCCAGCCGGCGATCGTGCTGGCGTCGACGTCGCAGAGCTTCATGCTCCCCAGCCGAACGCCGCCGACCTCATGCCCAGCGATCGCTACCAGACGCTTCGCCTCCCAGGCGGCGCCGGTCTTGCGGATCGATACTTCCTCGGCATAGCGTGTGAACGCGTCCTCTAAGGTCTTTTCAGTGTTGACCCCAGTGCTGGACATGCGGCGCATCTGCGCTTCCCGCTCCACTGCCCATGCTTGGGCCTCGGCCTTCGTGGCGAACGTCGACGAGTCCCGATTGCCCTTCACCGAGATCTGGACGCGCCAGCCGGCCTTCTGCTTTGTGATGGATGCCATGCGTTCCCCTAATTGGGGAATTGTAGGGGAGATTTTGGGGAGCTGTCAGCAGAAATTGATGAGCTTTTATCGTGTTTCATAGGAGAGCGTCCTACGACAAAAGCTACCTTTTGCTAGGTAAAGCTAGGTTTTGGTCCCCCCGACTGGAATCGAACCAGTATCCCACGCTTAGGAGGCATGTGCACTATCCATTGTGCTACGGGGAGGACGCGCGTGCTGCCGGGGCGGCACGAAAGCAGGGCAGGCCTGCAGTTC
>Ga0265780_10006454_pt1 | contig 14547 bp, 15 predicted proteins | sample P1T30metagenome_FD_192432 | JGI IMG/M metagenome (GOLD analysis project Ga0265780, IMG submission 192432) | Plant litter microbial communities from East Loma Ridge, Irvine, California - P1 T30 | ecosystem: Environmental > Terrestrial > Plant litter > Unclassified | place: USA: California... | reverse complement strand
GTAGGGTCGGGCAATGACCACACTCGCCATCATCGGCGCCGGCCAGGGCCTCGGCCTCGCCGTCGCCCGCCGCTTCGCCCGCGAGGGCCTCAGCATCGCGCTGATCGCCCGCGACCGGACCAGGGTCGACGAGCTCGCCGCGACCCTCGTCGCCGAGGGCCACACGGCTGCCGGCTTCACCGCCGACGTCCGCGACCGCCCGTCGCTCGTCTCCGCCCTCGAGCAAGCCGCCTCGCGCCTCGGCCCGATCGAGGTGCTGCAGTACAGCCCGCTGCCCGCCAAGGAGTTCATGCGCCCCGTGCTCGAGACCGTCGCCGACGACCTCGTCGGACCGGTCGAGTTCTCGATCTACGGGGCCGCGACGGCCGCGCACCAGGTCATCCCCGGCATGCGCAGCCTCGGCGGCGGCACGCTGCTCTTCGTCAACGGCTCGAGCGCAGTGCGCGCCCGGGACGGCGTCACCGGCACGGCCGTCGCCTTCGCCGGCGAGAGCGCGTACGCGGAGCTGCTGCACGGCGCCCTGGCGTCCGAGGGGATCCACGTCGGCCAGCTGATCATCCCGCTCGGCATCGGCGGCGGGGACCCTGCCCACGAGCCCGAGGTCCTCGCCGACACCTTGTGGACGATGCACGCCGAGAAGGGCGACTTCCGCGTCTACGCGGCACCGCTGCCCGACTGACGGTCGCTGCTGCGGCTGCGCTGCTGCTGGCGCTCGCGCACCCCGGAGTGGACGATGAACCCCGGAACGACGGGGTGCATCGTCCACTCCGGGGTGTCCGGCGGGGTGTACGGCGGGGTCGGCGGGCGCGGCGCGTCAGACCTCGTCGAGCGCCTCGCCCGTGGGGTCGTTCGGGGCGGCGACGCCGACGGGAGCGCCCTGCCAGCTCTCGACCGTCCAGCCGACCGCGGGCGAGCCCGTGATCTCGATCACGCCGGTGTTCTCCATCTCGGTGCTGGTGGTGAACTCGGGGTCGACGTTGAGGGAGCGGCCGCCGATCCAGACGCGGGTCGCGGCGCCGTGGCCGACGACGACGACCGTGGCGTCGTCGGGGTGCAGCGCGACGACGTCGACGATCGCGGCGTCGAACCGCTCGAAGAAGGCGTGGCCGTCGGGGGCTCCGGGGGCTGAGGCGGTGAGGTCGCCCTGGGCCCAGGCGATGAGGGGGAGGACGTAGCCGCGGAGCGCCTCCTCGTCAGTGCGGTCCTCGAGGTCGCCGGCCTCGATCTCGTGCAGCCCCTCGCGCACGACGACGTCGAGCCCGAGGCGGCCGGCGAGCGGCGCCGCGGTCTGCTGCGCGCGCACGAGGGTCGACGCGTAGACGGCGTCGATCCGGTCGCCGCCGAGCTGTTCGGCGAGCGCCTCGGCCTGCTCGCGGCCGAGGTCGGTGAGGTCGGGGCCGGGGGCCGCGCTGGAGACGGCACCTGCGGCGTTGGCGGTGCTCTGGCCGTGTCGGACGAGGAGGATGCGCACGTCGTCCAGTGTTCCACGAGGCGGAGGTCGCCGCCGGGCAGAGAGGCACCCGACCGGCCCGTCACCTCGTCGTCACCGGCCGTCCACCTCGCTGCCCGCCGCACCCGTGGCGGACACGGCACGATGGAGGCGATGGACACGACGAGCGACGGCCCGCAGGAGGCGCCCCCACGACGCGGCACCCCGGCCGAGGTGCTGCGCGCGTTCGCCGTGCTCGGCGTCACGTCCTTCGGCGGCCCCGTCGCGCACCTCGGCTACTTCCGCGCCGACCTCGTCGAGCGGCGGCGCTGGCTCGACGACCGCGACTACGGAGACCTCGTGGTGCTGGGCCAGTTCCTGCCCGGACCCGCGTCGAGCCAGGTCGGCTTCGGCCTCGGCCTGCTGCGCGCCGGGCCGCTCGGCGCCCTGGCCGCGTTCCTCGCGTTCACGCTGCCCTCCGCGCTGGTGATGTTCGCGGTCGCCTCGGGAGTCGGTCTGGTCGACGGCCCGGTGGGCGGCGCCGTCGTCTCGGGGCTCACGATCGGGGCCGTGGCCATCGTGGCGCACGCCGTCACGGGCATGGCCCGGTCGCTCGCGCCCGACCGGACCCGCGCCTCCGTCGCCGTGGTCGCCGCCGTCCTCGCTCTCGCGCTGCCGGGGTCGACGGGGCAGCTGGCGGCGATCGCCGTCGGGGTGCTCGCCGGGCTGTGGCTCTGCCGCGACGACGCCGGCGCCGCGCCCGGTGTCACGCCCGGTGGTGCTCCCTCGGCCTGGTCGGCCGTCCCGCGGCGGGCTGCGCTCGCCTGCCTCGTGGTCTTCGGCGCCCTGCTCGTCGGGCTGCCCGTGCTGGCCCGGGTCACCGGGTCGGAGGCCGTGGCGCTCGTCGACGTCTTCTACCGGGCCGGCGCCCTCGTCTTCGGGGGCGGCCACGTGGTGCTGCCCCTGCTGCAGGCGGGTCTCGTCGACCCCGGCTGGGTCGGCGAGGAGGCGTTCCTCACCGGGTACGCAGCGGCCCAGGCGGTCCCCGGGCCGCTCTTCACCCTCGCGACCTACCTCGGCGCGGTGACGACGCTCGGCCCCGGAGGTGCGGTCGGAGCCCTGCTGGCGACGCTGGCGGTCTTCGCGCCGGGGATGCTCCTCCTCGTCGGGGTGCTGCCGTTCTGGGCGGCGCTGCGCGACCGCGCCTGGCTGCGCGGCGTCATGCGGGGCGCGGGCGCCGCGGTCGTGGGGCTGCTCGCTGCCGCCCTCTGGGACCCGGTCGCGACCACGGCGATCACGTCGACCGGGGCGTTCTGCCTCGCGCTCGTCTGCTTCGTTCTGCTCACCGTGTGGCGGACGCCGCCCTGGGCCGTGGTGCTCGTCGCGGCCGGCGGCGGGCTGGTGCTCGCGGGGCTCGGGGGCTGACGCACCGCGTACCCCTTCGCCCCGCGCGCCGCGCCCTCGGCGCCCCGGACCTCGGACACGGCGGGCCGGGCACGACGAAGGGCCCGGCGCCGTGATCACGACGACGGGCCCTCCGGCAGACCGTCAGCTCAGTGGCCGACCTTCTTGTCGGCAGCGTCGCCGGCCTTGTCGAGCTTGTCGTCGTACTTGCCGCCGGTCTTCTGCGAGGCGGCCTGCTCGGCCTTGTCAATGCCCGCGTCGCTGGCCTTCTCGCCCTTGTCGCTGCCGAGCGCGTCCTTGGCGCTGTCCATGAGACCCATGTCGATCGTCCTCTCGTCGTCGGCCCGCGTCGCGCGGACCTCGCCCAGGCCACTCCCCCTGGCCCGCCGCCGTCCGGGACGCGCAGGCAGGTCACAGGCCGAGGTCCCCCGCGTACCCCTCGGAGCGTCGGCGCGACGCCGTCGCGAAACCCGGCCTCGCTAGGATCCGACCGTGGCCACGACCCTCTACCAGCAGATCGCCGACGACCTGCGCCGTCGCATCCTCAGCGGCGACCTCGCCGTCGGCGACGACGTGCCGAGCGAGGGCGAGCTGGCCGAGCAGTGGCGCACCTCGCGGGGCCCGGTCCGCAACGCCCTGGCTGCGCTCCGGAGCGAGGGCCTCGTCGAGACCCGCCGCGGCCGCCCCGCCAGGGTCGTCGCGCAGAAGGCGCACCACCCGGTCGACGTCTCGATCCCGTTCACGAAGTGGGTGCGCGACGTCGGCGGCGAGCCGGGTTCCCGCACCCAGGAGGTGTCGCTCCGCCGCGCCGGCGACGAGAAGGCCGCGGCCCTCGGCATCGCCCCCGGCGACCTGGTCGTCGACGTGGTGCGACTGAGGCTCGTCGACGGGCGGCCGACGATGCTCGAGCGCCTCACCTTCATCGAGGAGGTCGGCCGCGTGCTCTTCGACGTCGACCTCGACACGGTGTCGATCACGGAGTACCTCGACTCGCGCGGCTTCGGCTACGACGACATCGACCACGAGATCGACGCGGTCGCCGCCGACGACCTCGACGCCGAGCTGCTCGACGTCGAGGTGGGCACGCCGATCCTGCGGCTGCACCGCGTGACGCGCGGACGAGACGGCCGCACCTTCGAAGCGTCGGACGACCGCTACCGCAGCGACATCGTCCGCTTCACCGTGGCGGCGTCGGGTCGGGCCCGCGAAGGCGGCCACTTCATCCGGGCCATCGGCGCCTGACCCGGCGAGCGGGCCGGAACGCTAGGACGACCGGCGGGCGAGGTCGTCGAGGTCGAGGGCGAGGGCACGCGCCCGCCGCGCCAGGTCGCGGGCGTCGACGACGCGGTCGCCACCTCCCGACGCGGCCACGGACGCGCCACGCTCGTCGTGCGCCGACGACGCGACCTGCTCGACCGGTTCGGGGTCGGGACCGCCGGCGTCCGTGACGACGTCGACGTCGAACACGAAGCGGTCCGCCCGGTGCCAGGTCCGGAAGGTCTCGACGGGTGACGCCGACCGGTCGAGAGTCGTGCCCTCGAGGAGGAGCAGCGGCGCGCCCTCCGGGACCTCGAGCGACTCGGCGAGCGACGCGGACGCGCTGACGGCCCGGACCTGTCGACGGCCCGAGACCAGGCTGATGCCGTAGGTGCCCCGGAGGACGGCATGGAGGGACGTGTCGGTCAGCTCCTCGCGGCTGAGACGCGCTCCGATGCTCGCGGGCAACCAGGTGTGGATCAGGGCGATCGGCTCGCCCTCCGCGCGGCGGAGGCGACGGAGCCCGACGACCTCCGAGGCGCTGAGCCGCTGCTCGGCGACCTCGTCGCGCTCGGGCCCGAGGGCGAGCACGCTCGTGGTGACGGCGGGCACCTGCGCCGAGAGCCCCGACAGGCGCTGGACCAGTCGGTGGTGCTCGCCGCGAGGAGCCACGACGCTGCCCCGGCCCCGGCCCCGCCGCACGAGTCCCTCGGCGGTGAGCGACGCCAGGGCCTGGCGGACGACCGAGCGGGAGACGCCGAAGTGGCCCTGCAGCTCGGCCTCCGTGGGCAGGTCGGCACCCACGGACAACGAGCCGTCGACGATGCGGGACCGGAGGAGGGCGCTGAGCTGGGCGTGCAGCGGACCGGGGTTGTCGGGGCCGACCGCGTCGGCGGCGAGCTCGGCGAGCCAGGTCGACACGGTGGTCCCTTCGATCGCGTGACGGTCAGGACACGGCGGTGTCCTGCTGCTGCGCCGTCCGCCACACGTGCTCCCACCCGGGAGCGAGGGCGGCGGCGCGCTCCACCGACAGTACAAGGCTGGCCTCGCGGGCGATGCCCTGCCCTGCGATGTCGAACGCCGTGCCGTGGTCGACGGAGACCCGAACGACCGGCAGACCGACGGTGATGTTGACGCCGTCGTCGCCGTAGACGGCCTTGAAGGGCGCGTGTCCCTGGTCGTGGTAGCAGACGACGATGATCTTGTACTTGCCCCGGACGGCGGCCGGGATCAGCGCGTCGCCGGGGACGGGGCCGACGACGTTGAGCCCTCGGGCCCGGGCCGCCTCGACCGCCGGTGCCAGCACGTCGGCGTCCTCGTCGCCGAAGAGCCGGTTCTCGCCCGCGTGGGGGTTGAGACCAGCCAGCCCGATCAGCTCGTCGGGCGTGCCCAGCGAGGCCGCGAAGGCACCGGCGAGGTCGAGCACCTGCCCGGTCCGCTCGAGGGTGATGCCGGCGATGGCCTGGCGCATCGAGACGTGCGTGGTCAGGTGGAAGAACGACAGGTCGCCCGCCGACAGCACCAGCGAGAAGTTCTCGACGCCGAACTCGTGGGCGAGCAGCTCGGTGTGGCCCGGCCAGCGGTGGCCGCCGGCGTGCATGGCGGCCTTGTTCAGGGGCGCCGTGACGATGCCGTCGACCTCGCCCTCACGGGCCAGGCGGCACGCCTCCACGACGAACCGGTAGGAGCCGTCGCCCGCCTCGGGGCTCAGTTCGCCGACGGGGACGTCGGCCAGCGAGGGACCGGTCTGGAGGAGCTCGATCGTTCCCGGTTCGTTGGTGGCGTCGGCGACGGACGCGATCACCTTCACCCGGTCGGGGTCGCCCCCGACAGCGATGACGCCGCGGCGCATCGCGGCCTCGTCGCCCACGACGACGGGGACGGCACGCTGACGCAGGTCGTCGTGGCCCAGGAGGGTCTTCGCGGTGATCTCGGGGCCGATGCCGGCCACGTCTCCGAGGGTGAGGGCGAGTCGGGGGAGGGTCATGAGGGGTCTCTTTCACGGTCGTGGGGGGATGGTGGGTCGAGGAGATCGGCGACGACGTCGGCGATCGTCGTGGCGGGGCCGAAACCGCCCGCCTTCGTGACGACGGGCCTGCCGTCCAGGCGTCCGCCTTCCAGCGTGCCCCAGGGCACGCCCTCGCGGAGCGCACCGCGCACGAGCACGGCGTCGGCTCCCGCCCGGCGGAGGACGGCACGGGCGCCCTCTCCCCCGACGAGCACGAGGGCGACGTCCCCGTGACCGTCGACGACCCGGTCGGTGAGCGCGGCGAGGGCCGCCGCCACGCGCTCGGCGTCGGTCGGGGCGTCCTGGTCCGGGGAGGTCGTGGGCGTTGAGCCGCCGTCGGCGCGGGGAGGAGCGAGCACGACGGTGAGGCGCGGCCCCGCGGTGCTGTCTCGGGACGGAGGGCCCGCCGGGCTGCGGACGAGCGCCGCGTCGAGGTCGCCTGCCCGGGCCTCGTCGAGGGTGGGCGCGACGACGCGGACGAACGGCCGACCTGCCCGCGAGCCCTCGCCCCAGGCCTGGAGGAGGTGCTCGTGCTGGCCGCGCGAAGCGTCGTGCAGGCTGCTCATCACGACGACGACGTGCGGCGAGCTGCTCGGGACGCCGGGCGTCGGCCGGGGAAGGCCCTCGCCCCACGCCTGCGACACGGTGACGGCCAGCCCGGCCGAGCCCACGGGGACGGCGTCGGCGCCCAGCACGGCGACCGCACCGGCGACGGTGCGCAGCTCGTCGTCCGTCTCGGCGTCGACGATGAGGACGCCCGACCCGGACGCGGCGGCGGCAGCGGCGAAGCGGCGCGCCGTGGCGCGCGCGTCGTCTCCGTCGACGGCGACGCCGACGCCGCCCGGCACCAGGGCTGCGAGGTCGCTCGTGGTGACGGGCGTGACGGGGTCGCGCCCGACCGCCGTGGTCTCGACCCCGGCCCCGTCGACGAGGAGGGTGCCCCGGAGGACCGTGCGGCCCATCGCCGGGTACGCGGGAGTGACGACCGCGAAGGCGTCCGGGTGCTCGACGCGCCAGGCCTCGAGGGCTCCCTGCACCTGGGCGCCCACGGACCCTCGCATCGTCGAGTCGATCTTGACGAAGACCAGCTCGGCGCCCTCGCGGACGAGGTCGTGGACGGCGGCGCGCGTGACGGCCCGCGCGGCGGTGTCGCCGAGGGCGCGAGCGTCGGTCACGACCGCGGTCACGGACCCGGAGCCGCACACGGCGGTGTCACCCGTCCCGAGCGCCAGGCGCGGGGCCCATCCGTCGCGGGCGAACTGCACGGCGGAGTCCGCGGCGCCCGTGAGGTCGTCGGCCACCAGGCCGACCACGGGGGCCGTCACTCGGCACCGCCCTCGATCGCCCGTCGCCGTCGAGCGGAGTCGCCCACCGGGGCGTCCGTCACCGCGGCCGCGTCGGTGGCGACCACGGCCTCGGCCTCGGCCTCGGCCGCGATCTCGTGGCTGCGGTCGCCGCCCTGCCGCTTCAGGACCCACGCCGCCAGCAGTGGTGCGAGCACGGCCGTCACCAGCACGGCCGACGCGACCTGGGCGGTGGCCACCTCGACGTAGGGCGCGAAGGTGGGGTCGGCGGCGCCGACGATGGCGGGGGTCGCGATGGCGTTGCCGGCGGTCGTCGCCGACGCGATGCCGAGACCCGACTCCTTGCCGCGACGGAGCAGGAGGCGGTAGCCGAGGTAGGTGGTGGTACCCGACAGGAGGACGGCGACGACGCCGACGACGATTCCCGAGAGCCCTCCTGTGACGACGTTGCCGAGGTCGATCCCGGTCCCCAGCGCGAAGGCGAAGAACGGGATGACGATGTTCGGCACCGGCCGCATGACCTCGGTCCACCTCGGGTCGAGGTTGCCGACGACGACGCCCAGCAGCAGCGGGATGACCGCGGCGAGGAGCAACGTGTACGGGATGTCGGCCAGGCCGGCCGCGCCCAGGAAGAGCAGGGAGAAGAAGGGCCCGTCGTTCACGGCCGAGGCGATGTAGGCGCCTCGGTCCCGCTCCCGGCCGTAGCGACCGGTGAAGGCGAGCCAGATGCCTCCGTTGCTGTTGTCCATGCTCACGAGGAGGGCGAGGATCGAGACTCCGAGGATCCCCTCGATGCCCACGAACGTCCCGAGCACGACGACGAGCGTGGCCGGGATGATCGACTTCGTCAGCAGGAGCACCCCGCTCGTCGCGAGGACGGGACCGGACGTCCGCAGGGTGATCTGCATGCCCGTCGCGAAGATGAGGACGCCGATCAGGGGCAGCGCACTGTCCCGGAAGAGGGCGCTCGTGAAGTTGCCGAGGTCGAGGAAGCCCGGCGCGAAGGTCCCGACGACGGAGCCCACGATGAGGGGGATGAGCATGAGCCCGCCCGGGATCTTGTTCATCCCGTCGAACAACGGGACTCTGCTGGTGATCTGTGGTCCGACGGCCATGGCGAACTCCTTCGTGGGTAGGGGCGGCAGTGCCCGGCGCGCTCCCAGAAGGAGTACGTACAAGGTGTACCGACACTACGTCGCGCTCTGACGCCAGTCAAGGCCTCCGACAAAGCCCCTTGCCGAGCGTCACCCCTCCCCGCGAGGACGCACCGCGACCCGGACCGCTCCTGACGTAGCCGCGCGCTCGACACCGACGTCGAGGTCGGCCAACGCGACCTCGTGCCCGACGAGGTCCGCCAGCGGCCAGGCCTCGTGCCGGGCCTCGACGAACCGTGCCGCCTCGACGAGGTGCCGCGGCTCGTAGTTGTGGACGCCCCGCACGGTGACCAGGCGACGGACGACGCTCTCCGCGTCGAGCGCCACGGCGGGCGCCGGCGAGACGCTGCCGACGAGCACGGCCACCCCGCCGACCCCGAGCCGCGTGAGGGCCGAGGCGACCGCGTGCGACGACCCCGACGCCTCCACAGCCACCGAGGGGGTGCCTCCTGCGATGTCGAGGGCACGCTCGACGCCGTCGTCGGCCGAGGCGTCCGTCCCGGGGTCCGCGGTCGCCACGGCGCCGAAGCGAGCCGCGAGCGCCCGCCGCCCGGGGTCGGGATCGACCACGACGACGCGGGCGCCGGCGTCGGTCGCCATCGCCGCGACGGTCAGCCCGATCAGTCCGGCCCCGAGCACGAGCACGACGACGGGCGGCCCCGCGTCGTCCGCCAGCCGCACGATCGCCGACGCGGCGTCGAGCGCGGCGACCGCGGTGGCGGTCCCGCACGAGACGGGGGCGAGCAGCGCGGCGTCGAGGTCGTCGGGCACCGGGACCACCGCCGTCCCCGCCCGGACGTGGACATGAGTCGCGAACCCACCGCTGAGTTCCCAGCCCTTCTCGAGCCGCTCATGGCCATATTTGCGCACGCCCTCGCACTTCTGCGGGAGGCCCCGGGCGCAGGTGGTGCACCGCCCGCAGCTGATCGTCAGGGACCACACGACGCGCTGCCCCGGGTGGAGGGTCGTGCCGTCGACCGCGACGGCCCCCTCGCCGACCTCGACGACCCGGCCGACCTGTTCGTGCCCGAGCACGAGGGGCGTCGGCGCGGCCCGGTCGCCACGGGTGGTGTGCACGTCGGAGCCGCAGATCGTGGCGAGCTCGACCTCGACCAACAAGTCCCCCGGCGCGAGGCGGACGCAGGGCACGACGACCACGTCGTGCGCCCGGCCGGGCTGGCTCCAGACCATCGCCGTGGGGGCAGGGTCGAGCCGCAGCTCGACGAGCGCCGAGGGAGGGTGACCCGCGGCGGCGCTCACGGGGCGGGCGAGGCCACGGGGGCGGTCGCCGCCGATGCGCCGCCGACGACGGCCCCGGCCGCCGGCGACGAGACCCCGGCGAACTGCGGCAGGCCGGTCAGCTCGCGGACGCTGTCGAGCACGACGTCGGCACCTGCGGCGAGCAGCTGCTCGCGCGTGTGCGCGCCGGTCGTGACCCCGACCACGAGGCCCGCGCCGGCTGCTCGACCCGAGAGCACGTCGCTCGCCGTGTCGCCGACGACGACGACCGAGGCGACCGACGACGCACCCGTCCGCAGCAGCGCCGTGAGCACGAGGTCGGGCGCAGGCCGACCGCGGCCGGCGTCGACCGGAGACAGCGCCGCGTCGACCTGCCAGCCGAGGGCGTCGAGCAGGCGGTCGCGCGTGGCGGGGGCGAAGCCCGTCGTGAGGACGACCGAGACGCCGGAGGCGCGCAGGGCGTCGATCAGGTCGCCCGCCCCCTCGATCGGCTCGACGCCGAGCTCGTCGACGAGCTCGCCGTAGGCGACCTCGAACTGCCCCGCGGCCTGCCGGGCGACCTGCTCGTCGCCGCCGGCCAGGTGGCGGAACACGTCGATCTTCGACTGGCCCATCGTGTCGCGCACGTGCTGCAGAGCCTCGTCACGGGTCAGCGTCGGGCCGAGGTCCACCCGGTCGGCCGTGCGGACGAAGGCCTGCTCGACGACCCCGTCGTCGACGACGGTCGTGCCGGCCATGTCGAGCACGACGAGCTCGACGGCGGGTGAGGGGGCGGAGGAGGGGCTGGCACTGGTGCTCATGAGCGGCTTCCTGTCAGGAGGGAGGGGAGGGAGGCGGGGGCCAGCGGGGCGTCGCGCCCACCGTCGAGGTGCGCGCCGACGACGTGCTCGGCGAGCCCGAGGCCGGTGGTCATGCCGATGCCGGTGGCGACCACCGTGACGAGGACGCCGGGCTCGACCTCGTCGACGACGAACTCGTCCCGGCCCGAGGCGTAGACGCCCTGCCAGCGCTCGGTCACGACCGGCTCGGCGCCGAACAGCGCACGGAACTCGTCGAGGAACGCCACGGACGCGCGCTCGTCCTGGAACGGCGAGATGGCCGCGCCCTTCTGGTGGCTGTCGCCCACGACCACCGAGCCGTCCGGCAGCTGCGTGTACATCTGGTTGAGGTCGAGCGCGGCGAGGTCAGGACGCTCGGCGTGCAGCCGGGCCCGCACGTCGTCGGCCGCGACGGTGCCGGCGAACGCGCTGTAGCGGATCAGCGACCACCCGGTCAGCAGCGGAGCGGCGAGCGGCCGGGCGAGGTCGGCCCGGACGCGCAGCATGTCGAGGCCGCAGCGCTGCAGGTCGCTCCTCTCGGCGAGGTCGGGCAACAGCTGGTCGAGGTCGTGGTTCGTCGCCACGACCACCGTGCCGGCGTCGATCGGCCCTCGGCTCGTCTCGACCCGCCCGGTGCGGACCGAGCCCACGGAGGTGCGGGTCAGGAACCGCGCACCTCGCGACTCGAGGTGCCTGCGGATCGCGTCCGCCGCCTCCCTCGGGTCGACCTGCAGGTCGTACGGGAGCAGGGCGCCGCCGAGGGTCGTGCCGGGCGCGACCGGGGCGAGGGATCGGAGCTCGTGCTCGGCGAGGGGCTCGATCTCGGGGCGGTCGCCGAGCACGCGCTCGGTGCGCCCGGCGGCGAGCTCGTCGAGCAGCGCGAGCTCGTCGTCGTGCCGGGCAGCGACCAGGGTGCCGCGCTCGGAGACCCAGAACCCCGCGTCGCGGGCGAGCCGCAGCCACAGGTCGCGCGCCGTGAGCGCGTGCCGACGGGCCTCGCCGCTCTGGGGGGTGAGGCAGAGGTGGCCGAAGTTGCGGATCGTCGAGCCGCCGATCACGGCCGAGCGGTCGACCACGAGCACCGAGAGGCCCCGGTCGACGGCGGCGAGCGCGGCGCCCAGGCCGACGATGCCCGAGCCGACGACGACCACGTCGTGGCGCTCGGCGGCGGGCCGCGCCGTCCCGTCGACGGCGGTCATCGCAGCACCTTCCGCATCCACATGGCGAGGACCTCGACCGCGAGCACGGTGACGAGGATCATCAGCACGATCGCGGTGACGGCGCCGTAGTTCGAGCCCTGGCTGGCGTTCAGCAGGTAGTAGCCCACTCCCCCGGCACCCACGATGCCGAGCAGGGTCGCCGCGCGGATGTTGGTGTCGAGCATGTAGAAGGCGTGGCCGACGAGCGCACGGGTGCCCTGCGGCAGGGTCGCCCCGGCGAAGACCTGCAGTCGGGTGGCGCCGGTCGCGGCGAGGGCGCGCTCGGGCCCCGGCGACACCTCCTCGAACGAGTCGGCGAGGAGCTTGCCGAGCAGCCCGACGCCGCCGAGGGCCAGGGCGAGGGTTCCCGCCTGGGTGCCGAGGCCGGTGACGACGATGAGCACGATGGCGAGGATGACCTCGGGCACGCCGCGGATGCCGACGAGCAGCAGCCGCATGCCGCTGCGCACGCCGCGGCTCGGAGCGACGTTCCGGGCGGCGAGCGACCCGATCACGATCGAGGCGACCAGCGTCAGCACCGTCGCGGCGAGCGCGATGGCGATCGTCTCGCCCATCGCGGCGACCATCGTCGAGGCCTCGTAGCTGCCGAACGAGGGCGGCCAGAACTGCACGGCGACGGCGGGCACGCGGCTCCAGACGGAGACGAGGTCGGACCAGGCGATGTCGCAGACGAGCACGCTGGCGACGACGACCGCCACGGCGATCGCGCCCCACGACGTGTCCCGCACGCGGGTGCGGTCCCACGGGCGGCGCAGCATGGTGTCGACCGAGACGGGAGCGGCGGATGCCCCGCTGGCCGCCTCGGGGACGACGGAGCCGGACGACGCTGCCGCGCGCCTCCTCGTGGCCCGTCGCACCACGCGGTCGCCGAGACCACGACCGGTGGGCGCGATGCCGAGCATGGCGGCGCGCACGGAGCTCGAGACGACCTCCATGACGACGCAGAGCACGAAGATGACGAGCGCGTAGCCGAGTCCGAGGCCGTAGTCGAGCGACTTGAAGGCGAACGACATCTCCCTGCCGAGGCCGACGACGCCGACGTAGCCGAGGATCACGCTGCCGCGCAGGTTGATGTCGTTGCGGTGCAGCACCGTGGCGACCCACGAGGGCAGCACCTGCGGCAGCACGCCCGCGGTGAACTGCTGCAGGCGCGTGCCTCCCGCGGCGCGGACGGCGGTGCGGGGCCCCTCGTCGATCTGCTCGATCGCGTCGGCGAAGAGCTTCGAGATCATGCCGACCGAGTGCAGGCCGATGGCGAGGATGCCGGGCAGGGTCCCGAGCGAGAAGAGCAGCACGAAGACCATGGCGAGCACGACGTCGGGCACGGCACGGGCCAGCACGGTGACGAAGCGGGCGGCGGCGCGCCAGGCCGGGCCCGGGGTCGTGTTCGAGGCCGCGAGGACGGCGACGGGCACGGACAGCACGGCGGCGAGGAGCGTGCCGCAGATGACCAGGCCCAGGGTGAGGGCGGTGAGCGAGAGCAGCTCGCCGAGGGGCGGGAACTCGATCGCGCCCACGCGACCGAAGAAGCGCTCGGCGTTCGACCAGCTCTGCAGCATGCGCGTCGGATCGATCTCGACGCTCCGCAGGGCCACGAGGCTCGCGACGAGCAGGGCGACGATCGTGAGGCCGGCGGCGACGCGCGCGGGCGAGGCCCGGCGACGAGGAGGCGCGGCGCGCGGAACGAGGGGAGCCTCCGCCGTGCGCGGGCGCTCGGTGACGGCGGTCATCGGACGGCGTCCCCGGCCAGCTCGAGCTCGATGGCCGCCATCTGCTCGGTGCTCGTGGCGACACGGCCGTAGATCTCCATGACCTGGGACTTCGAGAGCCCCTCCGTCTCGGTGTCGAGCACGACCGCGCCGTGGCGCAGGCCGACGATGCGGTCGGCCCACGACAGCGCGAGGTCCACCTGGTGCAGGCTGCAGATCACGGTGAGGCCCTCGTCGACGGCGATCTCGCGGATGAGCGCCATCACCTGGTCGCTCGACTCCGGGTCGAGCGAGGCGACGGGCTCGTCGGCGAGCAGCACCTGGGGCCGCTGCATGAGGGCACGGGCGATGGCGACGCGCTGCTGCTGGCCGCCCGAGAGGGTGTCGGCGCGCTGGTAGGCGCGCTCGAGCAGGCCGACGCGCTCGAGGCGGGCGAGGGCCTCGGCCCGGGCGGCGCGTCCGTACGACCAGAGACCGAGCCGGGGGCCCCGCACGGCGGCCAAGGACCCGGTCAGGACGTTCTCGAGCACCGTCAGCGACGGCACCAGCTCGAACTGCTGGAAGATGAACCCGACCTCGCTGCGCAGCTCGCGCAGGGCCCGGCCCGAGAGGGCGGTGACCTCGCGGCCGAGCACCGTGACCCGGCCGTCGGTCGGCCGTTCGAGGCCGTCGACGTGCCGCAGCAGCGTCGACTTGCCCGAGCCCGAGAGGCCGAGCAGCACGACGACCTCGCCGCGTCGGACGTCCACGGAGGCGCCGTCGAGGGCCACGGTCGTGCCGAAGCGCTTGGTGACGCCCTCGAGGGAGACGACGGTCTCGGCGGGGTCGGCGTGCGGGGTCATGGGGTCTCCGAGGGGGGTTTGGGCGATGCAGGAGGGGAGAGGCAGGAGGAGCGGTGCGGGCGGGGCAGGAGGGGAGAGGCAGGAGGAGCGGTGCGGGCGGGGCAGGCGGGGATCGCGGGAGGTGCGGTGACGGGGGCACCGTCACCGCACCACCTTAAGGCGG
>Ga0265780_10006453_pt1 | contig 14547 bp, 10 predicted proteins | sample P1T30metagenome_FD_192432 | JGI IMG/M metagenome (GOLD analysis project Ga0265780, IMG submission 192432) | Plant litter microbial communities from East Loma Ridge, Irvine, California - P1 T30 | ecosystem: Environmental > Terrestrial > Plant litter > Unclassified | place: USA: California... | reverse complement strand
ATTTCCCGCTCTACGATCCGAACACCGGGGCCGCGCTGGCGCCGGAGCTGGAAGCCTTCCTGGATGCCGGCCCGGCCCCGCTGGCCTTTACCCACGGCACCGGCAACACCCAGGCCGCCGCCTATTTCCAGGCCGCGCTGGACGCCAGCGAGCGCCTGGGCCGGCGCGCCATCTTCCTTACCCCGCACCGCGCCCAGGTGCCCGCCGCGCTGCCGCCCACCGTGCTGTGGCAGGACTACGTGCCGCTGCGGCGCCTGTTGCCGCGCCTGGCGCTGCTGGCCCACCACGGCGGCATCGGCACCACGGCCGAGGCGCTGCGTGCCGGCACGCCGCAGCTGGTGGTGCCGCTGGCGCACGACCAGTTCGACAACGCGGCGCGCGTGGCGGCGCTCGGGGCCGGCGCCGGCCTGCCGGCGGCGCGCCTGGATGCACGGCGGCTCGAGCGGGCGCTGGCGCGGCTGCTGGGCGATGGGCGCGTGGCCGGGCGCGCGAAAGCGGCGAGCGCGCGCTTCGCCGGCGTGGATGCGCCCGCCGCACTGGCGCTCCGGCTCGAAGCGCTCGCGCTGCACGGATGAGAAACTGAAAGGCAGCAAGAGCGCGCCACCGCTTCGTAAAGCCCGCGACAATGGCCGCAATCTGCTAATACGCAAGGAAAGGATCGTCATGCAACGAAGCGCACTCGTGGTGGGCGCCAGCGGCATCGGCGGGCGCTATGCCGCCCGTGAACTGCTGGCCCATGGATGGACCGTGTACGGCCTGGCGCGGCGACCGCCCACCGACCTGCCGGGCCTGATCCCGGTGCCGGCCGACCTGCTCGATCCGGCCGCCCTGGCGAGCGCCTTCGACACGGCCTTCGGCGCCGGCGACAAGGAAGCCAGTCCGACCCATGTCTTCATCACCACCTGGATGCGCCAGGACAGCGAGGCCGAGAACATCCGCGTCAACGCCGCCCTGGTGCGCAACCTGCTCGACGCGCTGGCGCCGCGCAAGTCGCTGCGCCACGTGGCCCTGGTCACCGGCCTGAAGCATTACCTGGGACCGTTCGAAGCCTATGCCAGTTCGGGCACGCTGCCCGACACGCCGCTGCGCGAATCGCAGCCGCGCCTGCCGCTCGACAATTTTTACTATGCGCAGGAAGACGAGGTGTATGCGGCGGCCGCGCGCGACCGCTTTACCTGGAGCATCCACCGGCCGCACAGCATCGTCGGCCTGGCGGTCGGCAATGCGATGAACCTGGGCACCACGCTGGCCGTGTACGCCTCGATCTGCCGCGAGACCGGCCGTCCGTTCCAGTTCCCGGGTTCGGAAGCGCAGTGGAACGGCCTGTCCGACGTCACCGACGCGCGCATGCTGGCGCGCCAGTTGCGCTGGGCGGCCGACACCGATGTCGCCAGGAATGAAGCCTTCAACATCGCCAATGGCGATTATTTCCGCTGGAGCTGGCTGTGGCGCCGGCTGGCGGCCTGGTTCGGCGTGCAGGCGGCCGGCTTCAGCGGCACGATCCAGCCGCTGGAAGCCATCATGGCGAACGACCAGGAGGTCTGGCGCCAGATCGCGCAGAAGCACAAGCTGGTCGAGCCGGAGCTGGAGCGCCTGGTCTCGCCCTGGCACACCGACCTCGACCTGGGCCGCCCGATCGAGGTGATGACCGACATGGCCAACAGCCGCCGCCTGGGCTTCACCGCCTGGCAGGCCACCGAGGATTCCTTCTTCGACCTGTTCTCGGAACTGCGGGCGCGCGGCCTGATTCCCTGAGCCGTCATTGCCGGGAAGGATGAAAGAACGGCGGCTCCGGCGCCGTCGTTCCTGCGCAGTAGCGATGCGTTTGCCGCAGTGCGCAATTGCACTCTCCTTTCGGTGCGTCAGCGCACCGCCGGCCCCGGCCGTTTGCGGTCCAATGGCATCATCGCCTTAGCAATGGAGCCGCCGATGCGCCGCAAGCAGGAGCCGACTGCGCAGCTGGACAATGCCGCACAGCCGCAAGCGCAGACCAAGCCCGTCCCCACCTCGCCCCTGGCCGGCCGCGGCTTCGTGCGCGTGCGCGGGGCGCGCGAACACAACCTGAAGAACGTCGACCTCGACATCCCGCGCGATGCGCTGGTGGTGTTCACCGGCGTGTCCGGCTCGGGCAAGTCCTCGCTCGCCTTCGGCACGCTGTACGCCGAAGCCCAAAGGCGCTACCTGGAATCGGTGTCGCCGTACGCGCGCCGCTTGTTCCACCAGATGCCGGTGCCGGAAGTCGACGAGATCGACGGCCTGCCGCCGGCGGTGGCCCTGCAGCAGCAGCGTGGCACGCCGACCACGCGTTCCTCGGTGGGCAGCGTCAGCACGCTGTCGAATTCCCTGCGCATGCTGTATTCGCGCGCCGGCGACTATCCGGCCGGACAGGAGCTGCTGTACGCCGAATCGTTCTCGCCGAATACCGCCGAAGGCGCCTGCCCGCAGTGCTCGGGCCTGGGCCGGGTCTACGACGTGACCGAACGCTCGCTGGTGCCGGACGACAGCCTGAGTATCCGCGACCGCGCCGTCGCCGCCTGGCCGCCGGCCTGGCACGGCCAGAACCTGCGCGACATCCTCGTCACCATGGGCTACGACGTCGACACGCCCTGGCGCGACTTGCCGAAAAAGGACCGCGACTGGATCCTGTACACCGACGAGACCCCGACCGTGCCCGTGTACGCCGGCCTCACGCCCGAGGAAACCCGGCGCGCCCTCAAGCGCAAGGAAACGCCCAGCTACCAGGGCACCTTTTCCGGCGCGCGCCGCTACGTGCTGCAGACCTTCGCGAACACCGAGAGCGCCTCGATGAAAAAGCGGGTGGCGCGCTACATGGTCAGCAGCGCCTGCCCCTTGTGCCAGGGCAAGCGCCTGCGTCCGGAAGCGCTGTCGGTCACTTTTGCCGGCATGGACATCACGGAACTGTCGCGCATGCCGCTCGAACGCCTGGCCCAGCTGATGCATCCGTATGCGGCCGGCGCCGCGCTGGAAGGCAAGCCGGCGGAACAGGCCATCGTCACGCGCCGCATCGCCTTTGACCTGTGCGCGCGCCTTGAAGTGCTGCTGGCGCTCGGCCTGGGCTACCTGGCGCTCGAACGCAGCACGCCGACGCTCTCGCCCGGCGAGCTGCAGCGCCTGCGCCTGGCCACCCAGGTGCGCTCCAACCTGTTCGGCGTCGTGTATGTGCTGGACGAACCCTCGGCCGGCCTGCACCCGGCCGACACCGAGGCCCTGCTGGATGCGCTGGCGCGCCTGAAGGGCGGCGGCAATTCGCTGTTCGTGGTCGAGCATGCGCTGGACGTGATCCGCCAGGCCGACTGGATCGTCGACGTCGGCCCGCAGGCCGGGGAAGGGGGCGGGCGCATCCTGCACAGCGGCCCGCCCGAAGGCCTGCGCGAGGTCGCGGAATCGCGCACGCGGCGCTACCTGTTCGACGACATGGACGACGCCGCGGCGTCGCCGGTGCGCACGCGGCGCGCGGCGGCCGGCTGGCTGCGCCTGGAAGGCGCCACCCGCAATAACCTGCAGGATCTCGACGTCGCCTTCCCGATCGGCGTGATGACGGCGGTGACCGGGGTATCGGGCTCGGGCAAGTCCTCGCTGGTCAGCCAGGTGCTGGTCGAGCTGGCGACGGCGGCGCTCGGCCAGCCGGCGCCGGAAGAGGAGGCGCCGGAAGAAGCAGAACTGGAACGCGAGGCGGAGGCGCCGGTGCTGGGCCGCCTGGCCGGCCTGGAAGCCGTGCGCCGCCTGGTGCGCGTCGACCAGAAGCCGATCGGACGCACGCCGCGCTCGAACCTGGCCACCTATACCGGCCTGTTCGACCAGGTGCGCAAGCTGTTCGCCGCCACGCCGGCGGCGAAGAAGCGCCGCTACGACGCCGGGCGCTTTTCCTTCAATGTGGCGAAAGGCCGCTGCGCCCACTGCGCCGGCGAGGGCTTCGTGATGGTCGAGCTGCTGTTCCTGCCCAGCGTGTACGCGCCATGCCCGACCTGCGGCGGCGCACGCTACAACGACGATACGCTGGCGATCCGCTACCGCGACCGCAACGTCGCCGAAGTGCTGGCGATGACGGTCGACGAAGCCCATGCCTTCTTCGCCGACGAAGAGAGCGTGGCGCGGCCGCTGCAGGTGCTGCGCGAGGTCGGCCTGGGCTATCTGCGCCTGGGCCAGAGCGCCACCGAGCTTTCGGGCGGAGAGGCGCAGCGCATCAAGCTGGCCACCGAGCTGCAGCGCGCCGGCCGCGGCGGTACCCTGTACATCCTGGACGAGCCGACCACCGGCCTGCACCCGCTCGACGCCGACCGCCTGCTGGCCCAGCTCCAGCGCCTGGTCGATGCCGGCAATACGGTGATCATGGTCGAACACACGATGCGCGTGGTGGCCGCCTGCGACTGGGTGATCGACATCGGGCCGGGCGCGGGGGAGGCGGGCGGCAGGGTAGTAGCCGAAGGCACGCCGGAAACGGTGGCCGGGGTGCGCGAGAGCCGCACCGCGGCCTACCTGGCGGCCAGTCTGGGAATCAGCTGATATCGGCCTGCTATTGATTGTAAATACTCAAAAAAACTGTTCAACGGCGCGCGCTGGATTTGACCTTTGCGTTACACTTTGGACATTTTTTTCTGAGAGTTTCAATTCAGCATGTCTGAAATGCGTACCGACAGCACCCAATTTCGCCGCATCCTGTCGCGCAACGTCGCCATGCCACTCGGCATGGGCGTGCTTAGCGCACTGGTATTCGTCGGCATCATCGCCTACCTGATCAATGTCCTGAGCTGGGTCGAGCATTCCGAGCAGGTGATCGGCCGCGCCAACGAAGTCAGCAAGCTGTCGGCCGACATGGAGACCGGCATGCGCGGCTTCCTGCTGTCGGGCGACCAGGACTTCCTCGATCCCTACCGGATCGCCCGGTCGCGCCTGGAGTCCGGCCTGAACGGGCTGACCGAGATGGTCAAGGACAATCCAGCCCAGGCCGAGCGCGTCGAGCGCATCCGCGCCGCCCAGACCCAGTGGCAGGCGTTTGCCGAGGACGTGATCGCGCGGCGCAACAGCAACGGCGAATTCATCGAACTGATCAAGAGCGGCCGCGGCAAGGCCCTGACCGACGAGGTGCGCCGCCAGTTCGCCAACTTCATCCTCGAAGAGCAGGGTTTGTTGCAGGAGCGCAACCAGTCCTCGCGCGCCGTGATTGCCTGGTCGGTCGCCATCTTCCTGCTGTTCAGCCTGCTTGTCGCCGGCCTGCTGGCCCTGTTCGGACGGCGCGAGCTGCTGCACCTGTCGGCCACCTATAACGAGACGCTCGAACACGAAGCCCAGCACAATGCCTTGCTGCGCCACCAGGACTGGCTGCGTGCCGGCCAGACCGAGCTGGCCGCCAAGACCATGGGCATCAACGACCTCGAGCCGCTGGCCCAGGCCGTGCTGGACTACGTGACGCGCTACCTGAACGGCGCCGTCGCCGCCATGTACGTGCGCAACGACGACGGCGTGCTGCGCCGCATCGGCAGCTACGGTTTCGCGCCGGACAGCCGCCATGCCCAGGTGATCCAGCCGGGCGATTCGCTGGCCTCCCAGGCCGCCCAGCAGAACCGCATCGTCACGCTGCGCGAGCTGCCTCCGGGTTATATCAAGGTCGGCTCGGCGCTGGGCGAGGCGGCGCCGCGCGAACTGCTGATCGCCCCGATCTCGAACTTCGGCAAGATCAAGGGCGTGATCGAGGTCGGCTTCCTGCACGGCGTGCGCGAGCGCGACATCGAATTCATGGAAGCCATCGCCCAGGCCGTCGGCGCCGGCGTGGCCTCGGTGCTGTACCGCCAGCGCCTGCAACTGGCGCTGGAAGAGCAGCAGGCCATGAACGAAGAATTGCAGGTGCAGCAGGAAGAACTGCGCACCGCCAACGAGGAACTGGAAGAACAGTCGCGCGCGCTGGAAGAATCGCAGAGCGCCCTGGAAAACCAGCAGGCCGAGCTGGAGCAGACCAACGAACAGCTGGCCGAGCAGGCTTCGCGCCTGGACACCAAGAACGCCGCCCTGGTGCAGGCCCAGGACCAGTTGCGCGACCGCGCGCTGGAGCTGGAACGCGCCAGCCGCTACAAGTCGGAGTTCCTGGCGAATATGTCGCATGAACTGAGGACGCCGCTGAACAGTTCGCTGATCCTGGCCAAGCTGCTGTCCGACAATGCTGCCGGCAACCTGAACGAAGAGCAGGTGCGCTTTGCCCAGACGATTTATTCGGCCGGCAACGACCTGCTCAACCTGATCAACGACATCCTCGATATATCGAAGGTCGAAGCCGGCAAGCTGGAACTGGTGCCGGAAGACCTGCCGCTGCGCCGCGTGGTCGAGGGGCTGGCGCGCGTGTTCGAGCCGCTGGCGCGCCAGAAAGTACTGGAATTCGCACTGACGGTGGAGCCGGGCGTGCCGGCCGCCATCCACACCGACCGCCAGCGCCTGGAACAGATCCTCAAGAACCTGCTGTCGAATGCGGTGAAGTTCACCGACGAGGGCAGCGTCGGCCTGAACGTGAGCGCCACCGACGACGGCTGGATCCAGTTCCGCGTGCGCGATTCGGGCATCGGCATCGCACCCGAGCAGCAGGAAAAGATCTTCGACGCCTTCCACCAGGCCGACGGCACCATCAACCGCCGCTTCGGCGGCACCGGCCTGGGCCTGTCGATCTCGCGCGACCTGACCGCGCTGCTGGGCGGCACCCTGACCGTCGCCAGCACGCCGGGCGAGGGCAGTACCTTCATCCTGAGCCTGCCGCGCAACGGCGCCGTCGCCGCGACTCCGCCGGCGCCCCAGCTGGTGCATGCGGCGCCGCCGCAGCGCCAGCCGGCGCCGCTGCCGGAAGAGGCGGCGCCGGCACCGCTGGCGTCCTTCGCCGACGACCGCGCCCAGCCATCGACCGGCGTGCGCAGCGTGCTGGTGATCGAGGACGATCCGGACTACGCGCGCATCCTGTTCGCTCTGGCGCACGACATGGAATTCCGCTGCCTGGTGGCGCTGACCGCCCAGGAAGGCCTGGAACTGGCCGCCGCCGAGAGTCCGGATGCGATCCTGCTCGACATCCGCCTGCCGGACGATTCCGGCCTGTCGGTGCTGCAGCAGCTGAAGGACAACCCGGCCACCCGCCACATTCCGGTGCACGTGGTGTCGAGCCAGGACAACGGCGGCGAAGCCCTGCACCTGGGCGCGATCGGCTACGCCCTCAAGCCGACTTCGCGCGAGCAGCTCGAAGACGTGTTCCGCAAGCTCAAGGACAAGTCCTCGCAAAAGATCAAGCGCGTGCTGCTGGTCGAGGACGACGAACGCCAGCGCGATAGCGTGGTGCAGCTGGTATCCGATACCGACGTCGAGATTGCCGCCGTCGGCACCGCCCAGGAAGCGCTGGACCTGCTGCGCGGCGAGATCTTCGACTGCATGATCATCGACCTCAAGTTGCCCGACATGCAGGGCAACGAGCTGCTGCAGCGCATGTCGATGGAAGAGCTGTGCTCGTTCCCGCCGGTGATCGTGTACACCGGCCGCAACCTGACCCGCGACGAGGAGGCCGAGCTGCTGAAGTATTCGCGCTCGATTATCATCAAGGGCGCGCGTTCGCCGGAGCGCCTGCTGGACGAGGTGACGTTGTTCCTGCACAAGGTCGAATCGAAGCTGTCGTCGGAACGCCAGACCATGCTCAAGAGCGTGCGCGGGCGCGACCGCGTGTTCGAGGGCCGTACCATCCTGCTGGTCGACGACGACGTGCGCAATGTATTTGCCCTGACCAGCGCGCTGGAGCAGCGCGGCGCCCACGTCGAGGTGGGCCGGAATGGCTTTGAAGCAATCGCCAAGCTCGACGAGAACGAGGCGATCGACCTGGTGCTGATGGACGTGATGATGCCGGGCATGGATGGCCTGGAAGCCACGCGCCGCATCCGCCAGGACAAACGCTTCGCGCGCCTGCCGATCATCGCCATCACGGCGAAGGCGATGAAGGATGACCAGGAACAATGCCTGGCCGCCGGCGCCAACGATTATCTGGCCAAGCCGATCGACCTGACGCGCCTGTACTCGCTGTTGCGCGTGTGGATGCCGACCTTGGAGAGAATTTGATTCATAGAATGAGCAAGCCACCGAGCGACACCGATATCGAACTGCGCATGCTGGTCGAGGCAGTGTATTTGAAATACAACTACGACTTCCGCGACTATACCGGCGCCTCGCAGAAGCGCCGCGTGCTGGCCGCGATGAAGTCTATGAACTGCGACACCGTGTCGAACCTGCAGGCGAAAGTCATGCACGACGCGGGCGCGTTCTCGCAACTGCTGCAGTTCCTGACCATTCCAGTGACCGAGATGTTCCGCGATCCGGAGTACTACCTGGCGATCCGCCAGCAGGTCGTGCCTTTCCTGAAAACCTATCCTTCGCTGAAGATCTGGGTGGCCGGTTGCAGTACCGGGGAGGAAGTGTATTCGCTGGCCATCCTGCTGCATGAGGAAGGCTTGCTGGAACGCAGCCTGATCTACGCCACCGACATCAATCCGGAATCGCTGGACGCGGCGCGGCGCGGCGTGATGCCGCTCGAGCGCATGCGCCTGTACACCGAGAATTACCAGCGCGCCGGCGGCACGCGCGCGTTTTCCGACTATTACACGGCGGCCTACGGCGGCGCGCTGTTCGAACGCGCGCTGGTGGAGAACGTCACCTTCGCCGACCACAGCCTGGCCACCGACAGCGTATTCGCCGAGACCCATTTCATCAGTTGTCGTAACGTCATGATCTATTTCAACCGGCGCCTGCAGAACCGGGTGCTGGGGCTGTTCCACGAATCGCTGTGCCACCGCGGCTTCCTCGGCCTGGGCAGCAAGGAGAGCATCGATTTCTCCAGCTACGCCGAGCGCTTCGAACCGCTGGCGCGGCGCGAACGCTTGTTCCGCAAGGTAGGCGCCTGATGTCCACCGCAGCCCAAACCCCGCTGCACGGACAACCGGACCTCCAGGCGGCCCTGCATGGCCGGCGCTTCGATGCCGTGGTGATCGGCGGCTCGGCCGGTGGCGTGGACGCCATGGCGGCGCTGTTGCCGGTCTTGCCGGTGGGCTGGACGCTACCGGTGTTCTGCATCCTGCACGTGCCGGCCGACCGCGACAGCCGGCTCGCCGAACTGTTCAACGATCGCCTGCCGCTGCCCGTGCGCGAAGCTGTCGACAAGGAAACAATTGTTCCGGGTACTGTTTATTTTGCCGGATCGGGCTATCATCTTTCAGTGGAGAACGATTTTACCTTTTCGCTGAGCTGCGAGCCGCCGGTGCATTTTGCGCGTCCGGCCATCGATGTGCTGATGGAGTCGGCGGCCGAGGCCTATGGCGCCGGCCTGGCCGGCATACTGCTGACCGGCGCCAACCAGGACGGCGCCGACGGCATGGCCCATATCCGCGCCTGCGGCGGCTTCACGGTGGTCCAGGAGCCGGGCAGCGCCCAGGTTCCCACGATGCCGCTGGCGGCGATCCACCGCCACGATCCGGACCTGATCCTGCCTCTGGCCGGCATTGCAGCGCTGTTGCCCATGTTGGAGAACGTAAAATCATGAGCGCACCCGATCCAAGCAAACTCCTGATCGTCGACGACCTGCCGGAAAACCTGCGCGCCCTCGACGCCCTCATCCGCGCCGACAAGCGCCTGGTATTCCAGGCCCAGTCGGGCGAGGAAGCGCTGTCGCTGATGCTCGAACACGAATTCGCGCTGGCCATCCTTGACGTGCAGATGCCCGGCATGGACGGCTTCGAGCTGGCCGAACTGATGCGCGCCACCTCGCGCACCCGGAATATCCCGATCGTGTTCGTGTCGGCCGCCGGGCGCGAGCTGAACTACGCCTTCAAGGGCTACGAGACCGGCGCCGTCGATTTCCTGTACAAGCCGCTCGATCCGGACGCCGTGCGCAGCAAGGTCAATGTATTCGTCACGCTCGACCAGCAGCGGCGCGAGATGCGGCGCCAGATGGAGGCGCTGGAACAGGCGCGGCGCGAGCAGGAAGTGCTGCTGCGCGAGCTGAACGCGACCCAGGCCGAGCTGCAGCGTTCGCTGCGCATGCGCGACGAATTCATGTCGCTGGTGGCGCACGAGCTGCGCACCCCGCTCAATACCCTGTTCCTGGAAACGCAGATGCGCAGCCTGCAGCTCAAGCGCGGCAACCTGCCGGCCTTCCATCCGGACCAGATGAGCGGCATGATCAAGCGCGACGAGCGCCAGATCAAGGCGATGATCCGCCTGATCGACGACATGCTCGACGTCTCGCGCATGAAGAGCGGCACGCTGTCGATCCGTCCCGGCAAGGTCGAGCTGATGGCGCTGCTGGAGCGGGTGATCAACGACCTGTCGCTGCAGGCCGCCGCCGCCGGCTGCGAACTCAGCCTGGCGCCGCACGAACCGGTGGAAGGTTTCTGGGACGAATTCCGCGTCGAGCAGGTGGTGATCAACCTGTTGACCAATGCGCTGCGCTACGGCGGCGGCGGCGAAGTGGAAGTCAGCGTGCGCAGGGAAGACGAGGGACCGGACGGCTGCAATGTCTGCATCGACGTGCGCGACCACGGCAACGGCATCGCCCCCGATTTCCTCGAACGCATCTTCGAACCCTACGAGCGCGGCGCCCGCGCCAACGAACCCAAGGGCCTGGGCCTGGGCCTCTACATCTCGCGCCAGCTCGCCAGCTCCCACGGCGGCCGCCTCACGGTCGCCAGCGCACCGGGGCAGGGCGCCACCTTCAGCCTGATCCTGCCCTGCGCGGAAACACTGTCGGCGGTGGCGCCGGCATAAACGCGGGGCCTGGCCGGCGCCGTCATCCCTGCGAAGGCAAGGATCCAAGTTGCATGCCCTGCCGCTACGCGCGCAAATCGGGTCCCTGCCTGCACGGGGACGACGTGGGTTACGCCCGGTCGATAGGTAAAATCAATTGATGATATCCGCTCAATTAATTTTACAAGCGAGAGTATGCGCGTTATAGTGAGCACCTAACGTTTTTTAACCCCCTGAAAAGAGGAACGACACATGTCCATCATCAACACCACGATCAAACCGTTCAAGGCAACCGCTTTCCATGACGGCAAGTTCGTCGACCTGACCGATGCCGACTTCAAAGGCACCTGGTCGGTTCTGATGTTCTACCCGGCCGACTTCACCTTCGTCTGCCCGACCGAACTGGAAGACCTGGCTACCTTCCAGCCGGAGTTCGCGAAGATGGGCGTGAAAGTGTACGGCGTGTCGACCGACAGCCATTTCGCCCACAAGGCATGGCACGACACCTCGGAAGCCATCAAGAAGGTCAACTACCCGCTGATCGGCGACCCGACCGGCATCCTGTCGCGTAACTTCGAAGTCATGATCGAAGAAGAAGGCATGGCGCTGCGCGGCACCTTCGTGATCAATCCGGAAGGCGAGATCAAGGTCATGGAAGTGCACGACAACGGCATCGGCCGCGACGCTTCGGAACTGCTGCGCAAGGTCAAGGCAGCCCAGTACGTTGCCGCCCACCCGGGTGAAGTCTGCCCGGCCAAGTGGACCGAAGGCGCAGAAACCCTGAAGCCGTCGCTGGACCTGGTCGGCAAGATCTAATACGGATCGCAGAGCAGCACCGCAGCATCGTAAGACCGTAGGACCGTAAGACCCAGGCACCGATCGTCCCGCCTCCGCGGGGCGGACGGCCGGTGCTCCCACCCGATATGCGCCGCGCCGCATGATCCCGCTTCCGAGCTGGCGATCAAACTAGCCGATTTTTGCCGCACCCGACATTACAAGATTGTCTACTTTGATTGATGCGTAGAGGCATAGCCTCGCCTATTCACGAATACAAGGAGTCGAACATGCTGGAACAAGAACTGAAGACCCAACTGGGCGCCTATCTGCAACGTGTGCAGCTGCCGTTCGAAATGGTCGCCTCGCTGGACGATAGCGAGAACTCGAAACAGACCCGCGAACTGCTGGACACCATCCAGAGCCTGCGCAGCGACAAGATCACGGTGCGCTACGACGGCAACGATGCGCGCAAGCCTTCGTTCACCCTGAAGCGCGCCGGCTCCGACATGAACCTGCGCTTCGCCGGCCTGCCGCTGGGCCACGAGTTCACCTCGCTGGTGCTGGCCCTGCTGTGGACCGGCGGCCACCCGCCGAAGGTCGAGCAGGACGTCATCGACAGCATCAAGGCCCTCGACGGCGAGTACAACTTCGAGATGTACATGTCGCTGACCTGCCATAACTGCCCGGACGTCGTGCAGGCGCTGTCGCTGATGGCCATCCTGAACCCGCGTGTGAAAACCACCGTGATCGAAGGCGGCGCCTTCCAGAAGGAAGTCGAAGAGCGCAAGGTGATGGCCGTGCCGATGGTCTTCCTGAACGGCGAGCTGTTCGGTTCGGGCCGCATGCTGGTCGAGGAAATCGTCGCCAAGCTCGATACCGGCGCCGGCGCCCGCGATGCCGCCAAGCTGAACGCCAAGGACCCGTACGACGTGCTGATCGTCGGCGGCGGCCCTGCCGGTGCGGCAGCCGCGGTGTACGCGGCCCGCAAGGGTATCCGTACCGGTGTGGCCACCCAGCGCATGGGCGGCCAGGTGAACGACACCATGTCGATCGAGAACTACATCTCGGTGCTGGAAACCGATGGCCCGAAATTCGCGGCCGCGCTGGAAGCCCAGGTGCGCCACTACGGCGTCGACGTGATGACCCAGCAGGAAGCTGCGCAGATCATCCCGCCCGCGGCGCCCGGCGAACTGGTCGAGGTGCGCTTCGCCAACGGCGGTTCGCTCAAGTCGAGCACCGTGATCCTGTCGACCGGCGCGCGCTGGAGGAACGTCAACGTGCCGGGCGAAGAGCAATACAAAAACGCCGGCGTGAATTACTGCCCGCACTGCGACGGCCCGCTGTACAAGGGCAAGCGCGTGGCCGTGATCGGCGGCGGCAACTCGGGCGTGGAAGCGGCGATCGACCTGGCCGGCATCGTCGAGCACGTGACCCTGCTCGAATTCGCCAGCCAGCTGAAGGCCGATGCGGTGCTGGTGCACAAGCTGGAAAGCCTGAAGAACGTGACCATCCACGTCAACGCCCAGACCACCGAGATCACCGGCGACGGCAGCAAGGTGAATGGCATCGGCTTCAAGGACCGCCTGAGCGGCCAGGACCACCACGTGCCGCTGGAGGGCGTGTTCGTCCAGATCGGCCTGGTGCCGAACACCGAGTTCCTGAAAGGGACGCTGGAACTGTCGCGCTTCGGCGAGATCATCGTGGACGCACATGGCCGCACCAATGTGCCGGGCGTGTTCGCCGCGGGCGACGCCACCACCACGCCGTTCAAGCAGATCGTGATCGCGGCGGGCGAGGGCGCCAAGGCTTCGCTGGCGGCCTTCGACTACCTGATCCGGATGCCGGTGGCGGTCGAGGCGGCATAAGGAAGCGCCGTGCCGGGACCATGCGCCCCGGCCGCGCGACCAAGCAAAAACAGCGCTCTCCGCAAGGAGAGCGCTGTTTTTTTTTGTTCTGCGGGTTTTGGATCGCTCGGGGATCCAGCCTAGCTTCAGCGCGGACCGTCGCGGCGCTGGCCGTCGCGGCGGCGCTCATGGCGCACCTGCGGCACGGGCAGGGCGCCGGTGCCGTCCAGGCCGAATTCGATGGCGTGGCGCAGGGAGCGCACCGTGACCGGCTTGGTGACGGTGCCGCTGAAATAGCGGTACTGCGGCGGCAGCGGGCCGTCGTGCGGCACCAGCAGGATGGTCGGGGTGCGCGGCGCCAGCCGGGTCAGTTCGCCGGGCAGGGCGCGGCGGTCGCCTTCGGCATGGGCCTCGGCGGTCAGGATCACATCGAAGCGCAGCGCCTTGGTGGCGTTCAGCGCGGCTGTGGCGGAATCGGTCTCGGCCACCGTGTAGCCGAGGGTCTTGAGCAGGGCGGCGCTATGGCGGCGCGATGCGATGTCTTTATCGTTGAGCAGGGCGTACTTCATGGTCGGGTTCTCCTGCCTTGGGGTTATGCTCCTGGCGCCAGCGTCGAGGCAGGATGGACGGCGGGCGTGGCGCGGACTGTCCGGCCGTGCACACGGGGGTGCGCACGGCTGGCCTGGCGGCTCCTGGCCGCGAAGTGATAGACTGCCGCATCACTCAGTGAAAGAACAGCGGTGGAATGCCGCCCAGCGCATCGGTATTGCACAGCAACCAGGTTGCAAGGCCGGTCGCGGCTACGTGCAGCGCCGTCCAGGCAGAAGGTAAGATGCGGGTCATGGTGGGCCTCCGGGGTCTGTTCGCCAATATGCGATGATATGGTGTCATCATAAATCGCATGCTGACAGGAAACTATCGGCTCGCACTCCGTCACCTTGTAGGAATAAGACCCGTCCGGCTGTCTGAGCAGTGTGGCAAGTCTACAGTTTGCTCCTACGATGGATGTAGGCTGCGTCCTATGGCGTGCTCTGGTGCTCAAGCTTACAGTGGGATCATCATGACGACCCACGACCCCAAACTCCTGCACAAAGGCCTGCTGGCCGTACGCCGCAACGCCATCCGCCGCCTGCTGCACGGCGTGTTCGGCATCGAGCGC
>Ga0265780_10006452_pt1 | contig 14548 bp, 22 predicted proteins | sample P1T30metagenome_FD_192432 | JGI IMG/M metagenome (GOLD analysis project Ga0265780, IMG submission 192432) | Plant litter microbial communities from East Loma Ridge, Irvine, California - P1 T30 | ecosystem: Environmental > Terrestrial > Plant litter > Unclassified | place: USA: California... | reverse complement strand
TCGGACTCTCCCCCCGTCGTGACGCGATCGCATGGCCAAGTCGAGGCAATTTTTATTGGATACGCAAGTTACTATATAAATTTTGGTCAAGAACGCGGCTGTTTCGCAGTTCATGTCCTCTTCTCGTGTCATTGTGCCTCGTCGTCTCTTCGTGTAGACATTGACCACGATTCCGCAAGTGAGACACCTGGCGTTTATGCGGTGGAGGCTTCTCACTGTGTGATTCAAAACCCCCCCTTGTCGCAGTGCCTTTGCAGAGGATTGATCGACTTGATTCAACAATCCCCAAAGCTCATGTGCCTGAAGCCTGATGTTATGTGGAAATAGGCGATCGCTGAGCGCGGACCCGAGGCGCATAGGATCGGGAGTTCAGACAGTTGGATTCTGCCGATGCTGTCCTTTTCAATCGCCTCATCTGTGACGACGGTCCATGGGACACATCTGCAGCTCAATCCTTACGCCAGGCTGGAACGTGGCTGGTATCATCGCATGTCCTTCGATCCAATTCGATCCACGCGCGGCACTGGTACGTTCGTCGTGGAAGTCCATGTGTTGGTGTTCGAAGCGCGCCGTCTGATTTGGCGAGGGCTCAAATGGCGGTTTTGATAGCCAATCTGTGATTCAACGCTCTCGGACAGTTACACACAGGCATGTCAAGCATGCAAGACTGGTCGGTAAGACGATGTCCGATCAATTCCCCATGCATAGAGAGTTGATTCGGTCCAGGCTTTGAGCATATCGTATGATGCCCAACAACAAGTCACCTGTCTTTCACCCACCGCTAGACTTCGACTTTGAGGACTCTGCTTCCGGCACCACTTCGCGCAGAGCGGCCTCCAAATCCATAGCCTCGCCATCGCCGTGTGGCTTGGTCCAGTCGCGAGCCGTGGGCTGACCGGCGTTTTCATGCACGAATTCCGAAGGGTTGCTGATGTCGAGATCGTATTTCTCATCGCCTTTCTTCCGGCGGGCCTGGTGAGGGTCGGAGAAGTCGCCGCGGAGCCCGTCGCTGGGCACGCTGCCGATGCGCTGCAGTTTGAACTGCTTCAGTCGGTCGAGAGCAGTTTTGAAATCGTCCAAGACGATCGTGTCTGTGAAACACTTGAAGACAAAGGCCAACTTCCAGAATGGGTTGATGCCGTCGGGTAATCCAGTGCCTTTAATTACGTGGGTGACGGCTAGGACGTCGACGATGATGAAAGCGACACTGATCAACATGGTGACGAGCAGGATTGCAAAGCGCGGCGAGACGCGCATGAGCTCGATGTAGCCGAATTCATAGCGGGATTTGATGTTGTAGAAGAGGGAGAGGACTGTGAAGATCCACCATGGGTCGCGGAATAGAGCCTCCCATGGCCGGGTGTGGACGAACAAACGGCTCTGGCCGTTGAAGTAAAGGCTGTTTGGTGATGTCAGTGGATGAGGCTTTCAACGGTGGCGAGTCAAGGACATCCAATGGTGATGATGATGATAACGATGATGATGTTGGGTACTTACAAATTTGCTGTGATCTCTAAGATCCAGTATGGCTGAACCAGAATGACAGTGCCGATGTAGAAGAGGCTGCCCCATCTGGGAAGAAATGGCTTGTTCTTGATCCAAGCGATGACGTTGTGAAGAGTCCAGGAAGCGTTCAGCAAGATGGCCGTCGCGCTTAGGTACCAGTTGTAAATCGGAGGTTCGACGAACATGAAAGTGCCGTGAAGCATGCCAAAGAGGAGCTGCATGATAGTCAGTGAGGATGCTCATGTGCGCGTCAGCTTACTGCATCATGCGAATGCTGACTTGCCTCGATCAAGATGAGCTTGTGCAGCAGAACATTTCTGCGCATGTTGGCGAGGGCGACTCCGAACATGATGACCAGGCTGCCAACGAGGAAGCCTTCGGCCCATGCTTCCAGAGTGAGGCCCACTGGATCAGTGGGCTTGTCGACGACAAACACCATGTTTTGACGTCCACACGGTGTCTCTGCGGTGAAACGAGCGGGCGTGTCGGATTCGAAGTTTGAAGTAGGTAGATCAGCAGCAGCAGCAGATATCGCGGTATGCCATTCCCCAACTTTCGCACGTGGCGGCGAACGCGACTAGATGCTCGTCGAGCAGCAGGCCATGCGTCGTAAGCGGCGTGGATGAAGAATCGACAATTGGCGTCCGAATGGCAAGGCGAAATGGCAGCGGGATGCCGGCCAGACGGCAGATGGCGACGGAAAAGACGGTTGTGACCACGCGCTTCCCAGCATCATGGCCTTGACCCGACAGGCCCGGTCCTGGAGGCTTCTCGTGGCATTGTGCCGTCATGGCCAATGAGAGTGTCGTTGGCGGGCAGTAGCGTTGCGGTTTGGCCACCAGACCCGGAGATGACTCTGCGGTGGGGAGTGTACTAGAGTAAAGAAGACGGGGAACATGTCTGGAGACCGCCACGCTCACGTAAGAATGACAGGCCAACCCGAAGCCCATCCGATGTTAAGTGTATATCGAGATCCGTCGCGACTCACAAAGACTCGACCTATACTGTACCTACTGTGAAGCTTCACACTGTGCAGACTGCAACACGAAAACGCCATGATATTATTGCAATGCACAAGACGAGGCAAAGTGGGTTCGGTAGGTCTCCGTCGCCCACAAATCATTGGCCCAACATTGAAGAAAATGGCTGGCCACAAAGGCTTGGCTGGTTCTGCAGGCGACTAGGACTGCCAATTCGAGCCAATTTGTTTTGCAAGTGGTCCCGATGCTGATCCAACATGAATTTGTTGAGACGTGTTGGAGGCTGTTGTGACTACTACCTACTTTACGAGCATACCGAGGTCGAACAGACATCCTTAATCATCCTCGCCGTTGTGTGGCGAAGCTGGCAAGACGTGTCTTTTCGCGTCGCGTTCCTCTATTATTAGAGGCCGCTCTCGGCGGCACCAGGCATTGGCGTGGTGATGGAGGTTCAAGTGAAGGCGACGACTCTTCGTACTCATCTTTATCATACGCAGGGCAGTTCCTTTGCATACACTTAGTACTGGTCCATTCGTTACCTTGCAAGCATGTACACCATCGAGAAGCTGGAAACCGCATGTCTCTCGGTGATGCATTTCTGCATCGCCAGACAACGCATCGATGCTCACGAATTATTCTCTGGTCGTGCGTCGAGCACGTCCTGGCATGGACTTCCTGGCTGGCAGAGCCTGAGTACTTTGTACTGCAAGATCTGTGGTACGGTAAGAGCACGTTCAGGTGCTCGCCATGTGGCTGGGAAGTCTCGAGTTTCCGCGCGCCGTTTGCCGTGTTGCCCTGGGCAGTCTCCAGTTATTTGTGTAGTCAGGAGTCGAGGCCATGCCGCATCTTCATATTCGCATCAACATATGCCTCCTTCCGCGGACTCCTGACACCCTTTTTACAAGCCATGGCAAGACCTGTCACTACACCGCACCCTCAGTCTCACTACAAAAAAGGTGCTTGACACTCTCCTCGGCGACATGTCATCAGACGCCTGGCATGTCGGCGGTGAACACTTGTATGCTATGACATAGCTGCAATACTACATACATTGACCGTCGTAGGGTTGCAATAATATCGATCATGTACAAATGGTGCCAGCACATTGGAGATCGCCATCCACAGGTCTAGGCCGCAGGTGTAGCGATACTTTGGAGCTGCATACCCGACGGGAGATTACTATTATTACCAAGGCGCTGGAACCGAGTCTTCGAACAACGCATGTTACCGTCGTTGCCCCGTCCCGCCGCCTCCTTGAACTTGACTGTCAAGACTCAAAAGAAACCATCTGACTGACGTACCTCACGATGTCTTCAGCCAGGCAATCATCGTTGTTGCTATCCTGTGCATGCATGCCGTCAGCTGCGACACTTAGTTTGAACGCGGGCATTCAGCAAGCCATTTGCACCGCCTTGCCGTACTATTGAATGGCGATCTCGGACAATTGGCGGGGCATCTATACATACCAACCACAAACCGGTGATCTTCCTCAGGTCTACAAGTCACCGCAGCCTATACACATACTTGCTCGCTCCAAGCATTTGTGCCACACACTACGTGGCACCGCCATGATCTACTGCGCAATAGCTTCTCTTGACCTGCTTGCTTACTTTGCACGCCAAAGGATGCGCAGCTGGAGACCCTCACCTGTCACGCGCGTGCTTCGGCCGGTCAACTACTCCCCTATAGGACTCGACCTTGCTATATTCGCCAACGACACAGCCCAATTCACTCCTGCTCTCGGCTCACCGTACCTTTGCTTCTTGCGTGCTCCTGTCCCATGATCTCCAATAAGCGCATTCCCAGCTCCTTTCCAGCGCTGTGTACTCGGACTATCGGCTTGGCTGGGGGCTAGCATTCATCCTCCTCTACCGAGACAATGTCTCAAGCCATGATCGACAACATAACTTGTCCAGGCTTAACATCTGAGATTCAAAAGGAGAGATCGCGCGGAGCGCGATGGATCCATCATGCTAACGCCTGCAATGCCATGCATGCTCTGACCACCGAGCATGTCTCCTGTGGGAAAAAGGGCGGGTGGTTTCGTACATAACCAACATGCCACCCTCCATTGATATTCCTCTCATTACCTTGTCGAGTACCTACAGAAACATACCGAGTACAGCGATCGTCGAGCTTTAGCCACTCGAAGCAGACCTGTCTCACCTTACACTTACATACATACATTCAAGATGCACACGCCTGCCTTTGTCTGCGCGGCCTTGCTCGGCCTCGCACAGTATGTCGTCTCACACCCAATAGTGAAGCAACGAGCACCAAAAGGACCTAAGATAGGAGGAGCCAACTTCCCGGGTATGTGGATGGAACATGTCGTTATGCTGTGGTCAAGTGCTAACAAGATACTTCAGATCCTGCTATCATTGGTGCCAACAACCGCTGGTATGCTTTCGCAACACGAACAATGGGCGGCAACGTCCACATCCAGGTCGCAGAATCCACCGACTTCGAGAACTGGAGTATCGTTACAAACGCAGACGGCTCTCAAAAGGATGCGTTGCCCAATCTACCCAGCTGGGTCGATGGAGGCAACTCGAACACCGTAAGTGCCATGACATGACATGACATGACATGCATTGCAACAACCTATTGACAAAAAATCTACAGTGGGCTCCAGATGTGATCAAGCTAGACGACGGCAGCTTTATGATGTACTACAGCGCCACCACCAAACAAGACACAGCAAAACACTGCATCGGCGCCGCAAAAGCCAGCAGCGTCACCGGACCATACAAACCCGTCAGCGACCAAGCTCTGATCTGCCCACTCGCCCAAGGCGGTGCCATCGACGCTGCGGTATACAACGACAACGGCCAGCGCTGGATCACCTGGAAAGTCGACGGCAACTCCATCGGCAACGGCGGAGCCTGCGGCAACACTGGTAAGTGATGACATCCATCCATCCATCCAAGTCTATCAAAACCGCAATTCCTAACACCACCACCGCAGTCGCCCCCATAGTCCCCACCCCTCTACGCGTCCAACGCCTCTCCGCCTCCGGCACCACCCTCCTCGGCTCCCCAACCACCATCCTCGACAACCAAGGCGCGTCGGACGAAGGCATCATCGAAGCCCCGGACCTCGTGCACCGCAACGGGCTCTGGTACCTCTTCTTCTCCGCCAACTGCTACGTCAACGCAAACTACAACGTGCACTACGCGACGGCGAAATCTATCACGGGCCCGTACACGCGCGCCGCCAAGCCGCTGTTCAAGACGGGCGACGGAAACGGTTTGACGGCGCCCGGCGGCGCGGACGTGGATCACGATGGCGTGCATATGCTGTTCCATGCGCAGAATGGGAATGGCGGGAGGGCCATGTATAGTGCTTTGTTGAGTTATGATGGGGCTGTTGTTAGTGCGTGAGAGAGTGAGTGAGAGTGTGAGGTGGGATGGGTGGGTGAGTGTGTTTGTTCTGTTTTTCTAACTGATGATACCCGGGTTGCATTATCTTTTCTTTTGTTTGCAAATCGTTTGGAGAGCGAAGGAGTCCTTTGAAGCTTTTTTCTTTTTCTTTTCGGAATCGTTTAATAAAGCCTAGGACAAGCGATTTATCTGTTGGGTGTTTTCCAAAACCTTGGATCTTTTCCTGCAATTCACACGCGCTTTCCCATTCGCAGGTGCCCTTTAACGCCGCCTTTGCCGTCCGCTCGATTGCCTGTCTGCTTGGCAAAACCCGATGGGATTTATAATCGGTTTCATCTGGACGGCCTTCAGCAAGTGAATAACGGCGGCAAATCCCTTCATGTCGGCCTCAGAATCCGAGAGAAAGCAAGAAACGCGTCTCCTCAACCGCTCCATCTCTCCTGCTCGACCTCAGGTCTCAGATCCAATTCATTTTCACTCCTCAATCTCACCCTCCTCGAGCTTCACCCTCTTGCTCTCCCGCTGCTGCTGCTCGCCGTCATCGCCTTCACTTTCAGCATCCTCGTCCGCCGAAGAAGCAGCAGCAACGTCGTCAGCATTCTCATCATCAGAACCAGCATCACCAGCACCAGCAACAGCAACATCCTCCCCACCCTTCTTCCTCCCCTTCCCCAAATTCGGGAAAACAGCCCTCGCCGCCACCACAGCGTCCTTCCTCTTCCTGGTGGCTGCGACTTTCACCGCTGGCACAGGAGGCGACGCAGAAGGAGACAGGGAACTAGAAGCAGCGGTAGCTTTGATGGCACTTCTAGCAGCGGCAGCCGCACCCCTGGCAGGAGTCCTCGGGGTAGCCAGAGGAGCAGCAGCAGTAGCAGCTGGAGCTGGAGCTGAAGCTGGAGCTGGAGCCGGAGCCTTGCGCTTCTTGGCCGCGCTGCCGCGGACTGGCGTGGCTGGGGCTGAGGTCTCGCCGTCGCCGCCACCACTGGTCTGCGGGAGGCCGAGGGTGGCCGGGTCGAGGAGGCGGAGTTTTTTGTTGTAGTGTTGGCTGTGGCGATCGGTTAGTTTCGGGGCGTGTGTTTTGGTTTTGATTTTGGTGGAGATATGGGATTTGAGGGATTTGGGAGGATGTGGGGTTTCTTACGTAGCGGCGCTCAGAGTCCAGCGCTCGTTGACGGCTTTGGTGGCGGCTTCGAATTGGTTCTTCGAGGGGCCGTTGGGGGTCATGACTTGGACGAGGGCGAGGAGGAGGGCGCGGTCTTCTTCGGTGGACCACTGGGGTGCCATGGTTCGCTGGTTTGTGGTGATGGTGTGGTGGGAGTGTGTTTAGGCGGTGTGCTGGAGGCGGGAGGGGTTCTTTGGTGTTTCTTGTTCTTGTTGTGAGGAGGTGGTGTGGTTGACGGAAGTTTGCTGGCGGTTGGCGGGAGACGTAATCTGCCTTCGGACGAGGTTTGCAGGCGGCTGCGTCTTGTGCAACGAGACGTTGAGTGAGTGAGTGAGTGAGTGAGTGAGTTCATTTAAGACGTCACGCCAGATGTGATTTCATCGGTTCTATGACTGAGGATGTGAGATGCAGTGGTTTGTTGGAGCTTGAAGTGAAGTCGGGGAGCCTTCACTTTGCCTCATGTTTCCAAGGCTGTCTCTCAAAGATCGAGTGTTTGACACGCTGCTACCATCGGCGTCTCAGTAGCTCTTCACCACTGAGAGACTTCAATTGACTGAAAATGGGTACTCCAATTCTCCTTTGTCACACGGTCTTTCCATATGGTCATGTCACAACCGATCGTATCCCCAGAGGGACTGACAGCACCAACGAAAGCCTTCAATTAGAACGACCTTTAAATTGAGACCAGAGTCGAAAACTGACCGAAACCTCGAGACAGTTGTCGGACGTTCAGCGCACATACGAGAGGCATTGCTGTCACATGAATCTTGCATACCTATGCGTATCCACCGCAACATCAAAATCACACACATTCGCCCTGAGCAACAATCATCACATCAACTTGTCAACCTCACTCATGACTCACAAAATCTCCTCGTTTGACTCACGCCTTCTCGCGAGAGTTCTCCAGAGTGCGATCCATATCGTAGAGCGGCTCGAGCTTGGCGTCTTTCTGGAACAGCACCCACCTCTTGAACCACCACGGAGCGGCTTTGCCAGTCTGGTAGGCGCAGAACTTGGAAGTCGGGACGGCGAAGCTACACCGTTGTCAGCCAAGAACGAAAAGTTGACTTCATCGACTATCAGAGCAACATGACTTACATGTAATCTAGCTCCTCGAGTGTGCGCTGCTTAGTCTCCGGGACGAAGAAGAAGATCATCACGAATGCGCAGACGTTCAAGCCTGCATAGAACCCGAAGGCGCCTATTCCAGGTTAGCAGTATCCTCCTCTGGGACGAAGTTGCGACATAGTTACCAGTAGGAGTGAAAGCAGCAAGGATGGCAGGGAACGAGATGGAGAGCACTGCTGCCCAGAACAAGCACGTTGCCACAGCCCAACCCATGCCGACTTCTCTGTGGCTCAACGGGAACACCTCGGCCGAGTACGTGAATGGCACGGGACCTTCGCCTGGAGAGTAGAATGCCGCAAACAGGTAGATGAAGAACGCGACCATTCCCAGGTGCGCTTTGTTGTCGGTCGGGATGTAGAAGCAGAAGCCGGCTGCGAGCAGAGTCCAGGCCATGTTCGGGAAAGTGAACAGCAGGAGGGATCTTCGGCCGAAAGTGTCGATGGTCCAGATAGCCGGCTGTCATATGTGTCAGCGGCTTGTTTTAATTTAGAAAGATTTCTCTCGGCGCTTACCCAAGCAAAGACGAAGTTGACAAGACCAAAGCCGAAACTGGCAATAAGAGCGTTACGTTCGCTGGCTCCGGCCTGTCTGAAGACCGTGGAACTGTAGAATGCTATTTTGTGTTAATGACTGTTGCTTACTTGGCGATACTATCGGCCAGCTGACATACCAATAATGTTGATTCCGCACTGTACCCGTCAGCATAAGATCACCGTGCATTTACGTTCTACCGATGCTTACCATCTGCTGGGCGATCATTACGACGAAGCTGGCCAGAGTGGCGCGCCTGACACGAGGAATCGTGAAGAGCTGGGCGAAGCGAGAGAAGTAGTTGCTCTTCCCCACAATGCTCGCCTCGATCTGTAGCTGGCAGTGGATGTAGTAGAGATCGCGTGCAGCCTGGATCTCGTGGTGGCGAAGTCGTAGGAGCGAATTGTAGGCTTTTTCGTATCGGTTCTTCTTCATGTACCATCTCGGGGACCTTGAGAGAATAGTGTCAGTACAAACTAACTCTCAGCGGCGCAAGCCATCCGTTGCGCGCCCAAGGGTTCAGGTAGAGGCTCAAGGCACGGGAGAGTGTGAGAGATGTGAGCAATGCTCTGAGCGGCCGAGTTCTTCTCTTTCGTTTCAGTGAATCCTGATAGCAGCTCAAAGGTTGACTTACTCAGGGCAAAAGTAGATTCCGATAGTCAGTGGTACCGCCGGGATGAAAGCTGATCCGATTTGCAGACGCCAGGCAATATCGCCCACCTGATAGACGGCGAGGTTCGCGCAGAAGCCCAAGAAGATACCAAAAGCCGTCCACATCTGCCACGACATGACGAGCGCGCCACGGATTCTGGCCGGAGAGTTCTCAGCAGCGAAGATTGGAACCGATGAGCCTTTCAAGCCCATTCCAATACCCATCAGTAGGCGGGTGATGAAGAGCTGTTCCCATGACTGTGAGACTGCGCCGCCGATTGGTGTCAGGAGACAGAAGATGGCACTGATGAAGATGGTCTGTGTAAATGTCAGTAACTTGTCCGGAGAGAGGGTAGTATACAGGATTGCTGACTCCACGACGGCCGAAGTAATAGTTGCAAGGATCCGAGACCCAACAGCCAATGAAGGCACTGCCGATGTAGGGACCGGCATTAACCAGTCCTACGAGCCAACTATCGCGCACTTGGTTTGGTGCGCCTGGCGTCTCGCCTTCGCCAATGCCGAATTCCTAAAACATGTCAGCTGATGAAGATCGCAGGTGTGAGACGAGCCATACAAGTGGGAAACTCAGGTTAGCACCGTTGGAACCTGTCTGGTCCCATCCCTGCACAGCAGCACCGATGGAGCAGACAATGATGGTGAAGTACAGTGCCATGGGATGCCTCCATCGATGGGTGGCCTCAAAGCGGAGCGCTTCACGCTCCTCACCCGACAGGCTCTCAATATGGTCATAGTCGGTCGGTTTCTGGGCGACAAGCGCTCCTCTCTTGATCAGGTCAACACGTTCTGTCAGACCCCTCTCATTGCAGAAAACCTCAACATCGTGCATAAGATCGGTGTACGAGATGTCTGCCAACGGGTTGGAGACTCTTAGCTTGTGGGTCAGCGATTTGCTTGTAAAAGAGGGTCTGTTGCTTGCCACGAGAAGACTCACTTGGCGTCCAAGTTCTTGTTCAAGTTGATTTCAGTGACGGAAGTGCTTCTCACAACGTCGTTGTGAACTTCCTTTTGGAAGCCATCGCTGTCCTTGTCGGACATCTTTGCTACCGGATGATGATGGACTGCACTGAAAGACGATGAGGGAATGAGAGAATGTGTCAGATCCTACCTCGCGCGCGCGTACCCGGACAATATATCCCTCGCGCAGCTGAGCCCACCTTACCGGTATTGGCATTGATGGCCTAGATTGACAACCAAGAAACCCGATGAGACGCATATCCACGTCCTCAGTGGAGGACACTCGTGGGGCCGAGCCACCCTCAGCATCGCTCTGGGTTCTCGGGTGCCCATGGGGGGTGCTACGTTGCACATGCTGCCGTTTGGAGGCGCTACACCAGCGTTCTTGGCCATGGCCATGTAAAGTCTGTCGACAAACCCGCGGTTGCTTTGTCGTGCTTCGCTGCAGGCCAAGCGGAGGTGGTCCAAGAAGCTAAGACATCGGCATTCCAAGGGTTCTGGGCCCGACTGCGACAAGATTGCGGACTTGTTGCATCTGGAATCAACCATCAACGGAACCAAATAGGTGGGCTGGTACAAGCAGCATGATTCCAATGACTTTCTGGGCAGCCATCAGCCCAGTGTAGTGTATGGGCAGTGTACGTCGTTCTCACATCCAAGACTGATGAGTGAGTGAGAAGGAAATGGCAACCCCGCGCGCCAAGCAGATGCCGAGATAATCGCAAATATTGGAGATGGCAAGCATGCGGGTGGCTCTTGCACTGTGTAAAGTCAGATGACGGTCAAAGTATTGCACTTGCAATGTGATTTGCAGGCACTCCAGATCGAAGGCGACCTCGAGGCTGTGCAGATGCGTACGTGATCTGTGCTGTCCACCGTTGATGGGAGAGAAAGATGGGGCATGGAAACAGGACAGTGCCCTGCAAGACAGACTGATCCAACATTCTCCCAATATATCATCTAACTGGGAGGAGGGAGACGATGCGAGAGGCGAAGCATCATCTCAGTCTGCCTTTGCGGTATCGTACACTGAGTCGAGTCCACCCTCCGATGGCAGTGCCTCAAGATCAGTCGGTATAAGAGAGAGAGAGGCACGCACCAAAAAGATCACTCTCAGCGACACTGGTGTCAAACTGTTTCTACTGCTATAGAAAAGTGAGGCGGCGTATTTCCACAATTCTCACAACGACGGAGTGAATGATATAGCGGCATGCAGATTGCATGCTTGGGTCTTGATGTCTCGAACTCATCAACCCCGTCTTCTTGTTTTAATGTTGAAAGCGACGAGAAGACTGGATTTCTCTCACTGTAAGCCTGTAACCAGTAGCCAATATCGAGTGCATAGACCATAAGTCGAGCAACCGTGAAGGAGGATTTCTAGAGGACGACAAAAAATACGACACAATACGAAACGAAAACCAGGGGAAGGCCACGATTTCTGACAAGGCTGATTAAGCGTCCAATTCCAATTGGAGGGGCTTGTTTCGCTTAACTACCTAACCCACATGGCTCTCCTAAGTAGGGCCCCATGCTCCATGCCCATGTGGCATGCATAACTATCAGCTTCACCCTTGCACGCATCGACAACACTTCAATACTTGCAAGGTTTTCGGAATACTAACGTTTGTGGTATCCGACAACAATACCTCCTCGGATACAATACGAGCTTCGCTAAGCTGAGTTTCTGGCCAGTGGGGAAAGGAATCTCTCAACGGAAAAATCCTTTGGAACTACCTACTCCAAGAGACATCACTTGGACCGCCTTGGAACGTATAATTGATTTGTGGGCTGCGAGACTTCAATTAATATTCTCTGGACTCTTTTGCGGAAGTCGTCTTGGATTGGAAACAACGGACTTTTCTGGAATTAGAATCATTACTTCTTTTAAAAAAAAAAAGGACTCCAAGTCCGACCAGCTGTCAACAACAGCACAAACAAACGGCACACCACTCCTACCTACAGGTACTCAGGTTCTCACAATGTCAACCGCCATGTCCACCCTCTACGCCGCCCTCAGCGACCGCCCGGTCTACGCCCTAGCAATCCTCCTGGTAATAACAATCCTCATCACCCGCCTCCTCTCCGCCAAACAACCCGAGCGCGCCGGCCCCAACGGCATCAAACGAATCCCAGCCGTGCCGTACATCCTGCCCCTCCTCGGCCACCTGCCCTCGATGTTCTACGACGCCAAAACCTTCACCCGCCGCCTCCGCGCCGCCTACCACCCCGACGGCGCCTACAGCCTCAACTTCGGCGGCACGGTCCACAACGTCCTCTTCGCCCCGTCCCTGGCGACGGCGCTCGTGAACGTCAAAGCCGAGAATGCGGACGAGAAGGAGCTGTTCCGCGGGATCATGGGCAAGGTGTTCAACTTCCCGCTGGGGAGTGAAGGGGCCAAGTACGACGACGCGCTGGTGGAGGTGAATGCTCTGTACAAGAACTTCATGTCTGACCCTGGGCTTGCGGAGATGACGAGCCGGACGGCGAGGAGCGTGAAGGCGAGTATTGCGAGTTTCGTCACGGGGAGCAAGTCGCTGGTCGATCAGATGCAGTGGGAGCGGGAGGCGGGGGTGGAGATCAAGACTGACGGAAAGGGGGAGAAGGTCGTCGAGGTGGACTTGCTGGATTTGTCGAGGGATTGGTGCGCGACGATGGCGAACCCGACGATCATCGGCTCGGATTTCGTCAACAATTTCCCGGACTATGTGCGGGATATCTGGAAGCTGGATGAAGGGTTCTTGCTGCTTGCTACGGGGCTGCCGAGGTGGATCCCTATTCCTGCGCTGACGAAGGCGCACATTGCCCGCAAGCATTTGATGGACAAGTTGGTGCAGTTTGAGGTTGCTATGGACAAGTGGGCTGCGGGCGAGAACCCTGGGCCCGAATGGGGGGATTTGGACGACGTGGGACCCGTGGTGAAGGGCAGGATTGAGATTTACAGAAAGTACGGCTTTAGCATGCAGGCACGCGCGGCGCTCGAGAATGCCCTGCTATGGGCTGCGAATGCGAATTCCAACCCGACGGTCTTCTGGATGCTCGAGAGGATTTACCCCGACAAGGCTTTGCTTGCGATGCTGCGTGAGGAGATCGAGCCGTACGTGCGGGCGGTTCAGCCGAAGCAGGAGTTTCCTATCCCGGACGCGCCTTTGCTGGAGAAGTTGGATGTCGATGGGTTGTGCGCGAACTGCCCGTTGTTGAAGAGCTGCTATATCGAGTGCCTTCGCTTGGACGCCGCGCCCTGGAGTCTGAAAGTCGCCAAGCAAGATTTCGTGCTGACTCCGAGAGACAAGGAGGCGCAGAGTTACATGCTGAAGAAGGGCGAGTATGTGCACGTTGCGCACGACTTGCACAACACCGACCCAAACGCTTTCGAAAACCCGGATGTGTTCAAGGCGGACCGTCATATCAAGTATGATGAGAACGGCAAGGGCTCCGCTGACATGGGCTCCATGAGACCTTATGGTAAGTCGTATCTTGAAAGCTGCAAGGATGAAGATTCGAGTGCTGATCAAATAATCTTTCTAGGCGGTGGTCACACCATGTGCAAAGGTCGTGCATTCGCTTTCAAGGAAATTATGCTGTTCTCGGCGGCCATCATATCGATGTGGGAGATCGATCCTGTCAATGGCGGAGAGTGGAAGCTACCCAAGCAACGCAAAGCAACAGCAGTCTATGGTACAGACAGCTCGACCAGAGTTTGGATCAAGCAGAGGAAGCTGCCCGTTGCGACGAAGTGAGTAGCCCTCAATAGTCGGAATCCATCTCTTCCATGATGGTCTGATCGAGGAGATTGCGGTTGCCACCTCTGGCAGAAGCACTCCCTAGGCCGTTGGGGAGGTTCACAACCATGCCATTGCTAGGGCTAGGCGATAGAAGATGCGGCTCGGATCGTGCCTTGTGACGAGCTTTCTCTTCGCGGTATTGTCTGACGGTGCGGTCTCTAGGAGGCTGGGCCACCGAATCGAGCCGGAGGAGGCGATGGAAGATGTTGTATGTGCAGAAGAGTGCCAATCCACCGAGCAGGCCCACCAGTGCCGCAACTCCCAAGTAGTTGTACAGAGGCTGGTGTAGGTAGAATTAGAACGTGTCATTGTGCAGATGTCGGCGTTGAGACTACATTTACTCACCTCCAATTTAACCAGTGCTCGGAAAGGTAATGCGAGACATGCGGCGATGAAGCGGAGCAGGTAGACCACTGGCTGCAAGACAAATGCAATGGGCCAGTA
>Ga0265780_10006451_pt1 | contig 14550 bp, 12 predicted proteins | sample P1T30metagenome_FD_192432 | JGI IMG/M metagenome (GOLD analysis project Ga0265780, IMG submission 192432) | Plant litter microbial communities from East Loma Ridge, Irvine, California - P1 T30 | ecosystem: Environmental > Terrestrial > Plant litter > Unclassified | place: USA: California... | reverse complement strand
GAGTAATGTCTCGCGGACAAGATCACCGTCTTGGTACGATTAAGAGACAAACCATAGTCCGCAAGCGAATGCGACAAGACGGAAAGCGCTCGGTATGCGTCGGCTTGGTTCGCCACAATCAAAGTAAAGTCGTCCACATATCGATGAAACGCGATCCCAGCATCGGACAACATACTATCTATGGACGACATCAGAACTTCAGCCAATATACGAGAGCATTGACCACCCACCGGCAACCCAAAGGATCGACCCGAAGCAAATTTAGCCAAAAACCGATCCACCTGTTTCGCGACTGTGCACCCTAAGGGAAATAGGTCTTTTAGATGGTTCTCGATACGATGATGATAAATATGCTCATAAAAACTGGATATGTCAGTTTGCACAACAAATGCGCCAGCATATCCAATCCCAACATTATTCAGCGTTGCTTCCCTATATGCGCGCCAAGATGAATCTCTATCAAAAAGACCATTCCCTTCCGCCTTATAGCGGTAAGAGTGTGCAAATGAGCTCCTTTTCGGCTCTAAAATCTCGGCAACGGCCACTCCCAATCCGTTGAAATATATGTTCCAAAAAGGATGAATTTTTGTACTAATACGAAAACCAGATGGTCCAGTAGGTACCAATAATCGTTCAGAGAAAACTTGCAAAGAATTTATTTCAGAAGCCGCAGTCTTCTCGCCACTTTTTTCCAATCTAGAAAAATAGGCAAAAGCCAACGAAGAAAGCTTCTCTATATTCTCCGAAATGAATCGATTATCAACATCAAATGGCAATGTATCATTATCACCATGAGCGCCAATATCTATGGCAGCCCGCCTAAAATGATCCAACGTAACAGTATTCATCTATTCTCACGAATAAGAAAAAGCCACCAAAATTGGTGGCGAATTCACACATCTTATACACATATATTATTGAGAAGAACATCACCGCTTCTTACCAGCTCGCCAATGCTGCGCATAGTGCATCGCGAAGGGTAAGGATGAACTGTTACTCCCTTGCAGGCAGATCTTCCACAACGTCGGCGATTAACTTACCCACTTTCGCGTTTTCGCCCATATCTCCCAATAATGTCTGCAAAGATACTTTGAGATAGCTGGAAATATCGTCCAGGCGGTCAAGCGATGGCAACCGCGCACCGGTCTCAATCCTAGAGGCAGTCACGTTTTCAATTCCCAGAGCTTCAGCCAATTGGCCTTGCGTGATACCTAGCTGGGTACGAGCGACCTTGATGTTCCGGCCAATCCGCTTCCCGAGTTCCCCCCTTCCCGGTCTTCGACTGTCTCGGCATATAACTTTTCCCAAAAAGTCACATAGCCCTATGGCAAGAGTAATTATAAAATAATGTAATATGGCAAGTATATTGACATAAGACGATAATTTACAAGCAAAATCAAACAACCTAAGGAGCGTAGAGGCTACATGAGCAATATTACCTTCCTACCAACTAGCGCTCCAGACAAGTCTGTCTCCAGTACCCCCCGCTCCCGTACGCTTCGTCATTACAAACAAGACCGACCTCACCCTCAAGATGTACTGGATCGACTTCGACGGCAAAGAAGTTCCTTAGGGTGCGATGGTCAAGTGATTTCGGACACAACGATAGGTCGTGCTGCCATTTTCCGTTCGTAGACGGCGGGCGACAAATTACCCAGTGCTGAGTTGATGCGCTTGCAGTTGTAGAATCCCACAATGTAGTCGGTGATGTCAGCCCTGGCCTCGGCATGGTGGGCATATTGTCGCTGCCAAACACGTTCCATTTTGAGGTTCAGGAAAAAGCGTTCGGCGACGGCATTGTCCCAACAATTCCCTTTGCGGCTCATGCTGCATACAAAACCATGCTTGGCCAACAGCGCTTAATAGGACTCACTGGCGTACTGGCTGCCGCGATCCGAATGGACGATCAGGCCCGGCGCCAGCTGTCGCTACCCGATAGCCATGGTCAGTGCATCGCAGACCAGTTTCGCTGGCATGCTCGGTGACATCGCCCAGCCGACCACCTTGCGCGTAGAGGTCCATCACGATGGCCAGGTACAGCCATCCCGCACCGGTGCGGATGTACGTGATATCGCTGACGTACGCCCGGTTTGGGGCAGATGGATTGAACTGACGATCCAGTACATTGGCCGCGATCGGCAAGTTATGCTTGCTGTCCGTCGTGTGCGCGAACTTGCGCGTCCAGACTGGCTTCAAAGCAGCCCGCCGCATCAAGCTGCTCACTTTAGAGCGCCCAATGTGAAATCCAGCGTCCGCCATGGCCGTCACCAGCCGGCGACTGCCATAGCTTTGCTGACTTGCTGCAAACGCTGCTTTCAGATGCACGTACGCCTTGTACACCACGGGCATGGCGGCGCGTCGTTGCGCCTCGTAGTAGCCAGACCGGCGGACGCCCAGGACGCGGCAGCTTGCTGGACCGGAATGGCCTCCTTTTGCAGCTGATGAACGAGCCGATAGTTCACTTCATTTCGCGGGCAAAGAAGGCCGAGGCCTTTTTTAATATGGTGACATCCTGGCAAAGCTGCTGATTTTCCAGCTCGAGTTGCCGAATGCGTTACTGCTCGGCCGTCAGTGGCTTACCGATACCTGATTGCCCATTCTGCTCGGCGCTGTACTGCTCAAGCCAGCGCCGGATCGCGCTCGGACCAATGTCCATGCTCTCACTGACATGCTGTACGCTCAAGCCTTGCTCATTGATCATGCGGACCACTTCCAGCTTCAGGCTTGGCTCGAAGGTTCGACGTTTTCTTGTCATGCTTTAACTCCTCTGATGGTGGGATTATCCACCTATCGAGGTGTCCGGGAATAGTAGACCACAGCATATCTCAGCAAGCGATTCAAAATGTATCGCCCCAAGCGACGCCCTAAATGAACGGGCAATTTCTCGGCGGACTAATCCTCACTAAGGCGGTGTTAATCGCACGGCCTTTACCCCCCAACTTCAAATGTACACTCTCGCCCCAGCCCACTACGCCTGAATAGGTGCGGTTAAGACTGCCAGTTAATCACACCTTGTTGTGCACCGATCTGCCTAGATGTGAGAATGTGTGTACTTTACCAGTGAGCAAGATGATATCCTGAAAAGCAATGTACCAACTTCGCGCTTGGAGGACAGATGGACCAGGAGTCATTGTTTGACGAGAGATTTCTGAGCAACTACGCCGGGCATATTGTCGATGACCCGGCCACCGCCATCGTGGAGCTCGTTGCAAATTGCTGGGATGCCTACGCCACTGAGGTAAAGATTACGCTACCCAGCGCGAAAGAGGAGCGCCACTTCAAGATTGAGGACAACGGTAAGGGCATGACACGTGCCGAGTTCCAGCACATTTGGCGCACCTGGTCTTACAATCGCATAGCGGCTCAAGGCAAGGTGTCTGAACCACCGCCGGAGGTGCCGGGTCTCCCCCGCAAGGTCTTCGGCAAGAATGGTAAGGGGCGATTCGCTTCCTTCTGCTTCGCCAAGGAATACATCATTACGTCGCGTAAGGACGGGCAACAGTTCGTGTGCAAGGTAGGACAATCCACCACAAAGCCATTGGTCTTTGAGGAGCTGTCCTATCTTGCAAAAGGTGCGGAGGGACACGGCACCACCATTGAGAGCGTTGGAGAAATTCCTCAATTAAGGTTCACTGAGGGAAAGGCACGAGAGCTTATCGGCAGCCGCTTCCTCGCCAACCCATCGTTCCAAGTGCATGTCGGTGGCAAGAAAATCTCTTTCAACGACATCTCAGATTATCTCTATGAATCCGAGATCGAGGTGGAAGGGCTGGGTAAAGCCCGCATCCTTCATATCGACACAAAGAAGGCCGACAAAACCACAAAGCAACATGGCATCGCTTGGTGGGTCCAGGCCCGGGCAGTCGGGCAGTGCAACTGGAGCCCTAGCGATTACGAGCGTGTCCTTGATGGTCGCACATCCGAAGCCAAACGCTATACCTTTATCGTTCAAGCGGACTTTCTGAACGACCTTGACGCGGTGCGCGAGGATTGGAGCGGTTTTCGAGAAGACAATGACGCATGGCAGAACACACGTAAAGCAGTACAGGATGGTATTAGAACTATCATCCACGATGCGGGAAAGAGCGAGCGCGAATCGACCAGAAGTTCAGTGTTCGAGAGGGTTGGAAATGCCATCAACAAACTCTCCCCTATTAGCAAAGATCGCGTGGCGTCCTTCGTCAATGAAGTGGTTGAGACCTGCCCCAATTTCGGTGAGAACGAGATCGTCCAACTGACGACAATCTTGACCAAGCTTGAGCAGTCCAAGTCACAGTACGGTCTACTCGATGTGCTGCATAAGTGCGGCCCCAGCGACTACGATAACCTCCACGAAATCCTTACTCAGTGGACGGTTAGCATGGCAAAGCTTGTACTCGACGAGATACAAAATCGACTGAAACTCATCGGAGAACTCCGCACGAAGCTGAAGCAAGTTGGAATCGATGAGGTACACGAGCTGCAGCCTCTTTTCGAGCGGGGATTATGGATGTTCGGCGCCCAGTTCGAGTCGATCGACTTTACCTCGAACCTCGGCATGACCCAAGTGATCAAGACGATCTTTAAGGACACCTCCGGAAAGGGAAGCCGAAATCGTCCAGACTTCGTTGTACTTCCGGATTCGAGCGTCGGCTTTTACGCCCGTCCGTCATACGATGATAATCATGATGAAGATGGCGTGGATCACCTCGTCATCATAGATTTGAAAACGACAGGTCTTGCGCTGGGCAGCAAAGAGAAGCATCAAGTATGGAAATACGTCAAGGAGTTGCGTGAGCGTGGATACATTCGGAAAAACACAAAGGTGGATGGGTTCGTGCTTGGCGACAAAATTGAACAGGGGGAAAACGAAGTAAATGCGCACGGCGACGAAGTGAAAATATATCCCATGCTGTATGACACTATCTTGGTCCGAGCTGAGAAGCGTTTGCTGAACCTTCACAGCAGAGTCAAAGATGCCCCATTCCTACTCGCTCAGCAAGATGAACTAAAAAAATTCATGGAGCCACTGCCAGTTCAGCAGATGGATCTTGCCGACATATCAAAGTAGGATAGGAACGCCGGACTGGGATATAAAAAATGCACGATATAAATGACCAAACTCACCAACCACAACTCGACTTGCGCACGTCGTCTTCCTTACCTGTATCCGGAATTATTTATACGCCTGCGGTCCAATTTACCCAAGCTCAGATGGAACAGACGCTAGCAGAATTATTGCAAAAGGTCACGGGCGACAGTTTACGCATATTGGATTCTGGGTTGAGTATCGCCAGAATATTCGAACAGAAAGTGGTTCGGATCAACGGAACAGATATCAGCTTAAAGACTTCTTGGATGTGCGCTGGCTTTAGCGGAGAACCTAGCTTTCTAACATCCGGTGAAATAGAGCTAAAAATTGGATACATAATAATTTCTGAACTTGAGATTGACAATAAATTCTATTGTTTCATTCAACGGCTACACATTGGCGACCCCTTTGAATGCGGATTTAATGGAGCCTTGACACCGCCTCTTGAAGTAGCATTCAGAAAGATAGTAGCAAGCATATCGAGCGAGGCCAGTCGCATTGAAACCATTCATATGAAATATATGACTACCTCAAAGTATGAGCTACGGGCTAAGACGGTGGAGTCTTTCGATACAGCTAACAACCTTAGCCCAGCTGGAATGTATAGAACTATCGCCTCTCGAGTAAAGGTTGCAGACATAAAACCCGAATTTGGCACTAACAGGGCGTCAGTAGCAGCATCATCGAATAAAATCAGCTTGGGTCTAACATCGCTCATCTTCAATGACTGGGAGAGCGTCGTTGCACAGTTAATATTCGCGGTACACAATTCCAAGCCAAGGGATCACACGCTGAGTCGATTTGCACAAGAAAAAGCAAGCCTGGCCGGAGCAGAGCCCAAATCCATCCTATTCGACATTCATACGCTTGAAACACTTTTCAGGAGCGATGGAACAAAAAAGCTAACATCGAAAACGGCAGCTACGCACGACGAGATACTTAGTGACTTACTTAAAGAATTTACTGAACCTTTCATTCTTGAAAAATTAAATCCTCAAGATGATTATAGTAGCTCGCCGGGCCGATCCATTGTTCGCAGCATAAAAGTTACGCCTCGCACCAAGACTTGCAATGTCTCCTTACCAAAGTGCGACATAAAATTCGACGGCGAACCTATTAGTCTTATTATTGACAAAGAAAAAGCATTCAGAATCACCTTCTCCGACCCATCGTTATTTTTTTGCAGGGAGGGCTTACTAGGAATCGGCAACATTAAGGATTCAGCAAAAATATTGGGGAATATAATATTCGGAGACGACGTATTCAAATCCGCGTCGTCAGAAAAGGGGAATCTGGATGCTAATAGCGAACACCATGTAGATGACTCATTATTCCATTGTATTGCCAAAGGGCTTTGCAAAGATACCGAGTATCTGATTTGCGATGATGGCACAGATGAATGGGGTGATTTCTTTGGCCTCAGTTTAAACAAAGGAAATCCCGTTGCGACCTGGTATCACGCAAAAATGGATAAGCGAGACAAGCCAATTCAGAATGGCCGCACGGCTTCCGGTGCTGGCGGTCTACAAGTGGTTGTTGCTCAAGCTCTAAAAAACCTTGGACGAGCTCGCACGTTATCATCCGACCCTGAATTTAAGGAGCGGCAAAAGACTTGGGGACTTCCCTATGTATTCCCAGAAGGGCATATCACTACAAAAATTTCGCGCTTTACTTCAACGATACCCGGCGCGACTGTACGAAAATTTGGTAATTCTTGGGAAAATGCAGCTCTCAGCCCTAACACTATTTATCAGTCTGCGATTGTAATTCCAGATTACAAGAAGAGTTTCTTCACGACGCTGATATCGCGCGTCGGTTCCTCATTAGGTAACGAAACAGATCTTCAAGTATTCTACTTGCTTAGCGCTTTCATGGGGGGTTGTTTCGAAATGGGAATTCGCCCAGTTATATACTGTCGGAATTAGATCAAAATTCAAAAAACCACATTATGCTCGCTCATCGCATAAAATAGCGCACATTGCACTAGATATAAAAATGGTCAAAAAAAATAAAAAGAATGACGGCCCTTACTCGGGTTTTATTATTACTTTTGAGCCCGCTCGTACCGAATGGCTGGCCGAAAGAATGTATTCAGGAAAACAACTTTCCGACTCTTTCTCCGCGTTAGATGCAAGCTTTGAAAGAAAGGAACTTGTAGCTCTAGTTCTGAGCAAAAATCCGTTCTCCATCAATGCTTTGGCATTAATGGAAAAGATGCACGGTAGCGGAGGAGCCGGGAAAATCAAAATGCGGATGTCGGAGATCTTAGCATTCTCTACCCCTATAACCCAATCAGAATTGACTTACCGTGATTTTGATCTAAAGCCATGCACTCCAGAAACTCTCGTTCGCACCGAGCCAAGTCAATGGACTGCTTTTATAGATGATATTTTCGCTCTCCGGCCAGAAATGGCGGAACAAATCGCTGGAATAATATCTCGGCGAGATATGCGGCCACATTTGGTGGGCAACTCTGAAAAAATTGATCGACTAAACGAACAAAGAGATGGATTAGGTCTGTGCCTTGATATAGCTCAGATAGATCGCGCAAAAGTTCTCAAGGGTATAAATCCAGACAAAATATCAAGTGCCAAATCAATAATTGATTTATTGGACAATATACCGGTAGCGGAGCGCACATTACTAGAACATGACGCTCCGATAATAAAAAAATTACTAGGTACAACCAATGTGAAATCGGCACAATTCTCTGAGGCAGGTCGCAGTGTCAGTGTTCACATTACAGACCAAACACCCCTAGAATCCGTGCTCGGAATCGATTTATTGATCTACAGCACCTGCTATAACAATTTCCTATTACTGCAATATAAAAAAATGCAAAAACGGATTAAGGGCTGGGCTTACTCTATCGCACCTAGCTCAAACATACATTCTCAGCTTGCCCTGATGGAAAATTTCCACACTGCGGTTATGAAAGAACCGGCTCAGGAAATTGATCTTTGGAGTTATAGACTTAATGATGCACCGTTTTACTTTAAGTTTTGCGAGCAACTGGACATCGACTCAAGAGATGAAAGCCTTATTCCGGGAATAACCCTAAGCGAGCCCCACTTGCGTCAATTTCTTTCGCTTCCGGCCGCAAAAGAGGATGGACAGTCGCTTTCTATCGGCCATCACAATTGTCCTCGCTACCTAAACAACAGTGAGTTTATTCAGCTCGCCAGAGTAGGATGGATTGGGTCAAGTGCGAGAGCTGCGGCTCTAATGAGAAAAATACTGGAAGAAAACGAGAAAGGGGGACGTCGCGCTATGCTTGCAATCATTGACATTCCGCAAACCAAAGAGGCCTCCAGCCGAGGTCGAAAAAAATAGCTCAGGGGATCTGCACAGTGTACTTTGCACGCCTTCTATTCCCCAAGCGCAGATGTACACTTTGATGCAGCTCCGGTCACGCTCCGGTCAGTCGGCAGTGTTCTGGTCCACTTCTGGTCCCGCCACACACACAGGCCTGCCCAGACCAAGCTGCCATAACTGCAGAGCCCGGGACCAACACCCTAACATTGGTTCAATACCTGGAGCCCGTTCAGACGGACTTTTAATCCGTTGGTCGCAGGTTCGAATCCCGCACGGCCTACCAAGTATTCCCAGGAAGCCCACGAATTTCGGTTCGTGGGCTTTTTGCTTTTCTGGTCGGTTTCTGGTCGGTTTCTGGTCGCTCCCTGGTCGCTTCGGAAGAGGTTCCGCCGCTCCCGCGCTCATGGTCAGCGACTTTTTCTCTCGCCAGTCAAACCACCCGCGCCAGGAAGACATCACCCGGCACTGGATGTCCCTTTCGGTGAATCCAGGCTTGTCACCCCCATCCGGCGGCACGCTTCGGCGCAGCGCCGGCAGGCGGCGGCGCAATCCTGGCAGTGCTGTGCCTGATGTTTGGCGCACTCGTCACCGCATGCCTGGCACACTTGTGCACACAGCTGGCAAAGCGCTTCGGCGAAATCGCTGCCCCTGGCCATGAAGGCAGCAGCCAGACGGCAGATCTGGGCGCAATCCATGTCGAGCGCAATACAACGCGCCATCATCTTGACATCGTCTTCGCTCAGGCAGGCCGTCGAGCAGATATCGCATGCGTCAGCGCAGGCGTTGCAAGCCTCGATACACGATTGATACTGTTGTTGCATGATGTTCTCCTTGAATGATTGCGAATATCGCTTCAGGACGTCATCTCGGAATTCACAGGATAAATGATGGGTTGGTTTCGCTGGTACGCGATCCTGAGCGAAGAGACGATGGGATAGTGTAGTCCACTGGTGTCGTTGTCTGTCACCCCGGTGCGTGTTGCAGTTTCAGGCCATTTCTAACCTTTCGTTACACTCGGAAAGTTTTCGGATCGTAAACGCATGATAGGATGGTTTATTGCCTCAGATAAACTCTGATTGCACGCAATCGTGCGCACCTTGTCTGAATGGTGCCTAGATGTAAAATAAACAATTGATTTTACCGAGTCCTGTGCCCGCATCGCTGCATGGGACGGTTGCCGGTACGCCGCGTTGCAACGCCGATGATGCGCAGCCGGGGCTCAGGCCTCGCAGCGCAGCCGGCGCCCGGCGCCGCTTTCTTCACCAATTTTCGCCGACTCCACCGGAGCCGGCCACAGGAGCTACCATGAACAACGTACAGAACGAACGCAACACTTCCTCGATCGACACCGCCACCGTCCTCGACCGCAGTAACCCACGCGCACCGAAGCGCCACATCGCCAAGGACATCGTCGAGAACGGCCGCCGCCTGCGCACCCGCATCGGTGTCGCCGCCGGTGTCGGCATCGGCCTGACCGCGCTGCTGGTCACCTTCCAGTAATCGCCCGGGCGCCCCTGCGCCCCACTCCCCGCCACCGGCCATACGGCCGGTTGTTGGTTCGTCCATTGCTGGGCTATACTGCATCTTCCATTGCCAGCAGGATGTGCATGCAACGCTTCTTCGCCACACGTATCGACGGGTTCCGCGCTTCGCTGCGCCGGATACTGCTCGTCCTGTGCGCGCTGACGCTGTCCCTGCAGCTCATCGGCAGCGGTTTCCACCATCATGATCTCGACGAGCAGCTGTCCGATTGCGTCAGCTGCCATGTCACTTCCCACGCCAACGCCGCCCTGCCGGCCGCACCGCCGTTGCTGCTGGCGGTGTTCCTTGCCGTCGCCTATGTGCTCGCGCGCCTGCCACGACCGCCCCTGGTCGTCCTGCGCCAGTACCTGATTCCCTCTCCCCAGGCGCCTCCGCGCCACTGATCCCACGCCAGAACTCCGCACGCCGCGCCGGCACCTGGCCGCGCCGGCGCGCGCTCGCGCAAGCCTGCTGAAACATCGGGATGGCTTGCATCCGGCGTCGCCATGCCCGCATGCACGGCGGCGCCACCGTTTCATCCGCCAAGGAAGACCATGACCCCATCCACTCCCGCCCTGGAGGCCAGCGGCGTGACCGTCGCCTACCAGTCCACGCCGGTCCTGCGCGACCTGTCCCTGCGCGTCGCGCGCGGCGAAATCTACGCCCTGTTGGGCGGCAACGGCGCCGGCAAATCGACCACGCTGAACACCTTCCTGGGATTCGCCCGGCCGCAGGCCGGCGCTGTGCGCGTGTGCGGCATCGACGTCGGCGCCGACGCCCTCGCCGCGCGCAGCCAGCTGGCCTATGTGCCCGAGAACGTCGCCCTGTACGAACACCTCGACGCCCGTGAAAACCTCGAATACTTCCTGCGCCTGGCCGGCAGCAGCTGGACCGCCGACACGGTCAGCGACGCCCTGAACGCGGTGCGTCTCGACCAGAACGCATGGCAGCGCCGCCTGGGCGGCTACTCGAAAGGCATGCGCCAGAAAGTGGCGATCGCGCTGGCGGTGGCGCGCCAGGTGCCGGTGCTGCTGCTGGACGAACCCACCACCGGCCTCGATCCGCAGGCCACCAGCGAATTCAATGCCCTGCTGCAAACGCTGCGCGCACGCGGCAGCGCGATCTTCATGGTCACCCACGACCTGCTGGGCGCGGCCGAAGTGGCCGACCGCATCGGCTTTCTGGAGCGCGGCCACATCGGCCACGAATTCACCGCCCAGGGCGCCGAGCGCTACGACGTGCGCGACCTGTATCGCCGCTACGGCGGCAGCGCACGCGACGACATCGCAGGTGAAACCGCCCCGGCTGCAGCCACGGAGGCCGCATGAGCGCGACCGTGCGCCAGGCGCTGCCCGCCATCATGACGAGCGAATGGCGCGCCATGCTGCGCAACCAGGTGGCGCTGGCGGCCGGCGTCCTGATGCTGGCCCTGACCCTGGCCGCCATCCTGGTCAGCCATGAGCGCCTGGGCGCCGTGAACGCCGAGCGTGCGCGCCTGCAAAGCACCGCCGAGCAGCAGTGGCAGGACCAGCCCGACCGTCATCCGCACCGCGTGGTGCATTACGGGCACTATGTGTTTCGTCCCTTGAGTCCCCTCGCCTTCTTCGACTTCGGCATCGATCCGTTCACCGGCAACACGCTGTTCCTGGAAGGCCACCGCCAGAACAGCGCCAACTTCAGCGATGCGGGCCAGTCCTCGGTGCTGCTGCGCTTCGGCCAGCTCACGCCGGCCTTCGTGCTGCAGGTGCTCACGCCCTTGCTGATCGTGTTCCTGGCCTTCGGCAGCGTGGCGCGCGAGCGCGAAGCCGGCCAGCTGCGCCTGCAGATCGTGCAGGGCATCCGCGGCGCCACCCTGTTGCTGGGCAAGCTGGCAGCCCATGCCGGCGTGGCACTGCTGCTGGGCGCCCCGGCCTTCATCGCGCTGGTGGCGATCGCCGTGCTGCACCCCGACATCGCCGCGCAGGCGCTGACGATGCTGGCCGGCTATGCGCTTTATCTCCTGACCTGGGCTGCCGTCGCGGTGCTGGTCTCGAGCGCGCTGCCGCGCGCGCGCGACGCGCTGCTGGCGCTGGTGGCCGGCTGGATCGTGGTGGCGATCCTGCTGCCGCGGGTGATGCCCGACTTCGCCGCCGCCGCGGTGGAGCGTCCCGGCCGCATCGAGACCGAGGTGGCGATCCACGACCGCCTGGCCGCGATCGGCGACAGCCACGACCCGAACGACCCGTACTTCAACGCCTTCCGTGCGCGCACGCTGGAAAAATATGGCGTGGCGCGGGTCGAAGACCTGCCGGTCAATTATGGCGGCCTGTTGATGCAGGAAGGCGAACGCCTCACCAGCGCGCTGTTCGACGAATTCATGCAGGACGATTTCGCCAGGCAGCGCCAGGAAAGCGCGATCGTCTACGCCAGCAGCATCTTCAGCCCGCTGATCGCGCTGCGCCGCATGTCGACCGCGCTGGCCGGCACCCACCTGGACAGCCACGCGCGCTTTTTGGCCGAGGGCGAGAAATACCGCTTTGCCTTCGTCCAGTCACTCAACGGCCTGCATGCGAACGTGGTCTCGCCCACCGGCGCCGGCGACGAGCGCATCGACCGCCACCACTGGCAGGAACGCGCGCCGTTCGGCTACGCGCCCGCCCCGTATGCCCAGGTGGCCGCGCGCCACGCCTGGCCGGCCTTCGCCGTGCTGGGCGGCTGGCTGCTGGTGCTGGCCGGCCTTGGGCGCCTGATCGCGAAACGACTTGAAAGGAATGCACAATGACGTTATTCGGACTCGAGCTGCGCCAGGTGCTGCACTCGCGCCTGGCCATCGGCGCCATCGCGCTGCTGGCCCTGTTGTCGGCGCTGTCGGTGTGGAGCGGCCTGCAGGCGGTCGACCAGCAGCGCGCCGCCCTGGAACGCAGCGCCGCCAGCCACGCCAGGGACTACGCCGCGATCGCCGCCAAGCAGCTCAAGGCCGGCCGCGCCGAAGCCGGCTCGGTCGGCTACTACCTGCCGCACCTGACCGTCAATCCGCCCGCACCGCTGGCGTTCCTGGCGATCGGCCAGCGCGACCTGCAACCGTCGGCGCTGCGCGTGCGCCTGCTCGGCCTGCACGCGCAACTGTACGAATCCGAGTCGATCAATCCCGAACTGGCCATGCCGGGACGGTTCGACTTCGCCTTCGTGCTGGTGTTCCTGGCGCCGCTGTTCGTGATCGCGCTGATGCACGACCTGGTCTCGAGCGAGCGCGAAGCCGGCCGCCTGCGCCTGCTGGCATCGCTCCCGGGCGGCGCCGCCAACACCTGGCGCCGCCGCGTGGGCCTGCGCTATGGCCTGGTGTGGCTGGCCGCCCTGCTGCCGGTGGCGCTCGGCGCGCTGGTGGCCGGGGCCGGCCCCGCCGCTGTCGCCATGGTGGCCCTGGTGGCCAGCCTGTACCTGGCATTCTGGTTCGGCCTGGCCGCCTGGGTGGCGGCGCGCGCGCGCACCTCGGCCGGCAGCGCGGCGATCCTGCTGGCCTGCCTGGTGGGATTGACGATGATCCTGCCGACCGTGCTCGATGCCACGATCACGCGCCTGGCGCCGGTGTCGAAAGGCGTCGAACTGGCGCTGGCCCAGCGCCAGGCCGTGCACGAAGGCTGGGACATCCCGAAACCGGTGACGTTCGAGAAGTTCTTCCGCACCCACCCCGAGTGGAAGGACACCGCTCCGGTGCCCGGGCGCTTCCACTGGAAGTGGTATTACGCGATGCACCAGGCAGGCGACGACGCAGTGGCCGCCGACGTGGCGCAGTACCGCGCCAGCATGCAGGCGCGCGAAAGCTGGACCGCGCGCGCCGGCCTGCTGCTGGCCTCGGTGAACGTGCAGGTGCTGCTGCACCGGCTGGCCGATACCGACCTGGCCTCGCACCTGGCCTACCAGGAACGCATCGCCGCGTATCACACGCGGTTGCGGCGGTTCTTCTATCCGTACCTGTTCAAGGAGCGGGCCTTCACGCAGGCCGACCTGGGCAAGGTGCCGGCCTACCGTCATCAAGCAGCGCCCACCGTGCTGCCGCTGGGCCAGCTGGCAGCGCTGGCCTTGCTGGCGCTGGTACTGATGGCGGTGGGGCTGCGCAAGCTGCGTACGCCGCGCTAGTGTCTGGTAGGGTTGGCGGCTCTGCCGCCGACGCGGTGATTGTCAACGGCTCCGTTGTCGTGCCGGGTAGTCTGGCTGCCAACCATCACCGCGTCGGCGGCGAAGCCGCCGACCCTACAAAAAAGCCAACCCGCAGGTTGGCTTTTTCACGCATTGCACTACCAGTCCGCAATCAGAACTCTTCCCATCCATCGCCCACGTCGGCGGTGTCGGATTTCTTCGGCCTGAGCGGCGCACCACCGGTTTTCGGCGCGCTCTTCACTGCCGCCTTTGGCGCGGCCGGCTTCGCTGCAGTCGCCGCTGGCGGCGCTGGCCGCTTGAGCGGCGCCTTCGCCGCTACCACCGGCAGCGTGTTCGCCACGCGCGGCGCCGCAATCGTGCTGCGCACGCCTGCCGCCACGTCCAGCTTGAACGCGCCCACCGTGTGCGCCAGCGCGGTCGCTTCTTCCTGGAGCGAGGCCGCCGCGGCCGACGCTTCCTCGACCAGCGCCGCGTTCTGCGTGGTCACCTGGTCCATCTGCGCCACG
>Ga0265780_10006449_pt1 | contig 14552 bp, 15 predicted proteins | sample P1T30metagenome_FD_192432 | JGI IMG/M metagenome (GOLD analysis project Ga0265780, IMG submission 192432) | Plant litter microbial communities from East Loma Ridge, Irvine, California - P1 T30 | ecosystem: Environmental > Terrestrial > Plant litter > Unclassified | place: USA: California... | reverse complement strand
GATCGGGATGCTCAGCGCCCCGTTGGACGGGTCGCCTCGCCCGTAAGCGTCTGGAAGAACGGCCGAAGCCATGGGGTACACCTCGAAAGCCCAAGTTGCGGACAGCTTGGGGATTCCCACCGTGGGAAGGTCAAGGCGGCGCCGTGCCGCCGTGCCGACCCGGCTGGCCCGGCACGCCGAATCACCGGCTTTCAGTGCGGCGGCTTGTATTTACGCAGTTCGGTGGTCAACACACCGACTTCCTGTACGGCCCGCTTGAGCTGGTCTTCGTCAAGGCCCAACTCCTTTGCCCAGAAGCGGAGCTCCCATTCCTCGTTGATGTTGATCCGGTCCGGATCCTTCGGTTTACCGCCTGGGGTCTGCACGGGTTTGGGTGGCTGGGTCACGAGAGTCTCCTTGGGCTGCAGTGCCGGCAAATCTAGCGGGCGGGTAGCGAAGGTGCCCTGCTTCCGGTGTCGCGACGATGGCAACGAAGCGGCGCGTTTCGTCACCCCGGCTGAACCCTCGGGTCGGCCGTCAAGCGCGCGTGACCTGTGTGTCTACGCCTGCGCTCCATCCGCACACAGCTGCATCTCACGGCGTTGCCGGGCCAGGCGGCAGCATCCAGCTTCCTCATCCATGAGATCCGCGCCATGTCTTTCATCGTTCCCCTGCGTGCCACCGTCGTCGCCCTGGGCCTGATCGGCAGCAGCGCCGCCAGCGCACAGACGAGTGCAGCCCCTTCCCCCTCCAGCAGTGCCGCTTCCACCGCCAACGCCCCGTCTGGCGAACTGCGCCAGCAGCAGGCCCTGGGCGTGCTTTCGGCGATCAACCAGGCGGAAATCAACGCCGGGCAACTTGCTCTGTCGCGGGCCCAGACCGAACCTGCCCGCCAGTACGCGCAGGCCATGGTCCGCTCGCATACGGAAAACGAGAAGATGCTGGCAGCGTGGAAGCCCGACCGCAGCAGCGCGCCGGCGCAGGCCAAGACGGCCGAGGCAAAGGCTGAAGCCGCCGCATTGGCCAAGCACCAGGGCGCCGCGTTCGACAGTGCTTACCTGCAGGCCATGGTGAAGGATCACCGCAAGGCGCTGCAGACGTTGGATGACAGCCTCCTGCCTGCGGCAGCCGATGCCGAGGTGCGGGCATTCCTGCAGAAGACCCGTGGACACGTAGCAGATCACCTTGCCCAGGCAGAACGCCTGACCGGCACCCCCGCCAGCGGCCGCTGATCCACGGAGCCCACCATGCACGTTCCCGATCCCCATGACAGCGAAGCTGCCCGCCCAGCGCCGATCAGGCGGGCGATTACCCTCCAGGCCAGCGTCGAGCGCGTGCTGGATGCATGGACCGACCCGGCCGTGCAGTCCGTCCTGTTTGCCGGCTTCGCTGATTTCGTCGAGTCGAGCAGGGAAGGCAGCCGCTGGCGGGTGAGCGCACCGCTGGGCCAGCATCCGGTCGTTTTCCTGCGCACCGTGGGGCAGTCCGCGCTGCGGGTGCAGCAGGACGTGGAGGGCGACGCCGGCGTGCTGGCATCGCTCTCGCTCACCGCCAGGCCCTGCGTCAACCGGGATGGCGTGGAAGCGGAACTGCAGGTGCGTTACGCGCCGGACGGCGTGGTCGAACGGCTGGCAGCGCGACTGCTGGATCCCGCCCCCCCAGCCTTGGCCGGGCAGATCCTGCGCCGCCTCCGCGCCGGCCTGGAAACCGGCGAAGTCCCTACCCTGCAGTCCAATCCGGCCGCACGTTGAGGCCGAACAGGAGATTCCCCCATGCGTGCCCTCTGCTGGAATGGCGTCAACGACCTGCGGGTGGAAACCACCCCTGATCCGATCCTGGTCAACCCGGGCGATGCGATCATCAAGGTCGGGCTGAGCACGACCTGCGGCTCGGACCTGCATTTCATCGATGGCTACATCCCGGGCATGCGCGAAGGCGACATCATCGGCCACGAATTCATGGGAACGGTGATGGAGGTCGGCCCGGCGGTCACCGCGATCCGCCCTGGCCAGCGCGTGGTGATCCCATCCCTCATCTCCTGTGGCCGCTGCTGGCACTGCGGGCGACACGAATATTCGTTGTGTGACAACACCAATCCGAACGGTCACCTGCAGGAGCCCGTACTGGGCTACCCCACTGCCGGGATCTACGGGTACACGCACGCCTTCGGTGGCTATGCCGGTTCGCACGCCGACTACATCCGCGTGCCGCATGCCGACGTCGGCTGCTTTGCCATCCCGGACGACGTCAGCGATGAAGATGCGTTGTTCTTGTCAGATGCCGGACCGACCGGGTTCATGGGCGCGGATTTCTGTGCCATCCGGCCCGGCGACGTCGTGGCGGTATGGGGGTGCGGCGCGGTGGGCCTGATGGCCCAGCTGAGCGCACGCCTGCTGGGCGCCGAGCGGGTGATCGGCATCGACCGCCTTGCCGAGCGCCTGGCCATGGCGCGGGACGTGGTGGGCAGCGAAACCCTCGACTACAGCGCCGTGGACAGCGTGCCCGAGGCGCTACGCGAACTGACCGGCGGCCGCGGGCCCGACGCCTGCATCGATGCGGTGGGAATGGAAGCCCATGGCACGGGCGCCGGCTACGCCTACGATCGCGTGAAGCAGGCGCTGCACCTGCACACCGACAGGGGCCAGGCGCTGCGGGAAGCGATCCTGGCCTGTCGCAAGGGCGGCACGCTGTCGGTGCTCGGCGTCTACGGGGTCATGGACAAGTTCCCGCTGGGCACGCTGATGAACAAGGGCATCACCGTGCGCACCGCGCAGCAGCATGGCCAGCACTACCTGCCCAGGCTGCTCGCGCTCGCCCAGCAAGGTGATCTGCTGCCGCGCTTCATGGCCACCCATCGCATGCCGCTGGAGGACGCGGTGCGTGGCTATGACCTCTTCAAGCACAAGAAGGAAGGCTGTGTCCGCGCCGTGTTCGTACCCGGCGCGTGAGCCGCACTGGGGCACCGAAAAAGCCCGGCCATGGCCGGGCTTTATCAATGCGTGATGGTTCCAGCGCTGGGGTCAGGGCTCGCGGGGCCGGCGCAGCACCGCGCCGGCGCCCACGCCAGCACCCAGTTCGGCGCCTGTCGCCGGCTCGATTTCCGGATTGGACATCGTTCGCAGGGTCATTTCCTCTACTGCCGCCTGCTCGGCCGGCGTCAAGCCCACTGAGAACGATCCGTCGCCGCCGTCCAGGGCCGCCTGCGCATCGCGGTCAGTGACCCGTTCCCACAATTCCCCGCTGTTCCAGCTGCCAACCTGGTCACCCTCGCCCTGGGACATATCCATGTACAGATCGGTGAAGGCCGGATCGCCCGGCATCTTGCCCGGCGGGAAGTTCGGCGTGATGCTGTAAAGGGCCTTCTCGAAGGACTTCTGGTGGGCCACTTCGCGGGTCATCAGGAAACGCAGTGCATCCTTGATGCCCGGATCGTCGGTCACGTTGATCAGCCGCTCGTAGACCAGCTTCGCACGGGCTTCGGCGGCGATGTTCGATCGCAGGTCCGCGGTCGGCTCGCCAATGGAATCCACGTAGGCGGCAGTCCACGGCACGCCGCTGGAGTTGACCAGGGCGGGGCCGCCACCGTAGAGGATCTGCTCGGTATGGCTGGTGCTGTTCTGGCTCAGCAGCCGCATGTCCTCGACCTCGGCCATCGCTTCGGACTGCACGGCCTTGGGGCCCTTGTTCAACATCGCGATGATCGTACCGATGATCTCCAGGTGGCTGATCTCTTCGGTGGCGATGTCGTACAGCATGTCCTTGCGCCCGGGGTCGCATTCGCCCAGTGCCTGGGTGAAATAGCGCATGGCGGCCGCCAACTCACCTTGTGGCCCGCCGAACTGTTCCAGCATGAGGGTGGCAAGCGCTGGATTGCTTTCGCGCACGCGGACCGTGTACATCAGCTTTTTGTGGTGAAGAAACATCAGCAACTCCTCTGTTTGCGACGGCGCCGCAGCGTCTGCGCGGTGCGCGCACGCTGGGTCCGATGGCTCGACATTGATGGTGTGCGCCCAAGGCTTTCGGCCCACGCAACGAGGATGCGCGTGGCACCCGTGTACGGCCGTGGATGGCACGTGGGCAGCGCATGAGTACCTGCCGCCTCGATGCTGATATGGCGTTCACGAACCGGTCGCCGGCGCAAAGAAAAACCCCGGCCGTCGCGCCGGGGTCTTCCTTGCGCTGCTGCCGCGGACCGGTTACTTCTTCGCGGTCACGCCGGGGGTCGCGTCACGCACGAGGAACTCTTCGGTAACCTCCGGGAGGTTCTCGAGCAGCCAAGCGGCCATCGCCTCTTCCTGGACCAGGATCTCACCGCACACCTGTGCGACTTCATGCTCGCCGGCGGTGCGCGCTGCGGCGATCAGCGAGGTGTAGCTGGCGATCTCGAAGCACTCGAACACATAGCCCGCCATCGCACCCTTGACGATCTCGTCCGATGCGGTCATTCCGCCGATGGCCTGTCCCATCGCCGCCATCTTGCCCAGCGCATCCTTCACGATGGACGGCGACCCGCCCAGGTTGCTGATGCACTGTTCCAGGCGCTCACGCTGGCCTACCGTCTCCTGGATGTGTTCTTCGATACGCGCCTTGAGTTTCGGATAGTGATCGATCCGACCTGCCTGTGCTTTCAGCATCTGCTCGGCCTGCTGTTCCATTGCATGGGCGTCACGCAGCCAATCCAGCAGGTTTTCCTTGATCTCTGTCATGTCGTTGCTTCTCCGCGGGTGGGAAGGGACAGCATGTCCGCTGGCCCGTCAACCAGCCGCCAACGGGTCGTGGAAAGTGTGTGCTTTTAAGGTGCAGGGGCCGTTAGCACATGCTTGTCGCGGTTGCTCACCCGCGCTTCGACCGTCATGAAAAAAGCCCGGCACCCACGCGCGGAGCACTTCAGGTGCCGGGCCCAGGGAGGGGGGTGCAGATTACCTCTGCTGGCGCCCGCCCTGCTGGTTGCCCTGGTTGCCGCCTTGGTTGCCACCGCCCTCCTGGCGCTGCTGGCCGCCCTTCTGCCCGATCTCGGACATGTGCTCGCGGTCCTGGCTTACCGCCTCGCCACCCTTGCGACCGGCTTCGCGGGCCTCTTCCGAACTGAACTCATGTGCGTTACCGGATTCATGCGCAGCACGTCCGCCCTGCGCGGCGATCTCGCGCTGCTTGTCTTCGTCCATGCCAGCGAAACCACGATTGGACTGGTTGTTGTTGTTTGCCATTTCGTTCTCCTGGATAGCGTAGAAGTCGGTGGAAGTACCGACGTGCACAGCGTAGGCGGCGCGGTTTGAAAACGCCGTCGAACGCATGACGATGCCACGTGACACCAGACGCGGCAGTACTGCACGAGACGATGACGCGGACGCCGATTTCCTGTGTCGACACGCGACCGCGCAGCCGCAGAGCGGCGTGCACTCAAGCAGAATTGTCGGCGCAGGCACGTGCGTGGCGCGCTGCAGACGCACCGCGCATCCTGTGCAACACGGTCACGGAATCAACGCGCGCTGGAGGTTCCCGCACCTGCGTCACGGCCCTGCAGCTGGAAGCCGTCGATGGCCTCGATGCGCCCCCGCCACAGCGGAATCGCAGGGGCCATTGCATCCGCGCTGCCGACTGCCGTGACGCGCACATCGATCAGGTGCAGGTAATCAGGCGGGTCGGTACTGTCGTCGGCGTTGCGGCTGCCGTAGCGCGCCGCATGCATGGCGATGCTGTCGTGCGCGGTCTGGCGCTGCGCCTGGTCGGCGAGGTCGAGCGCATCCGGAAACGCGCGCGCGAAACGCTCGAAGTAAGCCGTGCCCGAAACCAGGCTCCCGCTTATCTCCAGCCCATGCACATGCAGCACGATGCCAAGGCGCAGGTGCGGGCGATGGTTGACCAGGCTGACCAGTGATTGCAGGAACCAGTCGCCCGGGCGACTGCCGCCCGCGCCCGCATCCGGCCACGTCCGGCTGGCCGGATCGTTCGCGGCCGCATCCTCCACACGACGGCGCATCGGGTCCGTCATGCCACGGTCCCGGCGCGAATGGGTAACACGCAGGCGGTCAGCACCGCAGCGCCAGGTCGTCCGCGCGGCATAGCGGACGGCGCTGCGTGCGCAGCAGGTGCGACGTGGTCATTCGGGGCGAGGGATCGCAGCACGTGGTGGCGCTTCCTTAAGCCAAGGTTGCAGTCACTATCGGCGGCGCCCGTCATACAGCACGTGGCCGGCAGGTAACGAACGCATCAACCCCGGCATCACGTGCCGTCACACTCCCTGCACGCGGTGCCTCGGCGTGCCTTGGGCGACCGTATCCACACAGTGTGGTAACCCCGTGCAACGGCATGATGGTCGGTATTGAACCGGTTGACACATCCACCAGACGGCGGCGAGCATGGCCACTATTTCTCAATTCGGGGCACACCGCGACATGGTGTCAGAAGGAAAATTCCACGTCGTCGGCATCGGTGCTTCCGCTGGGGGCGTAGAAGCGCTGGAGGGGTTCTTCCGCGGCGTTCCCAACGACACGGACATGGCATTCGTGGTGGTCACCCACCTGAATCCTTCACGCAGGACCCAGCTTCCGGAGATCATCGCGCGCTTCACCCCGCTGCCCGTGGTGCAGGCCGAGGAAGGCATGCCGGTCGAACCCCGCAATGTATACGTGATGCCAGAGGACAGCGTGCTGGGCATCCGCGAAGGCAAGCTGACACTGCAGGATCTGCACGGCCATCGCGAGCCGAAGCCGGTCGACATCTTCCTGAGCGAGCTGGCCGACGATGCACAGGCGCTTGCGGTGGGCGTGATCCTGTCCGGCGGCGATGCTGACGGCACGCTGGGCCTGAAGGCCATCCAGGAAAAAGGCGGCATGACGCTGGCCCAGGTCGCGGACGGATTCGGGCCGCAATATGCGGACATGCCCGATTCGGCCATCCAGCTGGGCTTTGTTGATTTTGCATTGCCGGTTGAATCCATGGGGCCGAAGATCGCCGAGTTCGCCGCCAACATCGGCATGCTCGACCAGGCCATAGCCGGCGCGCGGACGCAGCGCTCCTCGGCCCAGGACGCCGACTCGGTGGCTGAGATCTACATGCTGCTGCGCAGCCAGGTGGGCCATGATTTCAGCGGCTACAAGACCCGCACGTTCCTGCGCCGCGTGCACCGGCGCATGCAGGTGCTTGGCCTGCGCGACCTCGGCGCTTACGTGGACGCACTGCGGAAGGATCCACAGGAGCCGGGGCTGCTGTTCCGTGACCTGTTGATCAATGTCACCAATTTTTTCCGCGACCACGATGCCTTCAAGAGCCTGGAGGACAACGTCATCCCGCAGCTTCTGGCCAACCGCGGGCCCGAAGAGACGGTGCGCATCTGGGTACCTGGCTGCGCGACCGGCGAAGAAGTCTATTCGCTGGCGATCCTGATGCTGGAGCACATGGCGACGTTGCCGGTTGCCCCGCGCGTGCAACTGTTCGCCACCGATATCGATGATCGCGCGCTGGCCGTTGCACGCGCTGCGCGTTACCCGCGGCCGCTGTTGAGCGCGGTCAGCCAGGAGCGCCAGCAGCGCTTCTTCGTCCCGGATGGCGAAAGCATGGTAGTGGCCAAGCAGGTGCGCGAGCTGTGCATCTTCTCGCCCCACAGCGTGATCCGCGATCCTCCTTTCTCGCGCATCGACATGGTGTCCTGCCGCAACCTGCTGATCTATTTCGGCGCGGACGTACAGGCGCAGGTGATCCCCACCTTCCACTATGCGCTGCGCCCGGAAGGCTTCCTGTTCCTGGGTACTGCCGAGAACCTGAGCCAGTTCGACGAACTGTTCGTGGCCCTGGACAAGCGCAATCGCATATTCCGGCGCCGCAACGGCTCCACGCCGAGCGTGCGGCTGCCGATGTCACTGATCCTGCCGCGCCAGCAGGCCGCGACCGACAGCAGTACCCGGCGCCTGCCCGCGGCCGGCTCCATGCGCCACAGTGCCGAATCGCAGGTGCTGGACCGCTATGCCCCGCCCCACGTGGTGGTGAGCAGCGACGGCGACGTGGTGTACTTCTCCGGCCGCACCGGCAAGTACCTGGAAGTCCCGGCCGGCGCGCCCACCCGGCAGCTGCTCACCCTTGCACGGCGGGAACTGCGGCTGGACCTGCGCACGATCTTCCGCGAAGCGGTGGAAAGCGGCCGCAGCGCCCAGCGCAGCGGGCTGGCGATGGAAGTGGACGATGGCCGGGTGCAACTGGTCAACATGGTCATCGAACCGCTCAACGAGCGCATGGGAAGCGAAGCCCTGTTCCTGGTGCTGTTCGTGGACCAGGGCCCGGCCCTGACCCGCGAAGAAGCCTCCGAACGCGCGATCGGCCAGGGCGGGGACCGCGCCGACCACGCCTCGCAGACCGAGCGCGAGCTGCATGAGACGCGTGACCGCCTGCAATCGCTGATCGAAGAATACGAAACCGCGCTGGAAGAACTGAAGTCCTCCAACGAGGAGCTGGTGTCGGTCAACGAAGAGATGCAGTCCACCAATGAAGAGCTCGAGGCCTCCAAGGAAGAGCTGCAGTCGGTCAACGAAGAGCTGCACACCGTGAACTCCGAGCTGCACGGCAAGCTGGAGGCGCTGGACCGCGCCAACAATGACCTGGTCAACCTGTTCCGCGCGACCGAGGTAGCGACCGTGTTCCTGGATGAGCGGCTGGCGATCCGCTCCTTCACTCCGGCGGTCGAGTCCATTTTCAACATCCGCAACAGCGACCTTGGGCGGCCGATCACCGATCTGTCGGTCCGCGTTGCCCTGCCCGGGTTCGACGCCGACCTGCAGCGGGTGCTGAAGGAAGAAGTGATGATCGAACGGCGTGCTTCCTGCGCCGATCGCGGCTGCAGCTACCTGGTGCGCGTGGGTCCGTACGTGGACGCCGCAGAGCGTTCCAACGGCGTTGTGGTGACCTTCCTGGACGTGACCAGCCTGATGCGTTCGGAAGAGCGCCAGCAGATGCTCATCGCCGAACTGCAGCATCGCACCCGCAACCTGCTGGGCGTCGTACAGGCCATCGCACTGCGCACCCTGGGCAAAGGCGAGGACGTTGCCGATTTCGGCCAGCGGCTGGCCGCACTGGGACGCGCGCAGAGCCTGCTGGGCGGTACGCTGGCCGGCGAAGTCGACCTGGGCGAGATGGTCCGCACGGAACTGGCCTCGCTGGGCGTGCCGATGGAGCGCGTCAAGTTGAGCGACGACGCGGTCGCCCTGAGCTTCGACATGGCCCAGACGTTCAGCCTGGCTCTGCACGAACTTTCCACCAATGCGACCAAGTACGGGGCGTTCAAGGTGGACGGGGGCCAGCTGCTGGTGGCGTGGGAACTGAAGGAGAATGAAGGCCAGCAGTGGCTGGCGCTGACCTGGAAGGAGACCGGCGTGCCGATCGACCACGCGCCTTCCCGGACCGGCTTCGGGACGCAACTGATCGTGCACGCGATGTCGCACACGCTCAACGCCGAAACACGACTGGAGTATGCAAGCGACGGGGTCTTCTGCAGCATCGAAGTGCCCTACGACCACACACATTGACAGCCATTCGCGGACGGGGGGCCGCCTGGCGGGAGGTTGAGATGAGCAACGATATTCTGGCCGGATGCCGGGTGTACGTAGTGGAAGACAACTACCTGCTGGCCCTGAGCGTTTCCGAATTCCTCGAATCGGCAGGCGCCGAGGTACTCGGCGTCACCGGCAAGCTGGCCGAGGCGCAGCGGTACGTGGCCGAGCACGACGACCGGATCGACGCGGTGCTGCTGGATGTGAACCTGCGCAGCGAGATGTCCTATCCACTGGCCGACCAGCTGGTCGCGCTGGACATCCCGTTCCTGTTCACCACCGGCTACGATGCCGCAGCCATCGATGCACGCTTCGGCGATCACCCGGTGTGCAGCAAGCCGTTCGTTCCGGCCACCCTGTGGGAGATGGTCAGCGCGATCTGCACCCGGCACTGAGCCGGGCGCGGGTCGCGCCGACGTGGTCTAGACGCTGCTGCGTGCACCATGGACCCTCCCGACCACAGGTAATGCGATGGCACCGCATTCGACGGCGATCTATCAACTTGACGTTTCCCTGTTCCGTGATGGCTGCGGGAGGGGCTGGGGCACCTTGTCCGGTGTCGTCGAGAAGCTCGACTACCTGCAATGGCTGGGCATCACCCACCTGTGGCTGTTGCCGACCTACCGCAATGGCGGCCGCGACGGTGGCTACGATGTGATCGACCACTGCGCGATCGATCCGCGCATCGGCGATTTCGACAGTTTCGATCTCCTGATCCGGGAAGCCACGCGGCGTGGCATCAGGGTGATCGTGGAGCTGGTCATGCAGCACACCTCCGACCAGCATCCCTGGTTCCTGCAGGCGCGCAGCGGCGACGCGCGGATGGCAGCGCGGTATATCTGGGCGGACTCGCCGCCGGAGCAAGGGCCGGACCCCATGTTTCCCCCGATCGAAGCGTCGGTGTGGAGCTGGGACGCGGATGCCGCGCGGTTCTACCAGCATCGGTTCTACCGGCATGAACCCGATCTGGAGCTGGCCAATGCCGAGGTGCGCGAAGAGATGGGACGCATCATCGCCTTCTGGCTGGACAAAGGCGTGGCGGGTTTCCGCGTCGACGCGGTGCCCTACATGGTGGAACGCGCGGCCCTCGCCGACCCGCGCGACGAAGGCCGCTGGCTGCTGGAGCTGATGCGCGGACAGGCGGCCGCGCACCACGATGCGCCCATCCTCATCGGCGAAGCCGACGTGGAGGCGGGTGAGTATGGGAAGTACCTGGACCACGGACGGCGCCTGTCCCATCTGCTTGATTTCCACCTCAACAACCATCTGTTCCTGGCGTTCGCGCTGGAGGACGCCAGCCAGATCACCTCGACCCTGGCCGAGTACAACGCCGATGCGCCGACACGTTCGCGGCTGGCGTGGTTGCGCAACAACGACGAACTGGACCTGGAGCAGCTGAGTCCCGAAGAACGCGCCAGCGTGATGGACCGGTTCGCACCCGAGCCGGGCATGCGTGTCTACGAACGCGGCATCCGGCGCCGGCTGGCCCCGATGTTCGATCACGACGTGGACGCGCTGGCGATGGCCCACGCCGTGCTGCTTTCGCTGGGGCAGGTGCCGGTGCTGCGCTATGGCGATGAGATCGGCCTGGGCGACGACCTGCGCCTGCCCGAGCGCGATGCCGTGCGCGTGCCGATGCAGTGGACCCCTGGCCCGCGGGCCGGCTTCAGCGATGGCCCCGCACCGCCCTGGCGCGCTGCGCTGTCCAGTCATGACCGCGGCCTGGCCAGCGATGCGGTCAATGTGCAGGCGCAACGCGACGACCCGGATTCGCTGCTTGGTCGCGTGCGTGAACTGCTGCAGGCGCGCCGTTCGCTGCCATGGCTGGAACAGGACGCCGAAGCGCTGCCCGGCCTGCCGCGTTCCATCCTCGGGCTGCGCTTCCGCAGCGGCGACAGTGCCTTGCTGACCTTGGTCAACGTGGGTCGCACGCCCCAGCGCCTGCACCTGGCCGAGGCAACCCACGCGCGCCCGGTGGTCCTGCGCGGCGCGGTTGTCGAGCAGCAGACCGTGGTGCTGGCCGGCTACGGCTACGCCTGGCTGCTGGTGGACAGCGGCGGGAGCTGAAGCGCGGGCAGCACCCGGGTCGCGAAGTCGTCGATGAAACGTTCCTGTTCGAGGTTGACGTTGTGCAGGTACAACCGCTGGAAGCCCATGTCCAGGTAGCCCTGCAAGGCCTCACGATGCACGCCGGGATCGTGGGAGACGATCACCCGCTCGGTGAGCCGTTCATCGCTCACCTGCTGGCCGAGCTGTTCATAGGCTTCCGGCTGGCTGAGCTGTTCACTCTGTTCGGCGCTCAGCACGTTCTGGCGCCATTGCTCGCGCGCCCCGTCGAGCGCGGCGTCGTAGCTGCGCGCATAGGAAAGCTTGACCTGCAGGTACATCGGTTTGCCCGCGCCGCCGCCTGCTTCGAAGGCACGCACTACCGCACCCAGATCCTCCATCGGCATGCTGGTGGTGATCAGCCCATCGGCCCAGCCCCCCAGCCAGTGGGCGGTTTCCGGGGTCAGCGCAGCGCCCAGCAAGGGGATCGGGGTGGCCGGCCGGCTGTACAGCCGCGCCTCGCGCACCTGCACGCCCGCCTCGCCGTCGACGCTGACCTTGTCGCCGGCCCACAGGCGGCGGATCACCTCTGCGGATGCGCGCAAGCGCGCGTTGCGGATGTCCTTGCTCGGCCAGGGCTGACCGGTGATCGCCTCGTTCAGCGCTTCCCCACTGCCCACTGCCAGCCACACCAGGGTGGGCGCGAACTGTTCCAGCGTGGCCACCGCCTGTGCCACCACGGCGGGATGGTAGCGCCCGGACGGGCACGTCACCATGCCCAGCGATACCGGCACCTGGCCGAGCAGCGCCCCGGCCCACGCCCAGGCCTGGCCGGATTGTCCCTGGCGGCGCGACCACGGATGGAAATGGTCCGAGCACATCACCGCATCGAACCCACTGTCCACCGCGCGCCGCGCAAGGGCGAGCAGGCTGGCGGGGGCGAACTGCTCATGCGAGGCATGGAATCCAATCACGGCGCGCTCCTGTACGTTTGACACGATTGCAACAGGGCACGATTTAAAACCGCGTCATGAACATGCCAAAAGAATGCATCGGCCACCGCCGCTGGGCGATCGCCGAAGGGTACATCCCGGGCTGGAGCAACGGCCCACAGCCGGCGCTGGAAAGTCACGAAACCTGCTGCATCCTCAATGCCAGTGGACGACCTGCACATGTCGAACTGTGGTTGTACTTCGAGGACCGCGAACCGGCGGGGCCGTATCGCGTCGAGGTGCCGGCGCAACGCACGCGCCATGTCCGCTTCAACGACCTGGACGATCCGATGCAGGTGCCGCGCGAAACGCCGTTCGCCACCCTCATCCACTCCAGCGAACCGATCATCGTGCAGCACACGCGGCTGGATTCGCGGCAGGCGGAAAATGCGCTGATGACGACCATCGCTCACCCGCTGTGACACCGCACTGACACCGCATCGGCAGGTCATTTACGGGCGAGCGCGCAGCATCGGTATCTCCTTTCACCGCACTGGAGAACGCGATGTCCCTCCCCGACTACCCACGCCCCCCCTTCAAGCCGCAGCAGCAGGGTTTCCCCGGCAAAACCGGACCGATGGAACCCACCCCGGACCACGGCGAGACCACCTACAAGGGCCACGGCCTGCTGGCCGGCAAGCGGGCCTTGATCACCGGTGGCGACAGTGGCATCGGCGCGGCGGTGGCCATCGCCTTTGCCCGCGAAGGGGCGGACGTGGCCATCGCCTACCTTCCCGACGAACAGGCCGATGCCGAACGCATCGGCGCGCTGATCGAAGAGGCGGGGCGCAAGGCGCTGCTCGCTCCGTGTGACATCAGTGACCCTGCCCAGGCCGAGCAGCTTGTGGACCGGGTGACCAAGGAGCTCGGCGGACTGGACGTGCTGGTCAACAACGCCGCGTACCAGCGTTACTTCGAGAGCTTCGACGAGATCACGCTGGAGGAATGGAAGCGCACCTTCGATACCAACGTGCACGCAGTATTCAACCTGGTGCGACTTGCGGTGCCGCATCTGCAGAACGGTGGCAACGTCATCAACACCGCCTCGGTGAATTCCAAGAAACCGACCCCGAACATCCTTCCCTACTCCGCCACCAAGGGCGCAGTGGCCAACCTCACGATCGGGCTGGCCGGCCTGCTTGCGGACAAGCAGATCCGCGTCAATGCGGTGCTGCCCGGTCCGATCTGGACGCCCTTCATCCCTGCCGGCATGGCGGCCGAGGAAGTCGAGAGCTTCGGCTCGCAGACGCCATTCGGCCGGCCGGGCCAGCCGGCTGAACTGGCCTCGGCCTATGTGATGCTGGCCTGCGACGGTGCCAGCTACACCTCCGGCGCGCTGCTCACCGTGTCCGGCGGCGCCGTGACGCTGTGATGGAGCGTTGGCACGCGCTTCGCTCCGCGTTGCCAACATGGCTGGACGAATGGCTGGACGTGGTCGTCCCGGTCAGCGAGTTGCTGCTGATCGGGACGTGTGCGTGGCTGCTGGTGCGCTTCGTCGCGATGACCGCGCGCACGATGGCCAGCCGATACGAGTTCCCGCCGGCGTATGCCGTCGGCGCGCGTCGTATCGCTGCCACGCTGGTCTATGCGGCCGCCCTGCTGCTGGCGCTGGAGCGGCTGGGCGTCTCCGCACGCGTGTTGTGGAGTGCGTTGACCGGCTTCGCCGCCGTGGGGGCGGTCGCGTTTTTTGCCGCGTGGAGCGTCCTGTCCAACATCTTCTGTTCGTTCCTGATCTTCGCGACCAAGCCGTTCCGGCTATATGACCAGATCGAGGTCATCGACAGCCCGGACAAACCCGGGATACGTGGACGCGTGGTCGACATCAATCTCATCTACACCACCCTGCAGGACAGCAACCCGGCATCGCAGAACTGCCTGTTGAAGGTGCCCAATTCGCTGTTCTTCCAGCGCATGATGCGGCTCTGGCATTGAGTCCGCGCCGCCAGGACATCGAGGAACTCCATGACCCCGCTCGACAGGCCACTGCGCCGTGAAC
>Ga0265780_10006448_pt1 | contig 14554 bp, 7 predicted proteins | sample P1T30metagenome_FD_192432 | JGI IMG/M metagenome (GOLD analysis project Ga0265780, IMG submission 192432) | Plant litter microbial communities from East Loma Ridge, Irvine, California - P1 T30 | ecosystem: Environmental > Terrestrial > Plant litter > Unclassified | place: USA: California... | reverse complement strand
CTTCGAGGGAATTCACAGTAATATACTCTGAGAGTTATACCTAAACCTTCGAGTGAATTCACAGTAATACACCTTGAGTTTTATATCTAAATCTTCGAGTGAATTCACAGCAATGTACCTCGAGTTTTATGTCTAAACCTTCGAGTGAATTCATAGTAATGTCCCCTGAGAATTATATCTAAACCTTCTATTTAATTTAACAGCATTATACAATAACAATTACATCTAAACCTTCGAGGGAGTTTAGAATAAAATCTACCTTAGTTAGTATTCTTTTTATAGTAACGTACGTACTAAAGCCTAGAATAATCTTAAAGCGTCTATAGATTCACGACTTCTCTACCTTGCGTTAATACTTGGAACGAGTTTATATTTTAATTAAGACTCTTATCTACTATATATAACCTAGAATTTTATTAGTCTTTTAGACTAATTCTTTATTTTAGTTTATTTTTAAGTAAGTCTCGTTTTTAAGTAGATTCTTTTATCTAAACTATTTTAGATAATTTTTTTTATAATAGAGTATATATAGAGATATAGAAGAGTGTGTAGAGATATAGAAGAGACTGAAGAGTGTGTAAACGGACTTATAGAGACTACTTAGTAGACGAGCTTACATAGGGAATAGAGTAATGTGTATATCACAATGTAACGCCGAGTAGGATACAACTTTTTTAATTGGCTATAACCTAATTTTTGAAATATAACAAAAACTTTTATATCTAACTACCAATCTATTGAAGATTGGTCATCGGAATACACGTCAAAATATCTAGAGAGGAGAGAGACCCTAGCTAGCCTTAAGTCGAGCCGGAACGTAGTGAGAAATATATCAAATCGTTGAAATCCATCCAGGAAACGTAAGAGAGCGCACTATTGAAGAGGGACTGACACAAGAGTGGTTGGCGTGAATTCCCACGAAGGAGGCAATGTGATGATCATAGCGAGAAATGGTTGAATGTATCCTAGGCTGTAAACCTTTGAACCGTCTTGCGAACTCGGCGTGAAGAACGGACAAGTGGCGCTGGGTTCTCTGGCTCCGCCTGGTCAGCTTCGACTTCGAGTTGGTTGTCAGTGGCTGGTGTCTCTGTGGTAACCGGATCCTCCGCAGCTTCGTGTATTTGCTCTTCGACAGCCTCTTGCTCAGCATCTTTGTCTTCTAGAGAGTCCAGAACAGAAGGAACTGCTTTGCCTTTGTGGTGGTAAAGAGGCGGTTGTTTATCGTCTTCAGAGTCTTGTTCCAATTCTTCATCCTCCACGTACCGAATGCCTCCTAATCCATCGTTGTCGGCACCATTCTTGCCATGTTTCTGGCTTTCAGGTGTCTCGAAAATGTCATCATCGGAAGAGTGTTCGCTGCGAGGTGTGTGTTTTTGCGAAGGAGGACTAGCAAACGACGAAGTATCTTTCAGTGTGAGCTTTTTGACTGGTCGACGTTCTGTAATACAATGTATTAGTATAAGGCCTTGAGGGGAATTCACACGAAGCGTACCAAGTGGGGAGCCATCTCGCTTTCTGACATTGATACCTTTATGGAGAGGCAAAGGTTCGTCGAAACCCACAGCAGTATCGTCGTCGTTACGCCCAGGAGTTGGAGGACCTGAACCTTGGACGTGGGAGGCTGAAAATGAGGGAGCAAGAGGTGAAATAGGAGCACGAGGAAGTCGGAACGAGGAGACTTTGGTTGGCGGAGATGAGCGTGGGGGTGGGGTGACCGGAACATCCTGGGAATTCTGTCGGCGACCAGATTCTTCGGCATCCGTGTTATCGAGATCATCTTCTTCTAACACCAGGTTAGTAAATAGGGCTGCTTCGTGGGAATTCACATAAACCATACCATTGACGTAAGTAGTGGACTTGACCGACTTCTTCAATCCACGAGACTTGGGCGCTGGCGAGGTTGCTTGACGTGAATTCATTCCAAGCTCTTTGGATTGATTCTTGTGGTGCTTTTTGAGAGGTTTGGCAACGCCTTTCCGAGTCGAAGAGGTCTTTTTTGATGCCTTCGGCTTCTTCGCAGGCTCACCGGCAGGATTCTTGATCAGCCGACTGTTGTTCCCCTTTTTGGGACGTGTCTCGAAGTTGATCGCCTTCTGTGGGGTGGTTTGGGTGTGACCCAGGCGGAGGATATGGCGCCCTTTGGCTTTGAAGTCCGTACTCTTCCACGAACTGTCGAGGGCAGCGTACTCCATACCTAGGACGCGCCGAATTTGTTCAGCCGCGATATCGGCAACGTTATCCTTCGATGTAACATTGACGGCGCTTGACTTAACTCCTTTATCGTAAAAGGCCTGTAGGCAAATCTGATCAAAAGAGCGATCCATCCAGATAAGATACACGGAGACTTCTTCTGGCTGGCCCACACGGTAGACGCGACCGATGGCCTGGTAGAAACTCTGAAGGTTCTCGGGAATTTCCAGGATAATCATTGTATGGCATTGTGCTTGTAAATTCCATGAAACCCCTCCAATTTTCATACTGGTAATCAGGACATCGATGGAGTCTTCATCGTCCATTGGGAGATTAAAGCGACGAATGATATCGGCGCGAGCAGAAGTCGACATATCAGCGAGAACATGTTCACAACGTATGCCAGCATTCTTGATAGTGCAGGACGCGTGCCTATGGGGATATATTAGTGTGTGGAGGGAGCTTGGTGGGAATTCACATCAAGGGCCTTCACTTACCAGACTGGGTATGGAAATTCGGTGAGGATTACAACTTTGCTCCTCTCTGCAAAGAGCACCTTGTTGACAAGACCAAGAGCATATCTCAACTTCGGCGCTACCCCAGTCATATAGTCCAGCAAGTCGGGGACGGTCCTTGGAGGATGGAGGTATGGGTCGCTCTTTGTACTACTGAAATATACTGAAGCGCCGTAATCTTTACCCAAATCTGAGTAGTCGGTTGGCGCAGCATCAAGTTCAAGGGCCTCGCGACGACGTTTGAGGAGGTGAAGGACGCCAGCATGAATGTCGTAGGAGCAGGACGAGCCGTAACGACGCTTATCTCCAGCGATGAGACCGGTGCGTTCGCCATTTTCATCCGTCGGTTGTGCGCCTGTCTCGCGGTCCATGTAGAGTTCTTTCATAACGGGTTCCACCAGAGCGTCGTGACGCACCTGTTCGTAATCTTCGAACGCTAGCTGGACGGTATATATCTTTGGCGCCTTGATATCTTGACCGACAACGTGTCTTGTACCTGTGTCAAGGGTCAGTGGGTGCTTGTTGTGAATTCCCATCAAGGGATGTACATACCATCGTGGAGGTCGATAATTGTTTGGTAGTCAATTTGCAATACGAGTCGTTTATAAATTGCTTCCAGCATAAGACGACAAGCCGCAGGCTTCCAACTCTCTCGATTACCAACCGTCTCGTAATTGTCGGGGCTCAAGACCCAAAGCTGATTTTCGGCGCCGGCCAGAAACTCGTCCATGGCAGCGCCATGAAGTAGAGGCGTGGCGTTGCAAATGGTTACCACTTTGGTGTCGTACTTCTGGGTAGTCATGGCGAAGTGCTTGTAGTCGAAATCATCCTCGTAGATGCGAGCTGTCTTGTAAGCGTCATTGCTGAATCCCCAGTTGTCATTGTAATAGAACGGTAGATAGCCGATGGCATCTCTGGGGTGATTGACGATAGGCGTAGCAGACACGATGAAAAAAGCCTTTCGGTCGATGAGGTGAAGGACCATGTTGGCCTTAGTCTTGGGTCCTCGTATGAACTGGCCCTCGTCACAATAGACTCGGGCGAATCGACCGCGAATGAGACACTTGTAGCTAGTCGAGTCATCGGGGTCAAACGTCAAGGCTATATGCTCGCCATCCTTATCACCGCCATCCTTGCGGCGTAAGGATTTTCCATCCTTCGACTTACTGTAGAGAAAAACCAGTTTGCCGTTAGGGTAGGCTAATGACCGCTGCCACAGAGTTTGATAAGACGTCAAAAGCATAACCCTGCCAGTCTGTTTACATGTTAGAGGGGTCGTTGAGGTGAATTCACGTCAAAGGGGATCAACGCACCTCGGGGTCAGTTTTGTCGAGAGAATCATACCACTCGTTCACCGCATCAACAGAGTCATCAAGGAGGATCTTGTGGTATTTGACAGGCAGACTGGTTTTGGCACCATACCAAGCCATGGGTTTGCAGGGAGAGCCCCATTTCGCATTATCCTCTAACCAGCCTATCAGAGAACCAGCAGGGCATACGGTCATCGAGGGATAGTAAAGTTGATCATCGGTCGGGGGTTCTGGGTTGTTGGCGTCAGCCTCCTCCAAAGGGTCGTCGTTTGACTCGGAGGCTTTTTGCATACTCTCGATGGCGGATTTCTGTACGATATTTTCGTAGTAAACGTGGTGTAGGCACATTGTGGTCTTGCCCAGACCACAATCCGGTGCAAAAAGACCACCTTGCATAAGGGAACGTTCTTGCTCCATTAACCAGAGGATTGCTATAACGAGTTAGTGATGGCTTGAGGGGAATTCACGTAAGGGGGCGGATATAGATGAAAATGTGTCATGGGTTAGGCTTGGTGTGAATTCACATCAAGAATGCATAACCCAAAGCTTGGTGTGAATTCACATCAAGAATGCATAACCCAAAGCTTGGTGTGAATTCACATCAAGTGAGGTAATAGTAGACCCTTGGTGTGAATTCACACCAAGCGGTGCTACACAAATGGATTGAAGTGAATTCACGGTAGGCTACGTCTAAATTAAGAGAGGAGGTGGCATTACCTGGTGGTTGATGGGGCTTGAAAGATGCACCGCAGAGTGGCATTTTGCGTGTGTTCATGTCGATTGACAGCGTCTCGCAAGCCACTTTGAAGCTAGGCATAGAGGATGAGACTTGACGAATGTCGATGATAGTCTGCGTGAGGCCTTTCCCTTCTTCGTCATCCGTATCTGCGTCGTCTTTCGCGGGAGCCTTGTCTTTTGAAGCGGATTCGGGTTTGGTGACCTTTACCTTTCCTGCGCTGATTCCCGACAGAACTTTCGCATCTGACAGTTTATGTTCAAGGTTCGTACGCATCTTATCAATATCGGCAGGACCCCACAAAACGATTGAGCGCCATGCTATCTTGCCGAGATAATGGCTAAGCTGGCGTTTGGTTTCGAATGGAGGACGCTCCAGAGCATTTGGGTCGTCTGCCTTGGTCAAGTCTTCCATAAGAGATTTACCGATAGTGTCGACATTACCCCCAGCCCAAGTCTTCGAATCGTCATGCCCAAGATACCCGTGTGTAAGGACTTGATCGAAACGGGCTCTGGCAGGCATCGAGTAGACGATATAATCGCCGAGGCCGTCGACCGCATCGTCATCGTTATCCTTGTTAGGAACCAGCTTCTGGTGACGCTTGAACTGCTTCCTCTCCCTTCGCGTAAAGTACTGCGGTGGATATACTTCCGTGTTGGGGGAAGCTCTTTGTTTAGAAGTGTTCTTTTTGGCGTCGGACGGCTTTTTGCTCAACTGAACAGCCCAGCAGCGTAGGACAGTTAGCGCCCGATACCAATCTTCGAATCTGAAGCCTAAGCATTGGTAAGGTTCGTCGGCGTCAACTGCCCAGAAATCGCGACCGCCACCTAAGAGACGATTTGCAGCGGAGGTTTCCCTCTCGGTGTCAGCAATTTGCCGACGGATCTGTAAAATGCGATGTGCCCCTGCGATATAGGTCCACGTTGCTATCTCCTTGTCGGACGGTTTACAACCGAGTACGGAGCAATCGAGTCGGAGGTTGTTTTGATACGCCTTTCGAATATGATCGGCAACTGGAGTACCATCGATGTAGATATTATCCGTTTCCTCGTTTAATGTGTCGAGGGCACGAAAGAAGTTATCGTTTGTGATGTTGACCTTTGGGGGAGGAGGTGGTTTTACGGGAGGTTCAGTAACGTTGCCTTTACCTTTTTTGGCTTTGTTATTGGACTTCGGCGGTGGCTGAACGATGAAATATCCGTGATTGAATGTATGGAGAAAGGCTTTGTATAGCTGTTTCATCTCTACACTGGGATTAGTAAGGGTTTGAGAGGGAAGGGTAGCTTGGAGTGAATTCCCATGAACCTACCTTTGTGTGCAAGGAATGCGTGAAGGTCGTTGGTTTCTGTGAAGCCTAGATAGGCAGCGACGACTGACCAGGTGCGGTGGATGGTGGTGGGATTTTTGAAGATGGCGTAAACACCGTTCGGGTTGTCTTTCAGAGCGGCCTGTTTAACGCTGGCGAACAATGGGTCGTCAGCAGTAATGAGACAGGCAGACTTCTCGAGCTTTTTCGCGGGTGCTGGTGTTTTAGCCTTCGAAGCTTTTTTGGGTTTCGCGGTGGCTTTACCAGCCTGTTTTTTGGTTGGCCGGGTAACTTTTGCAGGTGAGAACTGTGTCTGTGATGATTTAATGGTTTGTAGTGCGTTTTTCACTTTCAGCTTGTCTTGTTGTTTTTCATATTTGGCTTCAAGTATGGCACGGGCCTCTATCCATGCTGGATCAGTTTGGTCAACGTCGTCTGGGACCGTCAGATCAATTTCAGACTCGCTTCCGTCGTCGTCTTCGTCGTCGTCTTCGTCGTCGTCGTTGTCGGAGTCGTTGTCGGAGGCATTATCGGAGTCGTTGTCGGAGTCGTTGTCGGAGTCGTTGTCGGAGTCGTTGTCGGAGCCGTTACCGGATTCGTTACCAGATTCGTTGCCAGATTCGTTGCCAGATTCGTTGCCAGATTCGTTGCCAGATTCGTTGCCAGAGCCGTTACCATCTTCTTCGTCCCCTTCATCTAACTCTTCTTCGTCCATATTTTCCTGGTTAAACTTGTGATCTTCAATGACGTCGACCTCTTCGTGATCACCTTCGCTTGAAGATGCATCATCGGACGCAGTCGTAGACTTGTTAGACGGGCGTGGAGCCATAGTGATGGCGGCTTGGAGTGAATTCACTCCAAAGGGTCTGAATGGGAGCCCCTTTCCCTACAGGCGTGTAGAAGAGTGTGACTTGGCTAGATAAAAGCTGTAGTCAAGTCGATGGCGACTAGCCTAGACTGAGTGGTTGAGAGAGAGAGATGGTGGCTTGATGGGAATTCACACCAGGCTCGATAAGAAAAAATGTCAAGCCGAGAAAAGAGACTACTAATCACTTGACTTTGTCGATCGCTAAAAGGAGCGAACAGAACGAATTGTAGAAACACTTCCAGAAGGGAGCGCTTGATGGGAATTCACGCCAGGTGACCACCTGTGACTGGTTGGCTGTGCGTGATTCTGTCTATTGATCCAGAGATCGGTTTCCGAGAGCCTAATTTTGTTAGTATAAACTAAAGTCCCGGTGAGCCAGATGGGAATGCCCAGGAAGAGAGGTTTTGGTCCTAAATGTCCGGGTACCCGAGTAGAAATGTCCAGGAAGGAGTGAAGACGATGTATATAGAGGGAAACAACATGAGAGGGGCTTGGTGTGAATTCAGATGAAGAAAATCGTCACGTGTCGGACGGAGTGCCTAAGGCTCACCTTTGCCAAGATGAGAAAATCGAGTGGCGAAAAATCCGAAAAATCCAGAAAGCGGTGCGCGCAACGCGTGCGACTGGCCACAAGGCTAAAAACAGTGGATTTAGTGAGTTGATAGGTTAGCGATCGTAGAAAAGTAGTGGTATAGGTCAGTAGCATTGATTGCGGCAATGCGACGAAGATTGGTGAATGTTGTGTTGTTTAGAAAGTTAGATCGAATGTGCGGGGAGATTTAGGAAAAAATCCTTAGCGTGGTCTTGGCAAGCTAAGGCACGTGATCGCGCCGAGCCGTGATTAAATAATAGATTAAAAAAATCGACTCAAGTGAATTCACACCAAGCCCCCTATTCTTGCTTCCTAGTTCCTAAGTTGTAGTTTTTTTATATTCGTGTGAATTCACAACAAGCCCCTCCCTTCTTATTAGCTAGGTGGACTTTTCTTTGTGTGAATTCCCGTCAAGCTATCCTTCTGAGGTAAACAGTCTAATAACTATAACACTTCTTAAGACTATCAAGGAAGAAAGCTGATGCTTTATATTACCACATAATTGAATTCGTAATATATAGCTAAGACGGTTTTTACTTATAGATATCTTATGCCAAAGGATAACTACTAAAGTGAATTCACATCAAGCTACCTCAAGTAGGATTTAGGTCTTACACTAATTTACATGATAAGGAGATACGTTAGCCGCGTCTCACGTGACGGAAAAGCCGACAGTGGGTCGACGCATCTGCCGCTAACGATGAAGACCGTGTTTGTTTCGCGTGTTTCCTCCATCGTAAATAAATTCATACAAAACGAAGTACGCTTTGGCAAACAGTAAATTTTATCAATCGCGTTGTCACAATGACTACTCCTACTATGTCGTCGAGCGTACGAGCACACCCAGAAGATGCTCTTCTTCCTGACACACGAGTGTCGACACCGGAACCGTCGCAGAGGCAAGCCGTCCACGAGGAATTGGCTAGGGGAGACATCGCTGATGTGGAATTACCTGTTTCAATGTCTGGCTTTGTACGTCACCTGTTCGCAAATCGTCACTTCCCAGGAGGAGTCGCTGTCGTAAAGCTTTGGGGCTCTGGTAAAAGGTTTATACTGGCTGAGGATACACCTGGAATTAGGCGACATATACGCAGGCCGACAATGGTTGATAGGGGAACGATGGCTCACGTTGAGCGAGATACGGTGGATACGACAGTGAACACCGAGGAGCATGAATTTGGTGTGGAGCCAGAGGAGGAAGAGCTACTGAGAGCGGAGAGGGCGGCTTTAGGAGCGGCAACGATGGAGGAGAACATAACCGCAGGGGAGGCGGATGCTGTTGGCGGAGCGGATCCAGAAAATGAGGGAGAGACGGTGACGAGGAGTGCGAATGATGCGGCAGATCCTTTGCCTGAGGTTGGTCCAGCTGTGTTCAAAGTCTCGAACAAGAACAGAAAGCGAGAAAAGAAGAGAGCGGAGAGAAAGGAAAGGGAAGCGCTCCTTGAGCGAAACGGAGGTGAGGGGAGCAATGTAGAGCGAGGTCCCCGAAAATCGAATACCTGGGTGACTGACAGCGAGGGTGAGGCTGCAACTTCGCCACCAAGGCCCAGAAAACGCCTCGCCGTCGAAATCCCTCCTATGAAGACGAGTGCTTTTCCTCAGGGCACAGGAAGCGACGATGCCGAGGTGAGAGATGGATCTGGAATTCAGGGACAGCGAGAAGGCCGCGTCCGTCGCAATATTGTCGAGTCGTCGCCGGACTACACTCAAGGCGCAGGTGATGCGATTGACCCGTGGTTCGCTAGGCATACGGTGTTAGGGATGACTGATAAACTCAAGCTCCAGATCAAACAGAATGCGATGGCGATCGGTACGCCAAAGGCAATCGCCGACGTCAATGTCTTGCTTTCTAGTTGGAGCAACAGATCGAGGTTGGCAGTGGAAATCACGTCGGTACCCGTGCACCTGGCGGATGCTCCAGCTACGGTAATGGATATATACACCGTATACAATGACCTCAATCGAGCGCATAAGCAGGCTCAGTACCTCGCGGTGTACCATCGGTTCAAGCTCTATTACCTGAACGAGCTATACCAAGGTCTGGATATCAGAGCGATGGTGCGAACAAAGGTTACCACACAAAACATGCAAGCGCAAAAGAAAGCATGCCTGCTTGATTGGCTCCACCCAGAGCTACAAGATTTACCGGACGACGACGACAAAAAGACGAAGGCGAGGTCGATCCTGACCGACCGCCTGGCCTGGGGCTTTCGCTGGTGGGAGGTGAAGCGTGTGTTTGATGAGGCGATGTTTCTGAAAATTCCTGCCGATGTTTCCAATCATTGGGTACAGAAAAAGTTAAAGAAGGAAGAATTCTACGTTTTCCTAGCAGCCATACGTCACTTTAACCCCGACGCGCTGAAAGTACAGCAAGGCGAGGGAGAGTGGGCGCAACGACTTATGCGCTCAGTGCCGTTGCTGGGACCCGTTGATAGGACAGACCCAGAGCCTGGATGGGGTTCGCAAACCGTAGTGCCAGCGACTCAGTACTTACTGAAAGGGCTGGAGGACGTCGGCAGTTCAGCGGATTCGTAGCTGAGTCCTGTTTATATGTAATTAATAGTAATCCATTTTTTCCTTTAATGGCAGTCCCAATGACATTTGTGAATAGTAAGGTCTGTAGTAGGGCGGCTTAGCGTGAATTCACTAGAGGTTGAGTTAAACAAGGTGAAGAGATAGCTTGTCGTGAATTCACGTCAATTCGCAAGAGGTTGTCTACATTGACGTGAATTCACTTTAAGCTCCTCCGTTGTTAAGACCCACCGAGTACCCTGGGTCAGTTGCGAAGTAACAGGTTTTGGTGCAAGTTCATGTGAATTCCCATCAAGCTACTCCCCCTATTATATTACAGGGTGTTGGCAAAGTTGACGTGGTTCTAAATTGCAGGATTATAGATTTGAATGCAAGTTCAAGTGAATTCCCATTAAGCTACCCTTTCTATTCTATACGAGTGTGTTGTCCGAATTAAGGTGGTTCTAAGTCTCCGGCGTTTGGTCTACTCCTTCAGGGTCACGTGATGCGCGATGCCACGGCAATGGACATGCCCCGTTATACAAAGCCGGGCAATGTTTTCTCCGCGACGCAGTTGGCGCGTATACATGGGGTGCCTGCCAAGGATGTAGCCTCGCCTAACCAGAGTATAAAATCCACCTCGGTCTTCCACAACCGCTGCTCGAAGTTGGTCGCGAGTAACTGCGCGTTATACTTGTACAGCCCATAACAGAGGGGGAGGATCAGATCCGGAAATTGACATTTGGTAGTGCCATCTTCTGCACGTCGACATATAGACTGGGGCTGGAGGCACATGAAGCATGCAACATAACTCTTTATCCAGTATTTGCGTGGAGAGTTACGTGCAGCCGTGATGGCCATTTTCTTAGCGTTATACCAATCCCATTTATAGACACACGAGTCCGAGGGGTGTTGAAAGTCTCTCTCAAAGACCCGACAATACAAGCAGGTGCCTAGGTGTAGTTGTAGTTCATCAGTGTAACGTTCAAGCACGGTAAACTTGGCGCGCTCTGTGTCGAGTAACCGCTGCGGCCCTGGATAGGTGGTAACGGGGTCTGGTGGGAAGCTAAACCGGTCGGTGGGTCGGCGTGGGTCTGAGTGATAACCTTGTTTCATGCAGACTGAGCACGTATAGGGACCGTCTGAGCACCACAACCAATATGGCTCGGAGTCGAGGAATTGACTAAGGCAGCCACGTAGGCAAAATTGACTCGCGAGGTAGAGCTGCATTGCCTCTTGGTCTGGTGGTAAAGCCATGTCGCGATTTGGTTTCCAAGTCTCCCGGATAAGGATAAACGAAGTACAGGGAGTGCCGTTGCGGCCGGCGCGTCCAGACTCCTGCGCAAAGTCGGTCATGTTCGTCGGAGCGTCAAGGTGAATGATGACAGGGATGTGTGGGTAGTGAAATCCTGGGCCGAGTGCTGTTGTGGCAACGATACAGGGCCGTTCAGGGTTGCTCAGCCACGAGTGGATGATGGCCCTCTTCTCCTCCTCATCACCAGAGTCGGCAGTGTAAGAGGGACTATTGATTCCAGAGGCAAGGGCAACGGCTGCGTCCTTGGTTCTGCAGTAAATAATAGCCTTGTCGCGTGCAGTCTTGAGGGGCTTCAGAAACAGATGAAGAGAGCATATCAGGGAGTCCACTAAGTTCTCTGTGGGTGTTCTAAATACTCGATACCGCGTTTTGGGACGATCGGTAGATTCGCGAACGGTTCGAGGTCGGACGAGTATATTTTGTAGCTTGAACTCCTCCTCCATAACTGGAGGTAAGGTAGCTGTCATCCACACCGTCTGGGCCGAAATACGGGCAATGCTCGGTCCAAGCTCACGCATCTTCGGTCGATACTCGGATGCAGTGAGGGTAAGGTGAGCCTCATCGACGAATATACGGGCTAGCCTCTGTTGCTGGACGAGCCCGAAGCAGAAGTCAGCGAAGGCGGTGGAGCATGCGGCCTCGGCGGACACGATAACCAAGGAGGATGGCGATTGACGTGTGCTAGACCAAATCTGGGGTTCGATACCTACGTCGAGAAATCGCTGCTGCATACTAGTACGAAGAGCGACAGTAGGGATAACGAGGATGGTAGTACTCTCGGGTTCGAGGGCGGCACTAATCATGATAAGAAGGGTCTTGCCTGCTCCAGTCCCAAGAATCAAGAGCGCTTGCTTTGCATACTGGAATCCCATGACCGCTAAAATTGCATTACGCTGACCCGGTCCACGAAATTGGAGATCAGGATTACGCTCAACCTGACGTGCAATTGAAAGAAGGTCCTGCTCAGATACACCAGTCCTGACGCGATGCCGTAACCGCTTAGACGAAGCAAGGAGCACCGAGTCCTGTCCCTCGCTACGCGGACGTTTGGCTTGTAGTCGATCGAAGCCAAAAAAAACATGCCAGCTGGTAGAGGCGTGGTAACTACGTTTCAAGAGGTAATCCATTGTGAGGGTATTGTTGCCTGCGTAGAGATGGTTCATTGTACGGTACGTATGATTGCTCTGTTCTGCGAGGGCAACTAGTAGAGACTCATCGTCAATATCTTCATCGATATCATGATTATTGTCGAAGTACTGGTGTTCTCGTGGGGAGAATTTCTCCTTTGTAATAGAGGCTGCGACCTGACGCCACCATGCCACCTGAAAACCAGGAATACCTGCGACTTTGCAAGCGCTACGTAGCTTGTTTGAGATAGTTCCATCAGACCATGGCTTATTATCCGGTTGAGCCCATAGGTAGGGGGAAATTTGTGTGCCTGGACTGGATTGCCAGAGGAAAAGTTGCCGTAGAGGAATAACAAATGCGATATACTGAATGAAAAGACGGCCAATAGCGTGCGGAAGGAATCGGATATTCTCTTTGTAGTTACCGGATTGCTGCTGCCCTTTGTGATATTGGGAATGGATAATCACATGCTTTGACCAGAGGAAAATGTGGCGGCGACGCTCGGTGTTCTTCCAAGTGATCGAGAGGAGCTCATGTTCACGCATTGGAGGCCCTGGTGTAATGTGGCACAAGACTAGGAGAGCACTAAGGAATTTTTGAACCTGCGCCTCGTAGAGGGCGATACGTTTTGGACAAAGCTGTGGTGGTTGATTAGAGACTGATGTGATAAACATGTCCTTGAAGGGTGCGTTGGCGTGAATTCTCTCCAAGAGGGCATAATGAGCCTTGGATAACACTACTTCGTTGTCGTGGTGCTCGACCCAGGACGCGCCATGTCGAATGAGATCGAGATCGTCGTGTAAAGTACCTAGGTCGAGGTATGGTAGATTCTCGGCGCCAAGGAGTAGCTCGGATTGGAGAATGTCGCTAGCTAGGTGGTACTGCGAGGAGACAAGTTGTTTTATATGCGCCATAGTAAGCTGAGTTCCGTCGTAGGTGATAGTATCGCCACTGAGGTTCCAAATAGCCTGCTTCGACGTGATTGTCGATTTACTGACCTTAAAAAGATATAGACGCCACTGTAGGATATAGCCGAATGGGGTCTCCGCGGCTTGCTGAAAGAACTCCTGGCAGGTATTACGAAGAAGGATTGGAATTTGCGTCTCCCGACTACCGGCCTCTCGGCATACCTGGTCAAATATAAGGACCTGGGCGGTCCAAGTGAGAGCAGAGAGGCGGCTATTGTAGTTACCTGGATCTTCCCAAACGCCCCCGCCTTGTTTGGGGCCTCTCCTACTGAGCATAGCGCAGAAGCTAAGTATAATTGATGTGAATGGTGCGCCGCCAATGTGGTGACAGATTAAGGAAGAAAACAGGGCCCGCAAGGCAGGTTTTAACTCTTGATGCGCGAGTTCATGGTCGGCTGAGTTTACGAGTTTTAGGACCCGGGCAAAGGCTAAATCTTGCGCACCTGACCGCGTGATAGTATCCACTGGTAGCGGCTGCCCCTGCGCTGTTGTGTGGGAGAAAGGTTGCTTGTGCCAAGTACGGTAGCAATAGATAAGTAACTGCTTTGTGGTAGAGAAGTACTTTTCTAAAGTCGACGGGTTTTTTACGGCGTTAAACCCATTGGATCGCCCAGAACTTCCAGGGTAGAACTCGTTGAGAATTAAGGCGCGTTGCTGTGTCATTTTCCGATTAGTCGATGTGTCGCTACAAAGCGCGTATGCCTCGCGTAAGACATCCTCGGCGGCGAGAAGAAGTGCTACTTCGGCGATGTCGTCGTGTCCATCACCGGCTAGACTTAGTTCATGTTTCTTAGGTAACTGATAGGAAGACCATATCTGTTCCTCGAGAAGACCATGAATATGGAATGGAAATCGCGTGATGTCGTGGAGCCAAGGAATACGCTCGGACCGGGACTCGCCAATGTCTCGGATAGTGTGGGGTTCTTTGGTTGGGTTGTATTTTATCGCTTCTGTGGCTAATGCTAACTGTTGGAACAGGGTCTGTTGTGCTTGCGTCGTTGCACCGCTATAGGGCAGCTGTGGTTGTGGATGTAATGTATCTTTTATAACTGGAGTTACTACGAAGTAATCGGGTTTCGAAACGAAATACGTCTGAAGCTTGACATCCTTCCATA
>Ga0265780_10006447_pt1 | contig 14554 bp, 15 predicted proteins | sample P1T30metagenome_FD_192432 | JGI IMG/M metagenome (GOLD analysis project Ga0265780, IMG submission 192432) | Plant litter microbial communities from East Loma Ridge, Irvine, California - P1 T30 | ecosystem: Environmental > Terrestrial > Plant litter > Unclassified | place: USA: California... | reverse complement strand
CCGATTGCCGCCCGAGAGGAGCGAGATGAAGCGACGCATCGATAGTATGAGTTATTATTTTAGGAAAACCATGCAAAATCAAATACCAGAATTCGATCATGGTGTCTACGGTGCGTACATGATCAAACACATGGCAAGCAATAAAGTTTACGTAAGTTACGGGGAACTCGCCTATGCATTTCGATATGAATTTTTTATGCTATTGTTAGGAATACACCCTAACAACGAACTTCAGAGTCTTTACCAAGACAATGACGATATTTGTTTCATCTCTTACACAACGTTTAAGACTCTTGAAGAATCTGCTGAATACGGCCAACGTTTATTTGATTTCTTTTGGTCTACAAAGAGACTAACAAATGTCGGCGAAGAAATCCAGCAGGTCAACTGCGTTCATTCCAATCAATACGTAGAAAGCATTTACGACACCTCTAAGTTCGGTACAGATGTGTATAACGACTTTTGTGTTTACACAATCTACAATCCCCATACCAAAGTCTTCTATATCGGCAGCGGAGATCGAGATACAAGAAAGTATCGACATTTCAACGATCTCGAAAAGAACAAACATGGTAATCGAAAGTTCCAGAAAGCTTATTGTGATGATGATCGTTTCGAGTTCTTTTGGGTGCCAGTTTCCAGTCGTAAGGAAGCCTACGCCTTCGAACAAAATCTGATTGATAAGTTTTGGGGTAAGAAAGAGTTTTTAAACTTATCAAGCTTGGTTTGTGTAAGTGATGGGATGAAAGGTCAGAAACATACTGAAGAAACCAAGGCTAAAATTTCTACGTCAAGTAAAAAGATGTGGGAAGAACTTGGTAGAAAAGAAGAGCTAGCTCAACGTTCAAAAACCATGTGGGAAAATCTTTCCGAGGAAGAAAGAGCTTCTCGTGTAAACGTCCATAAGGAAGTTACTGCCGCATTATGGAAAGATGAACAGTATCGGCTAAATGTTGTAACCGGAATAAAAGAATCTTGGACAGAAGAACGTCGAGAGAAAATGGGTCAAATAGTAAGTGAAAGAACCAATCGTCCTGAAGTCAAAGAAAAATATTCCGAACAGCGTAAGCGAGATTGGCAGAACGAGGAATATCGTCAGAAAGTAACTGCCGGCATCAAGGCTTATTCAAATCGGGAAGATGTTAAGAAAATCAGAAGTCAGAAATCGACCGAGTATTCCAATCGACCAGAAGTCAAATTAGCTAGATCTTTAGCTATGAAAAAACGTTTAGAAAATGTTGAGTATAAAAAATCTAATAATGAGAAGTTAAAAAATTCAAACCTTAAAAGATCAAAAGGTATTGATATTGATGGAGTTGTATACCAGTCTATCCGAGAAGCTTCAAGATTAACTGGTATACATCGACCCACCATCAAAAGAGGCATTGATTCAGGAATTTATAAACTTGTTGAATAAACATCATAACCTCCCCGCAGAAGCGGGGAGGTTATGTTTTATCTTGTTCCCCCGCTCAGTAAACTGATAAAGCGTGTCATGCTAGTGGCGTCGTTCATGAAAGCCACCTTTGCCCACTGTTCGTTCAAGTGTTCTTGGTACATCTGTTCGGCGTCAGAGTAGCCTTCCACGATGTCTTTGAAACGACCGACTTGCACACCACTGCGCAGTTCACCCATGTCGAGTTGGATGATGTACGAGTTATAGATAAAAGCTTTGACAGCCAACTCTACCAACCGCGAAAACACCAAGTAACTACGGGCTTGGATGTTCGACATGTTCTCTTCGTTTTCCAACGAACAGCGCAGGTACAAGGTCTGTGGCAAGATGATCGAGTCTTGTATCATCACCACGTTTTCGCCGATCAGTTCAACACGGGCCGAACCCACATACGGCGTACGTAACTGTGCATCCATGGTAGCAGATGCCAGTTGTAACGCTGGGCTAGCGCGCCCGTAGGAATACGTAGCGTGACCACCTTGGGCACTAAACAGATTGCCGTAGGTGACATCGAACACGCTCAGAATCGATCGGCCGTTGGTTTTGGTTTTGGGGATTTGAAATACGGTGGTATATCCACCATCAACAGTTTCACTGGCCACATCGCTTAAGTCGATGCGGGTTTCCACACCACTAACCAGATTGCAGTCGACCAGCACACGTGGTTGCAACACCATGAAACGTACACGTTCTTTGATGTCCGACGGGAGATCGCGGTAGTGTTGATAGGGTTCGAGGAATACCACCTTCAGAATCTCACGTGGAATACGGAAAAGCACTTCATCAAGTGCCTTGGTAATGGGATTCATACAGGCTCCTAGAAATTTACATGGCTATATTACTACCTTGAGATGCGTAGCACATAGCATTCCTACAATCAACAACAGAGGACATCATGGACACCACACGCTTTACGCTCGCCCAAGCTTTGGAAAACGCTCGTACTCAGCCACACCAAGGCAAAGCTATTGTTTTCGTGAATGTCAAAACGTCTCATTGGACTCATGGCGGGCACGGCGGTCTTCCGTCCAGTCTGGATCATTTCAAAAATCAAGGTGGTCGCGTTTTTACTTTCAACGACAAAGAGTCGACGACGAAAGAAGACGCGGAAGAACTTATTCGTCTTCAAGAGTTTCTTGGCGTAGTGCCGAAGGTGAAGTTGTTGGCAATCTACGCCCTTGATGAAGTCGTTAATAATGCATTAGATCCTAAATACTTCCGGTTTATCGATGTCAAAGTAAGAAAAGCCATCGGCACCACACCGCAAACGAGTTTGTGGGACGATCCCGTTCAGTCGAATTTTTCGAAATCTGAACAACTGTATACATACTTGCAATATCTCAAAGCCCAACCTCAACCACAATCAACAACGAAAGGAACTACCGTGAATGACTTCCAATTGGCTGCTGTTTTGTCTCAAGCAGCTTCGCTTATCATCAATACCCAGCAACACGAATCCACCCTCGACCCCGTTGAGATTCGTCGTTATCTGACGCAAGCGCATGAGCATCCAGAACAGTTTTCCTATCTGCTGATTCATCACGAGCGTAATATTCTCTCCAGGACTTGCACCGCGCTTGTGCCAAATTCCATGGCAAAGCATGAGATAGAAAAATTGCTGAGCGATATCAACAACCTCGTTAGCGGACTGAAAAAACACCAATCCTTCAAACCACAGGAACCAATCATGAACAAATCCCAAATCGCCCAACTTCTGGCCCAAGCGCACATGATCCTGACCACCCCTCGTGGTGCTCCGGTCACCCACAACCAGGAAGCGGTGCGCCGTGCGCTGGACGAACTGGCAGGTAGCGCCACGGTAAATTTCCTGAGTACCGACACTTTGGGCCTTATCGCGGCCGTTATCGAGAACTTCAACCCAGAATCGGTGAACCAAACCAATCCAGAAGTGCTGGTGCCGCGCCTTAGCGCGACGATCGATAAACTGCGTCACGAGTTTGCAGAAGAGGCAACTGCGCTCGGTAAACCAGGTCAGCTGGAACAATCCCTGAAGAAAGAAACCAAGGATCTCTTCATCCGTGCTGCGGCGGGTCTGGAAACGCCGGCCGATCTGTCGGACGAAGATAAAGAACAGTTGATCGAGGATCTGCGCATCGCTTCGCAGTACATCGGCAAGCACTATCCGTCGCCTCAAGCGCCGGCGGTATCGATCGATATCGAACAACTGATCAACGCCATGAGTGATGCCGTGGCGGCCTTTACTACCCATACCCTGACAGTAGACACTACCGAAGTGGCCAAGATCCTCAGCGATAACATTCCCAAACTGCGCGTCCTGACCGGCAGCAATACGTCGGAAGATTCGGAAAGCGTAGCAGAAGATGACACCGATCTGGCCAGCGTGGAACATACCGATCGCTGCTTCCGCGAACTCGATAACAAGATGGCGGCTTACTTCCGTCAATTGGAAGCGACGTTGATCGAGCGTTTGGACAAGAAAGATGCCGCAATGAATTCCCAAGTGTTCGGTCGCGGTGCCCGACCCTCTCAGGAGCAGAATTTGGGTTCGATGTTTAACAGCGCCTGGAACCGAGCCTTCCCTCCAACCCCCCCTGCATTTCACACTCCGCCAGTCGGTAACTACCCACACGGTTACGCCAATGCTGCGCCACCTCAACCGCAGCGTCCGCTGTGGGAAGCAGCTCATCCCAATCCTGTAGAAAATTTTGATGGCGTCTTTGTGATTCACATCACGGATGTGAATGTAGATTTGGCGTTGTCGCAGCAGCAGCATGTTCTCATGCAAGCCTTCCCCCGTGCCAAATTTCATCTGGTGCGTTACCCCGAGTACGACAATAAAACGGTAGAAGACATCGTTTTGCAGTCTGCAAATGAGGCGGGCGCTCAGTACGGTCGTAATAGCGGTTACTTCCATCTGGTGCCGACAATGAACGATGTTCTTACTCTCAAACAACTGACGGTATCGGCTAGTCTGGTTCGTTACGGTTTTTCATCGCAAGAAATCAATGTAACGCAGCCGTTGACTCCCGGTATGTTGCATATGCAGTTGTATCATCGCTTGTCGACTTATCTGCGTTTGGAACGCGGTCGTTACTAAAGTAATCAACCCAGTCGGTGGAAGATAGCTGACTGGGTGTTTTTTTACAACGTTTCTTCTATTCAATGTCCAGAAGGCATTGAACGTTTTTCACTATAATCAACAAAAGGAAAATAGCATGAGTGATGCCATTAAACTCGCACCCAAAGGCCGCATGCGCCTCTACGCTGCGGGCGGTGCCCCGATCAACATCGTCGGTGAACTCGACTCGGTGCAAATCAACCCGGACCTGCTGGCCGAATTCCATATCGTCCAAATCGACACCAGCCCCTCGAACCTGACGTCGCGTTCGTCGAATGTCGAGAACTACCTGATGGCCATTCCGAACAAGGTCGATGGCGGCGGCAAGAACCGCACCGAGAACGAAGCCCTGATCGAAGAACATGTCAAGCCGATCCTGAAGGCGCATCCGCCAATGGACGTTAACATCGTTCTGTCGACTGGCAGTGGCGGCTCCGGGTCGGTCATCGCAACCAAGCTCGTTAACGAACTGCTGCTGCGCGGTGAAACGGTTATCGTGCTGCTGATCGGCACCATCGGTTCGCGCATCGAAGCGAACAATTCGATCGACACGATCAAGAACTACGAGCAGATCGCCAAGGTCCGCAACGCGCCGGTGGTGATGCATTACATGCAAAACTCGAAGACCATGCCGCGCGAAAAGGTCAACGAGCACATGCGTTCGACGATCTGCTGGATCGGTATGCTGTTCTCGCGTCGCAACATCGGTCTCGACTCGATGGACCTGCGCAATTGGCTGTACTTCACGCGCCCCGAAGTCATCAAGGGTCTGAAGGCGCAAGTCTACAGCCTGACGGTTCTGCTGCGTGAACTGACCGAAGCCGGCGACGATAAGTTCGAAGAAGAACTCGATCGTCTGGGTAATGTGTTGTCGGTGGCCACGCTGGCACGTACCGGCAAGCCCACGGAAATGCCGGAAGACTTCATTCCGGAATACCACACCGATGGTTTCGTGCCGGACATCAAGGACAGCGCGCCGTTCAACAACACGACGGTCAACTTCGTGATCGCCGATGGCCTGGTCAACGGTTACCTCGCCAGCCTGCGCAAGCAATCCAAACGCGAGAAGCCGGAAATCGAAGAATCCACGGCCTTCGGCGACGAGGACGAAGACGAACCATCGGTTAGCTTCAGCTGATGTCAGCCCCCCGCATCCTGATAATAGGTGCGGGTGCTTTATTGGTGTCTACTATCGCCAAAGCGTTAACCGGTGCAATGGTACAAGTGTTGGAGGCCCACAATGTTTGTGCAGGCTTCGACACCCGTTACTTTGCATTCGTTGACGCAATCGTGCACCAACACGAGTTACGTGATAGTAGAAGTTCTGTGGCGCCTAATCGGCCCACCATCTATCTCACGCCCGGAGCCGGGATCGAGCACACGGTTAAGGACTGTGCCAGCTCCCCCATAAAACTCTGACGACTGCGAGTATTGATGATGAAAACCATAGACCTCCGGATATTAATAGCGCGAGTCTCGAGGATTCGGCAGCTACGTCTATCTAACATTGGGATAGATTTCCAACACCTAAAAAGCCATCCGCTGCGTGCGGTATTAAGCGTCTGCCCGACGCTTGTCTTGAGTCTCGGTCTTAGCTACTTTTGTCCCAATGACATTTGCCCAGTCACTGATTCATGAATCAGCAGAATGGTTCCGGGTGCATTGATGTGATGAATGGTGACGATGTGATAATCGGACGTTAAAATGAAGTACACTTGGGGGCGGGATAGCCGAAGCTGTGGTTGAGGCGTACGACTCTTCCTGTGAAGCATTAGAATCCCCTCCCCCATTTCACCCTACTTACCTAACTGTTCTCATTGCGAGAATGATTAGGTAAGTAGTCTCTTTTTTTATGATGTCTCTTCAATTAAGAATAGCTCTAAAACGCACTAGAACCATTTCTGAGCGTTATTTTACCCATTGGGCGTATTGTATACGTAAGTGCCGTAAAAAGGATTCCCATGGACAACAAAACCAATATGCAAAGGTTTGTTTGGATCTTAGATATCAACGACTTTCTGTTGTATTTGGAAGATTGTTTGTATCGCATTTCCCCGAATTTTCCATGGTTGCTCGACGTCAAAGCGCTCGATCTCAATTATCCATGGACGGAAACAGACCGGTTTCACAAAGACAAAACGCAACGAGATTATTTGATCGATTGGATTGTTTGTTTTATCCTCAAAGACTTCTATTCGTTCAAAACAAAGCAAGAAAGAAATCCTGAGTTCCAAGCCATCTACGATGCGCTAGAAAGCGACTTCAACTTGCACCGCGCGATACGCGCTTATACATCTTTTCCGTTTCTCGTTGCCGGTTATGGGGATATCGTAACCCACCAAATTTCACGACAATCTTGCTGGTTGTATATCGAAGCCAGCTTTGATCCGACACGACAACCCATCTGACCATGCCTTATTCCCAACTCTCACACCAACTGGAAGTTCACCACACTTACATCGCTGATATCTACGATGCTGCTTACTACATCGACAGCGCGTTGGTAACGGTGGCAGCGCCGCCGGTAGCGGGGTTGTACTTACCAGGACAACTCGATCCCGTGCTCTATGCCGATCGCGTGTACTGGTACCAGCAGCCAGTATTTGTTAAAAGTAGTAGCCAAAATGTGCTCACGCGTGTCAATGAATCGATGTACCCGATGAATTGGTTTCAAGGTGAACTGACGCATCCGCATAACCAACCGTGGCAGTATTACCGCTACAACTACATCCGTGTCACCAATTTGGAACAGGTGGCTACCACACCGTTTGATGTGGTGGAGATGGACCACAATTTCATGCCGCCGTATTACAACGAAGCCGACGAAACATCTGGCACGCATGAACAACCGCGGAAGGTTGTGCTACCGCGCCACTTGGCGCAAAGCACGACGCTGCATCCGCAGATCCCAGTTAACGGAATTCGGTTGTGTAAGATCGTGTTGGAAAACGACATCGCCGCCACCCGCAGCTTTAACACGCTGCCGTTGCGCACGATCGAAGAACTGGTACTGCCGTTCATCAGCGAAGAGTATTTGCCAGTGACGCTGTCCGATAGCCAAAAGATCGAGCATTTGCGTAACGACCCGTGGTTTCAGCGTACCCTAACAGGTATCTTTGATACGTTGTTGCCGGTAGTGTCGCCTGTTCGCAATATGCTACGCAATACGCCATACGCCATGTTTACCGTGAATTATGATAACGGTTTCAATATCCGTATCGACCAACTGGGCGACCATCGTATCCATGAGTGGGAACGCACGGTAAACGATCCTGATTATCAGCGCTGGCTGCGTGCCCGTGCCGATGGTAGCTGGGACCGTTTTGTTAGCGAACAAGATGCGAACCAGGCCAGGTCCTACGCGTATGATCTCCAATCTTATCGCCGCTGAGAACGTCTATGCAGGCATTGTTTAAGTTGGCTTTTGATCCTGTCATGCAGTTGGTGGAAGATGCAATCAAGTCGCTTTCTATCCAATCGCAATACGAGATTGTGATGCGTGATTTTGTTGGCTATATCCTGGAAGAATTGAGCGTCAAGATTTTTGACCGGGATGCCACTTCCCACATCGACATGGCTGTGGCGTATTTGAAACGCAACCATGTCGATCCTGAATATGCTCAACGCATTGCGCACCACATTTTTGATGCGACGATGGCGACGGTGCTGGGGTGCTTTCCATCGATTTCATTCCAATCCTTGGCCAGCGCCCGGTATGTCTTGGATACGGACAATACCACGCTACTGGTCTATTTCAAGTTACCTGACAATGAAACAACTCCTTATTGAAACGGCAGGGGTGTTGGATCAGTTCCCCACTGTCGAACACATGTTTGATTTTTACAAAGGGGGATTCAAAGGACTGGTAATCGATTTGTTAGATTACCATCTCAAACATCCACATAGCACGGACGAGGAAGACCAATGCTTTGTTGATAACGTAATTGATTCCTACTACGCTTCTTCAAAGTACCACATGGTCGCTTACGCGCCGGATGACCCGGCGCATGAGCAATACTTAACGATCGCACTTTACATGGTTAATCGCACAACCTCGGAGTTCGTTCGTTATCATCGACAAACATTGTCTTTGTGTAAACTCGATGCTGCTTCCGCTATGTTGGGATCGTCTTTTGAATACATTTTGCTCGAACGAGCGTAGGAGGGCCGATGGCGGTTGGTAATCACTATATCGTGAACTTTGCAGAGGCTGTAAATCTCTTCCAAGTCCGGTTGTCGTCGCCCGAGTTGCCGACGGTGGATTTGGATGTGGTGAAGTGGCAAACCATGCAAATGTTCGAACACATCGAACCGCTCACGCACCTGCGTCGATTGGCCGATGAGATGATAAAACATGACTGGTTGTATGCGAAGGTGGAGTTCGTGAACACTACTCCTATGGAAGCCCAGCAGAAAGAAATGCAGCTGAAACAATATCTGCGCGACTGCATTATCGAGTTCGGTACCAACATGCATTATAAACTTGGCGAACTCGGGATGTTGACCCAGGGCACGGAGCGCTACAAAGTCATCACTCGGCCACTAGACAATGAAACCTACACTCTACAACAAACTCGCAGCTGAACAGCATGCGGTGTACATTCCACCACCACCGATTCTCGAACCGAAGTATCCGGATTACTACATCCTGAGCATGTCAGACATTGTGCAGGACTTTATTTCAAAGTGGGATAAGATCATCAACACCGAGATCATGTCTTATCCAGCGGATGCTGATTGTGCTTTTCCCGAAGTATTCACAATTGCTCCAGACGGCTCGATTCACAAGCAGGTGTATTTGGCGCAACATGTCTCTGAACGTGTGCGCAGTTGGCATCCCGATATCAGCATGATTGTTGGGGCAGTCATTGAAACGATCAAAGCCAAAGACGAGACGGAACAAGACTTGGATTTGGTGATGGGTTCGCTTTGGATTGATGTCGCACACATGGCCGATATCCAAATTCGTTCGAATGTTCCGGTAACATCTTTGGGGGCAGCATTGTCTAGCACGCGACGTCAAATCGCAGCTTTGTCGGTAGAGTTTGGGAAGAAACTCTACCAGCGATTAATCGAGTACGGCTTGTACAAAAATGGCTACTTCCCATATCACTACGTTGGGTGGGAAGACGATTGCGCTCTCGTAGCGCTCGACGACACTCACAGGTGAAATATGGTAATTACAGATCAGGTCACGATCCTAGATACAATGGAGATGGTGGAAGACTTTGAAATGCAACTTGGCTACCGCTTGTGCCAAGAAGACCGTCTCGAAGTGTTCCATCAACTCTTTTTGATTCTTGATCGACATAGTCCTTTGGACATGGATGACCGTAACATTTTGCAGTACGATTCGCTCATGTTCGCCAATCATCTGAATGTGGACCACGTTGCTGTTGACCGTATCGCATATAACCTCATGGTTCGTCTGTGGGCGGTATTGCAAGAACGTGGTTTTTATGTTAATGGCGAATTACGTTATCTCCCCTTTGCTATGCAGGGCTGGGACTTAAGTGTTCGCTATTACAAAAACTGACTTTTCAGATGGAGTTTTGTAATGAGCAGCTTAGAAATCGGCGGCACTTATTCGTTTAGCGTGTACCCCGTGGCGGTGCTAGGCACCAATTTCAAGAACGTGTTGGTCTTATCGATCTTGAGCGCCGCCACGGCGAGAGCGTTGGGAGAAGACATTTACGCACGCCATGCGTTGATGTCTCCATCGCTGCCAGATACCACCCAAAAGAAAGATCCGACCAAGTACAAGTATGTCCAGATTCAGTTACCATCTGGCGTGATTCAAATCTTGGCGCTGGAATGGATCAATCCGAGTACGATCGAGTCAGTCAATCTCGGCCGACACACGATCGTCATCGATAACGAAGCGAGCAGCAGTCGACAAAAGCTCTTGGAATGCTTGGCTGCAAACGGTTTCAAAGTCACATCGATTGATTTCCAATCGGCTTTGTAATCGTTTTTTATCCGGCATTCTTATAAAGTGCAGAGAGGGCATCACACACCCTCGACGTCATTCGTTGGGACCTGGCCTAGCGGATGGGCAGTTGTGTCTGTATGCGACAGGCGCGCAGTGTGTTGAGCGATGCTGTTGTGAACATGGATGTGCAGCGTAAGGTGGCGCGAAATGGCAGAAAAGTAATCCTGCTCACGTCGTCGATCTTGCCTTTAATCCTTTTTGTGCAATTGATCCGATGAGAGTGGTTTGAAATTTCACCATTTCACAACCCTGAGATCGATGGCATCGCTCAATTTTTTTCTCATGGTGTCATGGGAAGAAACAGTTTTGGTTCATTGTTAGGTATCCCAGCAGGGATTTAGAGCCCAGGCGCCTTCGGGTGCCTGGGCTCTCTTTTATGCCACTTTTATTTTTTCTATCACGGGTCCTAATGATGTAGTTCGTAGCCAACCAGGATGTTAACATGTCGAGAGATAGTCCCTTTATTTCTAAAGCTGAAGATTACGTCCGGAGTATTAACCCGGTCGAAGATATGGTACATCAACAAGCTGTCCATCTGATGGTGATGGATAGCGAACTGTCTTACGATGACGCCAAGAACTTTGTGCGTTATCAACTTTTCTCGGAGAAAGGCGAGTTCCGATTGCAAGATCCAAATGCGGTGTTTTTGGAACGCGACTTCGATACCGGGGACCGAGAAGAGTTTGCTGTTCCCATGTCGCAGTACATCCACGATATCGTGCAACAAGAACAGATTTACGCCCCTACCTTTACCACGTATCACAATCCCAAGATCCGTCTCTCGCCGTTGTCGAAGTTCCAAGACGACAACGTGAAAAGCCGCGGCAAAGCCAAGAAGGCCATGTTTGTTGCGGAACAAGAAGAGGGAAAGAAAAGTTTTAATTATAACTTCTACAAAGGTTCGCAAACAACTGAAAAGTTGGCCAACAATGCCGTCTCGGGGGCAATGGTCAGTGAATACAATCCGCTGCACAACAAGACCGGTCACAGCTCTTTGACCTCGTCGTGTCGACAAACGTCGGCGTATGGTAATGCCAACAATGAACGGTTCTTGGCCAGTAACCGCCATTACTGGTCGTACAACACTGCACGCAACAACATCGTCTCCATCATTGCCCACACCGACATGAAAGTGGTGGAAGAGGTCATGACGAAGTACAACTTGCATTATCCTAGTGCAGAAGAAACGTTCCAAGTAGTTTACCGTTCAGCCAAACTGTATTGGAATTCGGTACCCAGCTACGACAAGCTGCGTGACTTGATTAACCATCTGTCGCCAGTTCAGCGTGCTGCTTTTGTGTATATGGGCGACATGTACCAGTTGAAGGAATTTAACGAAGAATTTGTTCGTACCTTCATGACACGGTTGATTGCGAAAGCCGATGAACCTGTATTAAATCCTGCGGAAGTTATCAAGAAGTGGCCAGAAGACTTCTTGAACTTGGCCAAGCAGTTGCAGCCAGAAATTACCAAAGGTAAATCGCTTCAAGAAATTCAAAAGAACGATCCACGTGGTTATGGTTTGGTGGCTGCCCAAACAGAACGCATCGCCATCACACTGTGGCATTATGCTGACCTGATCCGTACTTTTTGGGCGACTGACAATCTACCTGCATCGATTGCCATGTTCCCAAGTAGCTTGCGCCGGGTGGTGTTGGTATCCGATACGGACTCAACGATCTTTACCACACAAGACTGGATTATCTGGTATTGTAAGTCGGTGAAGTTTGATGCGACGTACGATGCTATCACGGCAAGTATGATCTTCTTGGCGTCCCAGTCGATCGTGCACATTCTGGCGAAGATGTCGGCCAACGTGGGGATCGGTCGCGATCATGCCTTTACGATTGAGATGAAGAACGAATACAAGTTCGACGTCTTTGCCTTGACGCAATTGGGTAAGCACTACTATGCTCAGATTAGCTGTCAAGAAGGTAATATTAAGAAAGCGTTAGAGAAGGAAATCAAGGGTGTTCACTTGAAATCCTCGAATGCGCCGAAACAGATTGTGAAGCAAGCTGAAAACATGATGCTCGCTATCATGGATGACATCATGACCAAAGGTAGCATTAGCGCGATGAAGTATGTGAAAGAAGTCGCTGATCTTGAACGCAGCATTGTTGAATCGATCCGCAAGGGCGAATTCAAGTTCTTGAAGTTGAGTACAGTGAAAGATCCGGCAGCGTACAAGAATGGTGTAGAAACCTCGACGTACAAACAGTACGGCATGTGGAACGATGTATTTGGTCACAAGTATGGCCCCATCGCCCCACCACCTTACAAAGCCATTTATGTGAGTTTGGAATTGGACAGCAAAACCAAGACCAACGCTTGGCTGGAACGGATTCCTGATCCATCGATTTCGAAAGCCATGCGGCGCTGGTTAGAACAAAACGGGCGTGACAAAATCACCTCGTTGCAATTACCTTTGCCAATTGTATCGGCCAAAGGAATTCCAGAAGAAATCATGATGGCTGTCGATGTACGCAAAATCGTTCAAAAAGCATCTGCAATGTTTTACCTGATTTTGGAAACGATTGGTTTTTACTTTAATCACGATGACTTGAGCCAACTGGCCATGGACTATTACTAACGGCATACTCCCTCTCCTACCCTTGTCGGGTAGGAGAGGGAGATGTCATCGTGGATGATTACGCAGGTTTGAAGTTGTTCGTTGCCATTTCGAAGAACGACAGGTGATACTTGTTGTGGCGTGCTGCGATCGAGAACAGCTTGGCAGTCGGCTGTGTGGCCCAGTTAGCGTAGGCCGAGCACAACGGCATCAGGCGTTTGGCGAATGCTGTGCCTTCTTTGTTATCGTCTTTGATGCGACCGAGCATGTCGTCGCAGGCTTTCTGCACCTTCTCCATCGCCGTTTCCAGCGATTTGAATTGGTCGCCTTTGAACTTCAGCAGTTCATTGATAAAGCCCAGGCGCGACTCGACCGCTTGCAGCACCATTTCTGGCGTGGTGTCGTTCTTCATGACACGGCCTTTGGTGGTGGCGAACTCGGTGCTTTGGTCGACATCGAAACGCACCTTCGACAGCATGGCGATTTTGGTTTCGAGATTGGTGCCGCTAACACTCCAGTTTGCGCTGTAGTTTTTGGCGGTGACGGTCATGTTGGCCAGTGTCTTGCTGCTCCATTTATCACCTTTCTGTGGTTCCAGGTGCAGACGCTTCATGTAGTTGTTGAGTGTTTTGCCCAACATATCGACGACATTGGCCACATCGCTCGTGTCTTCGCCATTGTACTTCTTAAAAGCGTCTTCCATGTCTTCGCCGATTGGCGCCATCAGGGCGTGATGGGTTTCCGAAGCAACGAGCACATATTGGCGGAATTCTGCATCAACACGACCAGCATGGTTGAAGAAGTCCATCCAGGTATTACCTCTGTAGTTGAAGATGTCGGCGATGGTGCTCGTCAGTTCCGCGCCACTGTTGGCCAGGTAACCCTTCATGCCGGACAGACGCTTGATCAGTCCTTCGGCATGCTTCTTGTTTTGTTCCAGAGTCGAGAAGTAGGTGGTGAACCAGTGTTTGATACCGACCCACATGTTCTTGATGGCAGTGACGATGGCGTGCCAGATCGACTTCAGGGCGCTAACAATGCCTTCGACACTCATGACCTCGCCATCGGCGACGGGCATCGAGATAACATCTTCCGGATTGCCATCGGTACCAGCGACTGCCATTTCGCCGACGGCGTTGACGAGTTCTTGTTCAACTTGGCCAACTTCCGGGGTTTCATCGACCACCAGCATTGTGTCGTTGGCCACTTCGGCCACTTCGGTAACGCGGTCGGTGTCGGCGGCGGCCGCATCGATGGCGATCTCTGCTTCGCTGTTTTCGTCGGCGAGGATTGCTTCTTCTTCGACTGACAGATGAACGACGGGGGCGGGCGCAGTCGGTTGAGCTTGCAAATGACGTTTCATGTTTGAACCTTTGTTAAAAAAGAAATTACAATGCTAACAAAATCTCATCGATCGTGTTCATTGCTGATTGA
>Ga0265780_10006446_pt1 | contig 14557 bp, 12 predicted proteins | sample P1T30metagenome_FD_192432 | JGI IMG/M metagenome (GOLD analysis project Ga0265780, IMG submission 192432) | Plant litter microbial communities from East Loma Ridge, Irvine, California - P1 T30 | ecosystem: Environmental > Terrestrial > Plant litter > Unclassified | place: USA: California... | reverse complement strand
CTGCAACATCACAGGCGAGGCTGTTCAGCAGGGATGGAGAGCTTATATCAGAGTTTGTCAAGGGCGACATGTACCTGAGGGACAAGCACAACACAAAAGGACATACGGCAGAAATCACAAGCGGCGCGTGGCACCCCACGAACCGCGACCGCTTCGCGACGGCAGGCACAGACAGTACAGTGCGGATATGGGACGTGAATAAAAGGATGAAGCAGGAGGAGGTCATCGTGCACAAGTCAAGAGCTGCTGGTAGCGCGGGCATGACAAGGATGACGGCCATTGCATGGGGCGCCGCAGCCGAGGGAGGGAGCAGTATGCTGGTGTCAGCAGCACTAGACGGAAGTCTCGTCATGTGGGGTGGTGAAGGACCCTATCATAGGCCGACAGCAGAGATTAAAGAAGCGCACGCGAAAGACACATGGACGAGCGGACTGGATATCAGCGCAGATGGCAGGCTGGTGATCACGAGAGGAGGGGACGACACCATCAAGTTGTGGGACACGAGGAAGTTCAAGACACCTCTGAACACCACATCACATCCGTCAACGTCTTCACAATATCCCACATCGAACATCAAGTTTGCGCCCAACTCGCAGAGCATAGTCACAGGATCAGAGACCGGGCACCTACACATCCTCAACCCAGCCACACTTCGCCCGGAGCTGGTCACACCAGTCACGCTAGGCTCTCCTCTGATAACAGTCAACTGGCATCCCAGGCTCAACCAAATCCTCACGGGTTCGGCCAACGGCCAGACAACCATTCTCTTCAACCCCAAGCTGTCCAACGCCGGTGCTCTTACCATCCTCAGCAAGGCACCCAAGAAGCGACACCTCGATGACGACCCGTCCCTCACCGTAGACATGGACCCACTCGGTATGGCTGGTGAAGCACACGATCCTTCTGGCAATGCAGCCTCATTTTCCGCACGCCATCCCACCATCGGTCTCACAGCCTCGGGTAAGAGCCGCGACCCACGGAGACCGCATATCCCGGCTACAACACCTTTTGCCAAGTCAACGCCCGACCAAAAGTACGTCATGGAACAGATTGAAGGCAGTGATATGAGGGACGAGGATCCTAGGGAGGCGCTGCTCAAGTATGCGCTGAAAGAGGGAGAGAAAGCTGTCTTCACCGGCGCGTGGGAGAAGACCCAACCCGTTGGAATCTACAAGGACTACGACAGTGAGGAGGATGAGAGGGAGAAGAAGAAGGCAAAGCGGTAGCCGAGCCGGGGCTGCATACCGACTTGGGATCCCTACAAGGGATGTTTGTACCATAGCGAAATATACCCAATGGCATAGAGACTATGGATTAGTCAAGCCACCAATCAATCCATACAATGATCACGGGTAAAGCTCCTAAGACACCATGTGCGGAGGATGATAAGGGGCACTGACACGTGCGCCCATGGTGCCCAAGTCTTCCTCCGCACATGGTGTCTTCGAAGCTACCCAGGCAGGGCTACACTAGCGTAGCCGCGTCGCGCCCCATAAGGAAACGCAAACAACCCCACTCGCCTCGCATCACGACAACCTCCAGCCCACAACCGCCAATTCGACCGCTACTCCCTCTGCAACCCACCAATTCCGCGCCCGAACCACCGCGACGATGTTCTCCTCCACCTTCCGCGCTGCGGCCCGCGCGCCCACCTCGACCTTCGCACGCAGCTTCTCGTCCACCCGCCCCTCGCAGGTCGCGCGCATGACCGTCATCGGCCGTCTCGGAGTTGCGCCAGAAGAAGTCACCGTCTCTGGCGACAGGACACTCGTGCGCTACGTAGTAGGAACGAGCTACGGCAAGGGCGAGGACAAGAAGACCAGCTGGTTCCGGATTGCGAGTTTCGTGCAGGGCGCGCAGAAGGATTTCCTGATGAACGTGCCCAAGGGATCGATGCTCTATGTGGATGCGGATGCGCGCATGGAGACGTACCTTGACAGCGAGGGCAACAAGAAGAGCAATTTGAGCTTGGTTGCACGTATGTTTTCGGATGCGGGTGGATGAGAGAGGTCATGCTAATTTGGTGGTGTAGGCAACTTCGATGTCTTGTCTCGAGCTCGTACTGAGGACACGGAGAACAACGACGAGGGCCTTGTTCAGGAAGCTTCTGGTTAAACAGGCAGTTTTGCTTGCTCATCCATCTTGCTTCGAACATAATGTCCGATGGCGGCAGTTTCTACAACAGCTCGAGTGGCAAGTGTCGGCTGCGGGGTAGGGAAGGTTCGATGAGACACGTCTTTGCGCGGCGCTGTAGGATCTTCTTGTGGAGTTTCTCTTTACGATATTCAAATGTACGACTATGGGCTCACAATTTACTTTGTAAGATCTCTACTCTAGGAGTGGTGTGGCTTGGAATTTTACGGAATGATACCTTTTTCTTCATGATACATGAACGATACCGCCACTAACAACGCAATTACGGGAGAAATTCTAGCAGCAAAGAACCAAACTACGCACCCATCAGTTGAGCAGCTTGGTATACCTATTGCATCTCGTCAGACTACCCACTTGCGCACGGACGTGATGCGGCGAACGAAGACCTCCGAGTTGGCCCATTCCAACTTTTTGTGGCGCAACACCCGGACTCCAACACAGCACTTCACATAATGCACAGAGTCGTGCCGTTACCAGCGCGTCAGCTCTGGGGCCACGCGCCTCGAGTACGGTCGGTCAATCGCTTCAGTCGTCGCCCACGCACATTCGCGACGGTGTCTGGCGCAGACCGGTACGCCACTCTACTATCAGACCCCACCAATCAACCAACACTGACTCTTATATAGGCCATACGATGTAATCGTAATCGGCGGCGGTCACGCAGGCTGCGAGGCCTCCGCAGCAGCAGCCCGCTCCGGCGCCCGAACGGCCCTCATAACGCCCTCAGTCCACAACCTCGGTGTCTGCTCGTGTAATCCTTCCTTCGGTGGTATCGGAAAAGGCACTATGCTTCGCGAAATCGATGCGCTGGACGGTGTCGTGGGTCGTATTGTGGATAAGGCGGGTGTGCAGTTCAGGGTACTGAATAGGAAGAAGGGTCCTGCTGTGTGGGGACCCAGAGCGCAGATCGACAGAGCGTTGTACAAGAGATATATGAAGGACGAAATGCTGGCATACAAGGGGTTGAGCGTTGTGGAAGGTAGCGTGGCGGATATCATCGTGGACAGGGCACAAGAGGAGGGATCCAAGGGCCAATATGGAAAGATTACTGGTGTAAGGTTGGAGAGTGGGGAGATAATACCCACAGGGAACGCGGTCATCACGACTGGCACGTTTCTTGGTGGAGAAATACATATTGGTCTTGAGTCGTTCCCATCCGGGCGCATGGGTGAAGCGGCGACCTTTGGACTGAGCAAAAGTTTGAAGGATGCTGGATTCACAATGGGAAGGTTGAAGACAGGGACACCACCACGGTTGGACGGGAAGACGATCGACTACGAAGTTTTGGAAGCGCAGGAGGGCGATAACCCGCCTATGCCTTTCAGCTATTTGAACGAGCGCGTTCAGGTCGAGAACCAATTACTGAATCACGAGACACGTACGAACGAAGCGACGCACGACGTAATAAGAGACAATCTCGATAAGTCAATACACATCCGCGAAACCGTAAAAGGACCGCGGTATTGTCCATCACTAGAATCGAAGGTGATACGGTTCGCAGACAAGACATCACACATCGTCTGGCTAGAGCCGGAAGGTTTCGACAGCGACATAATATACCCGAACGGAATCTCCTGTACAGTTCCCGCAGACGTACAAGATATCATGCTCAAGACTATCAAGGGACTTGAGAACGTCAAGATGCTGCAGCCTGGCTACGGTGTAGAATACGACTACGTCGACCCACGGCATCTTCGTTCTACACTTGAGACGAAGAACATCTCAGGACTCTTCCTAGCAGGCCAAATCAACGGCACAACTGGCTACGAAGAAGCAGCAGGTCAGGGTGTAATTGCTGGCATCAACGCTGGCCTGAAGAGTCTAGGAAAAGAAGCCATGGTTCTGACGAGAGCAGATGGATACATCGGCATCATGATCGACGACCTCATCACAAAGGGTGTCTCAGAACCATATCGCATGTTCACCTCCCGCTCCGAATACCGGATGTCTGCGCGCGCCGACAACGCCGACACACGTCTCACAGCTATGGGCCGAGCCGCCGGCGTAGTTAGCGACCTAAGATGGAAAGCCTTCGAAGACGAAGCCGAACAAATGGCCGCTCTGGCCCAAGTCCTTCAATCCAAAACCATGGGTTGGACAGACTGGAACAAAGAAGGTTTTCCCGTACGAAACGACAGCACAAAACGTTCCGCATATGACCTCCTCCGCCTCCCCAACACCACCCCATCCAGCCTCACCGCCCTCCTCCCCGAAATTAAAGGCTTCTCACAACGCATCCAAGACCGCGTTCACATCGAAGCCACCTACGCCCCCTACGTCGCTTCCCAAACCGCCACACAAGCCCGGTGGCTCAAAGACGAGAACCTCAAGCTACCAGTTGACCTTGACTACGAATCCATCTTTGGGCTTAGCTTCGAAGAAAAGAGGGCGTTGGAGGTAGCAAGGCCGGAGAGCGTGGGCATGGCGAGACGCGTTGAGGGTGTTACGCCGACGGGCGCGTTGAGGTTGTTGCAGTTTGTGAGGGGAGTGGGCAAGGAAGAGAGACAGGCGAGGATGAAGGAGGAGATTGAGGCGAGGAAGGAGAAGTATAGGGGTGTGGCGCAGGGGGTGAGTGTTGAGGGGTTGTGATGAATGGGTGGCTGTGGTGGAGTGTAGGTTTGTAAGATATGGCATTGGGCGGCGTTGATAATCCTCAGATGCGATAGCTAAGTCTTCAAACTGGTTTCAAATGGCGATGGTCAAAAGACGGCATACAAAGTCAATCGCACTCATTCCGCATACCAAGGTACAACTCCAATGACCGTTGCGAACCAGATCAGGTCCGATTCTGAGTCAAAGGTGCATTCTCTCTTGCCTCGAAATCCAAACTTGCAGTGAACGGAATGTCGGGGTCGCTGCTGCCTTCCAGGACTGTGCCCCGCTGTCAGATGACGTCGGTTCGCGGACGCGACTGCTAATCTAGATATCACATGATGCCTACCGTGCCACTCAGTTCTAACAACAGCGTTTCGAAATGGGACTTTTTGTTCTTACTTCGCTGCAACCGCCCCATTCCAAAATCTGGGTCTTCCGTCTTCCTCTCCCACAACGAGATCGAGATCGCCGAGTTCAGCAGCGCGCATCGGAGTGAGTTGCGCTTACATATCGATTGGCATCATCATTGGATGTGAAGATGGAGAAGGATCAGAATGGTACGTCTTTCTTTTGTCATTTTTCGGAGGTGCATTCGTCTGCTACAATCTTCGTCGCGGTGGGGGGCTGAATTGTGGTTGCGCACCGAGAGGTGCTACGCCGCTGTCAGCTTGAGTATAACTGTGTTTCTGGGGTTGAGTCGAGTCTGCGCTTTACTTGGGCCCTGTTACGCATGCGCTCAGAACGATTCCATCCCACCGGGCTACGCCGCCATCAGTTTGGGTGACTGCGCCTTTGGGATTGACTTGAGTCTGCACCTTACTTCGATCGGATGATGCAGTCGTTCCTGTATCCAGGATGGGACCGCCCCGGCATGCTACGCCTCCATCACCTTGGGTGACTGTGCCTTCGGGTTCGAGTCGAGGTTATTCCTTGACGCGGGTCAGATTACGCAGTCTTGTCTCTGTGCCAAAGAGGGGGCGGTCTCATTTTGAGTACCTCCGAAGACACGCGCGGATGAGTATACGTATTGAGAAAGACGTTGGGTATAATGGGATGCATTCGGAAGCCAGTTTGGATCTCAACATCTTCGTTCGAGGCTGTCTCGTTCTTCATCCTATTGCTTAGCTGATTTATAGTCATCTCTGGCGCTCTTCAAACTCCTTATTACAGCCATGAGGCTCCACTTAGCAGTGCTTCTTTTCGCTCGGCTGACGTCGTCGATGTTATCTGCTAACCGTAACGCCGCAGAATCCCTGGAGCCAGTCAAGAGCGAAGGAGCATCACAGAAGGATGTAAACCCGCCAGTCGATCAACAAGCTGCGACTTCCGAGCCGAGAGACGTCCCACTTGGATCTACTATCGTTGAAGTGCAGCGAGATGCTTCGTCTGAGACCCGAGTTTACACGGTCTATGCAAGCGACGTCCACAACGAAGCCCAGGTCAATGAGACGCGCACTTGGCTCAAGAGCCTTGTCAAAGACAAAGACAGGATGCGTGACGAGCTGGGATGGACCTGGGACACCATCGAAGATTTCCCCAGAGAAGAGGTGAGCTGTGGATAAACGAAACACATGGGATATGAATGCTGACTTCAGGTTTTCCCTCTGTAGTGGGACAAGCTGGCCGATGAAGGCAGGCTAGAAGAGGAGTTCGACAATTACGAAGTGGTGCGTTGCTGGTCAGGCGTGGTCTTGGACCAGGCTGGATACGAGAAGGTCGCAGCCAAAACGGAATGGTAAGTTATGGCTGTACAAAGTGCATGGGAGACATATGCTAACTTTGTACCTTTACCCCTGTAGGATAGAGGCAATTGAAGCTAACCTACACACTTCGGACATGAACGCACGTGCACTCCCGACAAAGACATATACCGTCTACGCAGCCGACATCAGGAACGAGGCCCAAGTCAACGAAACTCGGGCTTGGCTTGAGGGTTTGACCAAGGACAAGTCTAAGATGCGCGAGGAGAAGAGGTTTCCCTGGGATGAGCCCGAAGACATACCAGAAGACGAACTCGACAGATTGTATGACGAGGGCAGGCTCGACGCCGAGCTTGACAATTACGAAGTAGTTCACGCGTGGGGAGGCGTTATACTAGACCAGTCAGGGTACGACGAGGTGATGGCCAAGAAGGAATGGGTGGAGCATGTCGAAGATCCGAGTCAATACCACGAAGTGAAGATGATTGCTGTCCCCAGAATGAGTAGCAAGACCACGGGAACTCTGGAAGCTCGGAAATTCGAATGGGGAGATTGGCAGAAGCAGGAGGGTGCAGCGCGGGACTTGGTCCAAGCCAGCTGTTACGAGTAAGTAAAGGTCTGAATGCTGTATCTTGACTGGGCTAACATGTCAACCCAAGGGGAAGCAATTTGGAGGACTTGTAAGTACCTACTACGGTACTTGAAGCCCTAAAGAGGCCGGAACTAACCTGTTACAAACAGCAAGGACTACATTTACGAGAAGAGAGCTGGAGAGGGAGTACATGTGTATGTTTTGGATGATGGAGTACAGGTAGATGTTAAAAAGGTAATGACTTACCTCACATACGTTGGTGACATCGCTCTAACCCGACTCCAGGAAACCGACGAAAAAGTGTTTCCAGGTTTCGACAACGAGCAGGACAATAGCGGTATCGTAGAAACAAGAGCTTTCACCAACCAAAATGCTGCGCACAACATTCGATACGACCATTCCCCCAAAGGCCACGGAACGAAAGTAGCGTCCAAAATCGTTGGGCAGTGGGGAACCGCAAAGGGAGCGACACTGGTGCCGGTGCAGGTCAAACCGGGCGGAGACGATATTGACAACGGGTTCGAAAGGATTTTTGCAGATGTAAGCAGGCGGCGCAGGAAAATACCAGGGTTCCAAGCTGTAAGTACGACCAACAACCGACGCCATCGACGCATGTTTACTGTTCTGGACTAAGCTTATTGGGTATACTAACGTCGCGTGACTTTCAGGTTGTCGTTATGAGCAGCGGCACGGAACGCGCCGTCGCAGACAATGGCCACAAGGGCTACACACGAGAAGAAGCAGAGAACGATTACAGAGCAAAGCGACAGATTCTCTGGATAAAGCAGTTATTCAGTTACGGGGTCCCCGTGGTGCTCGCTTCTGGTAATGAAGCCGAAACTGAAGGCCGAAAAGTCATCGACAATTTCCCCCAGGTCTTGGAGACAGATGACTTTCCCATTATCAACGTCGGAGCTGCCACGCTTGCAGGCAAAGCTGCACCTTTCTCGCAAGGCCTGGGTACCCAGCAAGATCCAGAGAAGCGCACACAGCTGACCATCTACGGTGTTGGAGTGGATGTCGACGTCCACGATCAATATGACGGTGCAGCAACGCAGGATTCGGGTACGTCGTTCGCTGCACCGGCGGTGGCAGGCATTATTGCTACACACATGAACTACGAATCCTGGGACCAGAGCAAGCAAGGACCCGACCGAGTGAAAGAAATCAAGAGATGGATAACCACGCCTGAGTCGAGCTGGGAGCGTGCCAAAGATCCCGACAAGCAAGTCAACATGGTAAGAACGACGGCAACACAACCCGAAGTTAATAAGGAAGCTGACTCAAACAGATCTGGAACGGCGCCGACAAAGCAGCCCACGGCAGCGTCTCCAACAACCAGTCGCCCAGCCCATCCCCTCAACCCCAAAAGCGCACCTTCACCGTCGGCCTCGAACAAATCACGACCCCAGAATGCTCCAGCGTCATCTCTAACCCCGACTTCCCCCCACATGACAGCTGCGATTTCAAATACGAAAACCGATACTTCTTCTACCGCCTCGACGACAACAACCAGGAACCCGACAGCCTGTGCACCTCTCTACTCAACGACTTTCACCAAGACGACCAAGGCGTAACGACCGACGAGAACCTCTTCGAGCATCCGACGTGGCCGGCGGGAGAGTGGACCCTGAATCTCTTCGGCGAGGAATATGTCTATAGGAATGATGGGCAGAGTCCGGGGGCGCTGTTTAAGGGCGAGCAGCAGATTGGTTGCACGGGTGATCTGGAAAATCATGGTAAGTCTAAGATTTCCGGAGTGGCTGTGCGCTTTGACTTTTTGCTAACGAGTATCATAGATCCTCTGTCGGATGAGTTGTGTGAGAACAGTTTGACCAAGGAAGATGGAAGGAAGAGGAAACGGAGACGGCTGGTTGGTTGCACTTGGTGAGTGCATGTGTGGTCGTGGCAGCGACATGGGTACCTCTTTCTGTCGTTTGATTCTTTTTTGCTCTATGTAGGCTTTCGGGATGTTTTTGTTTCTACGATCTTTTTGTCTCCGATGCTATATGTACAGCCACCTCAGATGCCAGGCACATCTTCCGCTCACTCCTGCTGCGACATGTGTGTCGGGAAGTTGTAATCCGTATAATCGATATGTACAAACGCGCGATCAACGTACGGCACACTCTCTGTGTGGCTGTTAGTTTACAACTCCGTGAAAAGATAGAGAAGAATGACTTACCAAGCACATACTGCAGACTCTCACCCAAGTCATGGCTATCCCTCAGACTGAGATTCTCATCCACCACAATATCGACCTCGACATTCAGCTTATCACCTGCGTGGTAAGCCTGCAGACCCTGAATCCTCTTAATAGACTTTGCAAAGCGCATAGTCATGTAAAGGAGAATGTTGCGCTCATCTGCCGTGGCACTAGCGCCAGTCAGGTTGCGAATGTGCTCAGCGGAGGTAGCACTCCAGTTGATGATAACATAAGCGGAGAGTAGAATACCACCGAGCGAGTCGAGCCACCAGATCTTCGCGAAGTAGCCTACAAGGGGGAACAGGATAGAGAAGGTGTTGAAGACGACATCAGTCATGGCGTCTTGGGCTAATGCCTGAACGGAGGAGTTGCGGATGAGACGGCACCATAGCCAGCAGAGGCCTTTGATGACGACTGTAGCGGCCATGATGGCCACGGCGGGAATAGTCAATTGCACGATTGTGCGATCGGGTCCAGTGAGTCTGGAAATGCCCTCGATGCCGACTTGGAAGAAGGATGTCATCATGATGACGGAGAAGATGAGTACGCCGATGGGTTCGAGACGGCGGCGGCCGACTGGGTAGGCGTAGCGGTCTTGACGCGCGATCATCCAGGACGTGAACCATACGATGGCCGTGGAGAGGAAGTCCAGTGCCGCGTCGACCAAACTGGCGACTACGGAGAGGGACGAGGTGAGGACTGTGACGACGATCTTCATGATCAGAAGGGCTGTGTTTGCGCTGAGGTTGACGTATAGTGCAAGCTTCACAATGGGGCTTTCGGTGTCTTCGTCTTCTTCTGGGACCCAGTCCTTCAGCTTGGAGTTTGCGACCTCCAAGTCCTCTTCGTCTTCTACGGCCTCGTCGTGTGCGAGAAGAGGCGTGTTTTCGTCTGCCTCAGGGACTTTGTAGAGGTTCTTCGGTGTGCGCTTGACCATGGGTTTTTGAGCACCGTTACCGTTGAGACTGCCTGACGAACCACTTCGCCCGTTCTCACTATAGTATCCGGGTGTGTTGGTGCCATTTGTACCAGCGGGGGTAACAGCGAGGGGAGAAGTCGAGGCCGAAGACTCTTCTCGGATGGTTGAGGGAATCTTGACGGCGCCGGATTCCATGTTCGTGTACTCTTGGATGAGGTTGTGCGGGAGGGAGGAGTCGAGTAGACGATCGATGTATAGGTAGTGCTGCAGGAGCTGGTTGTTGCGCTCGTAGTATTCGCGGATCGGCTTCTTCATGCCCTTGAGCTCTTCCTCGGATTTGTAGTACTTCTCCCACTTGTACCGGGGATTGGAGTTGCCAATCAGCCGCTGGCTCCTCATCTGCGGCGTGTTGAGCACATGCGCGCCTATGCTGCTCCTCCGATCAGAGTCGCGGTCGTAAGGCATCACGAGCCCGTTCCTGTATGCTTCCAGGTCTTCATCGTCTGTGTCGCTGCCCCGGCGCTCACTGCTGCGTATAGTGGACGGTCGACGTGCGCTGTTGAGTAGCGAGGGGAGGTGGTGCCCGCGCGTAGATATCGCCGAAGCATCGTTCTGCAGCGGGAGAAAGAGCTTGGAGCTGGCCAGGCGCGGGAGGCTCGATGAGCGTGGGACTGTCACCGGAGAGGGCGACTTGGGCGGTGGTGTGGAGCCATAGTCTGTCATGGCTGCGATTGGAATGCAGTCGCTCGAGAGGCGTGATTAGAGGGCCAATTCCTTCGAATCAAGTTCCTGCGCGTCGACGCGACAAAGACAATGAGCCAACCTGGTGTCGTTCTCTTATCGCAACGGCGCACCGCGATGGACTACGGGAAAAGACTTGGACGGGTAAATGCGCGCGCCGGCCAAACAGACTTGAGATGAAAAGTGTGGCGATGCGAAGAGTTAAAAGAAGATGCCGTGAAGCACTTCAGCCGGTGTCAACGCCCAAGAGACATGACCAACCGTGGTACCGCCGACGCGTGCGCGAATGCGACGAGTAGGTTCGCCGAAACAAGAGGGTCCTGGTTCGGAGACGGGATCGACATTTCTGAGGCCCAGAATCCTTGCGCCTGCATCCACTTTAGCTGTGGCCATAGCGCCGCACTAGCAATCTGGGGTCGAACAGCCGAGACATCGCTGCAAGATTTCGACTATAGTTTCGTGTCTTATGTTTCACGCAGTCACATTGAGCCCCTCTGCAACATTACTTTCATTCGCTTGTCATCTGGAATCTCCCGTTGGGACCTGACTTCATGAAGTTGAGCCTTCTGGCCGTTCTGTGCCCATTTTTTGGCGGGGACCCACACTGACCGGCAGTCTCAAGTAATGCACTCATCCCCACGCCGGTACAGTAGCGTCGTTCCAGTTCTCAAACTCCTGTCTTGGCTGTCTATCATCTTCAGAAGTCGGCGCCAAAATGTGAACGATTGACACGAACGTCTTGGTCATTTTTCATCGGCTCTAGTCCGTACCTGGGTACCCCATGATGCCTTCTCCGCCTATTCCTCGCCAGGCTTTTTCGTTCATCCTAGGGCATCTTGCGCGCACATCTCGATGAGCCCGGTGAAGATGTACGGCTGGTCGCGAATACGCTTTCGACATTGCTTAGCGTCTTGGCCTAGATGCTCATGTAAGGTGCAAGAATCGGGCACAGCGTCCTCCAACCAAAGCGGCAGACCCCCCGACGACCTTGTATTCTTGAGCATCTGGTTTTGCACAACGATGACTTCGAAAGCGAACTCTTCATTCATGTCCATCATCGTACGCACTCTAGTAGCGCTGCAGCTCCCAGCCTCCGAGAGCCAACAGTAAGCTGTGGACAGGACCAAGAAGCGAATGAACTTGGATGATGGTGGTAGATTTGCGTATGCAAAGTCCAACAGTTCTCGATCAATATCAGGCCACCAATTCCATGCATTTGACTGTGCGATCATGGCAGTCAAAACGTCGTCTCGTAGCTGGGGGACGTTGTATTTGTCGGCAAAGATGTAGAGACGCAGGAAAGAAAGCAGCGACAGGCGATATCCGTTGATCCATTCCGGGTTTGTATGGTACACTGATTCGAGGCCGTCGTCGTCGTCGAGCTCGTCGAATGCTGCTGTAGTGTCCGGTATAGTCTCAGCATCTGGGCTGCTGCTCGTGCGATGCGGAAGCTGCTGCTCTGCAGAGCCTGTGGTAGTTTCTTCCACATTCTTCCTTGTTGAATTTTGGACAAGTATCTCAAGTTGTGGGAAAGCAGCACCCTTTGCCAGCTGACATTTTTGGCTATGTACCCACTGTAGAAACATGCGGAACGTCTGCTCGGTGACGTCTGTCAGGGATATGGCGCGATCAGTAGCCTCCACGAAGGAACCCTCGAAAGCGTTGCGGAAGTAGGGTGAGACAGCTGACAAGATGTCGCGGTAGACGGTGATGTCGGCTGCTGTGTCTGCTTCGCCGATGCGCACGGTGACTGTGTTGAGATCCATGGTTCTGTATACTTGTTAAAACCGTTGCGGGTATTCAGTCAATAGGCCTTACAGGAAGTTCGGAGCCATTACAGCGACAAGGTGTGATCACGCGTCGCTCTGTGCTCCAGAGTCAAAAGAATCTGTCTTCAGTGCGAGTTTGGATAACTGTAGTCCGAAGGTGAAGGTAGAAATGGTGGCGAGGGAGTTACCTTTTTCGTAGCGCCACGCTAATAAGTGAATTTACCGTCCACGGGTACCGCTGATAGAACCGCACTCTCAAGGCGTAGCTTACTCTCCATACCAGCGTAGTCCAGCCGCTCCTTCACATGAACAGGAAGCACGTAATAAGCCCTTGAGACAAGTAACTATTCTCCACCTTACTATAGCGTCCACATGCCCCAACAAGTTTCTCTCTTGCAAGACACGTTCCATCTCAGCACATCATATCACAGATCCGCCAACGTCTATCATTGATCCCTGAAACCCACTCTGTCTTCTCCGCCACCAACCTCGCCCCTTCCTCGTCGAGCATACACCCCGACCACTTAGATACAACCTCAGCCTCATCGAGCCATTGCTCCAATCTACCTTCAGCATCGGCCTTTTCGATCTCTTCTTTCGGTATACCTTCATCACCCCAATACCAGCTGTAGTAGTCTTGTATCGCGAACGTGTCGTATACGAGGGTGTCGAGCCACGCCCGCGTGGCGGCCACTTGGGCTACATTCTTAGGATCTTTTGCGTAGACTGTGTACCGTTTGGGAGGGGCGAGGTGTGCTTTGACCGCGCGGAGGCGACGAGTGGCTGCTGCTTGGCGAGGACGAGATGATGATTTCGAGACGGTGTTTTGGTTTGGAAGTTCAAGTAGAGTGGCAGCTGCTGTTGCATGGGTATTTTGCAGTGCTGCATTCTCTACTCTCTCTTAACGACATCGTCTGGAAGTATACGGTGATGATGAGAAGTTCTCGTACCTTTCACACCTTTCGGTTCCATACCTGCGGTACGTGATTATGCGACCAAGTTCATGAAGTGTTCTTGAAGTGAGTATGGTGATAGGACGCCTGGTTGCAAGATATCAATTGCTGAGCTCGACGTTTGAGGTAGTATTCGAATCGATAAAGTCAGTAATAATGGCAGATACAATCCCAACTCTTAAGATAACCGTGTCAGTGCACCATTCCTTTTCCTGAGAAGTGATGTGAGAAGCGGGGGAGGCGTGGTCAACTGCTATAAAGTCGCATAATTGGATGCTAAACCGATCTTACTAATTAGAACCTGGCTGATAGGCCAAAGGATACATCAGATGCCATGATACAGTCCGGTATGGCGCTCTGCGATTTTGCGCAATGTCGGCTATGCGTGTTAGTTCAGCGCGGTCACGCCGCAGAGCCGATCTATCAAGTCAGACACACCCCGCGAAGCACAGCGCAGGAAACTGTTCTTGATACAAGACTAGGTATTTCGCTTGAGGCTTCAGCCCTTCTGCGCACTTCAAGGATCTGGAGCAGCGAAGTGTCGATGTTGTAGGTCAGCGCACCTGCCCAGGCGCGTTTGAGACGACAATGACGCTAAAGCCCCGCTAGCGCGCCCAACGCAGTCTAGCCGTTTCTGCTTGCCGCCCGCCAAGCGCACCAACATCGATCAATATTCCTGGCTTTTTTCCGACATCGACCACACCTTTCGACATCCGACTACTCACAACAAGCAGTCAAGATGCCGGTATGATATCACAACCCGCGGTTGCGACGCACTGCAGGGCAACTTACTGACACTTCCGCAGTCCCAAAAGTCCTTCCGCACCAAGCAGAAGCTTGCAAAGGCGCAGAAGCAGAACCGCCCCATCCCCCAGTGGATTCGCCTGAGGACCGGCAACACCATCAGGTACGCTCTACCCACGATCCG
>Ga0265780_10006445_pt1 | contig 14560 bp, 8 predicted proteins | sample P1T30metagenome_FD_192432 | JGI IMG/M metagenome (GOLD analysis project Ga0265780, IMG submission 192432) | Plant litter microbial communities from East Loma Ridge, Irvine, California - P1 T30 | ecosystem: Environmental > Terrestrial > Plant litter > Unclassified | place: USA: California... | reverse complement strand
CCTTGTTTCAGCAACGCGGCGGCCAAGCGCCCGCGCTGGAGGGCAACGGCCGGATCTTCCCCCGCAGCGTCCAGCGCAGGTTGCAGCTGCGCCAGAGCAGCGTCCAGCCGGCCACGCTGCAGCTCGCGGGCGGCCTGCCGCGCACGCGATTCCAGCGCGCGCGACAGCGCCTCCTGGCTGGCCGGAAGGTCGGCATGGCCCGGATCATACTCACGTGCGCGCCGTACCAGCCGGGCGGCCTGCTGCACATCCCCACGCTCGCTGGCCGTGCGTGCACGCAGCAGTAGATCGCTGAGCGCGTCTTCACGCGCCTCCAGGGCCGCCACGTCCACAGGACGCAGTTCGAGCACGCGCTGGAGCAGCGGCAGGGCATCCTCCGGGGTGTCGTCCAGCCGTCCGGCAGCCAGTGCCTGGCGCGCCTGGCCAAGCAGCACGTCAAGCCCGGCGCCTGCTGCCTGCCGGTCGCGAAGCTGGCGCGCAAGGGCCTCGCTGGCCGGCTGTGGCACCTGCAGCTGCCGCGCCAACGCGAGCGCTTCGGCGGCCGAACCGAGGTCGTCCCGGGCCAGCGCCTCCGCGCCCCACCGCAGCGCCGCCGCGCCGGTCCGCGCCAAGCCCTCGCGGGCCTGGCTGCGGTCGCCATCCAGCGCCAGTGCAGCCTGGAAATACTCGCGCGCGCCACTGCCATCGGCTGCGCTCAGGCGGCCCGCCAGCAAGGCACGATCTCCCTGCTCCAGCAACTGCTGGATGCGCGGCTCATCCCAGAACCAGTCGGCCAGCGGCCTTCGCAGCAGGATCAGGGCGAGGAACAGCACGACGGCAGCCAGCAGCGCCCAGCGCCAGATCCTGTGCGTGTGCCGTGCCTGCAGCCACCACCAGCGCCCTTCCTGGCGTACGCGCTGCAGCGCATCGTGTCCCGGCCCGCCTGCGCGACGCGAATTCCTTTCCATGTGCGAAGACTAGCCCGGAGGACGTGAAGTTCAGCCGAGCCTGCGGACCTGGCTGACACCAGGCAGCGCATCCATCTTGCCCAGCAGCGCGGAAAGCTGGTCGAAGTCGCTGACCTTCAGCCGCAGGCGCAGGTGGGCCTGGCCACTGTTGCGGACGTTGTCGCTGTGGATGTCCAGCACATAGGCATCTTCCTGCGCGATCAGGTTGGTGATGTCCTTCAGCAGCCAGCGCCGGTCTACCGCATCGATCACCACATCCACCTCGTAGCCGCTGCCGGCCTGGCCCCACTCCACCGGCAGGATGCGCTGCGGACTGGTTGCCGAAAGGCGGGCCAGCGACGGGCAATCGGCGCGGTGCACGGTCACCCCGCGGGTGCGCGTGAGGTAGCCCACGATGGGTTCGCCGGACACCGGCTGGCAGCAACGCGCCAACTGGACCAGCAGGTTGCCCACGCCCTGCACGGTGAACTTGCTCTTGCCCAGGCCCTCGCGGCGTGCCGTCGGACGCGGCAGGGCCGGCGGCGCAGGCGGCTGGCTGGCGGCGCGTTCGGCCTCCAGGAGGGCCCGGCTGACCTGGTTGGGGCCGGTGTCGCCCAGTGCCACCTGGATGTACAGGTCGTCCGCACTGTCGGCATGGAATTTCCTCAGCACCGTGGAAAGATCAGCCTGCGCCAGGCCCAGGCGTTTCAGCTCCCGGTCCAGCAGCTCGCGGCCGGCCTGCACGTTGCGCGCGCGATCCAGCTTGTGGAACCAGTTGCGCACCTTTTCGCGTGATCGATTGCTGGCGAGGTAACCATTGGCCGGCAGCAGCCAGTCGCGCCGCGGGTCGGCTTCCTTGGCGGTCAGGATCTCCACCCGATCCCCGCTGCGCAGCCGATAGGTCAGCGGCACGATGCGGCCGTTGATCTTCGCACCACGGCACCGGTGCCCGACCATGGTGTGCACGTGGTATGCGAAGTCCAGCGGGGTGGCGCCCTGTGGCAGGTCCATCACCTCGCCCTTGGGGCTCAGCGCATACACCCGGTCCTCGGTGAGCTCGGCATCCAGCGCACCGGCCAGTCCACTGGCCGAAGCCTCCTGTGCCTGCTCCAGCAGCTGCCGCATCCAGGTGATCTTGCGGTCGAACGCCTTCTCGCCGCCCTTGCCGCCTTCCTTGTATTTCCAGTGGGCGGCCACGCCGAGTTCGGCCTGCGCGTGCATTTCATGGGTGCGGATCTGCACCTCGATCGTGCGCCCTTCCGGCCCCACCACGGCGGTATGCAACGATCGGTAGTCGTTGGCCTTGGGGCGGGCGATGTAATCATCGAATTCGCTCGGCACCGGCGCCCACAGTGCGTGCACCACGCCCAGCGCGGCATAGCAGGCGCCGACATCGTCGACCATCACCCGCACCGCGCGGATGTCGTAGAGCTGGTCGAAAGACAGGCGCTTCTTCTGCATCTTCCGCCAGATGCTGTAGATATGTTTCGGTCGGCCACTGACTTCGGCGTTGATGCCGTTGGCCGCCAAGTCACGCGACAGCAGTTTCTTGACGTTCTCCACGTAGCGTTCGCGGGCAACGCGGGTCTCATCCACTTCGCGCGCGATGCGCCGGTAGGTATCCGGCTCCAGATGCCGGAACGCCAGATCTTCCAGCTCCCATTTCAGCTGCCAGATACCCAGCCGGTTGGCCAGCGGCGCATGGATGTCGCGGGTCAGCTGGGCCAGCGCGCGGCGCTGTTCTTCATCGTCCAGCTTGTCCGCCGCGCGCATCCGCGCCAGTTGCCTGGCCAACAGCAAGGGCACCACGCGCAGGTCCTGGATGATCGCCAGCAGCAGTCGACGCAGGCCTTCGCTGTTGCGGCCCGCTTCGCGCCCGGCATGCAACGCCCACACCTGGTCGGCAGCATCCAGGCCGTCCAGCAGGCCGGTGACGGCGGCCGGGTTGGCCAGCGGCAGGCCGGCGACGCGGCCGCGCAATGCGGGTAGATCGAACAGCAGCGCGGCCACCAGCGAGCTTTCGTCGGCCGAGAGCAACGCCAAGGCGTCGAACGTATCGCCCAGTACCGACCAGTTGGCGTCGACCGTCTCGCCGTGCCCGACCTGGGCCCATGCGCCGAGCAGTGCCTCGCGCAACGGTTCGTGGACCGCCGCGGCGGAGGGGCGGTTCAACAGAGTATCCAGGCCAGGCACGGAAGCGCGGTTCACGACGATCACAGATAAGACGGGTACGAACTACACTAGCGCCGCACCCGTTCAGGGACAATCGCTGCGAGGACATCCGCGCGCCGATGTTCATTCCCGACGCGCCTGCCCTACACTCGGCCCAATCCCCATGGAAACCACCCAATGACCCTGCCTTCGCCCCGCCTGCTTGCGTGCTCGCTGGCCCTGCTGGCCGTTTCGTCCACGGCGTGGGCCCAGCGCATCGTGGAAGGTGACCTGCAGCAGCAGATGAGCCCGGCCGAGTTCAAGGCCGCCGGACTGGACAGACTGCAGCCGGTCGAGCTGGCCAACCTGAATCGCTGGTTGCAAGGCAAGGTGGAAGCCGCGTCGGCCGCCGCCATCCAGGCTGCGCGCGAAGAGGGCCGCAAGGCCGTCGTCGAAGAGCACCGCGGCTTCTTCGACTTCGGCAGCCGCGAACCGATCACCAGCGTGCTGCCGGGCGAGTTCCGCGGCTTCGCCCAGGGCCGGGTGTATGTGTTGGCAAACGGCCAGCATTGGGAGCAGACCGACAGTGCCAATGTCGGCGGCGTGCGTCGGCAGGATCCTCAGGTCAGCATCGCCCCGTCGGTCAGCGGCGCCTGGTATCTGCAGATTCCCGGCGTCAACACCCGCGCCAAGGTGAAGCGGGTGAAGTGAGGGCGGGCCGGGCCGACAGTGCCCGGCCATGCTCCGCGCGCTAGCGCGTCTTGTGCAGTTCGGCAGCGCGCTGGGCGACTTTCTTGGCCGAAATGCCACCCCGCCCGATCAATTCCTGCGCGAACAACGAGACACGCAGTTCCTCCACGTCCCAACGCAGCGCCTGCCACTGTGGCCGATCCTGCATCCCCTGCTCACGGCCCTTCTGCAGCGCCTCCAGGAACGGATGCAGCTCCAGCATGCGGGCCTGGTCGCGCGGTGGATCGCGCTTGGCGCGCTCGGTCCGCAGCAGCATGGCCTTGAGGTAGCGCGGGTACTGCGACAGCGCATCGGCAGGCGTGTCGCGCAGGAAGCCGGCATGCACCAGCCCGGCCAGCTGCCGCTCCATGTCATCCAGATTGCCGCGCGCCCAGCCCATCAGCGGTGCCTCCAGCGCGGGTTTGATCTCGGCCACCAGGCCGAGGATCGACTCGGCCAGCTTCAGGCGCTCCATCGCCTCGCCGAACAGTGCCTTGCCCGCACTGTCACGCCGCTGCGCGAACGCCTGCGGGTCCCGGATCGAATCCAGGCCCTCGGCCAGCACGGCATTCATCGCCGCGTCCACGATGTCGCCGCGCAACCTTTCCTGCGACTCGATGGCCGCGTACAACAGGCCGGTTTTCGGTGACACCGGCAACTGCTTGCGCGCCTGCTTGGCCTTCTCGGCCAGGCCGATCTCCAGCAGTCGGCGTACGCCGCGTGGATGCGCTTCAGCGGCCTGCTGCGGATCGGCGAAGATGCGCAGCGCAGCCGAATCCCCTTCGTCCACCAGTGCCGGGTAGGCCGGCACGCCGGCTTCGCCGGGCACCTGCAAGGGGATCGGTGCAGACGGGAAATCGCGCAGGCCTTCTGCTGCCATGTCACGCCCTGCGCGTGCAGCGAAGGCATGGCCGGCCTTGTCACCGAAGCGTGCGCGCAGCCCCTCCAGGTCACGCGAGGTTGCCAGTACCTTGCCCTGCTCGTCGCGCAGGCGCAGGTTCATGTGCAGGTGGGTATCGACCGATTCCAGGTCGAAGTCGAGCGCGGCCACCGCCGCGCCCGTCGCACGCGACAGGAACCGTGCTAGCTCGCCGCGGATGTCATCGGCACTGGGCTGCGGGAACGCTTCGGCGAAGGCCCGTGCGAAGTCCGGTGCGGGCACGTAGTTGCGCCGCATGGCCTTGGGCAGGCTGCGGATCAACGCTGTGGCCTTGTCCGCCACGAAGCCCGGCGCCAGCCAGCCCAGTTGCACCGGATCCAGTGCGTTGAGCAGGTGCAGCGGCACGTCCAGCGTTACGCCATCGTCGTCCGCGCCGGGTTCGAAGCGGTAGTTCAGCGGCAGCCGGGCATCGCCCAGCGCGAAATACTTCGGGAACCGGTCTTCTTCGCTGCCTTCGCCGGGCAGCAGATCGACGAGTGACCAGGACAGGCCATGCCGCTGCGCAGGCGGCAGGCTCTTCCACCAGGCGTCCAGTCCGGCTGCAGAGTGGATATCCGACGGAATCCGGTCCAGGTACCAGCGCGCCTGCCAGCCTTCGTCGGCGACGATACCGGCGCGGCGCAGCTTGGCTTCCTCTTCGCGCGCCTGTTCCAGCACCTTCTGGTTGTCGGCGACGAAGCTGGCGCGGGTAGTGATCTCACCGGTCACCAGTGCCTGGCGTACGAAGATGTCGTGCGCTTCGACGGGTTCGATGCGACCGTAGTGCACGGGTTTCTTCGGTGCCAGCACCAACCCGAACAGGCTGATCTGTTCCGAGGCCAGCACCTGTCCCTGCGCACGCGACCAGTGCGGATCGAAGTGCTTGCGCAGCAGCAGGTGCGGCAGCTCGGCGATCACCCAGTCCGGCTCGATCGCCGCATTGGTCAGGCCCCAGATCTTCTGCGTATCCAGCAGGGTGGCGGCGAGCAGCCACGGCGGCGGCCGCTTGGCCAGCGTAGAGCCCGGGAAGGGCTGGAAACGGCGCTGTCGTGGCGCTTGGAAGTCACCTTTTTCGGTACGGTGGCCGATCTGCGTGGGCAACCCGGCGATCAGCGCGCGATGCAGTGTCTGGTAGGCCGCAGAACGTGCGCGCTCGCTGAAGCCACCGCCTTCCGGTGCCTGCTCCTTCTGCGCACGCACCGCCACCGGCGCGGCCGCCTGCTCGGCCGGCTTGCCTTCGCGCGCCAGTCGCGCAGCGCGGTGCAGTTGGCCACGCGTGGCCTTGATCGCGGTGGCGTCATCACTGGCCGCGGCCGGCGCCTTGCTGCCCGCCAGCAGCGGCGCCAGCGAAGCCTCGGCAGCCTCTTCGGTCCAGCCCAGTTCCTCGCACAGCAGGCGCAGCTGCCGGTGCAGCTCGCGCCACTCGCGCATGCGCAGGAAACCGAGGAAATTGCGCCCGCACCAGTCACGCAGCTTGGACTGGGTCAGGTCTTCATGGGCCTGGCGGTAGGCATCCCAGAGCCGCAGCACGCCGACGAACTCAGAGCGTCCATCGGCGAACTGGGCATGCGCGGTATCGGCCGCCCCACGGGCTTCGGGCGGCCGCTCACGCGGATCCTGGATGCCCAGGAACGAGGCGATCACCAGCATCGGCTTCAGGCAGCCGGCCGCCTGCGCGGCCACCAGCATGCGCGCCAGTTTGACGTCCACCGGCAGTCGCGCCATCTGCTTGCCCACGGCCGTCAGGCGACGCTCGCCATCCACGGCCCCCAGTTCGGCCAGCTGCTGCCAGCCATCGGCAACCGCGCGCTCGTCCGGCGCTTCCAGGAATGGGAAATCCTCGATCCGGCCCAGGCCCAGCTGCAGCATGCGCAGGATCACCCCGGACAGGCTGGAGCGCCGGATCTCCGGATCAGTGAAGTCCGGCCGGGCGTGGAAATCCGCTTCGGCGTACAGCCGGTAGCAGATGCCCTCGGCCACGCGTCCGCAGCGTCCCTTGCGCTGGTTGGCGCTGGCCTGGGAGATCGGCTCGATATGCAGGCGATCCAGCTTCTGCCGTGGGCTGTAGCGCTTGACGCGGGCGAAGCCAGGATCGACCACGTAACGGATGCGCGGCACGGTCAGCGAGGTCTCGGCCACGTTGGTGGCCAGCACGATGCGCCGGTTCGGACCCGGGTTGAACACACGGTCCTGGTCCTGGTTGGACAGCCGCGCATACAGCGGCAGCACCTCGGTCTGGCGGTACTTGCGCCGTTCCAGCGACTGGTGGGCATCGCGGATCTCGCGCTCGCCCGGCAGGAAGATCAACACATCCCCGCGCGCGTCGATCCGGGTGATCTCATCGATCGCACTGACGATGGCATCGTTGACCGTGCGCTCGCCCTGCTCTTCGCCCTCGCCTTCCAGCGCGCGGTAGCGCACCTCCACCGGGTAGGTGCGCCCTTCCACGCTGATCACCGGCGCATCGTCGAAATGTTCGGCGAAACGTCCGGTATCGATGGTCGCCGAGGTGACGATCAACTTCAGGTCCGGCCGCTTCTTCAGCAGCTGCTTCAGGTAGCCGAGCAGGAAATCGATGTTGAGGCTGCGCTCGTGCGCCTCGTCGACGATGATCGTGTCATAGCGCGACAACCAGCGATCGCTGGCGATTTCCGCCAGCAGGATGCCGTCGGTCATGAACTTGATGCGGCTGTCTTCGCTGACCTTGTCGTTGAAGCGCACCTGGAAACCCACCAGCTGGCCCAGTTCGCTGTTCAATTCCTGCGCTACGCGGCTGGCCACCGCACGCGCCGCGATCCGCCGCGGCTGGGTGCAGCCGATCATCCCGGCTTCGCCTCGGCCGGCAGCCAGGCACAGTTTGGGCAGCTGGGTGGTCTTGCCCGAACCGGTTTCACCGGCGATCACCACCACCTGGTGGTCACGGATCAGCGCGATGATCGACTCGGCTTCACGCGCGATCGGCAGCTGCGGGTCCAGAGTAATGGCCGGTTTCTGGCTGGCCCTTGCCTGGCGGCGCTGTACCGACGCCTGCAGTGCCTGCTCGAACGCTTGCGCCAAGCCAGCATCCTGCGGCTTGGATTGCCAGCGCGCGAGCATGCCGAGCAGGCGCCCCCGGTCGCGGGTCATCGCGCCGTCGAGGGCGGTCCGCTGCTGCGACAGGCGGGAGGCCGGGTTTTTTTCAATAGAGTTCATCAATCGATTCGTTTAAAAACTTGATAGCGACCAGACATTAGTTCTGGTCTATCGTGAAGATCATCTCATCCACAAGGAGAAACGTCCCCATGGCAAAGACCAAGAGCATCACCAAGGCCCCGGCACTGGCCAACGCGAAGGCCGCCCAGACCGGCAAGCAGAAGCTCGCCGCGGCAGCACCTTCCGCACCTGGCATTGATATCGGGATCAAGGAAGGCGAGCGCAAGAAGATCGCCGACGGTCTGTCGCGCTACCAGGCTGACGCGTTCACTTTGTACCTGAAAACCCACAACTTCCATTGGAACGTGACCGGGTCGATGTTCAACTCGCTGCACGCCATGTTCGAGACCCAGTACACCGAACAGTGGGCCGCGCTGGACGAAGTGGCCGAGCGCATCCGCGCACTGGGCTTCAACGCACCGGGCTCCTACCGCGAATTCGCCGCGCTGACCTCCATCCCGGAAGAGCCCGGCCTGACCAACAGCGCCGACTGGCGTGAAATGGTACGCCAGCTGGTGGTCGCCAACGAAGCGGTCTGCCGCACCGCCCGCCAGGTGCTGGACGTGGCCGACGACGCCGACGACGCCCCCACCGAAGATCTGATGACCCAGCGCCTGCAGACCCACGAGAAGTACGCCTGGATGCTGCGCTCGCTGCTGCAGTAAGGCCGCGGGGCGAAGCCCCGCTGCCTTACTGCCCCCGCATCCCTCCTATCCCCCGCGCCTGTCGGCGCACCCCCCTTAACAAAGGGGGGCTTGCACAGGGTGAGATGGCGTGGATGGCGCAGCGCATGGTGCCTGATGGTGCCCGCCGAGCGTGGCTCGGCGCTACCGTGGCCGCCATGAACCTGTCGGAGGTGGGGCGGGGAGGCTGTGCAGGACCGTCTTTTGCCATGGATGGCAACAGCGAGCCCCCATGGACGGGTTCACGGCGTGTCCTGCACAGCCACCCCGCCCCGCCCCCCACCCAGCCCTGCCGCTTTTGACGTTCGCGCAGAACGCAACGCAGAACAGCACTCCGCCCGAACGGGTAAACTAACGGGATGCCTTCCAGTCCCGCGCACGAGCTGCTCCGCCGCGTCTTTGGTTACGACGACTTCCGCGGCCCGCAACGGGACATCGTCGAGCACGTCGCTGCCGGCCATGATGCCCTTGTCCTGATGCCCACCGGCGGCGGCAAGTCGCTCTGCTACCAGGTCCCGGCCCTGCTGCGCGACGGCTGCGGGATCATCATTTCTCCGTTGATCGCGCTGATGCAGGACCAGGTCGAAGCCCTGCGCCAGCTCGGCGTGCGCGCCGAATTCCTGAACTCCACCCTGGATGGCGAAACCGCTGCGCGCGTCGAACGCGACCTGCTGGCCGGCGAGCTCGACATGCTGTACGTCGCTCCCGAACGCCTGCTGACCGGCCGCTTCCTGTCCCTGCTCTCGCGCAGCCGGATCGCCCTGTTCGCCATCGACGAAGCGCACTGCGTGTCACAGTGGGGCCACGACTTCCGGCCGGAATACCGCCAGCTCACCGTCCTGCACGAGCGCTGGCCGGAGATCCCTCGGCTGGCCCTGACCGCCACCGCCGACCCGCCCACCCAGCGCGAGATCGCCGAACGCCTCGACCTGGCCCAGGCGCGGCACTTCGTCAGCTCCTTCGATCGCCCCAACATCCGCTACACCGTGGTGCAGAAGGACAATGCGCGCCAGCAGCTGACCGGCTTCCTGCGCAGCCACCGCGACCAGGCCGGCATCGTCTACTGCATGTCGCGGCGCAAGGTCGAGGAAACCGCCGAATTCCTGTGCAGCCAGGGCTTCACCGCCCTGCCCTACCACGCCGGCCTGCCGGCCGAAGTGCGTGCCACCAACCAGCGCCGCTTCCTGCGCGAGGACGGCATCGTGATGTGCGCCACCATCGCCTTCGGCATGGGCATCGATAAACCGGACGTGCGCTTCGTCGCCCATACCGACCTGCCCAAATCCATGGAAGGCTACTACCAGGAAACCGGCCGTGCCGGCCGCGACGGCGAGCCCGCCGAAGCCTGGCTGTGCTACGGCCTGGGCGATGTAGTGCTGCTCAAGCAGATGATCGAACAGTCCGAGGCCGGGGAAGAACGCAAACAGCTGGAACGCTCCAAGCTGGACCACCTGCTGGGCTACTGCGAATCCATGCAATGCCGGCGCCAGGTGCTGCTGGCTGGCTTCGGCGAGACCTATCCGCAGGCCTGCGGCAACTGTGACAACTGCCTGACCCCACCGGCCGCCTGGGATGCCACCATCCCGGCGCAGAAGGCGCTCAGCTGCGTGTACCGCAGTGGCCAGCGCTATGGCGTGGGCCACCTGATCGACATCCTGCGCGGCAGCGAGAACGACAAGGTGCGCCAGAGCGGCCATGAAAAGCTGAGCACCTATGGCATCGGCAAGGACCTGGACGCGCGGACCTGGCGCAGCGTGTTCCGCCAACTGGTGGCCACCAGCGTGCTGGAAGTGGACACCGCCGGCCATGGCGGCCTGCGCCTGACCGACGCCAGCCGTGACGTGCTCAAGGGCCAGCGGCAGATCAGCATGCGCCGCGACAGCGCCCCCAGCAGCAGCCGCGAACGCAGCACCCAGCGCAGCGGCAGCGGCCTGTCGGTGCTGCCGCAGGACCTGGCGCTGTTCAACGCGCTGCGGGGGCTGCGCGCCGAACTGGCCCGCGAGCAGAACGTGCCGGCCTTCGTGATCTTCCACGACAGCACCCTGCGCAACATCGCCGAACAGCGCCCGACGTCGCTGGACGAACTGGCCCGGGTCGGCGGTATCGGCGGCACCAAGCTGTCGCGCTATGGTCCGCAGCTGATCGAGGTGGTGCGGGAAGAGGGCTGACGGCGGGTGCCTTGTGCTGCTCCAGGGTTGAACCGGCGGTTCAGGCGGGGCTGCATCGACGCACCGATCCGGCTAAGGTAGCGACATGTCCGTGGCCTCCCTCCTGCTGCGCGTGGTGCTGATGATCAGTCTGTTGCTCAACGGACTGAACGCAGCCATGGCCGGAGAACACCGCATGGACGCGCCTGAAACGGCGCCCGCTGCAGCGCCTCCATGCCACGGGCACGCCGCCGCACCGGCCGGCCTGCAGCCGCCGCTCGCCAGCGATCACCAGACCCTGGCTGCACCTGACGACGCCCACTGCAAACTGAAGGACTGCGTGCGGACCTGCGCGCAGCAACCGGCACTGGCTGCCGAAGGGCTCGCCCTGTTGGCCGCCGACTACGCCGGCACACGTCCACCGCAGCAGCCTGTAACGGGCCATCCAACGCCCGCGCTGCCACGCATCCAACGCCCTCCCATCGGCTGATTCCAACGCCCACGCCCGTGGCGTGACTCGATGCTGGCCCGCGCGCCCCTGCGCCGGACCGGTGATGTCCTGCGTCTGGAGTTCCTTACAATGCGTTTTTCTTCTTCCAATGGTCCGGGCCACCCGGCCCAACCGTCACGCCGCCTGTTCGTGCAGGGCCTGGCCGCCGGCGGCGTGGTCGCCGGGGCCGCCGCCACCGGCTTTCCCTCGCACGCGCTGGCTGCCGCCGGTCATGCCCTGGCCACCGCGCCGCAGGTCCTCGGTCATTCCCACATCGACCTGGCCATCGGCGAATCGGCGGCCAACTTCACCGGCCGCACCCGCCCGGCGATCACGGTCAACGGCAGCCTGCCCGCGCCGATCCTGCGCTGGCGCGAAGGCCAGACCGTGGACATCCACGTGCGCAACACGCTGGCCCACCCTACGTCGATCCACTGGCACGGCATCCTGCTGCCGGCCAACATGGACGGCGTGCCGGGCCTCAGCTTCAACGGCATCGCGCCCGGCGAGGCGTACCACTACCGTTTCACCCTCAAGCAGTCCGGCACCTACTGGTATCACAGCCATTCCATGTTCCAGGAGCAGGCCGGGCTGTACGGCGCGCTGATCATCGACCCGGCGCAGCCGCCGCCGTATGCGTTTGATCGCGAACACGTGATCCTTCTTTCAGACTGGACCGACCTGGACCCCGGCGCGCTGTTCCGGCGCATGAAGAAGCTCGCCGAGCACGACAACTACTACAAGCGCACCCTGCCCGACTTCCTGCGCGATGCGCGTCGCGATGGCTGGGGCGCGGCGCTGTCCGACCGTGGCATGTGGGGCCGTATGCGGATGACCCCGACCGACATCTCCGATGTCAACGCGCATACCTACACCTACCTGATGAACGGCACGGCGCCGGCGGGCAACTGGACCGGGCTGTTCCGCAGCGGCGAGAAAGTGCTGCTGCGCTTCATCAACGGTGGCTCGATGACCTACTTCGACGTGCGCATCCCCGGCCTGAAGATGACCGTGGTCGCCGCCGACGGGCAGTACATCCACCCGGTCAGCATCGATGAATTCCGCATCGCCCCGGCCGAAACCTTCGATGTGCTGGTGGAACCCAGCGGGCAGGACGCGTATACGATCTTCTGCCAGGACATGGGCCGCACCGGCTTTGCCGCCGGCACCCTGGCGGTGCGCCACGGGCTTCAGCCACCGGTTCCCGCACGCGATCCGCGTCCACTGCTGACCATGGCCGACATGGGGCACGACATGGGGCATGCGATGGACCACGGCGGCATGTCCGGACACGGCATGGACCACGCGATGCCGGCGATGGATCACGGCGCACACGCCGGCCATGGGGCGCACGCTGCAGGCGCCGCCATGCCCACGAAGGTCACCCACCCGCACAGCGAGCGCGGCAATCCGCTGGTGGACATGCAGAGCAGCGCCACCGATCCGAAGCTGGACGATCCAGGCATCGGCCTGCGCGACAACGGCCGCCAGGTACTGACCTACGGCGCGATGCGCAGCCTGTTCGAAGACCCCGATGGGCGCGAGCCGGGACGCGAGGTGGAACTGCACCTCACCGGCAACATGGAGAAGTTCGCCTGGTCCTTCGATGGCATCCCCTTCGCCGGGGCCGAACCGTTGCGGCTCAACTACGGCGAGCGCATGCGCATCGTGCTGGTCAACGACACCATGATGCAGCACCCCATCCACCTGCATGGCGTGTGGAGCGACCTGGAAGATGCACAGGGCGATTTCCAGCTGCGCAAGCACACTGTGGACATGCCGCCGGGCACCCGCCGCAGCTACCGCGTGCGCGCCGATGCGCTGGGCCGCTGGGCGTTCCACTGCCACCTGCTGTACCACATGGAAGCGGGCATGATGCGCGAAGTGAGGATCGAAGAATGAGCGTCTCCTTGCACCTTGCACGCAGTGCCATGGGCCTGGCGATGCTGGTGGCGTTGCCCGCGGTGGCGCAGTCGCACGACCACCACGCCGCCCCCGCAGCGTCGATGGACCACTCGAAGATGGACCATTCGAAGATGGACCATTCCGGCATGGATCATTCGCAGATGGGCCACGCGCAGCATGATGCTGCCGCGTTGCCGCACGAGCCGATTCCCGCGGTCACCGCCGCCGACCGTGCAGCGGCTTTCCCCGCCATCGACCACGCCGCCATGCAGCACGCCCCCTCCATCAACAGTCTGCTGCTGGTGGATCGGCTGGAACACTGGGACGGCCGCCATGGCACCGACCAGGCCTGGGAAGCCAGCGGCTGGATCGGCGGGGACATCAACCGCGTGTGGCTGCGCAGCGAAGGCGAACGCAGCGGCGGCCGCACCGATGCGGCGGACCTGGAAGTACTGTACGGCCGCAGCATTTCCCCGTGGTGGGACGTGATGGCCGGTGTGAAGCAGGACTTCCGGCCGGCGGACTCGCGCACCTGGGCGGCACTGGGCATCCAAGGCCTGGCGCCGTACAAGTTCGAAACCTCCGCCACGCTGTACGCCGGCTCCGGCGGCCAAGTGATGGCCACTGCGGAAGTGGAATACGAGGTGCTGCTGAGCAACCGGCTGATCCTGCAGCCGATGGTCGAGGCCACGCTGGCCGCACGTGATGAGCCGGCCCAGCGCATCGGGCGCGGACTCAACAAGGTCGAAGCAGGCGTGCGCCTGCGCTATGAGTTCAGCCGCCGCTTCGCGCCGTACATCGGCATCAGCCATGAGCGCCTGTTCGGCGAAAGCGCCGACCGGGCTGAGGCTGACCATGTTCGTGATACGCGCTGGGTGGCCGGCGTCAGGATGTGGTTCTAGGACGCCTTGCCGCAGGCCCCGGTGCACCCTGTGTGCCGGGGCCTTCTACAATGGGCGATGCCTACCACCCTGCGCCGCGCCTGCGTGGACGATGCCGCTGCACTGTCAGGCATCGCCATTGCCACCTATACCGAAACCTTCGGCGATTCGTATCCGCCGCAGGACCTGCAGGCCTTCCTGCACGCGCACTACAGCCTGGAACCGCAACGCGCCGAACTCGCTGACCCGCACGCTGCAGCGTGGCTGCTGGAAGCGGATGGACGCGCGGTGGGCTATCTGGCCGCCGGCCCGAACAGCCTGCCGCATCCCCTGGCCTCGGCCGGGGACATCGAACTCAAGCGGCTGTATGTGTTGGCCAGCCACCAGAATGCGGGGCACGGCGAGCGGCTGATGGGCGCGTTCCTTGAGTGGCTGGACAGCCCGTCACGGCGCACCCTGTGGGTGGGCGTGTGGTCGGAAAACCACGGCGCGCAGCGCTTCTACGCGCGCCATGGCTGCCACAAGGTGGGCGAGTAC
>Ga0265780_10006444_pt1 | contig 14561 bp, 8 predicted proteins | sample P1T30metagenome_FD_192432 | JGI IMG/M metagenome (GOLD analysis project Ga0265780, IMG submission 192432) | Plant litter microbial communities from East Loma Ridge, Irvine, California - P1 T30 | ecosystem: Environmental > Terrestrial > Plant litter > Unclassified | place: USA: California... | reverse complement strand
CCAAAATACCGCCGATGCGGCGGCAGTTGCTCGCCGCCGCCGCATGTGGCTCAACCCGCCAGCGCAACCGCGTCGGCACCGGCCGGGATGTGCGCCGGTGCGTTTTGATCGGTAACGGCACGCCACACCGCCGCCGCCACGTCGCCCGGCCCGGTGACGGGGCCAGTATCCTGCGCCCAGCCGGCAAACACCTGCTCCACCATGCCGGAATACGGCTCGGGGAAGCCGGCGGTCATCAGCTTGCGGGCATTGTCACCAAAGCTGGTGTGCGGCGCACGACCGGGCAGGACGACGCGCACGCGGATGCCGAACGGCTCTACCTCGAGCGCGAGCACATCGCTGAACGCGTTCACCGCCGCCTTGCTCGCGGTATAGACCGACAGCAGCGGCAGCGGCAGCAACGTCACCGAGGAGGTGACGTTGACGATCACGCCCGCCCTGCGCTCACGGAACTGCGGCAGCACAGCCTGCGCCATCGCGATCGCGATCGTACCGAAGGTGTTGGTCTCGAAGATGTCGCGCACCGTCCCCATCGACGTGCCTTCCGCCGCATTGAGAAAGCCGATCCCGGCATTATTGACGAGCGCGTCGATTGGCCCGGCCGCAGCGATCGCACGCGCGATGCTGTTTGGATCGGTAACGTCGAGCGCGACGATCCGCACCCGGTCGGACGCGGGCAGTATGTCCTCGCGCGGCGTGCGCATAGTGGCGACGACGTTCCACCCATTGTCGGCGAAGTGGCGTGCGGTTTCGAGCCCGAAGCCCGAGGAACATCCGGTAATCAGAACGGTGGGCATAACATCTCCTGTATGGAGAGCCGGAGATGGTGCCGGCGAGGCAGACGTGCTACGGCAGAAGGTCCGTCATCCGTTAGCGAGCGTCCTGAATGCTTGATCCCCTCGCCCAAGCAGTCGGCATGTTGCAGCCGGACCTGTCCTATTCGAAGCTGGTAGAGGCGGCGGGCGCATGGCGGGTGCGCCGGTCCGAGGCGGGGCAGCCGTTCTTCGTCGTTGTGCTCGATGGTTCGCCAGGCCTCGAAGCGGAAGGCCACGCGCCGCTGTTGTTGCGCCCCGGCGATTTCGTGCTGATCCCGTCCGCCAACGACTTCGCCACCTCAAGTACCGATCCCGCGCCGGCCGACGACGCCGATACCATGCCGGTCGAGGTGCGGCCGAACCTGTTCAGGCTGGGCGACCCGAACGCCGCGCCCGAGGTGCGCATGCTGGTCGGCTACTGCACGTTCGGATCACGCGACGCGGCGCTGCTGCTTACGCTGTTGCCCCGGCTGATCCATGTTCGCGGCGAGGACCGGCTGACGATGCTCGTTCGGCTTGCCGACGAAGAAGCGCGTTCGAACCGACCCGCCCGCGACGTGGTGCTGGGGCGATTGATGGAGGTCCTGCTGATCGAAGCGCTCCGCTCGAGCGGCCCTGGTTGCGGGAGCGGCCTGTTGGGCGGTCTCGGCGACGATCGGCTCGCGGTGGCGATCCGCCAGATCCACGAACGGCCGACCACCGCCTGGACCGTTGCCAGCCTCTCGCGCGCGGCGGCGATGTCGCGCTCGGCCTTTTTCGAGCGGTTCAAACGCGTCGTCGGCGTGGCGCCGATGGCGTATCTGCTGCAATGGCGCATGGTGCTCGCCAAGGAACGGCTGCGGCTTGGCACCGGCACGATTGCGGAGATCGCGCGCGGCGTCGGCTACGGCTCAGCCAGCACGTTCAGCGTCGCTTTCTCGCGCCACGTCGGCGTGCCGCCGAGCAGCTATGCCCGCGGCATGCCAGTCGAAGCGGCGGCCGAATAGCCGCCCTTAACGCCCCTCGGTCAGGATCGCACGGATGCGGGAGGCGAGCGATTCCATCGCAAACGGCTTGGTGATCATCTCCATGCCGGGTTCGAGAAAGCCCGAGGCGAGCGCGGCGTTCTCGGCATAGCCGGTCATGAACAACACCGTCAGTTCCGGGCGCAACAGTCGCGCGGCATCGGCGAGCTGGCGGCCGTTCAGCCCGGGCAGGCCGATATCGGTTACGAGCAGGTCGATGCGCCGCTTCGATTGCAGGATCTCCAGCCCGCTCGGACCATCGAACGCCTCCAGCGCGGCATAGCCAAGCTCCTCCAGTTCCTCGAGGATCAAGCCCCGCACGACCGGCTCGTCCTCGACCACCAGCACCACCTCGCCGTCCTCGGCGGGCTGAACGGCGGTACGGCGCGGCTCGGCGTCGTCCTCCTCCAGCGCGCCGCGATGGCGCGGGAGGTAGAGCTTGAACGTGGTACCGTCACCGACCTCGCTGTAGATTTTCGCGAACCCTTCGGACTGTTGGGCGAAGCCGTAGATCATCGACAGGCCTAGGCCCGTGCCCTGCCCGATCGGCTTGGTGGTGAAGAACGGTTCGAACGCCTTGGCGATCGTGTCGGCATCCATGCCGGTGCCGGTATCGCTGACCGCGATGCAAACGTACTGGCCCGGCGTAACGCCGCGCTGTCGCGCGACATAGGCACGATCGAGATGCGTGTTGCATGTCTCGATAATGAGTTTGCCACCCTCCGGCATCGCGTCGCGTGCGTTGATCGCGAGGTTCAGAATGGCATTTTCGAGCTGGTTCGGATCACACTTGGTCACCCACAGCCCGCCGGCGAGCACCAGTTCGAGATCGACGCGCTCGCCGATGGTACGGCGCAGCAGATCCTCCATCGACGCGGCCAGCGCGTTTGTCCGCACCGGCTTGGGATCGAGCGGCTGCCGGCGCGAAAAGGCGAGAAGCCGGTGCGTCAGTGCCGCCGCGCGGTTCGCCGCATTGGTCGCGCCGAGGATGAAGCGATTGAGATCGTCGAGCTTCCCCTGCGCCACACGCCGCTGGACGATCTCCAGACTGCCGGTGATGCCTTGCAGCAGGTTGTTGAAATCATGCGCGATGCCGCCGGTGAGCTGGCCGACCGCCTCCATCTTCTGCGACTGGCGAAGCGCCGCCTCGGTTTCCGCAAGCGCCGCCGCGGCTTCGGTTTCCGCCGTCACGTCGCGGCCGAAGCCGTAGAAGATGCCGTTCTCCGGCACGGTACTCCAGGTGATGACGCGCCGTTCGTCGGACTTGCTGATCAACGTCGTCTGATACTCAAGCAGGGACTGACCCGATTGCAGCATCTCGACACGGCGGTGCCAGGCCGGTTCGTCGTCGATCATGAAATCGGTGCTGCGCCGGCCGATCGTCTCGGCTCGGCTCCAGCCGAGCAATCGCGTCCAGGATGGATTGACGTCGGTGATGAGCCCGGCTTCGTCGGTGACGACCTTGAGAACGGGCGAAAGCGTCCAGATCCGCTCCCGATCCCGCGCAAGCCGCCGTTCGTCGGTGATGTCCCGCCCGACTGCATGGATCCGTCCCGCATCCGGCACGGCAGTCCAGGCGAACAGGCGGTAGCCGCCATCGCGGGTGCGATAGCGGTTCTCGAAGGCGAGCGTCGTCTCGTCCTGACTCAGCTTGCCGACTTCGGCGGCGGTGCTCGACAGATCATCGGGATGGACGAACTCGGCGAGTTGGTGGCCGACCATCTCATCCTCGCTCCACCCGAGCAGCCGCGTCGCCGTGGGGTTGACCGCCGTCACGATGCCATCGAACGTGCAGACCAGCAGCAGATCCCGAGAGATCGTCCAGAGCCGGTTGCGATCGTCCTGCAAGTGCCGGTTGGCGAGCACCTTCTCGGTCGTTTCGATCACCATCGCGATCACGCCGAGCGGCTTGCCGTCATCGTCGAACGCGGGTGAATATTCCAGATCGGTCCACAGCACGCGCGGCGTGCCGTCGCGGATCAGCGTCAGTTCTTGATCCTTGTAGGAAAGCGTGCCGCCCTCGTGGTAAACCTTTTGCAGGACGTTTGCGTTGAAGTCAGCGACTTCATGCCAGCCTTCCAGCACGTCGCTGCCCAGGATCGACGGATGGCGCGCACCGGCAAAGGCGCGGTACGCGTCGTTGTAGATCATCACGCCACGATCGCCCCACAACGTCACGATCGGAACCGGCGACCGCAGAACGAGAGCGAGCACGGTCTTCATTGCGGCTGGCCACGTGTCGATCGGGCCGATGCTGGTCCGCTCCCACGCGAACCGTGCAATCAAATCGCCCAACTCGCCACCACCGGCTATGAACACGCCGCCGGCTGTCCCATTGCTATCGATCACGGTCGTTCCTGCTCCATTCTGGGTACGATCCTGACGTTTGAAGGCAAGCCGGGTTCGAACCGCCCGGCCTCGCTACAGTTCCGTGGCTATCCCGCCGGTTCATGTGCTGTCGAGGTGCGGCGTCAGTCCGCGCTGTCTTCCAGACTCTCCAGTACCGCCTGTACGCGATCGAGCCGCTCCCCGGCATCCTCAATCCGCTCGGGGAGCAGGTATCGATCGCCCTTGCGCGTCAGCCCGCCGGCTTCGGCATCGGCGCTGAAGCCGCGACGTGGCGTGAGCGCGATCGCCGCCGGGCCAGCATCGATGCGCGCAATGTCGAGCGCCAGCGCGCTCGCCCGAACGCGCGCGATCTTGAGCACAATGCCAACCTCATCGGGCAAGGTGCCGAACCGATCCTCCAGTTCGGCGTGCAGCGCGTCGATCGCGGCGATCGTGTCGGCGCGGGCGATGCGGATGTAGAGCGTGACCCGCAGCTCCGCGTCGGGTATCCAGCTTTCCGGCAGGCGCCCGGCGATGCCGAGGTGCAGCTCGGGCGTCCATCGCTCGACCGTTTCGCCCCGCGCGGTACGCAAAGCGCCTTCGAGCAGATGCTGGTACAGGTCGATGCCGATCAGCTTCATGTGCCCGGCCTGCGCCTCGCCGACGAGATCGCCGGCACCGCGCATGTCGAGATCCTGCGCGCTGATCGCAAAGCCCGCGCCGAGCCGGTCGAACGCTTCCAGCGTGCGCAGCCGCTTCAGCGTGCGCGGCGCGATCTCCTTGTCGGCTTCGGTGAACAGCAGCACCTGCCCGCGCCGACTGCCTCGCCCGACCCGGCCGCGCAACTGGTGCAACTGGCTGAGGCCGAAGCGATCGGCACGCCAGATCACCATCGTGTTGGCACGCGGCACGTCGAGGCCGGCCTCGATGATGTTGGTGGCGAGCAGCACGTCGCCGTCGCCCCGCCCGAAGCGAACCATCGCCTCGTCGATCTCGGCGGCAGGCAGCTTGCCGTGCGCCTGCAACGTTTCGAGTTCGGGCACCAGCCGGGCAAGAAGATCGGCGAGCTTGGCCATATCCTCGATGCGCGGCACCACCACGAAGCTCTGTCCGCCCCGGCTGCGCTCGCGCAGCAGCGCGGCGCGGAGAGTCGCCTCGTCGAACGCGTCCACCGCCGTGCGGATCGGCTGGCGGCGCGACGGCGGCGTGGCAATGACCGAGAGTTGCTGGATACCGACCAACGCGGTCTGGAGCGTGCGCGGGATTGGCGTAGCGCTCATCGCCATGATGTGGACGTCGCCGAGATCGCGCAGGCGCTGCTTGTCGGCGGCACCGAAACGCTGCTCCTCGTCGATGACCACAAGCGCGAGGTTCTTGTACGCCACGCCCTTGCCCGCCACCGCGCCGGTGCCGACCACCACTTGGATCGAGCCGTCGGCAAGCCCTGCCTTGACGCGCTTGCGATCGGCCGTGCTCGACAGCCGCGACAGGCCGGCAACGGTGACGCCGGTGCCTTCGAACCGATCGGTGAAGGTCCCGATATGCTGGCGCGCCAGCACCGTTGTCGGCGCGGCGATCGCGACCTGATGCCCGGCCAACGCCGCGATCGCCGCCGCGCGCAGCGCCACCTCGGTCTTGCCGAAGCCGACGTCACCGACGAGCAACCGGTCCATCGGCGCGCCGGAGGTGAGATCGTCGCGGACTGCCGCGATCGCGCCCGCCTGATCGCGCGTCTCGCTGAACGCGAAGCCGGCGGCGAAGCGTTCGTAGGCGGCCGTGTCGGGATCGAGCACGGGCGCGGTACGCTTGGCGCGTTCCTGTGCGAGTGCGGTCATGCTCCGCGCCGTCTCGGCAATGGCGATGTCGATCGCGGCGCGGCGCTTTTGCCAGCTCGATCCGTCGAGCTTATCGAGCGGCACCGCATCGGCATCACCGCCATAGCGCCACAGCCGGTCCGCCTCGGCCACCGGCACCAGCCGCGTGCTGTTGTCGGAATAGGTCAAGGCGATCGCCTCGCCACCCGCGCCGGCATCGCCATCGGGCATGTCCGCGAGCCCGGCGACGACGCCGATCCCGTGATCCTCATGCACGACCACGTCGCCAACGCGGATTTCGCCGAAATCGAACGCAGAAATGCCGACCGCGCCGGTCTGCGCGTCGTCGCGTTCGGCGCGGCTGCCGAGCAGATCGGCTGCCGCAACGGCGAGCACGCCACCGCGTGCGAAGCCGCGATCGACCGGAGCCTCCAGCGCGAGCAGCGTGCCGGCGGCGCCGGCGCGCGCGTCGTTCCAGGTCGGTGCATCGACAACCTCGCGCTTCAGGGCAGTCGCGACGCGACTGCGCAAGAACCGCAAATCGCGCGCGCCGCCGAGCAGCACGACGCGCTCTCCCGCGTCGAACGCGGCGCGCGCCCGCTTGGCGAACGCGCGCAACGGTGCCTTGCCCTCGATGAAACGTGGCGGTGCGTCGCTGCCGGCGTCGAGCGGCAGCGATCGGCGCAATGAGACGACGGACTGCCACGCCTTTTCCGCCACGATCGTACGCAGCGCGCGCTTGGGGCGGCGGCGCTCGGCATCGGCGGCGAGCGCAAGGAAGCGTTTGCGGCGATCCTCCGCCGCTTCCTCGATAGCCAGCGCGGCATCGGGCAGGTGATCGAGCAGGGTAACGGTCGCGCTGCCTAGTTCGGGCTCGGACACGCGGCCGAGTTCACGCGCATCACAGTCGTGCGTCGTGCGCTGGGTGGCCGGATCGAAGCCGCGGATCGCGATGATCTTGCCGTCCTCCACCTCGATCCGCAGCGGTTCGGCGGCGTCGGCCGGGTAGATGTCGAGCACTTGGCCGCGCAGCGCGATTTCACCGGGTTCGTCGACCCGATCGTCGTTGACGTACCCGAGTTCGACCAGACGCTCGAACAGCGTCGCCAGTTCGACCGCGTCGCCCACGGCGACGTGCGGCGGTTCGGCCGCGAACGCCTCGGGCGCTGGGTAAGCACGGGCGAGCGCCTCACCGGTGGTGATGCACGCCAGCTTCGGCCGGTCGTGTTCGGCCTGCGTCAACCGCAGCTTGCGAAGCGCCGCGACGCGCTGCCCGACGTTGGCGGGCGATGCCGCCGCCTCCTCCCCCGGCAAGGCGTCGCTGGCGGGACAGAACACCACGGTCGCAGGCGTCATCGCTTCCAGCGCGCGGGACACTGCGCCGGCGCGCGCATCGTCACCGGCGGCGAACAGCACGTCGCCATCGTCCAGCGCCTCGGCGAGCAGCGCGGCGACCTCTCCGACCGAAAGTTGCGCGGCGGACGTGATCGGGGCGAGGACACGTGCAGTAGGATCGACAGCAGGCATGGGACGATCCTCGGGAAGATGGGGAAAGATGCGGGAAGGCGTCGAACGAGCGTCGCGGGCGCCCGTTCCGTCACCATCCGATTCTTCGATCGTGCCGTGGCGATCCGCCGACGGATCGCTCGGTGATGCCGGGGGTTTCAACGGCGTCGTCCCTTTTTCTGGATCGCCTTGATGCCCGACCTCCCCCGCGCCACGCAAAACTCCGGCGGCATGAAGATCGCGACCTATAATGTGAATGGCGTCAACGGTCGTCTGCCGGTGCTGCTGCGCTGGCTGGAGGAGGATCAGCCCGACATCGTCTGCCTCCAGGAACTGAAAGCGCCGCAGGAGAAATTTCCCGAACAGGCGGTGCGCGACCTTGGTTACGACGCGATCTGGCAGGGGCAGAAAAGCTGGAACGGCGTCGCGATCCTGAGCCGCGTCGGCGAGATCCACGAGACCCGGCGCGGCTTGCCGGGCGATGCCGAAGACGATCAAAGCCGCTATATCGAGGCGGCGGTCGCCGGCATCCTGATCGGCGCGCTCTACCTGCCGAACGGCAATCCGAGGCCGGGCCCCAAGTTCGACTACAAGCTGCGCTGGTTCGAACGACTGATCGACCATGCCGCCGGCCTGCTCGCGAGCGGGCTGCCGGTAATGATCCTTGGCGATTTCAACGTGATGCCGACTGATCTCGACGTCTACAAACCCGAGCGCTGGACCAAGGACGCGCTGTTCGCGCCCGAGGTGCGTGACGCTTATGCACGACTGGTCGCACAGGGCTGGACCGACGCGTTACGCCATCTGCATCCGGACGAACCGATCTACACGTTCTGGGACTATTTCCGGAACGCCTATGGCCGCGACGCCGGCCTGCGGATCGATCACCTGCTGCTCTCGCCCGCGCTTGCGCCAAGGCTGATCGATGCGCAGGTCGATCGCTATGTCCGTGGCTGGGAAAAGACCAGCGATCACGCGCCCGTCTGGGTGAAACTCGCGCCCGAGGCCGCGCCCGAACCGGGCCGGAAGCGCAAAGCCAAGCCGTGAGGCGGGCGTCCGCGCCTCAGCCGCCCGCGCGCGCCTGAAACAACCGTCCGCCCTCGATCCACCAGATCAGCGCCAGCGTTCCCACGCCGATGCACAGATACCCGATCGCGAGCGGCAGCGTCGTACCGTCATAGGACTGGCCGATCGCGGAAGCGACCGCCACCGCGCCGACGCTGGTGATGAAGCCCTGCACCGAGGATGCGGTCCCGGCGATGTGCCCCACCGGCTCCATCGCCATCGCGCCGAAATTGGTGCCGCACAAGGCGATGCAGGTCAGGCTCAGCGCCTGAAACGGGATGTAGGTGTAGAGCGTCTCGTGCCCGCTCGCGATGACGGCGAGGTGCGCGAGCGACAGCGCGATCAGCCCCAGCACCGCGCTCTGCGAGATCAGCCGCATGCCGAGCCGCTCGACCATGCGGCTGTTGGCGAACGCGGCGCATCCCATCGAAAAGGCACACAGCGCGAACAGGAGGGTGAACCTGGCCCCGGCGTGAAATTCGTCGACGAAGATCTGCTGCGAGGCGGAGACGAACCCGACAATCCCGCCAAACGTCAACGCCCCGCTCACTGCATAGCCGACCGAGAAACGGTCGGTGAGCGTTTGCCGGTACGACTGGCGCAGCGCCGCAAAGGAGATCGGAATGCGGCGCGACTGCGGCAGCGTCTCGGCGAAGCGCAGGCTCGTCCAGGCCAGCACCAGCAGCGCGTAACCGCCGAGCGAATAGAAGATCAGGCGCCACGGGCCGAACGACAGGATGACGCTGCCGAGCGTCGGCGCGAGGATGGGGAAGATGAAGAAGATCATCTGCGCGATCGACAAGGTGCGCGCCATCTGTCGCCCCGAAAAGCGATCACGCACGATCGCCACCGACAGCACCCGCGACGAGGCAGAGGTCACCCCTTGCAACACGCGCGCGCCAAGCAGCGCCACGAACGACTGCGATCCCGCCGCGAACGCCGCCGCCGCGACGAACGCGGCAAGCGCGCCGAGCAGCACACGCTTGCGGCCATAGCGATCGGTCAGCGGGCCGTAGATGATCTGGCCGAGCCCGAAGCCGAAGATATAGGCGGTGACGATCCACTGTCGATCGTTGGCACTGGGGATCGCAAGATCGCGCCCGATGTCGGCCAGCGCGGGCAGCATCAGATCGACGCCGAGCGCGTTGACCGCCATCAACGCGGCGATGAACGCGACGAACTCGGTGCCGCTCATCGGGTAACGCAGCGGTGCTACGCCGGTCGGTTCGGCCACTTCGATCCTTTCCATTGAACAGGAGGTCGAACGGACGAACGGCCTGCAAGTGCCTTGCGTGGCGACGCGGCGCTTTCAAAAGCCCGGCCGCACGATTGACCGGCCGGAAAAGCGGGACCGCGCGACCGCGCGGCCCCGTTCGATCAGAACTTGCCGCTCAGCTGCACGCCGACGATGCGCGGATCGTTGAACACCGCGGCATTGTAGTTGTCGAGCACGCCCTTGAGGTTCTTCTCATTGGTGACGTTGCGCGTGAACACCGCGATCTCATAGGCACCTTCCGGAGCGGTGTAGCCTGCCTTTAGCCCCGCTTCGAACGTGCCGTCCGACGTGTATTCGACCGTCTTGTACGGCACCAGGCTGGTGTAGCCCTGCAAGGTCACGTCCCCTCCGACGAACAGCTTGCCGCCATTACCGAGCGGGAAGTCGTAACGCGCGTTGCCGTCGAGCTGGTACTTCGGTGCGTTCGGCAGCGCGTTGCCGTCGATCTGCGCCAGCGTCGCCGTCGTCACGCCTGCCGCATTGCGGACCGCGATCGTCGGGTTGAGCACGGTGCAGGTCACCGCGCCGTTGAGGAAACACACCGGCGTATAGACGCGCTTGTCGTTGATCTCGGTATGCAGCACGCTCGCGCCGAGGCCCATCGTCAGGTTCGGCACCGGACGCCAGGTCAGCTCCGCCTCGCCGCCCCACGCCTGCGCCTGATCGGCGTTGAACAGCAGGCCGTTGTTATTGGCGTCGTTGCCGTTCAGCTGGATGTTGCGGACCTTGTAGTAGAAGCCCGTCGCGTTGAAGCGCAACGTGTTGCCGAACAGGTTCGACTTGAAGCCGGCTTCGTACGACGTGATCGTCTCCGAACCCGCCGTGACGAACGCCGAGCTGAACACCGCGTTGCGGCCCTGGATGGTCGGCCCGCGGAAGCTGTGCGCGACGCGTGCGAACACGCTCACGTCGTCCGTCGCTTGATAGCGCAGCGCAACGTCCCAGCTCGGCTGCGTGTCGGACAGGCGCACGAATCGCGCCGCCGTTGCCGGGAAGGTCACGATGCCGGCGGCGTTGCGCGGCGGAATGACGAGCCGGGTCGACTTGGTGTCGTTAGTGACGCGCACGCCGCCGGTAATGGTCAGCTTCGGTACGATCTCGTAGCTCGCCTGACCGAAGCCCGCATACGACGTGTTTATGTTGCGCAACAGCACGTAGTTGTTCGGGTTGGGCAGCGTGCCGTTCGCGTCGGGACGGGTCAGGAAGAAGCCGCGCTGGTCGAACTCGGTGTTGTCGCGCGAATAGAAATAGATGCCGCCGATCTGCCACTTGAAACGGCCGGTGCCGTCGTTGGCTAGGCGCACTTCCTGCGTGAGCTGATCGAGATCGCGCACCCGGCCCTGGCTCTCGCCGAAGAGACGGGCGCCAGCGAAATTGGTGGCGATGCCGCCGTCGGTGTCGCCACGGCTGTAGCCCGAGGTCGTCTCATACGCGCTGATCGAGGTCAGCGTGACACCGCCGAAATCGTTCTTGAGGTTCAGCGAGGCGCCGTAGGTCTTGTACGCCTGCGGATTGCCGAAGCCTTCGTCGAGGCCAACCGAGGCGCGCGGCGTGTCGCTTACGTCGTTGCTGCCCTTGAGGATGCCGCCGCGATGGAAGATCGTCGACGCGCCCTTGTAATCACGCGCATGTGCCGACAGCAGGCCGGTGAAGCCGGTGTCCGGCGGGGTCAGCATCAACTGGACGCGGATGTCCTTCTCGTCGAAGCCGCCGAGCGTATCCTTGCCGCCGGTGGTGCCGTCCGCGCTGGTGGTGCCGGTGTAGGTGTTGTCGATCCAGTTGTCGCGGTGCTGGTACAGGCCCGACACGCGGAAGCTCAGCACGTCCTTGACGATCGGCCCGCCGACGCCGGCGTCGAGCGTCACCGTGTTATAGGTGCCATACGACGCGGTCGCGCGGCCCGTGAAATCGTTGGTCGGCTTGTTGGTGTCGAACTTGATGATACCAGCGGTCGAATTCCGGCCGAACAGCGTCCCCTGCGGGCCGCGCAGCACCTCGATCTGGTTCACGTCGAATACCGGATTCGACTTGAGCACGACATGCTCGAGCACCACGTCGTCCTGGATGATCTCGACCGGCTGCGAGGCGCCGAGGTAGAAATCGATGTTGCCGAGGCCGCGGATGTAGAAGCGCGGGAAGATCTTGCCGGTGGTCGTCTCGGCATACAGGCCGGGCACGCGGTTGGCGAGTTCGAGTAGCGTGTCGCTGCCGCCGGCGGTGTAGTCGCGCAGGTCGCTACCCTGAAGCACGCCGACCGAGATCGGCACCTTCTGGAGGTTCTCCGAACGCCGCTCGGCGGTGACGACGATATCACCGAGCGAACCGTCGGCGGGTGCCGCATCGGTGGTCGCGACGGACGTATCCTGTGCCGAAGCGGCGGTCGCGAACGACAGCGCGGCGGTGGCGCAGCCGAGGAACAGGAACGAACGGATGGCGAAGTTGGACACGAAAACCCCCACGGTAAAAGCCGGTTCGATCAACCGCGATGCCGCGCGTACGACCACCCGCACCGTATTGGTGAGCGTGACGTAGCAGCGTTGCGATTGACCCCGAGCCAGCCGCTAGGGTCGGTTTGTGTCTTTATAATGACAGCCACTTTACGAGCGACGCCACTCGGGCGCCCTCTCCGAGAACTATCTATTATATTGGTTTAGCGAGATATTTCTTAAATCGCCCACCTGTAAACGCCACTCAGAACACGCGATCCAACCGTTGCCGGCGACGCGTCGTGACACGATTGCCGGTGATTGTGGTATTGTTCCCACACCGCCCCCTGCGCCTGTTAACCGGGCGCGATCTGGTGCAGGGAGAGCGCATGTACCGCTCACCCCAGACGCCCCGATGAACCCGCTCGTCCTCAACATCAGCCACTCGATCCTCGGCCAGCCTTGGCGCTGGCGGATGCTCGCCGCCGACGCACGAGACCCCGGGTTCTCGCCCGACGATCTCGTCACGCAACTGCTGCTCGCGCGCGGTTGCCCGCGTGAGGAGCTCGACGCGCACCGATCCCCAAGCATCCGCGCGTTCATGCCCGATCCGTCGATCTTTCAGGACATGGACCGCGCCGCCGATCGACTGGCCGATGCGGTGCAGGCGGGCGAGCCGGTGGCGATCTTCGGCGACTACGACGTGGATGGCGCAACCTCCGCCGCGCTGATGATCCTGCTGCTGCGCGACCTCGGACTGGAGGCGCGCGCGTACATTCCCGACCGGCTAATGGAAGGCTACGGCCCGTCCGGCGAGGCTTTGGTGCGGCTGGCGCAGGAGGGCGCGCGGCTAATCGTCACCGTCGATTGCGGCGCGCAGGCGTTCGAGGCGCTGGAGATGGCGCGCGTCGCCGGTGTCGACGTGATCGTGGTGGATCACCATAAATGTGCCGCCGCCCTCCCCCATGCGCATGCGCTGGTGAACCCCAATCGCCTCGACGAAGGGGAGGGCGCGGCGCACGGCCATCTCGCCGCGGTGGGCGTCGCGTTCCTGCTCGGCGCGGCGCTGGTGCGGACGTTGCGCGCGAGGGGGCATTTCGCGGAGAGGACAGAGCCGCGCCTGCTCGACCTGCTCGATCTCGTCGCGCTCGGCACCGTCGCGGATGTCGCGCAGTTGAAAGGCCTCAACCGCGCGTTTGTCGCGCAAGGTCTGAAGGTGATGGCGCAGCGGCGTAACATCGGCCTCGGCGCGCTGGCGTCGGCGGCGCGGCTGACGCGGGCGGCGGTGTGTTCCGATCTCGGCTTCGCGCTCGGCCCCCGCATCAACGCAGGCGGGCGCGTCGGTAAGTCCGATCTCGGCGTGCGGCTGCTCACCACCCGCGACCCCGCCGAGGCGGAGGCGATCGCCGCCGAACTCGACCGGCTGAACGAGGAGCGCCGCGCGATCGAGGCGCTGGTGCAGACCGCCGCGGAGGAGATCGCCGCCGCCCCAGGCAACCGCGCCGTGATGGTGGTCGCCGGCCACGGCTGGCACCCCGGCGTGATCGGCATCGTCGCTGGGCGACTGAAGGAGAAGTACGGCCGCCCCGCCATCGTCATCGCGATCGATGAGAACGGCGTCGGCAAGGGGTCGGGCCGGTCGATCTCCGGCGTCGATCTCGGCGCGGGCGTACTCGCGGCGAAGGACAGCGGGCTGCTGGTCGCCGGCGGCGGACACGCGATGGCCGCCGGGCTGACCATCGCCGAGGATCAGGTCGAGGCGTTCGCCGCTTTCTTGGAGGAACGGCTCGAGGCGGCAGTGACCCGCTCGATCGGTGACCGCGCGCTGTTTGTCGACGCGTTGCTCACGCCCGGCGGCGTCAATCCCATGCTGGTGGAGGCGATGGAGGCCGGTGGCCCTTACGGGATGGGCTGGCCCGCGCCGCGCATCGCCGCCGGCCCGGTGCGGATCATCAAGGCCGACGTGGTCGGCAACGGCCACGTCCGCGCGATCGCCAGCGGCGACGACGGCCGCCCGCTTAAGACCGTCGCGTTCCGCGCAGCGGACACGGTGCTGGGCCAGGCGCTGCTCGGCGCCCCGCCCCACCGCAAGCTGTGGCTCGCCGGTCGCGCCAAGATCGACGATTGGGGCGCGAAGCCGGCGGCGGAATTGCACCTCGACGATGCAGCCTGGGCGGAATAGAGGCTTGACCGGGCGCGCGTGTTTCCCTAGCAGCGCCCAACGCCCGACCGGCAACGGTACGGCCCCTTCGTCTAAGGGTTAGGACGCGGCCCTTTCACGGCTGAAATACGGGTTCGAATCCCGTAGGGGTCACCATTCGTTGTTT
>Ga0265780_10006442_pt1 | contig 14565 bp, 18 predicted proteins | sample P1T30metagenome_FD_192432 | JGI IMG/M metagenome (GOLD analysis project Ga0265780, IMG submission 192432) | Plant litter microbial communities from East Loma Ridge, Irvine, California - P1 T30 | ecosystem: Environmental > Terrestrial > Plant litter > Unclassified | place: USA: California... | reverse complement strand
CGTCATGCAGCGAGATCCATGGTGTTGCCCAGGCGAGTAAACGTACGAAGCGGCTACAACTCTTCCGGCAATGGCTTCTTGATCATGCTTCCCGACCATATCCTACGCGAGCAGAGAAGGCGGAGCTAGCTGTCGCGTCTGAACTCTCTGAAGATCAAGTCGAGGTTTGCTTGCGCAATCTTCGAGCTCGTGAGAAACATTGTGAGCTCATCCAGTCAAATCATGATTGACATACTGACCATGAGCTTAGTACTCCAAGGTCATTTCAAGGAACTTGGCAGTGAAATTGGTACCCATGCGGGAGTATTGAATACCACAGGTCATGCCAGATCCATTCCTGAAGATTTTGATTGCGATATGTCGCCTGCCAGTGGCCATGGCCTGCATCCTCTGTCGTCCGTGGAAAGCTCTTCTACGAATGACTACAATTCGCCCAGCACCCATGTATACCAAAGCCTCAGAGAAGACTCTATTCACCGGAGGCTTCAGACTACACCTATAACCCATGGCGTTGTCCCAAAGAAGCGCAAAGGTCGCCGGCACCATACTCGGAGGCATAAAGAGGGTCGGACTGGAAACAAATTCGAAGCGACTTCAATGATTACCTCATCTGACCTTGGAAATGAATACCCATGTACCGAATGTCTCGCAACGTTCAAGAATGCTGGTAGTTGGAAGAGACATGAAAACTCTGTACATGGATACAGCGAAGAGGTATGGACCTGTGTGCTCACAGATCCATTCACACAAGATTCTGGGTGTGTTTTCTGCTCCGTGTCCATGGGTACAATCAAGCAATCTCATGGACATGAAATCGAAGCCTGCTTGAGCAAGTGCATCACGGATCGCACGTTTACTCGCAAAGATTACCTCAAACAGCATGTCTTGCAGACGCATCTTGCTGGCGCTCCTGACGCTGTGCGAAAGAGCTTCAAGGTTCCACACGATTGGTCAAGGGACATGGAGCCTTCACTCCGCGACCCCAAGTCCCTTTGGTGTGGCTTTTGTAAGGTCATGCTCGCAACGACCAATATGCGGATGGGCCATGTCTCCAAGCATTTCCAAGAGGGTCGGAATATGGCGACTTGGGAGCCACTGATGAGATAGTTCATCCGATTCAACGGTAGCGCTGTCACGACTTGCAATTTTTTACTTCCTTTTTCAAACAGTCTGCGGTAGGGTGTTTTGGTATTTATAGAGTCAAGATCACATACCTTTATTACAAAAATTTCCTACTCACGTGTTAGGAGTTGATAGCATTCTTTACCAAATGCATAGCTTGTCCCATGGCTTCTAGGTGAACTCGAGTCTGCGAATGCCCCCGAAACGGCCATATATCAACAGTTTCATCCAGTGTCATGTTGAAATCTCTATTGCTTCGCATGCATTCTTGGACCAGTGAGTGACGCCGCTCAGCCAGTCCACGTCGAACTTACATCTCTACAATGGCAACAGCCTTTTCCTCTCCCATCGATCAAGAATCAGTCATTTTTGTAAGTGAAGAAATCATCGCGGCTGACCAGCTCGCCTGGAATAAGCTTGGCTTGTGTAATGGATCAATCGGGGAGGCGCGAGTCTCACCTCGACAATGTGATGGTGAGCGCTCGACTCGGCTGGGAAATCCCAAGTTTTCAATTGAAGCTCTAGCGTCCTCTAGTAATGTTTTTTTTTGAGCGAAAAACTAGTAACATGCCGATTTTGGTCAATACTGCATCTTGAGAAGCGGATGCGTGGTTACCTAAGAGGTCGAAATTGCCGGGCAGGGCCGTGGTAGCGCCTTCTCTTTGGTACAACGCGCCCTAGTCAAGTTCACTTATCCTATCTCTCTCGCCCAGAAACGCAATCAATGCATCGCCTTTTCAGGAAAAAAAAAGATATATATACAACACGCAGCTCTTCCGTGTTCATAGCTGGCAGTGTATGCAGCTACAAGGTACCCTGCGTATCGCCTGATCGCTCATGAGTCGTTGCAACGGCAAAACAGCCTGGGACAAGCACGATGAGCACAGCATTCCTAGCCTCGTCTCTGATTTGTCGCAGTTCTTTCATATCGCGATGTAAGTTTTCCGCTGCGTAGATACCATGTTTCTTCAGGATCTTCAGTCGTCATAACGTAGGCCGGTAATAGGATGGAAGTTGCAGAAAAACGACAAGCACACCTGGCAACATAACGTGACATGTTGAAAATTCTAGAGCAGCAAGCTTCTACAAAAACAGCAACTACACAGACAGCACTACAACACCCAAGCCCTGCTATCAAATGTTTACATAGGCATACCATCCATGCCCGGCAATGCCGTCATCCAGCCATCGCGTTCCTCCTTCACACGGTTCGGAACGACGCACTTGTTTCCGTCGGCGGGCTGCTGCGTCTTCAAGCTACCGCAGTTGGCACCCATGCAGCCTTTTGCATCATCCATTGCCTTCTGGAGCGAAGTGTCCTTCCATCCAAATACATAGTCGCCATGCTGACCGTAACCCGTGTTGTCACCTTGGCTAAGATAGAAGGGCTGCGAACCATCGGTAGGCCAGTCAGCTTTGTTGTTGAACTTGGTCGTGTCCCAGACAATCTACAATAAGGTTAGTTGTGATCAAAGGCCGTAGGGCGGCCGGGCGACGAACCTCGAGCATGATTTGTGGGATCTTGACGGGGTGTGTTGATGGGCATGAGCCACCGGTGCTGGTGCCAGAGAAGATAGCTGGGCCATTTGTAGGGTACGCAACGTGGGATTTGTGGTCGGGCGAGTCGAGGTTCTTGCCATCCCAGCATCTGGGCATGTGTCAGTTGGGTCACATCAAGCGCAGTTTGATGTATGGTTCCTTACGTTGGGTAGAGAATGTTACTGCGAATGCCACCGGGGCAAGGCTTGGTAGGGAAGCCCTCGGTATCCAAGCTAAGGGGATTAGTATGCATATTCACATATGATACGAGTGGGAACATACGTGGCATCCTGACAAGGTGCAGCATTGTCTCCACCAAAGTTGGGTCCGCTGTAGCAGCGGTAGCATGTCTGGGTCTTTAGACCCTTGGACACGCGGTTCGCCGCATCACCAACAAGCATACGGAAGCCCTGTTCGTTGTTTTTCGTCAGCAATCAGTGCAATGTTGACGACGCACGAGTCTACCTACAGGCTTGAAGGCCGTCACATCGCCCTTGCCACCGGAAACATAGTAAACGACAAAGCCACCGGTAGTTTTCCCAGTGTACTTGTCGTTGAAGAGATCCCTAGCAAACTGTAAGTATAAACACACAGCACTACATAGACGACCAACTGACCTGTTAGGAACCTGGGGAACACGCTTGTACGTTCCGTTCCTGGCTTTGAAATACATATTCGCCGTCCAATAGTTACTCAACTATCATTCAAAACGTCAGTGCCACTTCTTCGTTCATAAAACGTCTTTCCCTTGAACAAACTTACATCCTCAGAGTACCCACATGTAGTGCAAGTCGCCAGCTTGGAGACATCTGTAGACTCTATGGTGACGTTGAACGCGTTACCGCCAACCACTTGGTGCATATGTGGCGAGGGAGCCACGCCTGGGTTCACCAACGGATCGATTCGATCAATGACGTTTTGCGCACAGCCAAAGCGGAGCATGGTGAATTTCTGGGAGCCGCCGAACTGAGGCACAGCCTGCGCGAGGGCCGCAAAGAGAAGGAGTGTGAAATGCATTGTGAAGAATGACAAGGACGAATAGTACACTATTGAGCGATGTAGCAGAAGAAAACTGAGCTGCTGTAGAAGGAGGAAAGATAGCGGAGAAGAAGTACCTCCCCAAAGAAATACTCCCGAGACACCTTCCAAGCATTAGAGTACACACACACACACACACACCCGCTTCAATTCATCTATCTCATCAGCACACCTTCCATTTCCTCCATCTCCACATGTCCATCCCCCGTCTTTTCCTCCCCCTCAACCAGAACCGCACAAACTGCCGACTCCCCACATCAACACCTATACCTACATCCAGACAACCCACCCATATATTACCTTGTACAACGGCCAAAAGCGCTTCCCCAATACCCACAAACTCCACCCCACTCTCATTCCGTGTTCCTCGTGGCCATGTCCCCGAACACCGGCAGTTGCGGAGCTAATATAGGCATCCGCCATTCGGCTAAAACGCTCGATATTGCTGCATCAACTGGGAGGCGTGTAGAATACTGCATGTGATGCCAAAGCATGGGGATCTGCAATGTGCATGTTGTGGGGAAGAGGCAGAGGAGGCAGCTGGCTAGATGTTGTGCAACGCGACTTGGGCGACAAGAAAGAGGTGTGTTGTTAGTACTGGGGGTAGCTTGTGCACGCTGTTTGACAACGCTGTTATTGGGATTGAAAGCGTTGCGATAGACAATACAGGGCAAGATACATGGTGCTTTGATCGTTTGTAGGGTGAAGTGGCTGGTGATTGATTCCCTTGCTAGCAACCAACCTCGATGTGATGTATTTATCGTCCATGACGGCGCGACGCAGTATGCATAGTGTCAGTAGACTGGGTGTTAGTTTTCAGGGGGGTGGCCATATTTCAACCCTTTTGCTAGTACACTTGTGAAAAAGGAAATACTCGAAAAGACTACCGACAGTACAAGCTCTAACGACTTAAGAGATATCGGAGGCACGGCTTGCATTTGGAACACTAGGTATCATTCACATGCTGTCATTATTGACAGACCTAACCATGACGCCGCCCATGCTGGGGATGCCCACGCTGGGAAAAACCCATTGCCGAATCGTAATCCTGACTTTTGTACCGTCATAAGCCATAGCAAAGAACCAAACATTTACTTCAGCGAGTAGTTTATTTCTTCTTGGAGTCGGCCTCCTCAGCCTTGGCCTTGAGACGCTTCTCCCGGACACCGACGAGGCGGGCCTCAGAGCGGGCGTCACGGAGCTTCCTGAAGGCATTCTCGGTGGCCTCGTAGTTGCCAATGGGGCCCTCCTCGAACTCGATGACGTTCTTGATGGGCAGGACAGCGGAGGTGGAGCGGACAAGGTTGTCAGCGCTCTTGGCGGCCTTGACGTCCTCGGCGGAAGCGTCACCGTTCTTGGTCTTGCCGTTGCGGCGGGGGAAGAGGATGAGGCGCTTCCTGTACTCTTGGAGGCGCTCGACGTTGGCCTTGAGTCCCTCCTCGGAGAGGTTCTGACGGCGAGGGTCGACCGAGATACCAATGGTGCGTGCGAACTTGCGAGGGATACCAGCGGCTGGTCAATGTCAGTGTGGGCCGTTGTACGACTCGAGAGAAAATATATACCCTTGAGCTCTACGAGAGAGAAACCACGGCCGGGGCGGACGCGACGGTTATACTTGATAGTCGGGCAGCGAACGACGGGCCTCAGCTTGTCAACAGGCCTGGGGGCGACCTTTGCAGCCTTGGCAACACGAGCATTGCGTCTGGACTTCTTCTTGCCAGGCTATTTGCAGTGTCAGAATCTAAACACAGGCGCCACAACTCTCAGCAAGGTGAGAGGGGAATTACCTGGTCGAAGTGCACGCGGACGTAGCGTTGCCTGCCAATGTCAGCACTACTCCATACGAGACATATGCACCCAGTATACTCACCAGTCCTTGTGGAAGTGGTTCTTCTGGATCTGCTGGTTGTGCTTGATCGCCATTGTGTCGGATTGTCTGTCGCAAACTCGTCAGTCCTCCTTGTTCCCTTCTGATTCAATCGTGGCGCCAGCTGCTCGACAATTCGAGTGCGCGGTGCGTGGATCGTTGACGTACCTCGATGGCGCACCTGGTGGTTAGTTATCGTACGGCTGTCGGGAGAGAAATGTCCAAGTTCGCGATCAATTTTCGCTCTTGCCGCCTAGCGTGGGCGAGCCGAGTGGCCGGCAAAACGTTGTGCCGAGGCTAGCGTTACCGCTAACGGGAATGACTAATATCACCAAATCATGCAGACGTTCAGACGGGAAGTTAGTACACAACATGTAGTTGAAACCAGCCTTGAACCGTCGGCACATGCTGTGTCACAAGCTATTGGAGACCTAACACTCGATCGGCACTCGCTTAGAGAAAGTATAACATGCCGAGATATAAACAGGTCCCTATCTACCCTTGGATGTCGGGTATGTACTCTACATGAACGGATTACAAAAAAACGTAAAAGTGTGTCTAAAAGAAGTTAAACCCCCATCCAATCCACCTGAACCCAAATCTGTGCTTCCGTCACACAACCGTTGCCCGCAGAACAGAAACCCTAATACACAAAATCGAATAATCAAAAGCTCCCATCATCAGCGTCGAAAAACTCAGTCCCTGCACTATCGCCGCTCTTCCAACTCTCCCTCGGAATCTTATCTTTGAGCCATGCCAGAACAGCATCCGTTCCCTTTTGAAGCACCTGTCGGTTGGGGACCCTGAACTTGTTTCCTTCGACTTCCAAGCCCGTCAAGGTGCCTTGAAGCAGCCCGATGCGTGGCTCTAGACGCTCAATGTCGTTGTTGCCCAGATTCACGATCCTCAGATTGGTCAGGCTATCGACGGATATTTCAGAGATTTTGTTGTCCGAAGCGAGCACCGTAGTGAGCGAGGGAAAGGATACGTGAAGTACTGGGAGGGCACCAGAAAGGCGGTTAATAGAAACGTCCAAGGTTACAAGGTTAGGTGCTGTGAGGTACGTCGTCAGCGGCGTTAAAGAAGTAATCTTGTTGCTGGCGAGACGGAGATCTCGAAGTTGTGGAAGATCGAGTGGGGCAGATAGTGCAACTTCGATGCTGTTTCTCGAGAGATCCAGCAGAGTGAGGTGATCAAACTTCATCACGATGGTCGGAATAGCCTCGAACTTGTTTCGCTGCAGATGTAATTGGCGAAGCCCCTCTGCAAAGACTTCCAAGGTGGCCTCATCTATTTCCAGTTCACTCATCTCCTTCTCTGCGAGATCCAGGGTACCTGAAGGGGTAAGTTGCCACTTGCTCTGGATTTCTTCGGTAGCGTTATCGACGTCTTCGTCAATGTCGGCCAGGACTTCATCAGCTGGCAGCCGGGCAGCCAAGTCACGCTTCATATCGTCGGTACCCATGGTAAGAAATTTACGATCGCGCAATGGGTTCGCAGCGACTGTGAGATGGTCCAGGCTCTCCATGAGAGCTATTCTCTCATCTAGCTGGGTAATGTCGTTGCCTGTAAAGTCTGCCGTACGAAGATGGCGCAGCGTGACGAAGCCTTCTGGCAAGGCTGCAAGCTTGTTCTCGCCTACTAGAAGGGTGATGAGGCTAACCCAAGTCGAGACAGTGGGTAAAGACGTAAGTCGGTTCGTGGAAACGTTTAGAACTTTGAGGGCAGGCAAGTCCATTGCATCGCCATCGCATAAACAGGTAAGTGAATTCTGGGCCACGTGTAGCTCTTGTAGGGCCGACGCGGAATTCACGCGGAATAGTGAGCCTTCGAGGCGGTTCTTCGACGCATGAAGTTCTATGAGAGCCGACGAAAAGATCTCGCTTGGGATAGTACGAAGCTGGTTATCGGAAACATTGAGAATCCGCAATTGAGTCATACGCTCAATATCTGTCGGTATGCCAGTCAGTTTGTTAGACTGTAGCTCGAGAACCTCTAAACCGGTAAGATCGCAGAGGACGAGAGAAAGGTCTCCCTGAAGATCGTTTTCGGCCAGCTTCAGTTCACGCAGTGTTGGTATCTGAGCAATGACATCCAGCATTTCCATAGTAAGCTTGTTTCTTGACTGGAAAGTGTTAGCAGTGAACGCTGGTATGCGCATTGATCCCCACAAACTGTAGTTGTGGATCGTGGCTACTTACCAAGTTCAATTTCGAAAGCTGCATGAGCCGTCTCATGCCGACGGGCAGCTCTCGAAGCAGGTTGCCGTGAAAATCAAGGTTTTGGACTCCTCCAAACTGAGGTCCGGCCTCGTCCGAATCAACCATGTCTTCGACTGTGACATCCGGAAACATACTGTCCGGAAGAATTTCCAGCTCGTTGTCGGCAGCCAGAATGGCACTAAGGTCGACGACCTCGCCCCATGCAACCTTTGTATCGTTGGGATCATAAATGTACATAGAAAGGACATCGTCTGGTATCTCTTTCAAGCCCATTGCCGCAATGTTCAGACGTCCATCTGAGCGAGCGCTATCAATACGCCGTCGCAGCACTGACTTGCCGCCCTTCGGGTTTTGGTTGAAGGGGTCATCTTCAAGCCCAAAGTCAAAAGTTGCAATCTCGGCGGGATCGGGCACGATGACATCTGTAGGCGGAGTATTATTCCTCACGGGCTCGGTCTTTGCCTGTTTGGCAGCTGCCCTTGCCTTTGCGATTTGCTCCCTCAGCGCGTTGGAAGAACTTGCGGGTTTTGGAGGTGATTCGGTAATGTCGGACTTCTTTGCAGCCTTGGCTTTCGCAATGTGGTCGCGTAGAGCGACGGAAGAGCTGGGAACCCTCCGGACAGTGTCTGGCGTTTTCTTCACGGGGGTATCTCGATTCGGCGAGGCGACTGCAGCCCCAGGGGGTGAGACAGCTTGACCAAAAACGTTACCTAGCGATGGCTTAGGTTTTGGTGTTCGCATAGTAAGGCTTTTGCTTGTTGATAGCGGACGAGCTTTGGGCGTGTTCTGCAGGTTTTGGGTGGTAGACAGTGTGGAGGACGATGGCTGTTTCTTGACCGTCGACACGGAACGTGAAATAGACGTCGTCCTACTAGGCGTTATAGTAGATGTTGTGACACTTGCACTGGCGCTTCGCTTGCCGGGAGCTGTCATTGACAGTCTGTTGGACGGGCCACCAAGTCTTCTTGGTGTAGCTGGTGCTACCTGTGGAGCGCCGTCACTCGTGGAAGGTCTGCTGTCGTTGGACATTGCGGAAGCGGGTCGCAGCGGAGGGGGCATGCTGTTATCAGCGTTAAAGAAGCTCGACCTGCGTCTACCTTTCTTTGGTGCTGGCGACGAAGGTAGCTGTGAGAGACTTTCTATGGTTCTTTCCGAGAGAGATTGTCTGCTCTTCTTCCTTTCTATCTCCTTGAATACCGCATCATCTTGAACCGCGTAGTCTGTCTCATGATCGTCCTCGTTGAAGCCCGCCTTCGAACTGGCCCTCGAGGACGCCCTCGACGCCGACCTGAAGTCATTTAAGCTGCCTAATGTGTCGTCTTCACCTGGGGTTGATGAGGATGTTGGCCTCGACTGCTCGTTGGTCTGACGAGACGGGGGACGGGCAAAGGGTCGCCTGAAAACGGGTGCGTCACTTGAGGCCGAGGAGACGGTAGAAGTGATGGAATGGCGAGGCTGGCCGAAGCTGGGGATCCCGCTCGCCCGGCGAGGGTTGGATGCCAGGGGGGCTCGACCGGAACTCGAGTTGGCAGATGTTGGCGGCGAGGCTGTCGAGGCGGTGGTGTTGGAGCGGGCAAGCGACGCTCTCGATGTCTTCTTCTGCAATGTCGATGCTGTCGGCCGCGATATGGATTGGAGAGACGGCTTCCTCCGCAGCTGTTGGTCGTTGGATATGTTGGATATGGCCGAGATTGACGGCTTCTTGCGCAGTTGGTCGGTGGATGCAGGCGCCCGTAGCTGCGAGACACTGCCTGAGGGTCTAAGCACCGGGAGTCGGGATGGTGCTGGTCGGGGGATGCCTGACGGGCGTGAGACGGGTGAGGACTCCATGGTCTTGCGCGCTATACGATGCTACGCCTAAGGACTGGGAGGGCGTTCATGCAAACGACAAAAGCGAAACACACGTCCAACCAAGAAAAAAGGGCCCTGAGTGCTCCGCTTGCGGTTTACGAGTTGCTTCCTGACAGGTTGCTTTTGCCCAAGGTCAAATCTCCGCGCTCGGAGCGGCTACGTATCTGAGCGCGGGAGGCGGCCGTTGCTGTTACCCATCGCAACCCCGAGTGTTTGGAGTTTCATCATCGCGCGCCCATATCGGGGCTAGCGCTGGTGCCCGCCGTGGCAGGAACGACGGACGGGCCCACAAACCTCGACAGGTCCTCCCACCGCCCAGGCATCCTCTCCGCTGTCACGTTTGTTCCGAGCGCACCGTCTTTTACAGCCAAACCTCTACATCTCTTGGAAACTTGTTGCGGTCGTATACCATCCGCGACTCTACTTGTGGAAACGCGCGTCGACGCGCACACCGGCCACCGCTGTTTGCATACTCGTCGCCGGACATTGCTGCCAACGTCCCCCCACCACCCGCGCCGTACTCCAGCTTCTTTGATACACTCTTTTCCCGTGTATCAGAGTCGGACTGGACAAAGTGCACGTCTACACCGCCAATACCCTGCCAGCACACCCTCCCGAAGTGTGGTGCATCGCTAGGCCGATCGCGCCTCGGGCAGCATGGAGTCCCACACACCACAATACCAACCGTCGCAGGACTCATTGATGCCTACCACCGAATATGCGCAACCTGAAACGCCCAAGCTGCGCTCTCTATCGCCTGCTGAGTCGGCCGCGGCCCTAACCATGTCAAAACTCGCGTCCCCAGACCGTGTCAAGTTCATCTCCCCCGCACCTCGAACAACTTCCTCCATGACACCTCCACCGTCTTCGCAGATTCCAGGCACACTTGCTGCAATGCGCACGCCTACTCCACCGACCCCGCAACTTACTTCTCCCCCACCGACCAGCAAGCTGCCAGACCAGCCGTCTGCCCTGACAGATATGGGAGCAGGCCTGTACCCGCAAGACCAGGTCAATGTTGCCTCTGTTGAGGAGCTGCGGTCAATGGTCAACAGCCTGTCTAATGCATTGCGTGATATGCGGCTTTCGGCGGCACACTACAAGCTACAGTACAACATGGCTGTAATGGAGAGCCAGGAGGCCGCAAGCCGCATGGCTGTGGAGCTTGCCATGGCCCAGCGAGAACTGGATGTCCTCCAACAAGCCGAAGAGAAGCGCAAAAATGCCATTGCAGCCCCCGAACAGAATTACCAGGACTCAGCACATGCGGCCAATGCCATGTTGCTCTCTGAAATGAGTCGGCAGAATCAAATGCTGCAGAGTGAAAACGAGGAGCTTCGCGACATCCTTGAACAGCAAAAACGCTTGACCGAGCACCGAGAGGGCGAGCTTGCCAGTGTCTTGGACGAGAACGACCGACTCAAGACGCGCATTCGCAAGAACCGCGATCATATTGCTCCTCTTCTGGAGCAAATTGAGCAGTCCTCACCACGATCTAATTTTGGAACTCCACTCCAGCCTACTCCGAGGGCTCGCGCTGGTCGTGTTCCAGCCCCCCTCTCTCAAGACAGCAGGAGCCAGAACAACTTTGAAGCTCTCCTGCTAGCCGACAAGATGCTCAGTCAAGAGGTTGCCACTGCTCCTTCCACCCCAAACAGGATCCACGCACCCAAGTCACGCTTTGGTCATCAACGAGGCGCACAGTCCATGTCATCGATCCCGCAAACACCCAACCGTCGAGTTGCTTACCCACGTGCCCAGGTACCTCGCACACCACCAGCGTTTATACCAACCAGCATACCTCAGTCAGCGCCCCCAGCGCATTACCAGCATCAGCAGAAGCCCTCAAACACCAGGCGCCAAAGTAGCAATTCAACCATCACGGCGTCCAGTATCGATGACGAGGAAGCTTTCACTGACAGAGAGGAAGATGAAGTGCCCGAATCCCAAGCCAGCCAAATGGCGAGAAATCTTCTCCAAAGACCACCTCCAACAAAGGGCATGATGTCTGCACCAGCACCGCAATCGAACCTTATTCAAAGCAAAATCTTCGGACAGGTCAAGAAAGGCAACGGGCTCAGCCGCACCGGAGAATTGAAGAGAGGACGCGTACCATCTACCGCCGACCTTCACAAAAGCCCACCAAAGCGCGGACGCGTTGATCAAGGAGTAGGTCTCGGCATCGGCGGCTTATTGCGCGAATAGAACTGTTCCTGACCGTTGTGGCAGGGAGCTTTTTAGTTACGATTATCATGATTATGGCAAGACAGGTGGAATTCGACTTGCAGCTTGCGTTTTGCTTTTTCTCGTTTAGAAACTACGGTTCGGATACCCTTCTAGCATGCTGTTGGATGTACAGCGACTGACTTTATGTTTACTCATCATGATTCATTTGCCATTATTGATTTTGGTGGATTACGAAGGGAATGTGGGGGATACCTATTTAGCTAACCTTTGTTCAATGTACATGCGTATTGTTCGCGCAGTGATATTTCTTTTCCCTACGAGTGCTATGTTTGTTGATCGTGCTGCCCCTTTCCCCCCACCCCATGTTTCTGCTTTTTGGAGGGGTATTTGGAGAACAGGTTGTCAAAGCTACCTCGAATATCCATGATGCTTGCTAGACGCAGTCTATGAACTAATCATCCCGCAAAAAAGCCATGTTCGTTTTCGTTTTGCCGAGAAAAAGGACTGCAGGTCCTTTCCTGGAATGCCATGGGTTGTATGTCAGGGTTCCACTCGACAGGCTTACGATACCGAACGCTGGGCGAGAGCACATAGATAGCCATAGTACTATTGATATTTCACGCCTCTGAATGAAACAGCGAGATTCAAAGTTAGGGAGGAGCGAGCCAGGTGAGTGGGAGACTGAAGTCCAGATGACTCGGTTAAGCCATTGCGGCTTCCGGATCAGCTTGATAACCTCTTTACATCACATCTTTCTTAGGCTTATTGCATGTATTTTGAGATATTTAACCATTGTTGTAACAAAAGAGACGACGTTTTATGGATACACCGGGTTTGCATGCCGAACACCTCAATTATCGCTACTAAACGATAATCGTCTATTGGCTGCGCCCCTTCGAATGAGAAATTGTACACCTGCACATCTTCCAACCAGTGAGTATAATATCACCGCTCATTTGCACCATACGGCTTCACTTTCATCGGACGACTAAGGGACTCACGCTAGCAGCTACAACTGAACACAAGATGCTACAAGATTTTCGACTCGACTTGCGATTGAATCACAAAAGCACAACGACACTGGTGGTGAAGATCGAGCGACCCCATCATGGCTTCTGCAGTGTCTTTCGAGGACCTGGAGAGGCGCAACCTTGCTGAGGTGAACGCACTCAAAGGCTTGAAAGCGAAGCTAAGCTCTTATTTCCACGAGATACTCAGCGAATGCTTGGACAGAAACCAGGCGCTGAACGATCTAAGAGAGAAGATAGAGGCTGTAGGTTCAGTTCCTGTGAAACCTGGATCTCGGGCTAACATCTAAACTAGGGAATGCCGATGACAACCGAATCAATGACGACAGGAAAGAGGGCTGGGCTTACCAAGCTCATCATCGAAGCCATGAAAGGTTGTAAGAAAGCTATGGAGATTAGCCGAGAGGAGTTTGAGGAAGAAAAGGCGAAAGCACATGAAGCATATAACTTCGAAAAAAACAGCTCTGGACGAAGACCGAACGAAGACTCAAGAGAAATTTTTCAATGAAAGAGAAAAACTGCTCATTCGTCTACCGACAAACCAAGCTGTGATAATGGTTCACAATTCTTTGCTTGAGAAGCATACGAAAGAGCGAGTTTTGATCGCAGACCCCTTCAAGGCGATCAAGCATGGAAAGGCGGATCTGAGAGAGAAGAGGATAAATTGGATCAACCAGGCCGAGGAGATATACATAGGAAAACAGAGTACACATAAAGAGCAGATTGAACGTCTCCGTGAGATCGCCACAATCAAAGCGGAAGATATAACGATTGATGAGCTGCCCAATCATCAGTTCGATAATCCCTTTATCTGGTCCTGTGTATCGGCATCAACCTTAGACAATAGTAACGCCGCAACATTCACAAACTTCAAATGGATATATTGAGACAGATGAAGAAGGATCTTGGCTCAGATATCAACGGCATACACAAAGGCCGACATGATCATAGCGCCGAGCTAGTCTATCTCCAAGAAAGCCTATTTACTGTACGTACGTTCAAATGTCACGGCTAACTTGCGCTAACCTGTTTTATTCTAGAAGTCTACCATGGTAGAACCTACTGCAGAAACTCTACTGGGAGTGGATCAAGTAGGCTTGGTCAAAGGCATGCGAGATCAAGTCGACTTGTGCCAGTACGCTATGGACGAAATCTCGCAGCAACGTGATGAAGAACTCGAAGCGGCGGACAGAGAACACCAGTTGGATATCTACAACCTGAAAGTGATGATCCAAAAGCGTATGGCCCAGAAGTCACATGTCGAGGAGTTACAAAAACCCTTGGGCGCGCTGTGGGAATCCGAACTGCCAGAATGGAAGCAAGCGTGGACCTTGTCGCATGAGGAGATATCACACATAAAGAAAGAGCTGGAAACACTGGAGAACCAGATCGCTAGATGCGAAGAAAACCACAGCAGACGCAAGGACGCTGCCGATAAACTGCTCAAGCAGCGAGTCAAGCACTACAAGAGAGTGATCTACCATGTGAGAGCTGAGGCTGAGAAGTGTTGCATACCTCTGGATCTTCCTAAATGAGAAGACTGTAGAGCTGTGATCGTTGGTAGAGACACTTGGGAAGATATATCATGCACATAGATGAGGGAATGGTTACCAATAGCTTGGGGGCACTTCCATTACGCGGCCCATTATCGTGATGTCAGCTCAATGGACCCTTAGATTGCTAGACATCCACATGCTGAATATAACCCTAA